>UEXQ01000128.1_pt1 | contig 11541 bp, 5 predicted proteins | sample 4301111 | NCBI WGS metagenome assembly UEXQ01 (sample SAMEA4773181, study PRJEB27434) | metagenome | biome: 2259; feature: agricultural soil; material: soil | place: USA | collected 2014-09 | depth 0.25 m
CACACTGACCGACCCGCCATGGTTGCTGGTCGTTAAAAATATTTTTCTTGGCACGCTGGCCTTCTGCGGGCTGGCCATCGTTTTGGGAATTGCCTTCGGCGGCGTCCGTGTACTCACCAAGCGCGTGTTTCCGGGCAAAGTCTTCGACCGGCCCGAAGATATGGAAGTGCTGCAGCTGGGTCTCTCGGGAAAGCGCATCGATCCGCGCGATTTCTACTGAAATTGCGATTGTTTCTGATAGTATGTAGTTCGTAGCCCACCGTCTCCTCTCGCCGCATTACACTACTGACATTTGGCCGTTGGATTGCGCAACGATGTCGATTTGGGGCGTGACTAAACGTCTTATAGAGGGCGGCGGTAGCGCCGGCCAGGGAGAAGAGAGGGAACGCGGACGCTAAAACCATGTAACGGCTGGGTTTGTGTCCGCGTCTAATGAGAGACCGCGCGGCCCATTCCTTTCGCCGCTAGCCGCTGGTGCCGGTAACATTTTTGCACTCGAGAACGTTGTAAGGACGGAGAACCCGGGCAGCATGTTATTTCTGTATCCATTTCGTAGACGAAGTCGGCTTTACGCACGCGTGGCGGTTCTTGGCATCGCCTTCGCCGGGCTAGCCGTGGGCTGTGGGCAAAAACCCGCCGCGAACCCCCACGCGGGCGCCGCGATGCCGGTGCAGGTGCAACCAGTCAAGGCCACGACGATTCCCGACACCGCCGAGTACCTGTCGGTGCTGAAATCGCGGCATTCCGCGAACATTAATCCGCAGGTGGAGGGGCAGATCGTCCGCATTTTCGTGAAGTCGGGCGACCACGTGAAGGCGGGCCAGGCATTACTTCAGATCGATCCGTTGAAGCAGGAAGCTACGGTGAGTAGCCAGGAAGCATCGCGGGCCGCGCAGGAAGCCAATGTCGCTTTGGCAAAAGTCTCCTTTGAGCGGTCGAAAAGACTGTTCGAGGCGGGCGTAATCGCAAAAGCGGAATTCGATTCGGCGCAATCCAACTACGACGCTTCGGTCGCACAGCTGAAGGCGTTGGAAGAGCAGGTGAAATCGCAGCGCGCGGAATTGAAGTATTACTCCGTGGCTGCGCCGATGGACGGGATCGTGGGCGACATTCCGGTGCGCATGGGCGACCGCGTTGCGGTGACGACTCTGCTGACCACGGTGGACGAGCCGGGCGCGCTCGAAGCTTACATTTATGTGCCTGTGGACCGTTCGCGGTCACTGCGGTTAGGCTTGCCGGTGAAGCTGCTCGACCCCACTGGAGCGCTGCTGGCAACAACGACAGTTACTTTCGTCTCGCCGCAGGTCGACCCGGAGACACAGACGGTGTTGGCCAAAGCGGCTGCGCAGAATTCGCAAAGCAAGCTCCGCGTCTCGCAGCAAGTGCGCGCGCAGGTGACTTGGGGCCAGCGCGAAGGCGCGACAATTCCCTTCCTCAGCCTCAACCGGATTAATGGACAGTTCTTTGCGTTCGTTTCAACCAATGAAGGGAAAGGCACGGTCGCCCGACAAAAGCTGATCAGGATCGGCGACAACGTCGGGAACGACGTGGAAGTGCTCGACGGGATCAAGCCCGGCGACCACTTGATTACATCGGGAACGCAATTTCTGCAGGATGGAGCGCCGGTAACCGAGCAATCCGCGGCCAACGCGCAAGCCGCACAAACCAGCTCCAAAGTGTCTTCCAACTAGCTTCCGGAGGAACCAGGAAAGCCTGGCGCTACAACTTTGTTGTGACGGAGTCTCTCAGTGTTCGTTGATTTCTTCATCAAGCGGCCGGTGTTCGCGACGGTGTGCGCCATGGTCATCGTGCTGGCCGGTGCAATCTCCATTCCGACGCTTCCCATTGCCGAACTGCCGGAGCTCGCACCTCCGCAAGTCATCGTCACCAGCACGTACATCGGCGCGAACGCGCAGGCCGTGGAATCCGCGGTGACGATCCCGCTCGAGCAGGCCATCAACGGTGTGGAAGGCATGAAGTACATCACGTCGTCGAGCAGTAACAGCGGCGTTTGCCAAATCACCGTCGTGTTCAACGTAACTCGCCCCATCGACTTGGCGGCAGTGGACGTGCAGAACCGAGTCAACCAGACGTTGGCTCGGTTGCCAAACGAAGTCAAGAACACCGGCGTCATCATCACCAAGCAGACCAGCGGATTCGTGTTCGGCGGCGGCGTGTACTCGGAAACCGGCCAGTATGACAGCTTGTTCCTGAGCAACTACATCGACGTGTACATCAAAGACGCGCTGAAGCGCGTGCCGGGCGTCGGCGACGTCATCATCTTCGGCGAGCGCAAATACGCCATGCGCTTGTGGCTCGATCCCGCCAAACTCGCCCAGCGCGGGTTGACGGCTTCAAACGTTGTGAGCGCGTTGCAGGAACAGAACGTCCAAGTCGCCGCCGGGCAAATTGGGCAGCCGCCTACACCCACGGGTCAGGCATATCAGGTCAGCGTGCGCGCAGTCGGCCGGCTATCCGAGGCGTCCGAATTTGACAATATTGTGATTAAGACCGGCTCCGATGGCACCTTGGTGCGCATCAAGGATGTGGGCCACGCGGAACTAGGAGCGGAAGATTACGGCTCGCTGCTGCGCTTCAACGGTCACGACGCTGTCGGTTTGGGCTTAACCCAGTTGCCCGGTGCCAACGCACTGGACGTGGACCGCTCCGCGAAAGCGGAATTGGTTCGTTTGTCGAAGAATTTTCCACCAGGGCTGAAAGTGGCGGTGGCTTTCGATACCACAACGGTAATCGGCCAATCTATTCGCGACGTGCTGCAGACCCTAATCGAAGCCATCATCCTGGTCATCATCGTTATTTATATCTTCCTGCAAGACTGGCGCAGCACATTCATTCCCGCCATTACCATTCCAGTTTCGCTCGTCGGCACATTCATTTTCGTCAAGGCATTCGGGTTTTCCATCAATACATTGACGCTTTTCGGTATCACACTGGCTACCGGTCTGGTGGTAGACGACGCGATTGTGGTGATTGAAAACGTCGAGCGCCACATCACCGAAGGCATCACCGAACCGCATAACGCCGCCTTTGTGGCGATGAACGAAGTGGCGGGCGCCGTCATTGCCACCTCGCTCGTACTCGTGTCGGTGTTCGTGCCCGTAGCGTTGTTCCCGGGCACGACTGGTATTTTGTTCCGGCAATTCGCGCTCACCATTGCGTTCTCCGTTTCCATCTCGGCGTTTAACGCCCTGACGCTGACGCCTTCCCTGTCCGCGATTTTTCTCGGCAAGCACCGCGAACGCGCCAAGGGATTCTTCTTCCGCTGGTTCAACAGAGCGGTGGACGCCGGCACGCGCGCTTACGAGGGAATCGTCGAGCGCGTTTTGCGGTGGCGGACCGTTGCCGTTGTTGGTTTTCTAGCGACGCTCGGTCTGACGTATTGGGTGTACACGCGCGTCCCAACTGCATTTATTCCGGAAGACGATCAGGGCTACCTGATGGTCGTAGTGCAGGCCCCACAGGGCGCTTCACTCGAATACACGGCGAATATCTGCACGACGATCGAAAAGGAAGTCTTGAAGATGCCCGACGTGGAGGGGACTTTTTCCGTTGTCGGTTTCAGCTTTAGCGGCAACGCTTCGAATCAGGCAATCGTCTTCGTTCCACTGAAATCGTTTGAGACGCGCAAAGGTGATACACACTCTGCGGCGACGGTGCTGCAAGCGATGCGCGCTCCGCTTTCGCACATACAGGGCGCGCTCGTTGTTCCGTTCAACCCGCCTGCCGTCCAGGGCTTGGGGAACTTCGGCGGCTTCACGTTTGAAGTGGAGGACCTGGGCCGCAACAGCGTCCAGCAAATCGCCAACGCCGCCTACGCCATGATCGGCGAAGGGAACACCGGCGGAAAGCTGACAGGACTTTTCACGAGCTTCACGGCCAACGATCCGCAATACCTTGTGAAAATCGACCGCGAAAAAGCAAAGAGCTTACAGGTTCCCTTCACGCAGATTACCAACGCGCTGCAGGTGTACATGGGCTCGGTGTACGTCAACGATTTCGATTTTAACAATCGTTCGTATCGCGTGTATGTACAGGCAGAGGGCAAATACCGCGCGCAGCCCAAAGACATCAGCCAGTATTACCTGAAGTCAGACAAAGGCGGATTGATTCCGCTCGACAACTTCGTCAGAGTGGAGCAGACGGCGAACCCGCAGGTCATCACCCATTTCAATTTGTTCCGATCGGCGGAAATTAATGGATCGCCGACGCCCGGGCGCAGCTCAGGCCAGGCGATCAAGGACATGGAAGAGTTGGCAAGAAAAACGCTGCCCAACGGCATGACGTTTGAATGGAGCGGTCTCTCGCTGGAGGAGATTGAGTCCGGCGGAAAGGCGGCGATTCTGTTTGCGTTGGGGCTTGCATTCGTTTACCTGACGCTGGCCGCGCAATACGAAAGCTTCATTTTGCCATTCATCGTGCTGCTGGCCGTGCCCGTCGCACTATTGGGCGCAGTGGGAGCGCTGGCGCTACGCGGACTCGACAACAACGTGTACTGCCAGATCGGCCTGGTCATGCTCATCGGTCTCTCCAGTAAGAACGCAATTCTGATCGTGGAATTCGCCGAGCAACTTCGCGCGCAGGGACGGTCGATCGTGGAAGCAGCGGTCGAGTCGGCGCGTATTCGCTTGCGGCCGATTCTCATGACTTCGCTGGCTTTCATTCTTGGCGTTGTGCCCCTGGTGTTTGCAACGGGCGCGGGCAAGGCTGGACGCGTTTCCGTCGGAACTACTGTGTTCGGCGGAATGATCGCCGCAACTTCCCTGAACTTGATTTTTATTCCTCTACTGTATGCAGTGGTGCGTACGCTGATTCCCGGCGGCGGAAAAGCAGCGGCACTGCGTCGCGACGGGCAACCGCTCGCGTAATTCACGCTGGTATTTTTCGCGCGCTATCTTCACATCGATTTTCTGATTGGCTGCATCGGCTTTTTCTGTTTCGCGTAGCACACGAATCGAATCCATACAAAATTTGCGTTGGACACTTTTCACCACTGACCGTACTCTGCGCGCAACCTTGTGGTGGCCATTTTGGCCTTTATTGGGCACTCCCCCAATTAAGCCTTGGGACGCTTCGCCCTACTCCCGGCGGAGCGTCCCGGCAAGGCTGTTGGCCCTGCATTCGAGAGAGCACGCGGGCGTATAAAGGGCAGAAACGCTCTTAGGGATTGGTGTCTCTCAACGCGGCAAACCACGCCCCGCAGCGGGTGCATCGCTTCGCGGGCTACCCACGGTGCCTGCCAATTTTCGTCAAATCGAGAGGATTGTGAAAAATATGAAGCAATTGCTCGTCGTGCTTTTTCTGGTACTCGTTTTCGTTTTACCGGCCAATGCACAGACCTTCCGCGGAGCAATCAACGGCACAGTGACGGATCCTTCGGGCGCAGCAGTGCCGGGCGCCACCGTGAAAGCAACAAACAACGCCACTGGAATCGTGGCGTCAACCATATCAACCGCTGACGGCCAGTTTTCTTTCCAGGATTTGCAGATAGGAGAGTACACCGTAACGGTCACAGCATCCGGATTTCCGGTGTTTACGGTAACGGACGTCACGGTGGCCGCGGGCTCCATCCATACTTTGCCTGTTGCGCTTAAGCTCAGTCAGCAGTCGACGACTGTCGAGGTTTCTGCAGGAGCACTCACGCTGGACACGACGACACAGGTACAGACAACGACTCTGACCGGCAACGATCTGCTTGCGACGCCGCTGAACGGACGAGACTTCACCCAGCTGGTTGCTTTAACTCCCGGGTTCTCTGGGTACTCCGGTGGCGGTTACGGTTCGCTGAATGGCACACGCGCCAATCAAATCAACTGGCAGATCGACGGTTCCGATAACAACGACCTCTGGCATAACATCCCCGCGGTGAATCAGGGTGGTGTGTCCGGTATCGCTGGCGTAGTTCTGCCGATTGATGCGACGGAAGAGTTTTCAGTGCAGACACAATCCAGCCCGGAAACCGGGCGAAACCCAGGAGGAACCGCCAACCTGACGATCAAGTCCGGCGGCAATACCCTTCATGGCTCGGCCTATTATTTCAATCGCAACGAATTTTTTGCGATGACGCCGCCATTGTTGACAGACAAACAGAAGGTAAGGAACGATCAGTACGGGGCGTCGCTGGGCGGCCACTTCATCAAAGACCGAACCTTTTATTTTGCCAACTTCGAAAAGCAAAAATTCGTCATCGGTGTGCCGACGCAAGGCACGGTGCCCTCACAGGCTTACCAGAGCGCGGCGCTAGCAGTGCTAAATACGTATGGTGTCTCAGAAAATTCCGTCTCGGCGGCCCTCCTGCAGAATCTTTGGCCCAGCGACATTCTCAACGCGGCAGCAACGTCGCCAAATTACATAAGCCCCGATCCGGAATACGGCTACAGCTACAACGGAGTGGTCAAGCTAGACCACAAAATCAACGAGAAGAACAATATTTCGTTTCACTGGACGGTTGGACAAGGCAACCAGGTAGCCCCTGTGGGCACAAGTTTTAAGGACTACTACGAAGGTGCTCCGATTCACGTGCAAAACTACGCTTTCGTATGGAACTCGACCATAACTCCCCGGCTTACCAACCAGGTGATTGTGGGAGTCAATTACTTCAATCAGGTCTTTTATGATTTCAATAATGGAATCGACCCAGCAGCTTCCGGGCTTTTTCTGAGCCCGAGCACTACCGTGCTCGGAGCGCCAAACCTGCGCATTTCCGGTTTCGACCAAACCGGTCGCACTCCTCCATCGGGCCGCAATGATATTACCGGGTTAATCCAGGACACGATTTCCTACCTCACCGGCAAGCATCAGTTTCGGTTTGGAGGGGAATACCGCCAAGCGCGATTGAACGAGTTCTACCACCGGTTGGCACTGGGGCGATTCCAGTTCGACTCGAGCTCCGTGTTTGCCGCCAATCAACTTGACCCCACGGCTTATTCCGATGCGCCGGGATGGGACTTGTCCGCAGCAGCTCAGGCTTCGATCCCTTCCAACGTGAGAAATCTGGCAGATTTTCTAGCAGGCTATGTCTACAAATCGTCGATTGCAATCGGCGACCCGGAACGAGAGGTGCGCGTCAATACGTTCAACGTCTTCGCTCAAGATGCTTGGCAGATCAGCCGCAAGCTGACCCTCACCTATGGTCTGCGGTACGACTATCTTGGCCCGTTCCATAACTCGAAGAAGGACCTTTCCGTCTTCGTACCGAGCAAAGGCGGCCTAGTATTCCAGGGCGACGAAATCAGTTCGATTTTTCCGCCCGACAAGAATAACTTCTCGCCACGCGTGGGATTCGCATTCCAGCCCAGCGGCAAAGGCGACTTGGTGATTAGAGGTGGGGTTGGCCTATTTTTCGACTCGCCAAACCTGAATCCATTTCTTGACAATCGTCCCGGAAACAATGGGCCAAATGGTGTGGAAAGTAACCCGGCTGGATCGAATCCGGTTTCAACCATCTCGAAAAATTCTGGCTACTATCTCCCGATTGACGGTTCCTACATTTTTCCGGCGACCGGACCAACGTGCCCTACGGGGAATGGCTGCTCCTCGATCTACAACATTTTTTCGATTAGCCAGAACTTTCGGTCCGCTTACTTCTACAATTACAACTTGAACATAGAGAAGCAGCTGACCAAGGCGATGTTGTGGCAGATAGGGTACGTGGGCAGCCAAGGGCGCAAACTTTTGACGCTGAGCGACATCAATCAGCTCAACCCCGCAACCGGCACGCTCCCTTACGCCGCATCTTTTCCAGACTTTGGTGTTATCAACCAAGTGGGTAGCGATGGAACCTCAAATTACAACTCTTTGCAGACAACGCTGAAGGTCAGTTCCTGGCATGGCCTGAATGCGCAATTCGCGTACACCTACGCACACTCACTGGACGAACAGAGTCAGTACCGGGGCTTTTTGCCACAAGACAGTGCAAACCTAAAAGGCGATTACGGCAACAGCGATTTCGACACTCGCCATAGCTTTACGGCCGGAATTAATTACAACCTGCCGACGCCGAATCACGGGCCCAAACTGTTGGTCGGTGGGTGGCAGTTGAGCAGCTTGCTCTCATTTCACACCGGCCAGCCGTTCAACATTACGGATGACAACGATCAGGCCGGAACCGGTGAAGGATTCCAGCGGCCCGATCTAATCGGCGACCCGTTCGCGGGTGTTAGCCACAAAATCCAGGTTGACCCCATCAGCGGAAGCAAGTACGTGCAGTGGATCAATGACACCGCGTTCGCGAGCGCGCCCTTGGGGAGCTTCGGGAATCTCTCTCGGAACAAATTTTATGGTCCGGGCTACGGCTCAGTGGACTTCTCCGTCATTAAGAACACTAAAATCACGGAGCGCGTCGGCACTCAGCTGCGTTTCGAAATCTACAACCTCTTCAACCACGCGAATTTCGCTCCCCCGAGCACGAATCCCTTCACGGGCAACGACGGCTGGGCTGGTGTCGGTTCGGCTGCACCGGGCGGCAATGGTTTTGGCCGCTTGACGGACACAATCGGAAGCTACAACGGCGCCCCGGGGATCGGGGCCGGCGAACCCTTTAACATGCAACTGGCGCTGAAAGTTATTTTCTAGCGAGCGTTCCAACCCTCGGATTCCGGCGCGTTCTCACTGCTCGCCGGAATCCTTTCTTTGTGCCACACTTGGCCAACCATAGTTGCCTGTCCTGGAGGAACTGCATGAACCAGCATCCTCAATGTAACTCCGCCGGCCCGTCGCGCAGGACCTTCTTCCAAATCGGCGGCGCCGCATCGGCCGCTCTTGCTTCGGGCGTTCTCGGCGAGTCTTTCCTTGCTCTTTCCGCACGCGCCGCTTCCCTTCCGCGTGGCCCTTTTCCGAAAGACGCCGTCATCATTGACGCCAACGAGAATCCACTCGGTCCCTGCTCCGTCGCGCGCGAGGCCATCGCCGAAATCACCGCCAACTCCGGCCGTTACCAGTATTGGCTCACCGAAGATCTCGCCAAGCAGTTCGCTCAGCAGGAGGGTCTGAAGCCAGAATACGTTCGCGCTTTTCCTGGCTCCGGCGAACCGCTGCATTTCACGGTCCTCGCTTTCACCTCCACCGCCCGCAGCTACGTCACCGCCGATCCCGGTTACGAAGCCGGCATGCACGCGGCCAAAATTTCCGGCGCTCGTGTCGCAAAGGCTCCACTCACGCCCACGTTCGCCCATGACGTTAAAGCCATGATCGCAGCGGCTCCCGACGCAGGGCTTTTTTATGTCTGCACGCCGAACAATCCCACCGGCACGCTCACGCCGCACTCAGATATCGAATATCTCGTCGAGCACAAACCTAAGGGCGCGATTGTCCTGGTAGATGAGGCCTATATCCACTTTTCGGACGCCACCACCGCACTGGACCTCGTCAAAGCCGACAAAGACGTCGTTGTCCTTCGCACTTTTTCCAAAATTTATGGAATGGCCGGCCTACGCTGCGGCCTCGCCATCGCCCGCCCAGACCTGCTCGAAAAAATCTCCAGCTTCAGCGGCTGGAACAGTTTGCCTGTCACAGCAGTCGCCGCGGCCATCACCAGCCTCAGCGACCCTGCGCTGGTTCCGGCCCGCAAGAAAGTCAACGCGGACGTGCGCGCGGAAACCTTCGCTTTTCTCGATCGCCACGGCTACAAATACACGCCATCCGCTTCAAACTGCTTCATGCTGGACACCAAACGGCCAACGAAGGAGATCATTGACGCCATGGCCGCCCGCAATGTTTACATCGGCCGCGCCTGGCCAGTCTGGCCCACACATGTCCGCATCACCGTCGGCACAAAAACCGAAATGGAAAAATTCCAGTCCGCATTTCGTGAAGTCATGCAGGCGAAGCCGGCACAGATCGTAGCTCCGCACCAGCGCGGTCTCTGGGCCAGCCTCGACGGCATTCGCGTGCCTGGCAGTAAGGGAATCCTGTTAACAGACTCCTGAAATCACAGGGCTGCAAAATTCAACCACCAAAGTGCGTAAGAACTAGCTCGATCCCCGCAGCGAACTCCGACTCCGGCACAATCAGGCTCACCATGATGTATCCCGGCTGCGCAAAATCATAAAAATGCCCCGGGTGCACCAGCACGTTTTTATCATTCAACAGCGCGATCGCCAATTCCTCGTCGGATTGCACTGCCGGCACGCGTAGCACCGCCGTCCAGCCTCCCTCGCATTCCAATCGCGCGCAAACCTTCTGCTGCGCCAACTGTCGATCCAGTTCGCCCAGATTCCTGCGCACCCGCTTCATCACCCTTTCTTGAAACAAGCAACGCATTTCCAGCAGCGCCGGCGCCGCCGTTTGCACTGGCGTACCCACCGACAGATACGCATCCGCAATGACTTCCAGTCGCGCCAGCGCTTCTCGCTTTTCCGCCTCCGGCCCGCTCACCGCAATCCAAGCCAGTTTCATCTGTGGCATCCCGCAAACTTTGGAGAGCCCGCTGAGCGTGAACGTCAGCACACCTTGAGAATTCACAAAACTCCGCGCTGGCTCCTCGCGTAAAGAAAAATCGAGAAACACCTCATCCACAACCAGCGCCATTCCGCGCGCGCCGCAAAACTCCTCAAGTCGCCGTCTCTCTGCGTTCGAAACGTAATGCCCCGTCGGATTGTTCGGATGCACCATAATCACTGCTCGTGTGCGCTCCGTCCGAGCCGCCGCCAGCGCTGAAATATCCATCTGCCATCCGTGGTCGTAAACCAGCGGAAAGCGCACCAGCTTCACATCACAAAGGTCCGCCAGAAAATCAAACAACGGATACCCAGGCGCAGGAATCAGCACCTCATCTCCCGCGTTGCAGAGCAACCGAAACAGAAATGAATACGCCTCGCTGGTGCTGGCCGTAAGCAGCAGATCCGCTGGTGCGACAACCTCGCCATGTTGATCGTGGTAATAGGCTGTAACGGCTTCGCGCGCCGCCAACAGTCCCCGCGCCTCTGGCCGGTAGCGGAGCACTTCGCTGAGCACCAGAGCCTTGCGAATTCCCTCTTGGTCGTAAGCAAACCCGCATTCCGTTGGGTTCGACCGCGTTAAATCCAATACAGTCTGGCACGACCGGAGACGCTGCAGCGTCAACGTCAGCTCATTTTCTTGCCGATTCCAGCGTGTGCGTTCTGAAAACATACAAGGCTGCGGCATTATATCGAAGCTTCGCCCTAGCACCTATCAGCCTTATTTCCATATACTTACACGCTGGCAACTTTCCTTCCCAAGGCGGGTTTAATCTTGCGTAGGCCGCTTCCCCAGGCGAACCTTGCAAGGAAGCTCACCGGCCCACCTGCATGATCGGTGCTGACCGGTACAGGTGAACCATATGCGATATCTCAAGTACGCAGCTTTCTTCGGCTTTTTGCTTTTTGCTTTCAGCGGGAACGCTCACGCGCAGGTGCGCGTAGCGGTCGGCATAGGCGGCCCGGTCTACTACGGTTCGGCTCCGGTTTGCGACTATGGCTACTACGATTACTATCCCTACGCTTGCGCCCCCTATGGCTACTACGGTCCTGACTGGTTTGTGGGCGGCATCTTCATCGGCGCCGG
>UEXQ01000162.1_pt1 | contig 11319 bp, 11 predicted proteins | sample 4301111 | NCBI WGS metagenome assembly UEXQ01 (sample SAMEA4773181, study PRJEB27434) | metagenome | biome: 2259; feature: agricultural soil; material: soil | place: USA | collected 2014-09 | depth 0.25 m
TTGCGGTTGAGCACAATTCCTTTTTGCAGGAGTTGCATCGATTTCTGAGCCGCTGCGGCCACCTGGTCAACGCGCGCGGTGCGCACGGTAATTTGCTGCTCGACGATGTAGCGGCGTGGTGCTCGGTTAATTCCGCCATATTCGTTTGCTTGCGTGTCTACAACACGGACGACGCCGAGTTCAATTTCGGAATCCTGCATCCCTTGCGCGCTCAGGCATTGCAAGATCGAATTCTTGTTGCTTTCCGTTTTTGCGTGAAGGCTGGTCAGATCATCGCCGGCTTCCTTGTAGCTGAGAGGCCAGATGGCCAGGTCGGATTTTACTTTCCGCTCGACCAGCCCCTTTACCGTGACGTAGCGATCGCTGAGCCGCGCCGCTTTGATTTGGGCGCCCAGCCTCCGATGATCAGTCCCAATGCAATTACAAACGCAGAAAGCGTTGTGCTGGCACGCTCAATGCCGTTAGCCATAGGAGTGCTCCCAGATAGTGCCTGGGCCGCGGCGAGCCCCGCCAAAGCCGGCAAAGTATACCTTAGCGTCCGGAACTCCCTGACAGTTTGGGATTACTTAGCGTCCCACCCTTTGTAGAGCTTGGTGATCGTAGGGCCGATCGAAAGGTTCCAGGCGAAGATCCCTACGCCCTTGAATCTTTCCGGCACGACATACTGATCCGCGGCATCTCCGGCAGGCACGCCCGCCTTATGAAACTTCTCTGCCTGCTGCTCGATGTCCTCGAAAAGGTCCAGCGACAACTGCACGCCCTCGGGACCGCAAATCTGCCCGTGACCGGGAATGAAAATCGTATCTTTCCCCCAGGACAAAAATGCCTTCAGCGTCGAGCGCCAACCCGAAATCGAAGCTTGCTCATCGAAGGTCACCGGATACATGTTGCTGAATAGCAAATCACCCGCGTAAACGACGTTCTGTTCGGGAACACGCACGATAATGTCCGTTCCGGAATGTCCCGGATAGGTTTCGAGCTGAGCGACAACGCCACCGAGGTCGAGCTTCACGGGAAGCTTCGCCGGATCCAGTGGCCGATTCGGTACGGCAATAATGGTGGCGTTCGCGGTGTTGAAGATGTTCCCGATTGTCGTTGCGTACTGCGTGGCGTGTTGCTGGGCCGCTTCGGTCTTCGCGGCTTTGGCCTTTGCTTCCAGGGGAGCGATCACGACCGACTTGTCCACACCCTGCATCGCGGCGTAATTCTCCCAAATTCTCCTTGCTGTCGCCGCGTGCGCCCAGAGCGCAATGCCGTTCGCGCCGTAGTAGGCGTTGCCCATGCTGTGGTCGAAGTGATAGTGCGTTTCAACTGCGCCCATGATTGGCGCTTTGCTCAGCGATTTCAGCGTCTCGTGCTGAAACGCGGCTCCGGCGGGGCTGACGAATCCTTCGAGCAGCAGCGCGGCGTCTTTGCCATGCAGAATTCCGCCGTTGCACATCGTCTGCAAACCCTTTGAAGTATCCGAGATGGTTGCGTAAAGCCCGTCACCCACTTTCCGTATCGATGCAAAGCCCTTGTCCACCACCGGCGTCTGCGCCACGCGCGAATCCGCGGCGAGCCACTCGGCCAAGTCCGGCAACGGGACCAGCGGATACCCAGCAAGCAGCGCGCTCCATTGCGATGCGCGACTGAGGAATGAGCGCCGCGAAAAGTTCGACCCTGTCGACAATCCGTTTCCTTCCATCTCTCCTCCTGAACGACCACACGTAGATTTGCCGACGGCTGAGCGTCGGGTACTGCCTGTTTTTTCCTTTGAGACTCAAGTTTCCGTTGGATGCTTGTTTGAGCGCATGGTTACCCCGTCGCCCTCCATTCGACTGTTACCTGGAACTATACTGAATTTAGCTCTTCCGCTTCCCGAACTTTACAGGCTTTGAGGTGAACGGCCGTGAAGAAAATCTCCCTGTGCTTGCTGGCCATGCTTCTGTGGGCTGGAATTGCACGTCCGCAGGAACCCGATGAGCCGCCGCCCAATCCCGAGATGATACGGCAGGAACTCATCAACCTGGAAAAAGAGAATGCCCGCGCTATCAAGCTGCATAATTCGACCTTCTTCAAATCCGCCTATTCGGAGGACTTCACGGGCGTCACGCGTTATGGGGAAGTGCTGAACAAGGCCGCAATCATCCGCGAAGTGCAATCCATGCCCCAGGAATTCGACTCCGTCGTTAGTAGCGATCCACAAGTAAGAATGTTTCGCGATACCGCTTCGGTTTTGAGCATGCGATCGGAAGTTGGCCGGATGAACGGTAAGAAGTTCTACAACCAGTATCGAGTCCTCAGAATGTACATCAACACGTCGCGCGGCTGGAAGATAGTTTCGCAGTTAGAGACGATGCTGTCCGGCGACGACCACCACTAGCTGGCCGCAGCGTTTTTTGCGGCGGTTGCTCGTTCCGCGTTGACGGCAGCCCCGATTATCCCCACGTCGTCCTTCGGCGGAATTACTTCAATTCTGCTTCCTTGCAACGGACTCATTTTCACCATTTCGTGAACCAGCCGGTCCAGCACGCCGACATCAATCCATTTCGCGTTCGGTCCCGTTAGATAGAACGGCCCCGGCCCGTCCATGTGAATGCTGGAGGCAGTGGCAGCGGCTAACGCACGGTGGCAGCGCGTCACAAACTCCACGCATCGCTGGTCACCCGCTTTTGCGTTGGCAAAGACCTCTTCCGGCTCCAGATCGAGAAAACGCATGCGCATCGCGCGATAGCCCAGAAATCCTTCCAGGTGCCCGCGCCCGCCGCATCCGCAGAATTGCTCCTTGGGATCGAGCGTCACCACCATGTGCCCGCCCTCCCATGTTCCTTCCTGCCACGGATAACGCCCGAAGCCGACTCCGTTGCCCAGGGTCCACACACGGTTCAGTTTGTGCAGCCCGCCGCGCGACGCCGCAATTCCCGCAGCCGTGGCATCCGCATCGTTGTAGATGCGAACGGGCATGCGCATGCCGCTGTCCACGAGAATTTGCTCCAGCGCCATCTGCAGCCGAAACCCCTTGATCTGCTGCAAATTTGGCGATTCTTCGATCACGCCATCACGGATGATGCCCGGGAAACCCACGCCGAGAGCGGTCAGCGGTTCCTTGCCCGCGATGGCCAAGACCAGGTCGGCAATTTTTGCGGCGATAGCATCGGCGGGCATGGAGAGCAGAGCATCGTGCGACTCGCCTTTTTCGGGAAAGAGCTTCAACGCTCCCGTCACCTGGTTGCCTTCCACCAGGCCTGCGGCAATTCGCTGTACGACCAATACTCCAGCTGTCCTGCCCATAGTTTTCCGCCCATCGTCTCCGGCCGCTTCCAAGCCGGAGGCTCTTCGTCCTGCTGTGTTCCCCTGCGCGGCGGTGAGCCGCGTCTGCCACGTTGCACTACATCTTCGAAAGCTTGTTCAGCCCATTGAACGCGGCAGTTTTGTAGCACTCCGCCAGCGTCGGATAGTTAAAGACCGTGTCCACGAAATATTCTACAGTGCCCTTCAGAGCCAGCACCGCCTGCCCAATGTGCAGCAGCTCCGAAGCGCCCTCGCCGATGATATGCACGCCCAGCAGTTCTTTCGTATCGGGATGAAAAATCAGCTTCAAGCGGCCCGTGGTATCGCCGCGAATCTGCCCCCGCGCTATTTCACGAAAATATGCAATTCCAATTTCGTAGGGCATTCCCGCGTCGGTAAGCTGTTCTTCCGTCTTGCCGATAAAGGAAATTTCCGGAATGGTGTAAATGCCGTATGGATAATGCGCCGGGTCGGAGTGAATATTCACGCCGAATGCTTTGGCTGCCGCGATGCGTCCTTGTTCCATAGACACCGAGCCGAGGCTTGGAAACCCGATCACGTCGCCCACCGCGAAGATATGCGGCTGCTTCGTCTGGTATTCCGCGTTAACCGGAATTCTTCCGCGCGAATCCGCTTCCAGGCCGGCAACGGATAGATTCAGTTCGTCCACGTTACCTTGCCGGCCCACGGCGTAGAGCAGCGCTTCGCCCGCGACCTTCTTTTTGCTTTTCAGGTTGGCCACGACACCGTTGTCCGGCGTCTCTTCCACGCTCTCGACTTCTTCATTCAGGCGCAGCGTCACTCGCCGGTCGCGCAGGTGATAGCAAAGCGCTTCCACCATTTCCGAATCGGCGAATTCCAGCAGCCGTGGCCGTTTTTCAATCAGCGTCACGCGCACTCCCAGCGTGGCGAACATGCAGGTGTACTCTACGCCGATCACGCCGCCGCCCACCACAATCATCGTTCGCGGGATGCCCGGCATCTGCAAAATCTGGTCGCTGTTGATGATGGTGCGATTGTTGAAGGGAACCAACGGCGATTCGGCGGGCTTTGTACCTGTGGCGATCACGATTTTGTCCGCTTGATAGTCCAACTGCCCACGCGTTCCGCAGACCCGTACCTGGTTGGGCGACAGGAAGCTGGCCATCCCGTTCAGCAGCTCGATGCCATTGCGCGAAAGCTGCGCACGTGTGACGTCAATTTCGGTCTTGATCACGTGCTGCGCGCGAAAGGAAAGATCAGACATGGTGATCGTTTCCTTTACGCGATAATTCACGCCGTAAATGTTCTGGTAGTAGAAGCCTGAAAGGTGCAGCACTGCTTCCCGCATGGTCTTGCTGGGAATGGTGCCGGTGTTGATAGCCGCGCCGCCCACTACTTCCATCTTTTCGATGAGCGCAGCTTTTTTGCCGAACTTCGACGCCTGAATCGCCGCGCGCTGCCCCGCGGGTCCGGACCCAATCACAATCAGGTCGAACTTTTCCATGTCAATCCGTGTCGCGCTGTGCCGGGCCTGGCCCGTTTGGGCGGCCACCAGCCACGAGCACGTCTGGCGCCAGAAAACGGTGCCAGAAGAGCTTCAGGCCGCGGAAGTATACCACCGCGACGGCGGGCCTGCATGAACACTTCGTTGCATCTCCTACTTGGCCGGCCGATTTGTCGGGTGAACGAAAAGTGTTTCAATTTGGCAAAATTCGGTTTGCAATTCTTCAAAAGGTGATTACTCTAGGCGGCGAACATGGGGAGTTCCTATGGCTTCCTCTGCTGCTGCGAAAACTTTGGCGCGGTTCGGCGAGACGCAAAGACGCGATCCGTGGTGGCTGGAAATCCTGCCGGTGATCGCAGTGCTCGGCGGATTCGGAGCGTACGCCACGCTGCGAGCCTTTGAGGGAACCAACTATCAATGGGGCCCGTACCTCTCGCCGTTTTACTCGCCTTTGATCGATCCCGGCCATCGCTGGCTGCCGAGATTTCTGTCCCCAGCGTTATTGATCCTCCCCGGCCCGCTTGGTTTCCGCGCCACGTGCTACTACTACCGTAAGGCGTACTATCGCGCGTTTTTTCTGGATCCGCCCGCGTGTGCAGTGGGCGAAAGTGGCTCGCGCAACTACAAAGGCGAAACGGCATTCCCGTTTATCTTGCAAAACATTCACCGCTACTTTTTGTATCTGGCGGTTTTGTTTTTGTTTTTCCTTTGGAAGGACGCGATTGAGGCATTCTTCTTTCCAGCTCGTCTGGGCACGCAGGAGTTCGGTGTTGGCTTCGGCTCACTGCTTATGCTGGCCAATGTGACGTTGCTCACGCTTTATACATTTTCCTGTCACTCACTGCGCCATCTTGCCGGCGGCAAGCTGGACTGCTTTTCCTGTACTGCGTTTGGTCCGCCTCGCCACTCGGTGTGGAGCAAGCTGACATTCTTGAACGAGCGCCACATGCTTTTCGCTTGGCTTAGCCTTTTTTCTGTAGGCCTCACCGATTTCTACATCCGCTGCCTCGCATCCGGCCTCTTCAAGGAAATCCGAATCCTGTGACCGCCAACTACGAATCCCACGAACATGACGTCTTGATCATCGGCGCCGGCGGCGCGGGCTTGCGCGCCGCGATCGAAGCCTTGGCCAATGGTGCCCGTGTCGGCTTGGTCTGCAAATCGTTGCTCGGCAAAGCGCACACGGTGATGGCCGAAGGCGGCATCGCTGCCGCGATGGCCAATGTGGACAAAGCTGACGACTGGCGCATTCATTTCTGCGACACCATGCGCGGCGGCAAATTGCTGAACAACTGGCGCATGGCAGAGCTCCACGCGCAGGAGGCTCCCGACCGCGTTCGTGAGCTCGAGCAATGGGGCGCGCTGTTTGACCGAACCACGGACGGCAACATCTTGCAGCGCGCATTCGGCGGGCACAGCTTCAAGCGTCTGTGTCACGTTGGCGACCGCACCGGTCTCGAGATGATCCGCACGCTGCAGGATCGCGGTGTGCAGCAGGGCATTGACGTGTACATGGAGTGCACGATCACGCGGCTGATCAAGGATGGCGACCGCATCGCTGGAGCGTTTGGCTACTGGCGCGAAACAGGGCGCTTCGTCGTGTTCAAAGCGAAAGCGGTCGTCATCGCCACCGGCGGAATCGGCAAAGCTTGGAAGGTCACGTCAAACTCCTGGGAATACACCGCTGACGGAATGGCGCTCGCATACGAGGCCGGAGCGGACTTGCTGGACATGGAATTTGTGCAATTTCATCCGACCGGGATGGTCTGGCCGCCGGGTGTGCAGGGACTGCTCGTGACCGAAGCCGTGCGCGGCGAGGGCGGCATCCTGCGCAACAAGAATGGCGAGCGCTTCATGGAGAAACACGACCCGCAGCGCATGGAGCTCTCCACCCGCGACGTTGTGGCCCGCGCCATTTACACCGAGGTGCGTGAAGGTCGCGGCACTCCGCACGGTGGCGCCTACCTCGACATTTCGCATAAGCCCGCCGAGTACGTGAAGAAAAAGCTTCCCAGCATGTATCACCAGTTCAAAGAACTGGCCGACGTGGATATCACGACTGGGCCGATGGAAGTGGGCCCGACGTGCCATTACATGATGGGCGGCATTCGCGTGGACGCGGAGACGGCACAGTCCACCATCCCCGGGCTATATGCGGCGGGTGAAGCAGCTGCCGGTCTGCACGGAGCGAATCGCCTGGGTGGTAACTCGCTTTCAGATTTGCTCGTATTCGGTCGCCGCGCTGGCAAAGCTGCGGCTGAGTACGCGAAGAGCGCACCGGGTGGAACTCTAGATTCCGCGCAGCTCGAAGCGGCCGAGCGCGAGATGCTCTCGCCGTTCGAGCACAGCGGCGAATATCCTTATGAAATTCATCGCGATTTGCAAGAAACCATGCAGTCGCTGGTCGGCATCTTCCGTACCGAAGAGGATCTGCGCAAAGCTCTGGAAGATCTCGAGCAGCTCAGCCCGCGCGTGGACCGCGTGAAAATTGATGGTTCGCGCATGTTCAATCCCGGCTGGCACTTGACGCGCGATCTGCGTTCGATGCTGCTGATTTCCGAAGCGGTCACTCGTAGCGCGCTGGCCCGCCGCGAAAGCCGCGGGGCGCACAGCCGTATCGACTATCCGAAGTTCGATGACGAATGGGGCAAGAAGAACAACATTATTTCCAATCAGGGCGGTACGATGAACCTGCGGCAGGAGCCGGTACGCGAAATGCCGGAGAAATTGCTGAAACTTCTGGCGGAAACGAAGTAGCGGCCAGCGGCACGAGGTGCGAATGAGCACGGCGGAAAACGACGCGGCTATGTTCGACGAAGCGACACTGCGCGTATATCGCGGCGGGCCGGATGGCGGCGAGCCAGTGGACTACCAGGTAGCGATCGCGCCGGGCATGGTCGTGCTGGATGCGCTGCACTCCATTCAGGCTCACCAGGCGCCCGATCTCGCTGTGCGCTGGAACTGCAAAGCAGGGAAGTGCGGCTCGTGCTCTGCCGAAGTGAATGGCCGTCCGCGCCTGACTTGCAAAACGCGCATGGATTCGCTGCCGCTGAATGAGCCGATCACTGTTTCTCCGCTGAAATCCTTTCCCCTGATCAAAGATCTGGTCACCGACGTTTCTTGGAACTACAAGGTGAACAAGAAAATTCCTGCGTTCCAGCCGAAAACCGGCGTGGAATGGAAAATGGATCAGCGCGACGTCGATCGCGTGCAGGAATTTCGCAAGTGCATCGAATGTTTCTTGTGCCAGACCGTCTGTCACGTCCTGCGCGACCACGCGAAGCACGAAAGCTTTGGCGGGCCGCGCTTTTTTGTGCGCGTCGCCGGCTTGGAAATGCATCCGCTCGACGGCTTGTCGCGCACCAAGCTGCTGAAAGACGAAATGGGCCTGGGCTACTGCAACATTACGAAGTGCTGTACCGAAGTCTGTCCGGAAGAAATTCACATCACCGACAACGCCATCATTCCGCTGAAAGAGCGCGTCGTCGACGAGTTTTACGACCCGGTGATGATGCTGGTGCGAAAGATTCGCGGTTCTTCGTAGCGGTTGTCATCCGGCGTCCCGATTTATCGGGACGAAGGAACTCAACTTAGACCCTGGCGAGGCGTCGCCGCGGCCTTTGCGATACCGCAAGGGAGGCTTGCATGGACTACCAACTCAAGGCCATCTCCAAATCCGGAATCGCCGAGGCCCTAGCCAAAGTCGAACTCTACCGCTATCTCAACGAACCCGAAGAATCCGAATCCATCTGCCGCGACATTCTGGCCGTCGATCCCAATCAACAAATGGGAATTCGGCTTTTGGGGCTGGCCATGACCGACCAGTTCACCGGCGGAACGGGCGACCGCTACCGCGAAGTGGAAGAAACGTTTGCCCGGCTGGCCGATCGCTATGAGCAGCTTTATTACACCGGCTTGTACTACGAACGTCGCGCCAAAGCTCAACTTCGCACCGGCCAGTCGCCTCATGCAGTCTATCCGCTGTTTGAGCGCGCCCTGCACTGCTTCGGCGAAGCCGAAAAAATCCGCCCCGCCGGCAACGACGATTCGATCCTCCGTTGGAACCGCTGCGTGCGCCTTTTGCAGACTCCCTCGATCGTCTGGGAAGAACAACTCGCCACCTACGACGCCGAAGACGCACCACCGCGCTAGAGAAGATTTCGATGATTCTGAGAATTCCTTCTATCTCGATGGTTTTGTTTTTGATTGTTGCGAACTTACATGCGGATAGAACTGTTTTTGAGGACATCACTTACCGCGACCTCGCCAAGAATCCATCCGCATTTGCGGGGAAGCGGATCCGAATCCGTGCGATCTATTCGTCCATGTTCGAAGTGTCGCGTCTCAAGCTAACCGCGTGCTGTGCGGACCGGGGACCGCTCATTTGGGTGGACTTCGACAATGAAAAGAGAAACGATCTGCTCGGCCAGATTCCAAAAGGAATGCGAATCGTACGTGGCACATTCATCGGCAAAATCGAGACCGTGTCAACATACCGTCCAAACGGCGAGCGTATTCATTTGATTGTCGATAGAATCGAAAAAAACTGAAAAGAAAGCGAAAGCTTCAAAAAAAATTGGACTGGGCCCCACAAGGTTGCCCTCGGTAAAAGTCTCCAGCGTGTCGCGGTTTGACGGTGTTTGCAGTGGATGGTAGCCTGCCCGTTCGTTGAAAAATATGCGCGCTGTCGATCTGATCCGCAAAAAGCGAGACGCCGGAGAGCATTCCCGCGAGGAAATCAACTTTCTGATTTCTGGGTACACGCGCGGGGAGATTCCCGACTACCAGATGTCGGCGTGGCTGATGGCCACATGGATTCGTGGGCTGAGCCGTCCGGAAATTGCGGCGCTGACCGAGGCAATGCTCCACTCCGGCGAAGTGGTCACGTTTCCGGAGATCGCCGGCAAGAAGGTGGACAAGCATTCGACGGGCGGAGTGGGCGACAAGACTTCACTGCTTCTTGCACCGATTGTGGCAGCAGGCGGCGTGAGCGTTCCGATGATCAGCGGGCGCGGACTGGGCCACACCGGCGGCACGCTGGACAAGCTCGAGTCCATTCCCGGATTCAACACTGCCCTGACACTAGCTGATTTTCGCCGCGTGCTGTGCGAATGCGGAATGGCGCTGATCGGGCAGACCGCGGAAATAGCCCCCGCCGACAAGAAAATCTACGCACTACGCGATGTGACTTCGACAGTCGAAAACGTTGGGCTGATTTGCGCTTCGATCATGAGCAAGAAGCTTGCCGAAGGAATTGACGCGCTCGTGCTCGACGTGAAAACCGGCTCCGGAGCATTCATGCAGAAAGAAGAAGATTCGGTACGCCTCGCCGAGTTGATGGTGGAAACCGCGCAGCGCATGGGGAAGAAAGCCGTCGCGCTGATCACGGACATGGATCAACCGCTCGGTCGCTTTGCGGGACACTCGCATGAAGTGATCGAGTCCGTCGAAGTCCTAAAGGGCCGCGGAGCAGCGGACTTGCGCGATCTCAGCATTGAGCTTTCCGCGTGGATGTTTTACCTGGGCGAGCGGACGAAATCCGTGGATGGGGGCCGCGTGCTCGCGCAAAAGCTGGTTGCTTCGGGTGAAGCGTTGGAAAAGTTCCGGCAGGGGATTGCGCTGCAGGGCGGCGACTCGCGCGTTGTGGACGACTATTCGCTTTTGCCGCAGGCGAAAAACCGCACCGGAGTGAAAAGCAACGGCACCGGTTTTCTTGCCGCCACGAACTGCATGGAATTTGGCGTGGCGCTGGCGATGCTCGGCGGCGGCCGCGAGAAAAAGGAAGACAAGATCGATCCCGGCGTGGGTCTGGAATTTCACAAGCGCGTCGGCGACCGCGTGACCGCGGGCGATACGCTGGTCACGGTCTACTACAACGCCGACGGCAAACTTGCCGAAGCAAAACAGCGCATCGCGGAAAGCTTCCAGATCAGCGACCAGCAGCCGCCGGCGAAAAAACTGATTCGCCGGCTGATCGGGGCGTGATGTGAGTATTCCAAGCTGCAGAATTTTGAACTTTGGGCCGATGACGGTAAACTTCCGAAATGGCTGATCGCTCCGTTTTGGTCGGAGTTTTTCCAGAAACGATCGTGCTCGATCACGGCGACCAGGTTTCCTGGTTTTGCGAAACCGGCAATTTGCGCGTCGAATTTGACGTGAACCGCTGCCCCTTCAGCTCGAACGTATTTCAGGCGCCGCCTGGAGTGCGGCTGCTGACGGGTCCGCCGCGTCTTGGTTGCAAAGCGGCGGGCTACAAGTATCGCGTGTGGATCAACGATCAGCTGGTTGGCCGCGGCGAAGTGCTGCTGCGCGAATAGCCAGGAAAAGTCCGCTTCAAGACCCAGGACAAGGTGAACTGAGGCAGGCACCTCCGCATTTTAACCACGAACTACGTCTCGCAGTATTTCAAGCACCCCGCAATTTCGTGCACTCTTCCGCGATCAAATCCGGCATTTCTTCAGGCAAAAACAGATTGGCGTCTTCGACCTTGCGTACGCCGCGAGAACCCTGCAGCGTTTTGTCCAACCATTCCGCCCACTGAATGCCGAATAGAGTATCCT
>UEXQ01000368.1_pt1 | contig 11312 bp, 11 predicted proteins | sample 4301111 | NCBI WGS metagenome assembly UEXQ01 (sample SAMEA4773181, study PRJEB27434) | metagenome | biome: 2259; feature: agricultural soil; material: soil | place: USA | collected 2014-09 | depth 0.25 m
AACCCCGAACAACGCGGCTGGTGGCGCCGACGCCGAGAGTTTCGAAGAGTTGGTAGCGACCGACCTGCGCTTGCATGGGACCTTCCGTTCGGAGGCAAGAATAGTCAAAGGCTAGGATGGTACAAATGGAGCGGAAGTCCCGACGTTAGGAAACGATGGTACTAGGAGGAAGGACGGGCTAAATCAAAGAAAACTAAGCACATAGTCTGAGCTAGTCTCTAAAACCGGAAAGCATGCAGGCGTTTGGCCCAGATCGCGAGCCCGGGGAGCCAGAGCAAAGAGCCAATAAGCCCGGGAAAAGCTTCCAGCCGAATTCCCGGCCACCGAGTGCAAAGGATACGACGATTTTCACGGCCGTGTTAGTGGTCAGGCCGGCCAGAATAGGCACGGCAGTCCGCGTCGGAAGGGATTCTTAATTGGGCGACGAGGTTGGCGACGGAGATAGCGGCAGGAGTGGGTGTCGGCACAACCGGCGAGGGCAGCGCCGAGCGGAAGGCCCGTCGCGCCATAGCGCTGATTCAGAAAGCCCGCAAGAAAAACTACGGCAGCCGTAAGGGAAGCAACGGCGACAGCAGATTTGAGTTGAAAGGGCGCTCTTCGTTGTCAGCAAGTCTGTTCTCTATCGTCTCGCTATAGTCTGCGAGGTTGCAGAATTCCCAGTGGGCCGATGGCGCGATCAGGAGTTAGAGGCAGGATAATCAACGCGGCAGGGAGTGCCGGCGGGCGCATGGCTAGCGCCCCGAGCAGGACGGCAAACGAATGAAAGCTCTCTCAGGGCCCTGGTGTAGCGGGCGTGTCGGGGCGATGAAAGGTTGCTAGCGCCGGAGCCGTCTTCAGCCGTTCGGGAAAGTCGCGGATGAAACTTTTCATGGACGGGTGCCAGAAACCGTTGAAGCCGAAGAAATACATTTCGTTCATGGCTTGCTGGGCGGGCCAGCCGTCGAAGGCCATACGGTAGGTGGCGACGAAAACGCCAGTGCGATCGTCGCCGAAGCGGCAATGCACAAAAACTTTTTCCTTGGGATTATCGCGAAAAATCTTCAGGAACTGCGCGATTTGATCGTTGGAGGGCGGGGACCATCCACTGACGGGAATGCTTACGAAGCGAATGCCGAGCGATTCGGCCTGCTGGCGTTCCCAGGAAATTTTGTCGGGATCTTCGCCGCGCAAATCCACGATGGTCGTGATGCCGAGGTTTTTCAGTTCTTTGACACCATCGCCGCGCGGCTGCGCGCCGCGGAACAGAGAGCCATTTATCTTTCCGCCGTTGGGCAGCCCGTTGAGTTTCAATTTTTCGCCGTAAGCGGAGCGGAGAACCGGAGTGGAGGACGCTTGCGTTGGAGTTTGCGCATGCAGGGCGGTGGAAATAAACGTGGAAAAACTGAGGAGAGCGAAAAAAAAGAAATGCGAACGAGCGGAACGCATATAGAGTTGGATGCAAAGAGTTTAACGCGAGTTTTTGGTAAGAGAAGGCAAAGAATTGCGTAGCGTTCACGCGCAACCCGACCACTAGATATAGACATCCTGGAAAAAATTATTCCAGATTTTGCGTTTTTCTCTTGACAGGAATTTAGCAGCCGTTGATACTGCGACTCCAGATTCGGGGGATCGTGGAAGCGCCAGCGAGCCCAGTCGAGGGAATGATTAGGTTCGTTCAACGCCACGACCAGTCCGGGTTTTCAAAAACAATCCAGCGCGAAGTAACTGCTCCGCGCTAAGACAGCGCGGCAGCGAGCATGCTGTTAGACCAGTTTGAGGAAAACGGTCGATGGCAAGCTTTTTGACGTTTGGCGGTCGGTTGAGCAAATTCGGCCGCTTCTTTTTGTGCTGGAAGGATGAAAAACCGGGAAGCTTCTGCGAACTCAGAGTCGTAACTGAATTGAAAGAAACGAGATAGAAGGCGCAGCACCTTCGCCGCGGCGAAGGAGTAAAATATTAGGGTTCCTCCGCATCTAATGGGGATCCCGGCGCTGGGAGGAACAGAATGGCAGCAACGGTGAAGCCGGTGATGGGCAAAGCAACCGAGACGAGCGCGGCAGTAAAAACGACAGGGTTGAAGTTTGAGCGCTTCTTCACCGACGGGAAGACTTCGCCATTCGACGCAGTGGAGTGGGAAAAGCGGACTGCGCTGATCGGGAATGAAAAGGGTGTGACCATCTTCCGCCAGGAAGATGTGGCTGTGCCAAAGAACTGGTCGCAGACGGCGACCAACATCGTCGCCAGCAAATATTTCCACGGAAAGCCCGGAACGAGCGAGCGCGAAGGCTCGGTGCGGCAACTGATTGGCCGCGTGGTGAATACGATTGTGCGCTGGGGCGAAGAGGGCGGCTACTTTGCGGACACGGCGTCGCGCGATGCGTTCAAGGATGAGCTGACGCACCTGCTTGTCGAGCAGAAGATGAGCTTCAATTCGCCAGTGTGGTTCAACGTGGGCGTGCAGCCGAAGCCGCAGTGCTCGGCTTGCTTCATCAATTCGGTGGACGACAGCATGGAGTCCATCATGGGGCTGACCCGGACGGAAGGCATGTTGTTCAAGTGGGGTTCGGGCACGGGAACGAATTTTTCGGCGCTGCGCGGTTCGAAAGAGACGCTGTCAGGCGGCGGGATTGCGTCAGGTCCGGTGAGCTTCATGAAGGGCTTTGATGCGTTTGCGGGCGTGATCAAGAGCGGCGGCAAGACTCGGCGCGCTGCCAAGATGGTCATCCTTAATGTGGAACATCCCGACATCGTCGAGTTCATCGAGTGCAAGTACAAGGAAGAGCAGAAGGCGCATGCGCTGATCCGCGAAGGCTACGATCCGGCGATTGACGGCGAGGCTTACACCTCGATTTTTTTCCAGAATGCGAACCACTCCGTGCGCGTGTCGGATGATTTCATGCGCGCGGTGGAGCAGGACAAGGATTGGTGGACGAAGAACGTCATTGATGGCCAGCCAGCGGAGAAGCTGCGAGCAAAGGATTTGCTCTACAAGATGGCAGAGTCCACCTGGCAATGCGGCGATCCCGGCATGCAGTACGACACGACGGTGAACCGCTGGCACACCTGCAAGAACACCGCGCGGATCAACGCGAGCAATCCGTGCTCCGAGTACATGTTCCTGGACGACACGGCGTGCAACCTGGCTTCGCTGAATTTGATGAAGTATGTGAATTCGAGCGGGACGTTTGATGTCGAAGCGTTCAAGCACGCAGTGGAAGTGACGATCACTGCGCAAGAAATTCTGGTGGATTTCGCCAGCTATCCCACGCCGAAGATTGCCGAGAATTCACACAACTTCCGGCCGCTCGGGTTGGGCTATGCGAACCTCGGCGCGCTGCTGATGTCCATGGCGCTGCCGTACGATTCGCCCGAAGGTCGCGACGTGGCGGGAGCGGTGACGGCGCTGATGTGTGGCGAGGCGTATGCGCAGTCTGCGCGCGTGGCGGAGCGCATGGGACCGTTCCCTGGCTACGCGATGAATCGCGAGCCGATGCTGGACGTGATTCGTATGCATCGCGAATCCGTGCGTGGTATTAAGCCAGAAAATGTGCAGCCGCAGCTGATGCTGGCGGCGCAGCAGTCCTGGGACGACGCGTTGTCGCTGGGCGAGTTGCACGGGTACAAGAATTCGCAGGTGACCGTGCTGGCGCCGACCGGCACGATCGGCTTCATGATGGATTGCGACACCACCGGTATCGAGCCGGATCTGGCGCTGGTGAAGTACAAGAAGCTTGTGGGCGGCGGCGTAATCAAGATTGTGAACAACACGGTGCCGGCTGCGATCATGAAACTGGGGTATACGCCGGAGCAAACCAGCGAAATTGTGGCGTACATCGATAAGTCCAGCACGGTGGAAGGAGCGCCGCACTTCAAGGCTGAGCATTTGCCGGTGTTTGATTGCTCGCTGGCGCCGGCGGGCGGCGGGCGTTCGATCAGCTGGACCGGCCACGTAAGAATGATGGCGGCCACGCAGCCGTTCCTCTCGGGCGCGATCTCCAAGACCATCAACATGCCCGAGGAATCCACGATTGAAGACATCATGGATGCGTACATGGAGTCCTGGAAGCTGGGGCTGAAGGCCGTGGCCATCTACCGCGACAATTCGAAGAAGTCGCAGCCGCTGAATGCGGGCGGCGATAAGGATGAAAAGAAGGGCAAAGCTGCGGAGGCGGTGGCCGCGGCGGTGGTTGAACCGATGCAACGCGAACTCTTTGCGCGCGCGCAGCGCGAAAAAATGCCGGCGGAGCGGTCCTCCGTTACGCATAAATTCAGCGTAGGCGGACACGAAGGCTACATCACGGTCGGCTTGTACGAAGATGGGCGGCCGGGCGAAGTGTTCATCAAGATGTCCAAAGAAGGTTCAACGCTGTCAGGCGTGATGGACGGCCTGGCGCTGACGATTTCCATCGGCCTGCAATACGGCGTGCCGTTGAAGGTGTTTGTGGACAAGCTGTTGAACACGCGGTTCGAACCGAGCGGCATCACGGCCAACGTCAACATTCGCTTCGTCTCTTCCGTGCTGGATTACATCGCGCGGTGGCTGGGCGGCCGGTTTATTTCGACCGATTATCTGAAGCTGAACGGCGCCGCCCCTGAAGTGATTGCGACCGCGTCGGTGATGGCTGCTCCTGCAATGCCTGCTGCAACATCGGTTAAAGCGAGCGAACCGGTTTCTTCGAGAATGCCAAGCAACGCGCATGAAGGTGCGCCGACGTGCAGCGAGTGCGGCATGCTCATGGTGCCGAATGGTGCTTGCTACAAGTGCGAAAATTGCGGGAGCACGAGCGGGTGCAGTTGAGCAAGCGGGGAATACAGGAGCGAGATACTCGATGAGCGCCTCCGCACCCCGTACAGCACTCACACAAAATCGATCGCCCCAGCAAGCGCGGGCATTTCTGCGAATCGTACGGTACGGTGTAGGGCCGGGCGCTGTGTACGTCCTGACTTATCATCGGCTAGACGGATCGAACACGGCTTCCAGACCGCTGCTCGCAGAAGGCGCTCAGCCTTTGCTCGATTTGCTGGATCAGATGGGCCTGGACTTCCGCTCCACCGAAGTGCGCGGGGCGCTAGAAGACATCCTGCGCCTCGGTTCCGCGAACATTCCTGACCTTTGGCTTAGCGACGAGCAGATGCTTCAGAACGGCCTCATCGGTGCATAGCCCCTAGGCAGTCCCTGACACCAATCTGGGTTGTTCCTTGCAGGAACGTGCCGCTATTCGTTTGTGGAATATGCAAACGGAACGGCGATGTCCCAGGGGAACCCAATATGAGCCGTCTGAAAGCTGTTCAAGACCGCGAAGCAGGACTCGCTTACGCGAGTCCTTTTCTGGTCGCAAGGCACAAGCTGGGCAACGTGCCCCCGGGCATGCGCGTATGGGCCCTATATGCAAAACTGCTCCGCAACCGCGCGCGAATGGACCTTCTTATTGCCGCCAAAGGCGACGTTCCGATGCGGCGCAAGGAGCTGGCGCAATTAAAACTTGCGGCGATGGTCGGCTGTCCGTTTTCGACATTCACTCTGCCGTGGGCAGACAGGAAGGCATCACCGAGGACCAGATTCGTGCTCTCGCTCAGTTCGAATCCAGTTCACACTTTTAGCGAGCTCGAAAAACTTGTGCTCCGCCTCGCCGTCGCGATCACGCGCACGCCAGCCACGGCCTCGCAAGAACTCTTCACCCGGTTAAGATCGGAACTCAGCGAACTCGCGTTGGTGAGCGAGGCCATGGCCTGGGAAAATAACCGTGCACGCTTCAACCGCGTTTTCGCAATCGAATCGGCTGAGTGACGCAACGGGACAGCTTTGTCCGTTTCCCGAAAACTGAGCGCAGTGCGAGATTCCTCAGCGCGGACGAGGCCGAAGTGGCGGGCGCGCGGCGAGCGAGCGTGGCCTCATGCGGAGGCGCGGACCGATAGGCGGGGGCACCGCTTGCAACGTGCAGCCACACGAAGGGCAGAATTCCAAACCAGCGTTGGGACCGGAAAGGTGAGCGCGCAACCAGTGCCCGCGGGCGGCACATCCCTGATTGATGCATTGCACGGTCCAGCCCGGCAGGTATTGCATGTGCTTCCCCCCAGTGGCCGTTCGCGCTGAAGGAGGCGCAGAGTCGGCCCGAAGCAGCAAGATGTCGGGGATTGTTGCGCGAGGGCAGTGTGGTGTCAAGCAAAAACCATACAAGATATAGGGGGCGAGTTTCAAAGCCTGTGGATTTTCACGATTCTCTTCCCAAACGGCTCGCCCGTAATACATAGGCTCCATCCGCGAATGAAGAATCGTTTGCGGCGGCAGAAGTCGAGCAAGATGAAGCACAGCGGTTCACCGACAAACTTCATTCCGGACGGAGACAACTTATGACAAATACCGGTCGGCCGATCGATTTGGGTGGCGGAATGAGTGGCATTCCCGGTTTTGCAGGTTTTCGGAGCCGGCTCCTGAAAATATTAGGGATCGTGCTGCTTGTAATCTTGCTGATGGCCAGCACGACTTCGATCCCAACCGGTAATGTTGGCGTTTTGACGCTGTTCGGCAGGGTCACCGGCGACGTGCTGAGCGAGGGCATCCACCTGATCAATCCGCTGAAGTCAGTGCAGAAGCTTTCCATTCAAACGCAGTCGGTGAAGGAGAGCGCCAATACCCCTTCGACCGAAGGTTTGATGCTGGCGTTGGATACGTCTTTGCTGTTTCGCTTGGACGCTAGCCAAGCTGCGGAGGTGTATCAAAAGGTCGGCCCGAATTACGTGGAGAAAATCGTCGAGCCGACGCTGCGCTCTGCCATTCGCGGTTCGACTTCGGCACACAGCGCGAACGCGTTGTACACAAATGCACGCGATCTGGTGCAGCAGCAGATCCAGGAGGAACTGAAGAAGCAACTAACGGGGCGCGGCATTATCGTCGAGGCGGTGCTGCTGCGCGACGTGCAGTTGCCGCCGATGCTGAAAAGCTCCATCGAAGCCAAACAACAGGCGGAACAGGACGCGCTGCGGATGAATTTCATCTTGCAGAAAGAAAAGCAGGAAGCGGAACGGAAACGGATCGAGGCTCAGGGAATCGCAGATTTTCAGAAAATTGTGGCTCAGGGTATCAGCCCGCAGTTGCTGGAATGGAAGGGCATTGAAGCGACCGAGAAGCTGGCGACCAGCAGCAATTCCAAAGTAGTGATCGTGGGCAACACCAAGAATGGATTGCCGCTGGTATTGGAACCGAAATAAGTTCGGGCACTAGGATCAGCGTGGTTGAGCGGGCTTGTCCGACTCGGCTGTCTCGCCGAATTCTGCCTGGAGGGCCGCGACTCTTGCTTTCAGGTCTTCCACCCGCGATTTCTTGTCGTTGACTTGCTGCGCATCCGCGTCCAGCCTGGCTTTTCCATCCGTGTCGCGAGCGTAATCGGTCTTTGAATAATAGGTGTCGCTGTCGAGCGCGGCCCGGCGCTGCAGGACGTCGAGTTCGCTTTGCGCTTGAGCCAGCTCAGCCTTGGCTTGCTTGAGAGCGGCTTCTGTTTCGGCGCGCTTCTTTCCCCCGGCGTCCGCCGGAACCGGTGCCTTCGCTGGCGCCGCCGCTTCTCCTTCTTGCTTAGCCTGATCGCTGTTAGCAGCGGGTTCGGCGGCGTCCATTGGGGCTGCCGCGGGCTGTGCGCGCTCCGCCGGAGCTGCTGGCAGATCGTCATTCGTCAATATTCGCACCGGTTTCGCGGCGGCCTTTTTCTGCTCGCGGGCTCGACGGGCAGCGTCGGCGACGGAACTATTGTCGTTTTGCGATTGCGCCGCCGCGGCCAAGGGCAAAAGGCCTAGCGAGAGGAGCAGCGCCGCAGAACCGATAAGCGGGACTTGCGATAGCTTGAGAGACAACATAGGCGCTCCTGGCGTTTGTACGGTATAAACTTCACCATACGCCAGCGAACCGCAGGGCGCAATGCGGGAGCCTCCTTTACGCCGCGAATGAATTAAGCCCGGATGATTTGGACGGCGAGCCAGCGCCGCAAAGCTATAATGAAAGCTAGCTTGTTCTGGAGAGCCGCTTGCGAAATCTCGCCGCGAAGCTTCGCATTGCCATCGTCTTTAGTTGTGCGAGCGCATTCGCCAGCCCATGTTGGGCGAACGATGCGACCTCTCTACCGAACGCGCCGACACCGTCCGTGATGCCTGCAAGCGGGCGCAGCGCCAGGTTTCAAGGTGCTTCCTTGGATGGCCAGACCGCAACACAAACGCGCGAACCTCTCTCGCCTACAGTCCAGCTTCAAGACTCGTCAGAGCACCATTTTGGGGACCGCGAGAACATCGCGCTGTTTTCGGCCGTCGGCGCGTCGCGCGCGCTGGACTATTCCTCCACGCTAAACATGAGGCGCAGAGGACGCCGGGAAATTCTGCTGACGAATGATGTCGTAGATAACCATCCCGCGTTTGCCGCGATTGAGGCGGGCGGCACAGCGGTTTCCGTCGGCGCATCGTACTTATTCCATCGTTACCACCATCACCGGCTGGAGCGCTGGACATCCATGGTGCACGCGAGTCTGGCCACTTCAGGGGCCATCCGAAATTATTGCCTCAAGACCGCGCATGCCTCAACAACCCCTTAATTTCTTCCGCGGCGTGCTTCCCTTCTGCTCGGTCGGTCCATCTAACCAAAGAGGTTCGCTTGATGCGCGGCGTTTGCAAGATCGCCCCGATTCAGTTGCAAGGCGGGCGCTTGTGCTGCATACTCGCCGCGCTTGCGCGCCGCTTTGCCCCGGCGGTCCGCGCTTAATCGCATGCTGCAAAAAGGGTCTATGCTCCGCCGATGGCTTGCCGGAACGTGTGCTGCATTGGTTTTAGCCGTTTGCTGTGCGGCGTTTTCTCCGGTCAAGTCGTACGCACAGGAAACGCCTACCGTTCGCACTCCACCGCCTCAACGGATCGAAACGCCGCCTGCACAGCCTCAACCAAATACGTCCAGTGAGACGGATCGCTACACCCTTTCCCACGAGCGCTATGAAAAAGCGGTCGCTTACTCGCGCGCAGGATACGCCCTCTACTTTATCTCCGTGTTTGTGGGATTTGTCGTGCTGCTGGTGGTGTTGCGGATGGGCCTCGCGGGGCGAATTCGTGATTTCGCTCAACGCAAGTCGGAAAACCGCTTTGTGCAGGGACTGATTTTCATTCCGATCCTGATTTTGATCCTGCGATTTGCCGACCTGCCGGTTCACATCGTCTGGCACGGGTTGTCGCTGCACTATCAGCAGTCCGTAGAAGGATGGGGCGCCTGGCTGTTCGACTGGAGCAAGGTCAGCCTGATGTTTGTGGTGTTCTACGTCATCATGGGCCTGCTGGTGTTTTTTGCCATTCGCTGGAGCCCTCGGCGCTGGTGGTTTTATTTTTGGCTGGTCGCGCTGCCATTTCTGCTTTTGATGTTTTTTCTGGAGCCGGTGATCATTGATCCGCTGTTTTTCAAGTTTGAGACGCTTGCCAACAGCCAACCGCAACTCGCCGCCGACTTGGTCAAGCTGACGCATCGAGCGGGCTTGGACATCCCGCGCGAGCGCATGTTTCTGATGAACGCCAGCGCCAAAACCAATGAGCTGAATGCGTACGTGACTGGTTTCGGAGCATCCAAACGCGTCGTCATATACGACACGCTCTTGAAGAAGATGACGCCGCAGGAGACTCTTTTCGTTTTTGGCCATGAATCCGGGCACTACGTGCTCAATCACGTCCGCAACGGCATCCTGTTTTTTGCGGCGATGCTGCTGCTTGCTCTTTTCCTCGCTTACTGGCTGCTGAATGCGCTGCTCGATCGCTGGGGGCTGAAATGGAAAATTTATGGGCCGCACGACTGGGCGGCGCTGGCGATCCTGCTTCTGCTGATTGACGGAATGGCTTTTTTGTCCTCGCCGGTGGTGAACGGTTATAGCCGACTCCAGGAACACAACGCCGATGTTTTTGGCCTGGAGCTGATTCACGGAATCGTACCGGGCTCGGGCCAGGTCGCGGCACACTCGTTCCAGGCGATGGGTGAAAATGACTTGGCCGATCCTAACCCGCCGCCATTCATCACGTTTTGGTTGTACACCCACCCGCCGCTCGCCGAACGTCTGGTGTTTGCGCACGCGTATGACCCGTGGGGCAAAGGCCAGCCGCCAAAATACATTAAGGACACAAAGTGACAGAGCGGTCTTCGCCTTAGCCGTGGATAGAAGTCAGGCGTGATGAGCGCGCACCTTCTCATCCTCTCCATGATTGCGGCGAGCAAAAGCCGCCACCTTGTTGCGGTTACCGCAGAGCGCCATGGAGCACCAGCGGCGGCGATGTGTCCTGGAGTCATCGTAGAAGAGAATCCGGCAATCGGGGTTGGCGCACTGTTTGAGGCTGCCGCGGGCGCCCCCAGCGATCAATTCGGCACCTGAACGCGCAATGGCAGCCAGCAGCCACTCCAGGCCTTCCTCGCGGGCGACAAAACCGAGTCGCCAGACCGAGCCGTCCCACTGCAGCTCGTCGTGTCCTTCTGTAACCCGTAAAGTCTGGTTAATCGGTTGAGCCCATTCTCGAAGCACGTCATGCCCTGCCAAAATCGCGCTAAAACTGATCCGTAACGCCTTGCCTAACCTCTCCGCATGGTCTAAAAGGCTCTGCGCGGCCCGCGGGTCGGTTTCTGCCAGAGCACGGATGTACGGTGTCTTTTCGGCCGAAATAATCTGCCGCGCGGCCAAAAAGTCTACAAATTCGTCCCAAAAAATCGCTCGTTCGATCGGGTCCCCCGACGCAAAAGGCAGATTCGCGAATTCAAGGCAAAGACGGTTTGCGGAAGGATTGGGCGAGTTTGCATCGACGGACATAGGCTCTCCCGTGCTCGAATTAACTGCTAAACGCTATTCTTCTGGTTAGGGTTTCGTCAACTGATTTTATTGCAGTTGGCTTGGGCTTATTTTGCAGGGGGCCCAGCCAAGCCTAACTCGGCTCTTATGGTACTGTCATACCCAAATGGACGACCACAATTTGCCAGCTTCGGAACAATCGTCGCAGTCTAGTGCCCGGTCGCCACTCCCTCTGCAGGTTCCCCGTCATCCGATCAACATCGTGTTTTTCAACGACCGCGGGCTTCGCTCCGGCTGGCGAATCGTCATCTATCTATTTCAGATCCTTCTCCTGAGTGTTGCGTTCAACTTCCTGCTTGGCCGCGTGCTTCACTTGCCAAAAAACTCTACGCCTCCAATGTGGCAGCTCTTTCTGCAGGAAGGGCTCTCGTTCTTGATTGTGTTTTTGCCGGCTCTGGTCATGGCGTCGGTGGAGTCGCGACCTGCAGGCGATTACGGCCTTCCGGCGCGAACAATGTTTGGCGGGCAATTCTGGCACGGCGCCGCGCT
>UEXQ01000251.1_pt1 | contig 11292 bp, 10 predicted proteins | sample 4301111 | NCBI WGS metagenome assembly UEXQ01 (sample SAMEA4773181, study PRJEB27434) | metagenome | biome: 2259; feature: agricultural soil; material: soil | place: USA | collected 2014-09 | depth 0.25 m
ACTCGAAATCCTCGGCCGCGCGATTGGCCGCCCGTTCGCAATCGAAGAAATCTCTCCCGAAGAAGCCCGCCGTGAACTCCTCTCGCGTTTCCCGCTGCCCGCGATCGACATGCTGCTCAAGGCGTGGGCCGCCGCCATCGGCCAGCCTGCGCTCGTCACCAACACGTTCACCGAACTCACCGGCACGCCCTCGCGCTCCTTCCAACAATGGGCCACCGACAACGCGGAGTATTTCCATTCCGCTTCCGCTTCCTCCCGTAGTGCAGGTTTTTAGCACGGCTCGCTAGGAGGCGACGGCTTTGGCGCCGGGTGCCGCACCCTTGGGTAAGAATGCGGGTTTTTCCTCGTCTTATCACTTGCCTGCAACAGGCCGGCTCTGGCATTCGCTCGCCGTTAAAACAACCGACGTTTTCCCGGATGCGACTCGTCTATTCCCAGTGTGACCACGCATCGCCTTGTTCTTCGTGCTTCTTCCTGCCCAGAGCCTCGATGCGAAGGCGCTCCGAGCAATTGTCACAGATGGTTCTTTCCGAGGCTTCGCCGCACACATTGCAAACGTGGTGGCCATGCTTGTCCTGAGGAACGAAGGACTCCGGTCGACGATCCGGTTGCTCGCGGGGAACTGTCTTCATGTTTGCCTCCGCTTAAGCTCGCGGCAGAGGCTCAGGGCGGGCCCAAGCCACGCGCCTTCCAGTCGCACTCTAGTTCAACGCACAACCGCTATCAAGAGTATTCACGCAACCGCCGGGTGCCGCACCGTTCGCAGTCAAAGGGTGCAGTTTTCTCTCTGATTCGTCATCCTCACGTAGTGCCGGGCTTCAGCTCGGCCCTTTAGGGTAGGAACAGCGATCTGCATCCAGTTGTAGGGGTTATCCCAATCGTTTTTGCGGTACCGCCTGTAGGATTGCCGCGAGCCAAACCCAATTCCGTTTGTTGGCAAGGGCGGTTTTGGCGGAGGCGGCTGCGTCGAACCGGCGTTAAGTGCGCCCGCGGTATTGCTTTTGCGTGTACCGCCAGTGGAGTTTGCTTCTGCCAACAAGAAGCGCTATGACCAGCCCGGCAGTAAGGATGGTGGCTCCGCCGATAAGGCTGAAAGCGGCGGAGGCGTCATGCGAACTGGCCGCGTCGTAGATTAAGGCAGCGCCGGAGAAGGTGCAGAGTGCTGAGATCAAAAGTCCGAGATTTTCTAGCATGGCTTTGGCGTCCGCAATCAGGCTCCGCGCTTTTTCTTCTTGACGAATCCGAACTCGGGGGGCTGGCTGGGGAACTCGTGAAAGATTGGCTCGCTGTAAGGTTTTTTCATTTCACGGCCGCACGCACATTTGAAGTTTCCGCGCTTGTCGATCGACGGACGCAAGACTGCAACCTCACAACGGCAGCGAGGGTTAACGCACACGTAGTGTTGAAGGTGCTCCATCAAGAGACTGCTTAAGTCTCGCTCTGGTTACGGTGGGGCAGCCGGCAGCAGTGCTTTTGGTTGGGACTCCAACCATGCCGGAGGTTGCTGCAGACGCTATATCGGCAACCAAGCCACAGGGTTCGCGAACGCAGAAAGGCACTGGCTGACTTGGCTGAGGGTTTCCGTGTACAAGCCCTGGGACTCTTTTTGCTTTCGGCGTTCGCAAAACGAACCAGCGAAATCCGAGAGCGGCGATTTGCGCGAGAGCAAACAATGAGATTGACCAGTTTGCAATCGAACGCTACTATCGCCCAACCCTTCTTCAGCAGCGAGGACAATATGGCTACCACGCCAAGCCCAATGGCTGGCAATCCGAACAAAGCGCTGTGGGAAAAGGGCGACTTCACCGAAATTGCCGCGTTCATGCGCGACGCTGGCGACGCTTTCGCCAAATCTCTCGCCATCAAGCCCGGCATGCGCGTGCTCGATCTCGGCTGCGGAGACGGCACCACCGCTCTCCCCATCGCTCGCCTCGGCGCTGAGGTCACCGGCATTGACATCGCCCGCAATCTCGTCGAAGCCGGCAATCGCCGCGCGGCCGCGGCAGGCCTCAGCAATCTGAAATTTCAGGAAGGCGACGCCTCCCACCTGCAAGGCGTGCCTGATCATTCCTTCGATCTCACCGTCACGATGTTCGGTGCGATGTTCGCGCCGCGCCCGTACGATGTAGCCAAGGAAATGGTCCGAGTGACCAAGCCCGGCGGCCGCGTCATCATGGGCAACTGGATCGCCGGCGATCCCACCTTCGTCTCGCAGCTTCTGAAGATCAGCGCGTCGTTTCTCCCGCCGCCGCCCGAGGGCTTCATCAGCCCTGTAACCTGGGGTGTCGAGGCTAACGTCATCGAACGCTTCGGCCGGGCCGGCGTCTCCAAGGAAAAAATCTCTGCGGTCAGAGACACCTGGTATTTCACATCCTCCAATCGCAGCGCCACCGATTTCATGGACCTCTTCGGCAGGTTCTACGGCCCCACCATGAACGCCGTTGAAGCCGCCGAAAAATCCGACCGCATCGAGGAGCTCCGCGCTCTGCTCACGCAACTTGCCAAATCGCAAAACACCAACATCACCGGCGGCACCAACATTCCCGCCACCTTCCTCCGCGTCACCGTGCAGCTATAATCCTCGAACGCAAATTCCACAAAAATGCTTGCACACTTTTCCTGCACGCTTGCGTGGAGGATTCGCCGAATCCTGGATGTGATCTCCATTGCAATGAGCGCATCAGCCAGGAAACCACACCGCAAAATCGCCCTCGAGCCAGCGACCATTCGCCGTAAACTAGCCCCATGAACTTCCGCGAACGCCTGGAATGGCTCGCCCGCATGGTTTTCCTCGCCTTCATCCTGGCCTCCGCCGCCTTTCTCTCCGCGATCACCGCCATGCGCGTCGCCATCCACGGACGCGAAGTCAGCATGCCCAACCTCGTCGGCAAAGGCGTCACCGACGCCAGCAACGATCTCCGCTCCCGCGGACTCATCCTCCGCGTCGCCGACCGCATCTACTCCGAGCAGCCGATCAATACCGTCGTGCGCCAGACTCCGTCTCCCGGCATGCTAATGAAGATTTCCCAGCAAGCCCACGTCGTGTTGAGTCTCGGACAGCGCGCCCTGCAGATACCTTCGCTCGAAGGCAATTCCTTGCGCGTCTCTCGCATTGAGCTATTGCGCGGTGGTCTACAAGTCGGCGAAGTCTCGGCGCTTTCGCTGCCCGACGTTCCCGCAGACACCGTGGTGTTGCAAAACCCCAAGCCCGGCGGTGGGGCCGCGACTCCTCGCGTGGACGTGCTGGTTTCGCAGGGCGCCCGAGAAGACGCGTTCGTGATGCCGCATCTGATTGGCCTGAATGTCGCGGATGCGGTGCGAAGACTCGAAATCGTGAACATCAAGCGCAAGCTAAATACGTTGAGTGCGCCGCAGTGGCCGCACGGTGCCGTGGTGGATCAGACGCCGACCGCCGGCTCGCGAATTCCGCTCTCATCCACAGCAGAACTCACTGTCGCGGAGTAGGGGCCGAGACAGGTCTTTTTTCGTGGAATCAGAACAGGTTGAACAGGGGCAAGATGTGCGCGCAAAAAAATCGAGGGCGCAACCGCCGCCGGGCTTTTGGCCCTTCGGGTGTTACGCCCTCTAATTGATCCGTAAAGTATCTAACCTTCCCGTTGCCTTCCGTCGGTTGCAGCCTGCCTTGCGGCTTGCCGATTCCTTCATCCAGCCACGATCCGGCTTCGAGTCTTTTGCAGTTCAATTTCGCATCGCAACTTCACCTTGGATTTCCAGCCTCTAGCCCTTGCCTTGCGGCACTGACTCGGAACTAGACGTCCGCGGTTACGCCTTGCGGCGCGTTGCGCGCTCTACTGAGCCGTAAAGTTTCGGACCTTGCGTATTCCAATCCGGCGGTTCGTCTGTCGTTCCGCTTGCGCGTTCCGGCTGGCGTCCGTCCGAGTAGAGCGTGAAGTTTCGTTCCTTCCGGTTTTCGGTTTCCTTGCGCTGCATGCGGTTAAGCTTGCTGCGCCTTTCCACCGAACCTAAAAGGCCTTCCACTTCCCGGTTGCATCCGGCGACTCGGCTTGTTGTTTAGACTTGCCGCTTCTCCGATACGCCACCGTCAAGGCTTCGAGCTTTGCAGTTCAATCTCGCGGCGCGGCGGGCTTCGTTTTTCACGGCGAACTCAAAAGAGCTCGCACCCGCTCGCCTTCTCAACTGATCCGTAAAGTTCTTGCTCTCCGGTTCAATCTGGTGCGCAAGATATTCCTAAAGAAATTTCACGTCAACGAAATTCGTACTTCACACTTGTGCAAATCTGTGGACGATTGTGCAAAGAAGTGGAGATTCGCACAGGCGCGCGCAGCACCAGGGAATCGGTGCGGTTGGTGGCAAGAAGGTGCCGTTGAGGTCCTTCGTCCCGAGGTTAGTTCTTGGCGATGCCGGCGTTGTTTTTCTTGTCGGCGAAGAGATTTTCTACGGGCATTTTGGCGTCGAAGACGAGGTTGAAGAAACCGACCATCATTTCGTCCCAGCTTTGCTCGCCCCAGGTGACTTCCTTGGTGGGATCGGCGTTTTCCGGATTGTTGGCCGAGTTGTCGAAATGAGCGGTGCATTCGACGCGCGAGCCTTTGGCAAGAGCGATCGGGTCGGTCAGGTTGTACCAGTTTTGCCAGTGCCAGTCGTAGTGGGCAACGCTCAACAGCGTCTTGCTTTCGCCGGACGGAAAGACCACCCGGTACTCAAAGTCCTTGCCGCGACCGTGCATGTGGGGATGCAGGCCGGAGAGTTTCACGTCGCTGCCAACGGTGAAGTCAGCGTCTACGCGGTAGTTCGGGTGGCCGGGAGGAATCTTGAAAGTGCCGTTGGTGGCAGAGAGCGTGAGGACGCGCTCTTTGGGCGGTTCCTTGGCGAAGACGATGCCAAGCTTGGACTGGTCTTTAGTTGCGTGGCCGTGGGGCGTGTAGTGAACCTGGAAGATGATGTCTGAGCCTGCCTTGATGAGTTTGGCCTGGCCGGGGCGAAGAATTTCAGCAGGCTGACCGGGCGCGTAACCAACGAGAAAATCACTGGGGAGCGCACTGGTGTCGGGCTGCTCATTGGTTTTGACCTGCGGCGCCGTGAAGAAGACGCCGGGCTTCTGTCCGCGGAACCAGTTTGAATTGGGCTCGCGAACGAAGGCAATGATGTGGTGGACGACCGTGCGGTCGGTGGGGCGAACCTCGGCAGCTTGAACCCACATGTCCTGCGTGAAGCCGGTGGGAACGATCACGTGCTGATAGTCCACGACGCCGGAAGCGGGAACATCGTAAGCGACGGGGAGTTCGTAGACTTTATCGGGCTTGCCGATACCCCAGCCCTCGACCCAGTCGACAGGAGGCGGAAGATCCTTCGGATCGCCTTCCGGCGCGCCGGAATCGGCCCACTTGGCGAGGGTTTCTTTTTCCGCTGGCGCCAGGCTCATGGCGTTGGAAAAGGAGCCATAGCGAGGGTCGGCGAACCAAGGCGGCATCTTGCCGGACTCGACGGCGACTTTCATCGCTTGCGCCCAGGGGCGGACTTGCTTGTAGTTCAGCATGGGGAATGGACCGGCTTCGCCGGGGCGGTGGCAGACCTGGCAATTCCTTTGAATGATGGGCGCGACATCTTTGCAGTAGGTAGGGACAGCGGCGGGCTTGGCATCGTCGGCGGCACGAGCAAAATGGAGACTTGCCGCCAGAACTGTCGTGATGGCAGCGGCGCCCAACCAGAGTCGCACGTTCATGGAGGTCCTCGCGTAACGAAGTCGACAAAACTATAGCGCGAGTTTGGGATTCTGCGTAGGTTTGCATCGTTTTAGAGAGCAAAGCGCCGCCAGGGCTCGTGAGTGGGCGGCGCTGAGTATCCCTGTCAAAGTGCAGCGGCATCAAGCCGCTGCTACATCACTTGGCGGATTGTTTCTTGTGCAGGTCGGTGCAGACCGACATGGCGTTATTGGGGTTGACGGCAGAGTCGCCTTCTTCGATGTGCTGGACGACGCCATTCTTGTCGATGACGATGTTGGCGCGCTGAGCCCACTCGTAGGTGTCACCCTGGACGTCGTGCCCTTTCAGGATGCCGTAGGCGGTCAGCATCTTTTTGTTCATGTCGCTCAGGAGCGGGAACTTGATGTTGATCTGCTTGGCGAAGGCGGCATTGGCCGCGGGAGAATCCATGCTGACGCCGAAAACTTCCGTGTCGGAGGGATCAATCTTGCCGCTGTCGATTCCAGACTGGACCGCCTGGAGTTGCTTCGTTCAACCGCCTGTGAAGGCGAGAACGTACACGGCAAGCAGGACATTCTTTTTCCCCTTGTAGTCGCTCAGCTTGACGGGCTTCCACTGGTCGCTCAAGAGGGCGAAATCAGGAGCGGTGTCTCCGACTTTGAGCGAAACTTTCGCCACTTTTTCCTGTTGAGTCGTTGTAGAAAGCAGGGTTGAAGCGGGTAGCGCGGCCAGCACGAGAGCCGCGGCCAGAATTCTTTTCATGCACAGCCTCCATGAGAAGTGCGTGCGACGTAACGCACTGACTGTACGGCAGTTAAGGCTCGGAGTGGAAGTAAAAAGTTTGTCACGCATGAAGAGGTGGCGCGAGATGCGGAACCACGACTGTCACGGCACCGTATATTGGACAAACTCCGAGCAGAAAGAGGAAAGCGATGCCCAGCTGGATGAAAACGGTGTTGCGGGTAAGGCGAATCGCGATCGGGCTGGCGGCGACTTGCGGATGGATTGCGGCTTCCGGTCAGGCGCAAGAGGCCCCTGTAATTCATTCCAAAGTCAACCTAGTGAACGTTGCGTTTACGGCGCGCGATTCAACGGGTGCGCTGCTAAGCTCGCTGAGCGCGGACGACGTGCGACTTTTTGAGGATGGCGCCGAGCAGAAGATTGCCTACTTGGCAAAAAGCGCGGACGTTCCGCTGACGTTGGGACTGATAGTGGATGCAAGCAGCAGCCAGGATCGCTTTTCGAAGCAGCACGAAAAGGACCTTCAGGTTTTCTTGAAGAACGTGCTCGGGCCACAGGACCGCGCATTCTTGCTGTGCTTTGGGAATCACTTGCGGCTAGTGAGCGACTTTACGCAGTCGGGGCCGGAGATGATGGAGCGGTTGCAGCAGTATCAGAAGAATAGCGAACGGTTTCCGGAGATTGGACCCAAGGAAAGACGGGACCTGGGAACAGCTTTCTACGATTCAATCTTCTATTCCACCGAGGAAAAACTGGCGAACGCGGATGGGCGGCGCGCCATTTTGATTTTCAGCGACGGAGAAGACAATTCGAGTTCCCACGACATGATGTCGGCGATTGAGGCGGCGCAGGCGGCGAACGTGCTGGTGTACACGATTCGCTATACGGAGACGACGAAACACGGCGAGCTGTCGGCGCGAAACAAATACGGAATTCGCGTCATGGACCGGGTGGCGAAGGAGACCGGTGCGTGGAACGTCGATGCGAAGAAAACGGATCCGGCGGAATACTTTCGCAAGATTGCCGAGGAACTGCGGACGATGTACGAAATTGGGTACTATCCGGCGAACCCGATGAAGGACCAGAGCTTTCGGAAAATTGTGATTCGGCCGAGAGCAGAGGGAGTCGCGATTCGAGCCAAAAGCGGATATTTTGCACGGTAGCGACAAAAGCGGATTCCTCGCTGCGCCTGCCTGCGGCGGGCAGTCTCGGAATGACAAATCTAAGCGGCGGCAGCCCAACTAGCGCAGGTAGCCCCAGTTGTGGAGTTTGTCCGAGTCTTCGACCCAGCGGTCACCGATGTCGGTGCGGTAGTACATGTTGGGGATGAGGATGTTGCGGATGCGTGAGTAAACCTGAGCTTGCGCCTGCTTCATGGTGGTGCCAGTGCCGACGACGATGAGGACGACCCCGGAAGTGCCAGCGACAAGCCACTGGCCGTTTACTTCCTTCACGTCTTCGATGTGCACACCTTCAATGCTGGGCTTTTTGAAAACGATCGCGGCGTTTTTGGAAAAAGATTCGAAGGTAGCGTCATCGTCGAACGGAAACGGTGGAACGACGATGCGGACGCCGATTTGAAAACCGCTGCGCGCTCGCCATTTGGGTTCGAGGCCGTTGGCGAGTTCCCAAAAGAGATCGCTGATCGGCGTGAGCATCCCTTCCTGCTGGATGCTGATCGTCGGATAGCCGAAGCGCGAAGTGAACTCAAGCGGATAAATGCCGTTGTTGTTCACGATGCAGTTGAGATCGATGTAGCCAACGTAGCCTTCTTCAGCGAGCTTTGACTCCATTTTCAGAAGCGTTTGCGTGAAGAGGCGGTTTGGTTCGCTCCAGAACATGGAAGTACCCATTTCGCCCGTCGGCGGACCGATGTTGCCGGGGAAAAGTTTCTTGTGCTCGAAGTTGATGTTGACGGGCGTGATGAAATTCTTGCCGTTAAAGAACGCGCCGACGGCGACTTCGACGCCGGTGACGCGGCGCTGCAACTGGAAGACCTTAATCTCGTCCGCAAAGGCTTTCTTATACGCCTCGAGCATGCGGATGACATCGTCGCCGTCCTCTTCTTCTCCGACGAAAAGGCGGCGCTTGACGTTTTGCGCTTCGCCGCTGGGCTTGATGACGTAGCGATCGGGATTTTTCTTGACGAATTCGATGGCCGGATCGAAGGAGTCGAAGTCCTCGTAGGGGATGATGTTCACGCCGGAGTTTTTCAGCTCCTCCTGGCCGAAGGAGCGATCATCTTCGAGGCGGTCCGTGTAAGGTGTGCCGCCGATGACCGGCTTGCCGGTAGCACGAAGAGCTTGCGCTTTTGCGCCTTGTCCAAGCGTGTCGTCAAACACGACGATGTCAGCCCATTTGGCATCGCGTTCCCAGTCTTTTGCTTTGGGAACGAACCCGTCAGCGATGTCCTGTTCGCTTGTCGCTTCAATGAAATAGCGGACATCGTGTCCTTCTTTCTGCACCTCCCAGGCGATGTCGCCGATCAAGCCAGAGAGCGAAACGAAGAGGAATTTGCGCTTGTCCATTTAGGGCGAGTGGAAGCTCCTGACGTATGTTAAGGGCAGTCGGGCGAATTGGTGTTACAAAACATTAGAGACGGCGGGCCAGGCGGAGCAACCCGCCGGCAGTTGCCGGATTCTGACGGAACTAGAGCCTGAGCGGAGGGTCGTCAAAGTGGACGCAAAGTTTCGCTTTCCTGTCCTTTGGTTCAGGTTATACTGAAATTGTTGCCAGCGGCATAAACATACGCTCCACTTCAGCCGAGAGACCAGTCCGGGGCCGCCCAACAATTCAGACTTTTGCCCGTGAGGTGACGTTTGCGCCGCACTCTGCTTGCGATTTTGGGAATCGCCGTACTTTTCGCCGCAGCCAACGCCCAAGCTCAGACTCAGACGAACACACAGAGCACTCCTCCCACCGCTACCCTCAGCAACACCCAGAAAGACACCAAGAAGGAAGCGCCGCCAAAGAAGGTAACCAAGAAGTCAAAGAAGAAAAAGGACGCGGTAGCCGAAGATGAGTCCGCAGCGCCGGACAAGATCCTCTACGACCGCGCGCTCGTGAATATTAAGAAGGGCCGTCACGAGGTCGGGCGCCTGAACCTGCAGACGCTGATCAATACCTACCCGGACAGCGAGTATCTGGCCAAAGCGAAGCTTGCCATTGCGGATTCTTATTACAAAGAGGGCGGAAGCGCGAACTGGACGCAGGCGATTGCAGGTTACAAAGACTTCATCGTGTTCTTCCCTTTCCTGGAACAGGCTTCTTACGCGCAGATTCAAGTGGCGATGACGCACTTCAAGCAGATGGAAAAGCCGGACCGTGATCGCACGGAAGCGAAGGCAGCCGAAGAAGAGTTCCAGACATTCTTGCAGAAGTACCCAAAGGATCCGCTGGTTCCGAAAGCGGAGCAGCATTTGCGCGTGGTGCAGGAAGTTCTGGCCGAAGGCGACTACCGCATTGGCTACTACTACTACGTAAAAGGCGATCGGCGCGCGGCGGCGGGGCGGTTGCTTTCCGTGACCAAGCGCTATCCGCTTTACAGCAAGTCCGATGAAGCGCTGTGGATGCTTGGCGACATTTTCGAGAAGAGCGAGAAGAAAGAGGTCGCGTCGGTTTATTACTCACGGATTGTGAAGGACTATCCACTCTCCGAGCTGGCGCCAGACGCAAAGAAGAAGCTGGTGGCGTTTGGAGTGCCGGTTCCGCAGCCGGATCCCAAGCAGCTGGCGTGGATGCAGGCGGAGGCGGCTGCGCAACGTGAAAAGCCCGGCCTGCTAAGCAAGCCGATGTCGTTGATTCGGACCGGACCCGGCGCCGAAAAGGTTGTCGCGGCGCGCACTGGCGCCCCAAACATGGAGCCGGAAACCGACTCCACGTCGGTGGCAGACATTTTGTCCGGCGGCGGCAGGAGCTCGCTCGGAGCCGCCGGAAGCAGTAGCGCACCCGGAAACACTGCGGTGATTGCAGTTGCGACTCCAGGAACGGGTGCAACGGGCGGGTCAACCGTCGAAGTGGGTGACACGGGAGGCGCAACCGACGCACCAGCGACAGACCCGAATAGTACGGCGGGAAGTGCGGCAACGCCCGCCCCCGACAGCGCGGCGCCGCCAGCCAGCGGAACCGGTACTGACGCCAATTCGGGTGCTGCTGCGACCGACCCGAACGCCAAGCCGGCCGACAACGCGACCACCGATCCGAAGAAAGAATCCTCCAGCAAGAAGAAAAAGGGATTGAAGAAGATCATTCCCTGGTAACGGGTGAGGCCAGGCAGATCCTTGCGGCCAACCCTGACTTAAACCGTGGATACGACAAACCGCAAAGAGCCGTACTTGTGGCCGTGTTCCCCTTCCGACACACCGCTGGGCACTTTGCGTTGACGCCCCCATCCCCCGATGCTCCAATTACCGTGTAGGGCTGCTGAGTGAGCGCAGCAGTGCGTGTGTGTGGGTCCCCTCGGAGGAAGCTCGGTGGTCAAGATCCTGGTTGCGGACGACAACAGCAACATTCAAAAGATGGTGGGCCTGGCCCTGAAGGATCAGGGTATTGATGTGGTCGCCGTGGGGAACGGCGAGGCCGCAGTGCGCAAAATTTCCGATGTTCGGCCCGATCTGATTTTGGCGGACGTTTTTATGCCGGTCCGCAACGGCTATGAAGTCTGCAACTACGTGAAGCAGGACTCTGCGCTTTCCCACATTCCCGTGATTTTGCTGGTGGGGGCGTTCGACCCGTTGGATGAACAGGAAGCGCAGCGCGTGGGCGCGGATGGAGTTTTGAAGAAGCCGTTTGTTCCCCCCGATCCGCTCATATCGATGGTGAAGTCCGCGCTGACACGAGCGGGAGTCGTCATTGGAGCGGCAGAGAC
>UEXQ01000424.1_pt1 | contig 11282 bp, 11 predicted proteins | sample 4301111 | NCBI WGS metagenome assembly UEXQ01 (sample SAMEA4773181, study PRJEB27434) | metagenome | biome: 2259; feature: agricultural soil; material: soil | place: USA | collected 2014-09 | depth 0.25 m
CAAGGTCGAACAAGACATCCTCGGTTACCTCCAGCTCCTTGAAACCCAACGCGCCCTCGACTTCGCCTCTTAATTTGGAGTGCGGCAGCCTTGCAGCCGCTTGGCCGCAGCGGCCAGCCATTTCTCGTCGATGCCTCGGAACACTCTGTTTCGTACTTTCTCTTATCTCTTCTCCGCGTCTACGCGCGAGAACCAGTTTGTCTGCTGCTCCAGCTGGCCGTTTCCGCTAAACTCTCCCCACCATGCACTCCAGGTCTTTCACCACGCTCGCTTGTATCTTGCTTGCCCCAGCTCTGCTGTCCTTTGCAACAACTCAATCCAACAAAGGAACCGCCGTGTCCGCCACCGCCAAAGGTACCTTCGACACAAAAGTCACGCCGCAACCCGCCGCCGAAGGCGACGACTCCGCCTTCAGCCGCTTCACTGTCGCAAAACAGTTTCATGGCGACATCGAAGGTACCAGCAAAGTGCAAATGCTCGCCGCCGGTACCGCCGTAAAGGACTCCGGCGGTTACGTAGCCCTCGAAAAAGTCGCCGCAACCGTTGCCGGACGCAAAGGCACGTTCGTCCTGCAACACATGGGCACTATGAAGGGCGGCGCGTTCAACCTGAACATCGCCGTCGTCCCCGATTCCGGCACCGACCAACTCACCGGCATCTCCGGCAAATTCACCATCGAAATCAAAGACGGCAAACACATCTACAACTTCGACTACGCCCTGCCCTCAACCGATTGACCAAAGTTTTGCTCCGGGAATGCTGAATATAACTGGCGCGTCTCTGCGTTTCGCGCGAACTTTTTCTTTCTTTCCGCTCAGCCATAAGTAAAATGTTCCCCGCGCAAAGGAGCCACGATGATTCACTCTCGCATCTCATTTACAAAAATCCACTTGGCGCTCACGCTCGTTACGCTGCTCGCGTCTTCGGCACCTGCGCAAGATACCTACAAACCCGCCCCGGAAAACCTGAAAGCCCGCCAGGAATTCCAAGACGACAAATTCGGCATGTTCATCCACTGGGGTGTCTACAGCGTCCTCGGCGACGGCGAATGGATCCTCCACGACCGCAAGCTTCAGCTCCATGACTACGAACGCCTCCCGAACTTTTTCGACCCCGAGAAGTTCGACGCCAAAGCTTGGGTCGCGCTCGCCAAAGCCGCCGGCATGAAGTACATCACCATCACTTCCCGCCACCACGACGGCTTCTCCATGTTCGACACCAAGCTTTCCGACTGGAACATCGTCCAGCGCACTCCCTTCAAAAGGGACCCCCTCAAAATGCTCGCCGACGAATGCCACCGCCAGGGCATCAAGCTATTTTTCTACTATTCCCAACTCGACTGGCATAACCCCGACTACTACCCGCGCGGCCGCACCGCCTGGGACAACGGCCGCCCCGACCACGGCGACTTCAACGCCTACATCGACAACTACATGAACGGCCAGCTCACCGAACTTCTCACCAATTACGGTCCCATCGGCGGCATCTGGTTCGATGGCATGTGGGACAAGCCCGACGCTGACTGGCATCTCGCCAAAACCTACGCGCTCATCCACCAGCTCCAACCCGGCACGCTCATCATTCCCAATCATCACCAGACGCCCAAGCCCGGCGAAGACGTGCAAACCTTCGAACGCGATCTTCCCGGCCGTAACACCGCCGGATTTAACACAACGTATATCAGCGACCAACTCCCTCTCGAAATGTCCAATACCCTCAACGGCTCCTGGGGTTTCAACATCGGCGACAACAAATACAAAAGCGTGGAAGAAATCGAGGAAATGCTGGTCCGCGCCGCCGGCAACAATTCCAACCTGCTGCTCAACATCGGTCCGCAACCCAACGGTGAAATTCAGGAAGAATTCGCCACGCGGCTCCGCGCCGTCGGTGAATGGCTCTCCAAATACGGCATCTCAATTTACGGAACACGCGGCGGCCCCATCGCCGCCGCCGACTGGGGAGTCACCACGCAAAAAGGCGACACCGTCTACGTCCACGTGCTCAACTGGAAAGCGCCGCTCCTCGCCCTTCCCCCATTCCCACGCAAGGTCAGTAGCGCCCAGGAACTCCTCCACGGCACCAAACTCCAAGTCGCCCAATCCGAAAACGGCGTGGTAATCCCCATCCCCGCCGCCGAAAAGAACCAAACCGACCGCGTCATCGTCCTCACCCTAGCCAAATAACGCGAAAGCTGTGTTTGTTGTTGTTGTCATCCTGGGCAAGCATTTCCGCGAGATCGCAAAGTCAACTGTTCGCTTCCTCTCGGGCGCCGCACTCTTGGTTTGTCGCCCTGGAAGGATTTCATTCCTGCCCCCCAGCGCGGAAGCGCTGGGCACACGTTCCAGTAACGCAATAGTACTAATAACTATTTATAGACTATAGCTAATTTCTGCGTTATAATGCTTCGTGAACTCGCCGCTCCACTCCCGCATTCAGACCCGCCCGCTGCAAAGACCGATTCTTTCCCTCCGCACGCTTAAATCTGTAAATCCTTTATTTGCCACTTTTACGAAAACTACCCGGGTTAGTACATCCCCCTCGCGATTTTCAGTCGAACCACTCGCGCCGCCCAGTCATTTAGTTTTCGTACTTACAAAATCTCCCGTCGCTAAGTCCCTTGCTTCCCATACTTATGAAAAACACCGGGGAGGGGGCCTTTCTTTACCTCCTTATTTCGTGGCGTCCCTACTTTTATGACTTCCCCCCTCGCCCTCATCGCCGAACTCACCCACCGCTGTCCGCTTCACTGTGTCTACTGTTCGAACCCGTACGAGCTCACCGCCCGCTCCGAAGAGCTCTCGACCGAAATCTGGTCCCGCGTTTTCGCCGACGCAGCGGAAGCCGGTGTCATGCAGCTCGATCTCACGGGCGGCGAACCGCTCGCTCGTCAAGACCTGACCACGTTCATCCAATCCGCGCGCGCCGCAGGTCTTTACGTCAACCTCATCACGTCCGGCCTGCCTCTCGACGAAAAGCGTCTCGACGAACTCGTTGCCGCCGGGCTCGACCATTTCCAGCTCAGCTTTCAGGGAGCCCGCGAAGATTCCGCCAACGAATTCTCCGGCGCCAAATCGCACGCTCAAAAACTCAAAGTGCTCGATTGGCTCAAGTCCCGCCGGGTAGCCGTCACGCTCAACTTCGTACTCCATCGCAACAATCTCGACCAGCTCGCCGAAATGGTTGCCATCGCGGAAAACTCTTCCGCCTCGCGCATCGAGTTCGCTCACGTCCAGTATTACGGCTGGGCCTTTGCCAACCGCGAATCTCTGCTTCCGACCCGCGAACAGCTCATGCAGTCGCTCGACTTCTTCAAGCAAGCCGAAGAGCGCCTACGCGGCAAAATCAAGGTGGAATATGTCGTTCCGGATTACTACGCAAAATTCCCCAAGCCCTGCATGGGCGGCTGGGGACGCAAAGCCATGCTCATCACGCCGCGCGGCGATGCTATGCCGTGCCACGCGGCCAGCGTCATTCCTGGCCTGTGCTTCGACAATGTGAAGGAAAAATCCGTAAAGGAAATCTGGGAATCGAGCGAAGCGTTTCAGAAATTCCGCGGCGAAGACTGGATGCAGGAGCCGTGCAAATCCTGCGACCGCCGCACCCAAGACTTCGGCGGCTGCCGCTGCCAGGCCATGCTCCTCGCCCAAGATGCCGCAGCTACCGATCCCGTCTGCTCGCTCTCTCCGCAGCGCGCGCAGGTTGACGCCATCCTAGCTGCAATTCCTGCGCAACAAGAATGCTCCGCCGCGCAAGTCGCGGCACAACAAACGGCCGCCCTGCTGCAACCGAAATGGCTCTATCGTCCCAACCCTGCCTGAGTCGCCGTAGCCTGCTCCGCCGGACGTACGCGCAACAAAACCCACGTCGCAAACGCCAGGCTCCCGACCAAGCAGACCGCGCCAAAAATCGCCAGTGTGATTGGAGCTCCGAACCGCTTGGCCAGGCCTCCAGCCAGCAGCGCGCCAATCGGCTGCACGCCCATGAACATCGTCGCGTACACCGCCATTAGTCGCCCGCGCAAGTTTTCCGGCGAGCGATTCTGCACTGTCGTATTCGTCGCGGCCATCTGCGAAGTCGCAGCGAATCCCACAACGAACAGCACCACGATCGAGAGCCAAAAGACTTTCGATTGCGAAAAAATCACCAGACACACCGAACAGATCAATGACATCGCCGCAATCCACTTCGCCAAACCCTTGTACGTCGTGCGCGCCGCGAACTGCAGCGCGCCCAGCACGGCGCCCACTCCCGCGGCGCTCATCAGAAATCCCAGCCCGCGCGAACCCGAGTGCAAAACGCCTTCGGCAAAAATCGGCATGAACACCGAATATTGCAGTCCGAATAGGCTCAGCATGCTCATCAGCAGCAGCGTCGAGCGGATCGGCCGATCGTTCATGGCAAAGCGGAATCCGTTCAGCAGACTTTGCAACGGCGACTCACCGGAGTCTTTGCGCTCCTGGCGCTCGATCTTCATCGCCGCCAGCGCAAAAATAACCGCGAGAAAACTCAAGCCGTTCAGAAAAAAACACCAGCCTTCACCGATCCAGTGGATTGCAAACCCGGCAATCGCAGGGCCAACAACTCGCGCGCCATTAAAAATGGAGGAGTTCAGCGCGATCGCATTGGGCAAATCTTCCTTGCCGACCATTTGCACAAAGAACGCTTGGCGAATCGGAACATCGAATGCGTTGACAATACCGACTAGCAGCGTGATGGCGATCAAATGCCACACCTTCACGACATCGGTCAGCGTGAGTCCCGCCAGCAGGAACGCCAGCAGCATCGAAATTGTCTGCGTAGCAATCACCCCGCGATGACGGCTGTAGCGGTCGCCGACGTATCCGCCCACCGACGCCAGCACCAGCATCGGAATCTGGTTCGCAAAACCGAACACGCCGAGCAGCGCCGCCGATCCCGTCAGCCGGTACACCAGCCACAGCTGCGCGGTCGTCTGCATCCACGTTCCGATCAGCGAAACGAGCTGCCCCGAAATAAACAGTTGAAAATTGCGATGTTTGAGTGCGCGGAAGCGCGTGGTCACGAGAAGAATCTTGCTCCAGTAGTTGGATGCGACGCATCCCCGCAAGTCACCGCAACGAGGACGCCACTCCATTATCAGGCGCGAAGCGTACGGAGAGAACAACCAATTTGTCGTTTATCCGTTATGGTTTTTCAGCCAGAACCAGGTCCGCGGATGGACGCTTGTCTCCCTCATCCGTTTTTCAAGTTCTCCGTCGGAAACAAGGTGCTCGCTCTTATCTTACGGAACAGGGAAGACGGAGGGCTGACAACGGTTACGGCTCGTTGGAAGGAGGATCGGGAGCACCGCCGACGTGCAGGTGGCTCAGGTCGTGCAGCATGGCGCGGTCTTCATCGCTCATGCCGCGCGTGAAGTTCGGATCAGCGAGTCGGCGGTTGCGCGCGGACTCCGGCATATTCTGCAGCACGCCAAGCTTCTGCTGAATGACCTGCTGGCGCTGCCAGGGCACCTGCCGCCAGCGCGGCATCACGTCGCTCTTGATGTAATCGCGCTGCTGAGGCGTCAGATTGCGCCAGGTGTTTTCCTTTTCACGCAGATCGGTGCGCTGCTGCGATGACATGCGGTCCCACTGATTGAACTGATTACGGATGCGGTTCTGCTGCTCCGGCGCCAGATTCTGAAACGTTCTGCTGTTCTGCAGAACGCGATCGCGCTGCTGCGGAGTCAGGTCACGCATGCGATCCACAAACGGCTTCGCAGAGCCAACGCCGACTTGCGGCCGCGGCGTCAATCTCGCGCCGCCGTTCCGGTCAAAGTTCGGACGGTCGGAGTATCCATTGTTAGGCCGGTCGAATGACTGTCTCGGGCGATTGTTGGGAGCAAAATTTTCAGGCCGGTTTGAACCCGCCGCGCCGGAGGGCGGACGATTATCGTTGCGCTGCGGATTGCGGTCGAATTGCAGTTGATTCTGCCGCGTGTTGGGGCGGTCGACACTTCCCTTGCGCGGTTGGTTCTGCGCACGATCCGCGTTGCGATTCTGATTCTGCGGCGGATTCTGGCGCGGCGGCCGGTTCGCGTTTGGATTCTGTGCAGCGGGACGGTTGCCGCCGGCATTGGCCTTCGGCGGTGGCGCTTGCTGACGCTGCGGCGGACGATCGGGATGCGCGCTTTGCGCAAACGCAACTCCAGCGGACAGTGCGGAACACATGACTGTGAGGAGGATTCCGGATTGGAGCCGCTTGTTCATTCGTATCTTTTTTTGTCCGGTTACATATCCTGCTGATCGTCGTCCGCGCTGTTGGTGTCCACCGGAGGAGGCAGCTCCTTCAGCGGCTCAAAATTCGACAGCGTGTCGTGATCTTCCATCACCGAAAGATCCTGCATCATGGCCGCATCGGCCTGATCCGGAGGAATCGGCGGAGCAATGTTGTCCGTGCGATAGCTCACAAGCACGGTGGCCAGCAAAAGCATGAACGCGGCGAAGGCGATGCGCGGCGACGGACGCAACGTGGCCCACAACAGGGCCCACCAGCTTTGCTTTACCGGCTCGGCCGCGATGCGCGCGCGAACGCGCACATCGAAGGCCGGCGACGGTTCAATCATCGGAAGCTCATCCAGCAAATCGTTGACCGAGCTGAATTCCGTGGCGCGCACGCGGCAGACGGCGCACACATCAAGGTGCTTCTGCAGCTCGGCGCGCTCGCTTTCGCTCAGCCGCCCGTCCATGTACGCCAGAATCCGGCTTTCCATTCGTTCACAACTCATGACTACCTCTTTCAATCCGTTACTTCAAAACGGCAACTACAAAACTCTTCCCTATCCTGAACTACTTCGTTCCGTGGCGCGCAACCAGGGGCGCCAACTCGACGCGCAGTGCTTCGTAGGCCCGAAACAACAACGACTTCAGCGCGCTTTCGGAACAACTCAAAATCTTTGCGATCTCCGCATAGTCGAGCTCCTGATACTTGTGCAGCAGCACCGCCGCGCGCTGCTTTTCCGGCAATTTCTCTATGGCACGGCGGATCATCTTTTTGCGATCTTCCTCGACCAATTCCTGCTCGATCGTCGGGTGCTTGTCCGCAACTTCAAAGGGCTTCTCATCCCCGTCTTCGGCATCTGCGGTCACCGGAGCGTCCATCGAGATTTCCAACTTCTCATGCCGGTGATCGCGAATCGAGTTGAGCGCCAGATTGGTCGCAATCCGGAAGAGCCAGGTCGTGAACTTCGCGCTGGGTACATACTCTTCTCGCGCGCGGTACACGCGTATAAAGACTTCCTGGGCTAGGTCTTCCGCCTGCTCCCGGCTGCGAACCATCCGGTACAGGAAATTGACCAGCGGAGTCCGATAGCGCTGCAAGAGAAGGCCGAATGACTGATCGTCGCCCGCCTTCACGTCCAGCATCAGTTGGACGTCCGACCTGGTCATTGCGACCACACCGTATCTAACACAAGGAAAGTCATAAAGTTGCGGGCGCCATTTAGCTGGCGTTTAAGGAGGTTCGCGGTGCTAAATCGTCCCAATTGTTTGGCTTACGGGCAGCTCCTTTTCGTTACTTTAACCCGAGCAGAGGAATTTGTGCGCGACGAAATGATGGGCCCTTTTTCAGCCCTCAACCGCCCAATAACCTCTGCAAAATCAGTAGGATGGCCACGCCCGAGAAGACCAGAAGGGCCATGCGCCAGTTTGGTTCGCGGTTGATTTCCGGGAGCAGGTCGGTTCCAGCCACATAAAGCGTAACGCCGCCCGCCAACGGCAGAGCGTATTGAAGCTGACCTGCAAAGATGCTGGTGAGGGCAACGCCCAGCAGCGTGGAGCCGCCAAGAGTGGCGGCGGCGCGAATGGCGTTGCTTCGGCTTTGGCCGCTGGCGAGAACCATGGATGCGACGGTGAAGCCTTCCGGAAGCTTGTGCAGAAACACCGCGATGAAGATGACAGCGCCGAGCCAGGTGGAAATGAGGAATCCAGCGGCGATGGCCACGCCGTCGAAGAAGGCGTGAATGCCGAGACCGAGTAGTACGGCGCTGCGGGCGTGGCGGCGTTCGAACTCTTCGTGATGCGTCTCTTCGCCGAAGTGGAAGTGCGGGGCAATCGTGTGTTCGAACAAGTGGATCAGAAAGAAGCCGATCAGAACGTATAGGAAAGCATCTTGCCCGGCGAGGCGGACGGATTCGGGAAGAATTTCGACGAAGACTACAGCCAGCATGTAGCCGGAGCCGAGCGCGAGGAAGTACTGCAGATATTGGCGCGGCCATTCTTTTCGCACGACGAAATATCCGCCGAGGAGATTGCCCGCGGCTGCAACGAGGCCGAGGGCGGCGGCGAGGACGGTGCGGAGAAGTTCGGCGCTGTTCATCGGCGGAATGAGGAGAGACAGGTGCAAGTTATCCAGTATAAGGCGCAGGTTTCAGGTCGGAGAATTGTACGGGTTTCGGGGCGCGTTGTCAGTTTTGCACCAACGAAAAAAGTTAGCTACCGGCCAGCGCTTGAGATCCTTCGGCGGCACTTCGTTTGCCTCAGGATGACGAGAAAGTCGGCCTAGCCGGAGTGGCGGAAGAGCACGACGTCGCCTTCCTGGACGATGTAGTCCTTGCCTTCGAGGCGGACCTGGGCTTTTTCGCGTGCGGCGCCGAGGCTGCCTGCGGCGAGCAGATCGTCCCAGCGGACGACTTCGGCGCGGATGAATCCTTTTTCGATGTCGCTGTGGATAGCGCCGGCGGCTTTGACCGCGTTGGTGCCTTTGTGAATGGTCCAAGCGCGAACTTCAGGTTCGCCTGCTGTGAAAAAGGAGGTGAGACCCATCAGATCGTACGTCGCGTGAATGAGGCGATTGAGGCCAGGCTCTTTGAGGCCGTAGGAAGCGAGGAGTTCACCCGCTTCTTTGTCGTCCATTTCGGCAAGTTCGGCTTCGAGGCGGCCGCAGACGGCAACGACAGCCGTGTTCGGCCGGCCCTGGAGTGCGCCGAGTTTGTGGCGTTCGACAGCGGTGTCGAGTCGGCCGGCTTCGTCGTCGCCGAGATTGAGAACGTAGAGCATCGGGCGCTGCGAGAGAAACAGGAAACCGCCGATGGGTTTGCGTTCTTCGGATGTCAGCGAAAGCTCGCGGAGGGGGTTTTCGGCTTCGAGATGCGCCTTGCATTTATCGAGGACTGCTTTTTCGAGTTCGAGCTGCTTGTCGGCTTTTTTCTTGAGGTCTTTTTCGAGACGTTCGAGGCGCTTGGCGATTTGCTCGTGGTCGGCAAGGATGAGTTCGAGATCGAGATTGGTGGCATCGCGCAGCGGGTCGATGGCGCCTTCGGAGTGTGGGACTCTGGGATCGTCAAAGACGCGGATAACATGGGCAATGCAATCCACCTCGCGGAGAGACGCAAGCGATTCACGCATGCGCTCTTTCTGCATGCCGCCGAGGTCGACGTAGCGGACGGTGGCGTAGGTGATTTTCTTCGGATTGTAAAGAGTGGCGAGCTGGGCCAGACGCGGCTCCGGGACTTTGGCTACACCCAAGCGCGTATCTTGGCCACCCTTGGAGGTGTCGACGTGCGTTTTTGTGAGGATTTGGAAGAGCGTGGTCTTGCCGACGCTAGGTAGTCCGATAATTCCTGTTTGCATTCGGTTGGAGTCCTGGTCTACAGGGAAAATTTCGATTCGCGTAAACGAGAAATTTTAGCATAACGGATTTGAGCGGTTTGGTGCCGCGCCTAACGGCGCTCGCGACCGTACCAGGCCGCTCACCCAGCGGCGACGCCTCCGGCGCTAGGAGAAAGCGGCAGCAGGGCCGCCGCACTCCAAACGCGGTTGCGCTATTATTTTTTGCCTATGACGAACATTGAACTTCCGTTTGATTTGGCGGCGGCGACGGCGCACTTGTCGGCAAGCGATCCGTGTTTGGCCAAGCTGATCGAAGAGCTGGTGCCGTTCGAGCCGGAAATTGACCACATGCAGTCCCCGTATGAGGCGCTGATGGAAGCGATTGTGTATCAGTCCATTTCAGGGAAAGCGGCCGCGACGATTTTTGCGCGGGTCAAGGCTCTGAGCGCCGCTAGCCGCGGCGAGCCGCCGGGTAGGGATGGCCGGGTACCGAGTCCCGAAGAAGTCCTGAAACTGAGTAAACAGAAACTACGCAAGGCAGGACTCTCTGGCGCAAAGATCTTGTCCATGAAAGATCTGGCGCAGAAGACGATTGACGGGATTGTACCTACTCATGACGAGGCGCTGAAGCTTTCAGACGAAGAGCTAGTGGAGCGGCTGGATTCGGTGCGAGGCATTGGGCGCTGGACGGTGGAGATGTTCCTGATCTTCCGGCTGGGACGGCCGGATGTGTTGCCGATTCATGATTTGGGAGTGCAAAAGGGCTGGTCCGTGGCGTACCGCAAAAAGCATAAGCCGCGGCCGAAAGAGTTGTTGAGGTTTGGCGAACGCTGGCGGCCGTATCGCACGGTAGCCTCGTGGTACATGTGGCGTGCTTTTGAGAAGGCGGGGTACGCGGCCACGAACAAGATCAAAAAGCCGCGGGCGAAACGGAAAGTACGGGTGAAGGTTAAGCGGGTGAAAGTTTTGCTGCGAACGAACGCCAAGAAAAAGAAATAGCCACGGGACAAGTTCCGGCGAGGTCTACCCTGAGATCCTTCGTCGACGCTGCGCTTGCCCCCGGATGACGACCGTACGCTTGCTTGCTTTTACAAGGAATAACCACAAGACTGGCAATCGCGGCGCGATTTCAGTGAGCGGTTTCGCGGACGAATAGATAGAGAGCGAGGAAGCCGGCCAGGAGAACGCCGCTTTCGAGGCCAACAGAGACGCGGTGCAGGCGAGAGAATTCAGCGAGCAGGGGATTGTCTGCAGCGGTGGCCTGAATGGAGCCCATCTGAACGCGCAACGCGGCCATTTTGGGGCTTATGGCGAGCTGCGAAATCGTAGTCAGCACAACCATCAGCAAGATGCAGAGCGCGGCCGGAGCCGCGAGGCTTGGCAGACTGCGCGTTCGGACTGCGCGAAACAACAAAATCAAGAAGCCACATATGATCCCGAACATGTGCATACGAGTGAGCGAATAGCCGACGATGGCGCCAGCCTGGTCGCGGCTGGCCAGGACGGAAAATGCTCCCGGCGCGACCACAAAGCTGAGAAAAATGTCGCTACCGAGCCAGATGCTCAGACCTAGAAACTCCAGCGCACGAAGAACGGTGGACATGGCTGCGATTGGCTAGAATAACAGAGCAGGAAAAAAGTGGTGGGCGATAAAGGACTTGAACCTTTGACCTCTCGCGTGTGAGGCGAGCGCTCTAACCACTGAGCTAATCGCCC
>UEXQ01000072.1_pt1 | contig 11262 bp, 11 predicted proteins | sample 4301111 | NCBI WGS metagenome assembly UEXQ01 (sample SAMEA4773181, study PRJEB27434) | metagenome | biome: 2259; feature: agricultural soil; material: soil | place: USA | collected 2014-09 | depth 0.25 m
GAGCTCTTCCTGAGTGTAGAAGAAACCGTCGGAACCGAGTTCCTGGAGCTTCGGAAATTTCTTACTTTCGATTCGGAAACCCTGATTGTCGGAGAGATGAAGATGGAGCACGTTCATTTTGACGGCTTCCATGCCGTCGAGATTGCGCTTGATAACGTCGGCAGGAATGAAGTGGCGTCCGACGTCGATGAGCAGGCCACGCCAGGGGAAGCGTGGCTGGTCCTTGATGGCTACCGCGGGAGCGGCAAAACCGTCGGGCGTAATTTGGACCAGCTGAAGGAAGGTCTGCACGCCGCGGAGGACACCGAGGGTATTCGCGGCGTTGAGCTTCGCGCCAGTGGCAGTGACTTCGAGCGAGTAGGATTCGTCTTCGCCGAGTTCCTGGACGTCTTTACTGGCGCGGTCGGTGTGGACGACGAGCGTGGCCTTGGTGGCGTCGCGGCTGGGTTTAGCGACGAGGAGTCCGGTCTGGCGGTGGAGTTGTGTCAGAAAGCGTTCGGCGGCGCGGTCGAGGCGCGGTTCGCTGTGGCCAGTGAAGGCCACCGTGAAATTCGCATCAATGCGGAGCGCACCGCTGCCGGGCGTGACGTTGGCGGGCTGCGGCATGAGGTTCAGCGCGGGCGCCGACTGTGCTTTGGCGTGTGAGGAGAGCATGAGGCAAGAGAGCGAGAACAAGATGGCGGCAACCCGCATGATGAAAGAAAACCTCCTGCAGAGGAAGTTGTGCAGACCTAGGCAAATCGGTGCTATGTAGCACTGGGATAGTGGCACAATCCGCGGTCAAATGAGAAGCGCTAAATCAGCATCGGGCCAAAACGGATGGCTGTCATGCATGGAGCGGGCTTGTTTTATCGTCGCCGTGCGGTTGGCCTGCGCTACACTAGAACCGTTCACAACCCATGAAGACTTCCATCGCCATCTATCCGGGATCGTTTGATCCGGTGACGAACGGTCACCTCGACCTGATCGAGCGCGGCGAAAAGATGTTTGACTTGCTGATTGTGGCGGTACTCCAGAACGTCGAGAAGCAGCCACTGTTTTCGGTGAAAGAACGCGTGGAGATGCTGCGGGAAGTGACGAAGCAGTGGAGCGACGTGGAAGTAGACGTGTTCGACGGCCTGCTGGTGGATTACGCGCGAAAGAAAGGCGCGGGAGTGATTTTGCGCGGGATTCGCGCGGTGAGCGACTACGAATACGAGCTGCAGATGGCGCTGATGAACCGCAAGCTGGAGCCGCGGCTGGAAACGGTGTTCATGCTGCCGGGCGTGACGTACAGCTATTTGAGTTCGAAACTCGTGCGTGAGATTGCGCAGCTCGGCGCGCCGCTAAAGGGATTGGTGCCGCCGATTGTGGAGGAGAGGCTGCGCGCGAAGGTTTCTTAAAACGATTTCAAACCGGCGTGAGAGAGCGCCGTTAAAACCAGGAGAAGAAGTGAAGCTTACGGACCGCATCAATCGCATACAAATTTCACCCACGGCCGCTGTGATCACCGCGTCGGACCAGCTGAAAGCCAAAGGTGTGGACATCGCGGACTTTGGACCGGGTGAACCGGACTTCCCTACTCCGGATCACATCAAGCAAGCGGCGATTGACGCGATTCACGGTAACAAGACCAAGTACACGCCGACGGGCGGGATCATGCCGCTGCGCGAAGCGATTAGCGCTTGGCACAAGCGCGAGTTGAAGTCGAACTACGAAGCAAAGGAATGTGTCGTGACGGTCGGCGGCAAACATGCCATCTTCAACGTGGCGAGCGTGCTGGTACAGGCGGGCGACGAGGTGATTATTCCCGCGCCGTATTGGGTTAGCTTTCCGGACATCATCAAATACACGGGCGCGACGCCGGTATACGTTCAGACGAGCGTGGAAGACGGCTTTGCCGCGAAAGCCGCCGCGATCGAAAAAGCAATTACGCCGAAGACGCGGCTGCTGATCCTGAATTCGCCGAGCAATCCGAGCGGCGGCGTGACGCCTCCCGATGAGTACGAAAAGATTCTGGCGTTGTGCAAGAAGCACAACGTTTGGCTGATGGGCGACGAGTGCTATTCGCACTTTACGTATGACCCGAACAAGCCGTTCTCGATTGCAAGCGCGAAGGATTCGAAAGGGAACGTCATTATCATCGGATCCGTGTCGAAGACGTTCTCGATGACCGGATGGCGCATCGGGTACACGCTGGGGCCGGCGCCGCTGATCCAGGCGTTGATCAAGCTGCAGAGCCAGTCCACGTCGAATCCGACTTCGATTGCGCAATACGCCGCGTTGGCGGCGATGACTGGAACGATGGATACGGTGCCCGTAATGCTGGCGGAGTATGCAAGGCGGCGGAAGCGCGTGGTGGAGGGATTGAACGCGATCCCTGGAGTGAAGTGCGCGCAGCCGGGCGGAGCGTTCTATGCGTTCCCGGACGTTTCGGCGCACTTGAGCGGGCCACACGCACTGGCAAAAGACACAACCGAACTGGCGACCCTGCTCTTGGATAAGGCGCGTGTGGCGCTGGTGGGGGGCGATGCTTTCGGCGCGCCGGGATATTTGCGCATTTCCTATGCGACTTCTCTCGACCGGATTGAGGAGGGGCTGCGGCGCCTCGACCGATTCTTCTCCCGCGCTGAGGCCGCTGCCTGATTCGTGATTCCGGAACCGTTTCGAATCGAGCCGACATTCAGTCCCCGAATCTGGGGAACGCGTTCGCTCGCACCGATTTTCCCGGAAAAAAAGGATTTGGCCGAGCCAATCGGCGAAGCCTGGCTGACGGACGTGCGCTGCCAAGTAGCCAGCGGGCCGTTCAAGGGCATGAGCCTGGGCGAAGCATGGCGCTACATGCCGGTGGAATGGCGAGGCGAGCGGTGTGCTAACACGCAGGACTTTCCCTTGTTGGTGAAGTTCATTTTTACGACTGACAAGCTGTCCATTCAAGTACACCCAGACGATGAGTATGCAGCGCAGCATGAAGCGGCGGCGGGAGGGTGCGGGAAAACGGAAATGTGGCATGTGGTTTCGGCGGAGCCGAATGCGCAACTTTTCGTCGGCCTAAAGCCCGGAACGACAAAGAAACAATTTACGGCAGCGATTGGAAAGCGCGCACTGGAGGAGTTGTTTCAGCCGCACAACGTTGAGGCGCGCGAGGCCTTTTTCATTCCGGCGGGCATTCCACACACCATCGGGCCGGGAATGATTCTTTGTGAAGTGCAGCAATATTCCGACCTGACGTATCGAGTGTACGACTACGGGCGCGTGGACGCGGCGGGCAAGCCACGCGAGTTGCACATCGAGAAGGCCCTGGACGTGATCAAATTCGGGCATCCCACGATTGACCGGATGCGGCCGTTGAGCTGGTCGTCGCAGATGATGACGATATCGCTGTTGGTTGCGTGTCGCTACTTTTCCACCGAACGATGGCGCATTGCCGAGCACTTTACTGCCCGGCCCAAGACCGACGCGTTCAACTTGCTCGTGGTTCTTTCCGGTAGCGGAGAAATTCGCTACAGCATCAAGAAAGCACACTACAAGCAGGGCGAGTGCTGGTTCATGCCGGCTTCGCTAAAGCACTATGAGCTGGTGCCGTCCGACGAATCCGTATTTCTCCGTACGTTCGTCCCCGATCTGGAGGTCCTCAAGAGCAATCTACGGAGCCTGGGAGTCGCCGATTCCCAAATCGCGGAAGTCGTGGTCGAATAATTGTCATGTCGCGCGAAACACTTTCTGTTCATGCCGTGATTCTTGCAGGTGGCCGCGGAACAAGATTCTGGCCCCGCAGCAGAACCAAAACACCGAAACAACTTCTGAACATTGCCGGCAAGGGAACGATGCTGGAGCAGACGGTGGCGCGTTTTCGACCACTGGTTCCGGCAGAGCGCATCTGGACCGTCACGAACGCCGAGCAAGAAAACAGTTTGCGCAAGCAACTTCCTGCGCCCTCGCGCAAGCGCGTTCTGGTCGAGCCGGTTGGACGAAACACCGCGGCGGCGATCGCTCTGGCGGCCTTTCACATTAGAAAAGTTGCAAATGGCGATGCGCTGATGGCGGTGTTGCCGGCGGATCATTACATCCGAGACGTCGGTGCTTATCATAAAATTGTGCGCACGGCGCTGGACGTTGCAAGGAAGCCGGGCCGCATGGTCGTGCTGGGAATTCCGCCAACGCATCCGGAGACCGGATTCGGTTACATCGAGCGTATGGAAGCAACCATCGGTGCAGATCAGACGCCGGTCTATCCAGTGCGGCGATTTGCCGAGAAACCAGCGCTGGAAACAGCGAAGGAATATCTCGCTTCAGGAAATTATCAGTGGAATGCCGGAATGTTCTTTTGGCGGGTGTCGACATTCCTGGAAGCTTTGCAGAAGCACCTGCCCGCGACATACGCGCAATTAGAGAAACTCGCGGGAGCTATCGGAACCCGCAAATACGAAGCGCAGCTTCGCAAGAATTATCCGAAGCTCGAAGACATTTCGGTGGACTACGCAATCCTGGAAAGAGTTACGGCGCAGGCCAGTGAACCACAGGTATTCGTAATCCCAGCACGAGTGGGATGGAGCGACATCGGCTCGTGGGCAGCGGTTTATGAACTGCTGGCGAAGGCACCTAGCGAAAATATTTTCGTCGGCAAGGGCCATTCCATAGACGCAAACGGCAATTATTTTTCGGCGAATGGAAAGTTTGTCGCAGCAATCGGCGTCAAGGATCTAATCGTGGTGGAGACGCCGGATGCCTTGCTGGTATGTCCTCGCGACCGCGCACAAGACGTCGGAAAACTGGTGAAGTGGCTGGAGGAAAAGAAGCTAACGAACCTGCTGTGAGCGAGCACGGCTCGTGTTTTCGCCGTCCAATGCGGCTGTTTTCCCTTCCCCGCCCTAACATATACTCACAAGGCTGATTAAAATGAGCACAATCAAGTTTGGTACCGACGGGTGGCGCGGCATTATTGCCGAGGATTTTACGTTCGCGAATGCGCGGACGGTGGCACAGGCAATTTCGCGTTATGTCGTTCGCGGAGAGGACGCCCGCAAAGGCGTAATTGTCGGATACGACCACCGCTACGCGTCCGATACGGTTGCGCGGCGAGTAGCGGAAGTCGTTTCGTCGGCCGGCACACCTGTGTGGCTTGCAGACCGCCCGTGCCCCACGCCCGCTGTGTCCTATCTGGTGCGCAGCCGCGGCGCGGCGGGCGGAATCGTCATCACCGCGAGCCACAATCCCTATCACTGGAACGGGGTCAAGTACAAGGCGAGCTACGGCAGCAGCGCGCTGCCCTCCATCGTGGCGCAAATCGAAAATGAACTGCAGTTTGTGGAATCGGCGGACATTCCGGCATTGCCGCCGCGCGCGGAGCTGATCCAGCCACTGGATCCGCGCAAGCCGTACCTGGACGCGCTCGAAAAGCTGGTGGACTGGGAACGACTCCGCAAGGCGAAATTCCGTTTCGCATTTGATGCGATGCATGGAGCCGCGGCGGGACTACTCACGGAATTGTTTCAACGCAACGGTGTGCAGTGCCACGAAATTCGCGGCTCCCGGGATCCGAGATTTGGCGGCGCTTACCCTGAACCGATCGAGCCGCACATCGCGCCGCTGCAAAAAACTGTGGCGGAGGGAAAGTACGATGCAGGATTTGCGGCCGACGGCGACGGTGATCGCATCGGCGCAGTGGACCGCAACGGAGAGTTCGTCAATCCGCACCAGATCTTTTCGCTCCTGGTGTGGCATCTGGCCGGTTCACGCAATCTGCCGGGCGAAATCGCGAAAACATTTTCGGTAACAAAACTGATCGACAAGCTAGCGGCGAAACTCAACCGCAAGCTGCACGAAGTGCCGATCGGATTCAAGTACATCTGCGAGTTGATGCTGGAGCAGAACATTCTGATCGGTGGAGAAGAAAGCGGCGGAATCGGAACCAGCTTGTATCTGCCTGAGCGCGACTTCACGGTGTCCGCGCTATTTCTGGCCGAATTGATGGCGTGGCACGGAAAATCGCTCGGCGAATTGCTGGACCAATTGCACAAAGAGTTTGGCGAGCACCGCTACGGGAGAGTTGACCTAGACGTAACGCCACAACAAAAGGAAAAGGCCATGGCCTGGTTTTCCAACGGCACCGTCAAAATTGCGTCCTGGCCCGTGGTGCGCCGGGAGAACATGGACGGCGTGAAGCTTTACCTTGGCGAAGAAGGTTGGGTGATGGTGCGGGCGTCAGGCACGGAAAACCTGCTGCGAGTGTACGCCGAAACTTCCCAGAGAGAAACGACACAGGCAGTCTTGCAGGCGGTCACGACGCGAATCCAGGAACTTTGAGCAGGGGAGACGCTATGCGAACCATCAACATCGCGCAGAAATTTTCACAATTTTACGAGCCTTGGAGTCCCAAGATCCTAGGCGAAATAAACGACAGCTACGTGAAGGCGGTGCGCTTCCAGGGAGAGTTCGTCTGGCATCATCACGACAACGAAGACGAAATGTTCCTGGTCGTGCAGGGCCGGATGCGCATGAAGTTTCGCGATCACGAAGAAATTGTGAACCCCGGCGAGTTCATCATCGTCCCCAAAGGCGTGGAGCATCTTCCTGTGGCCGAAGGGGAGGCGCAAGTTCTGCTCTTTGAGCCCAAAACGACTTTGAACACCGGAAACGTCACCAACGAAAGGACGCTGCCGCAGCTGGAGCGAATCTGACCAGCCGCGCCGACCGCCATGAGCCATCGCTATTACACGCTGGACGTTTTCACAACAACGCGATTTGAGGGCAACCCGCTTGCCGTTTTCGCGGATGGAGACGGCCTTTCCGACAACGCTATGCAGGCAATCGCCCGCGAAATGAATCTTTCTGAAACGGTTTTCGTACAGAAGCCGACGGACGATCGGGCGTTGGCGAGGCTGCGAATTTTCACGACGCGCGAGGAACTGAAGCTGGCCGGTCACCCGGTGATTGGAACGTGGTTCCTGCTGGCAGAACTTGGAGTCGTGCCCGCGCAGGAAGGCGGTGTGCATATTTTGCAGCAGACGGGAGCGGGCGTGTTGCCGGTCGAGATTCGGTTCAAGGACGGACGGCCACAGCGCGTAACAATGACCCAGAAAGACGCTCAGTTCCAGCCGCTGAAGGTGAAAAAAGCCGCGCTGGCTCAAGCGCTGGGTCTGTCGCTGAAAGATTTTGACTCGACGCTCGAACCGATATGCGTGTCCACGGGCGTGTTCAATCTGATGGTGCCGCTGCGGAATCGTGCAGCGCTGGGCAAAATCGAAATGAATATGTCGGAGTTGCGCCGGCTGCTCGGCAAGAAAGCGACGATGGCGTATTGCTTCGCACTCGGAAAGAACAACACTGCTTTTTCGCGCGGCATGCTCCCGTGGGAACTTTACGAAGATGCGGCGACGGGTTCTGCAGCGGGTTCGCTCGGCGCCTACCTGGTGAAACACGGCGAACTGAACACCGGACAAACGTTGAGCATTTTGCAGGGTGCCGAGATGGGCCGGCCGAGTCAGATCGAGGTGGAAGTTTCGCAAGCCGGCAAAAAACTGGTGCCTCGGGTCAGCGGCGCGGCAGTGCGAGTTTTCGAGGGAACGATCGAGTAGGCGGGTGGCCTGTGCTGATGCGCATTGCGGGACTACGATTTCTTGACGGTCTTGCCCACAGCGTGAAGAATTCCGTTTAAGTAACGAGTTGAATCTTCGCTGGAATATTTCTTGGCCAGTTCCAGAGCCTCGTTGAACACGGTTCGCCGCTGCGCCGTATTGGCGCGCAATTCATAGATCGCGAGCCGCAAGATGGCGCGATCTATTGCCGGGATCCGGTCCAACTTCCATTCGCTGTGCTCCTCGATGAGGCCGTCAAGCTCTTTGACCTGCTTCGCCGCGCCTTCAAATAACTGGTTCGCGAAGCTCTCGGTCAGATCGGCAGCCGCAGCTCCCTTCCAGAATTGTTCGACCAGCTTGCGCGGCTCTTTCTTGCTCATTTCCCACTGGAAGAGCATCTGCATGGCGTATTCGCGTGACTTTGAGCGGAGACCCACTTTACTTGCGCCGCACTTTCGTGTTGGCGGTTTTGCCCGATGCAGCGGATTTCAGCTTGCGGGAGAGCCGCGCCATTTCGATTGCGGCAAGCCCTGCTTCAAATCCCTTGTTGCCGCCCTTCAAGCCGGCACGGTCAATTGCCTGCTCGAGAGTGTCACAGGTCAGCACACAGAAAATCACCGGGACGCCGGTATCCATCTGCGCGAGCTGTAGGCCACGCGACGTTTCGCAACAAACGTAATCGTAGTGTGCAGTTTCGCCGCGAAGCACGCAGCCGATTGCGATCAGCACATCATATTTGCCCGTGAGCGCGAGCTTCTTGGCGGTAAGCGGCAACTCGAAGGCGCCGGGCACATGAACCACGTTGACGTCTTTGCCTTGCGCGCCCGCACGCTCCAGGGCGTCAACCGCGGCAGCCAGCAAACGCTCCGTGATAAAGCTATTGAAGCGGCTGACCGCAATGGCAAAACGCAAACCTTGCGCAGTAATTTCGCCGCTAATTTCTTCAGGCTGGAGTTTGCTAGACAAAATCGCTCAGGCTCCGTTTCCTTATTTCCCTTTGAATGCCGCGGGGCGCTTTTCCAAAAAGGCTTTCGTGCCTTCGCGCATATCTTCGGTGGCGCAGGCCACCCCGAAAAGCGTCGCCTCTAGAAAAAGTCCCTCCTCCAGCGGCATTTCGACGCCGCGCTCAATGGCTTCCATGGTGAACTTCACGGCCAGCGGCGCGTTGGCGATGATTTTCCTGGCCATCGCCTCCGCGGCGGGCAACAGCTCCGCCGGTTCGTAAATGTGATTCACCAGGCCGATACGAAGCGCTTCTTCGGCGCTGATCATTTCGCCAGTAAGGCACAATTCATGCGCCATACCTTTTCCGCAGAGGCGCGTGAGGCGCTGCGAGCCGCCGTAGCCGGGGAGTATGCCTAGTTTCACTTCGGGCTGGCCGAGGCGCGCCGTTTTGCTCGCGATTCGGACGGAGCAGCTCAGCGCCAATTCGCAGCCCCCGCCTAGCGCGAAACCGTTGATGGCGCAAATCGAAGGCTTTCCGATCGTTTCGAGGAGATGAAATGCGCTCTGTCCGAAAAGAGAAAACTCTTTGCCGCCCACCGGAGTTTGTTGAGCCAGTTCGCCGATGTCTGCACCGGCTACGAACGCCTTTTCACCGGCGCCGGTGAGAATCAGTACGCGGACACTGGCGTCGTCGCGAGCGTCGAGCAGCGCGCTTTGTAGTTCTTCCACCGTCTTGCGGTTCAGCGCGTTCAGCACCTTGGGGCGATTGAAGGTGATTGTCGCGATTCCGTCTTTTTTGTCGTATAGAATGTTTTCGTAGCTCATCGTCGTCCCAAGCTTGTCAGAATTTCTGCGGCACGGGTTTCTGCGGATCGGAATAATCGTAGAAACCGCGGCCCGCCTTGCGGCCGTTCCATCCGGCCAGGACCATCCGCTTCAAGAGCGGCGGTGCGGCAAATCGCTTTTCCTTGAACTCATCGAACATGATCTGCGAGATATAGTAAGTGGTGTCGAGACCGACGAAGTCCAAAAGCGTCAGCGGTCCCATCGGGTGTCCGCAGCCCAGCTTCATGGAGTTATCTATGTCCTCAATGGAGCCAACGCCTTCTTCGAGCGCGCGAATCGAGTCAAGCAAATACGGTACCAGCAGGCGATTCACGATGAAGCCGGTGGAATCGTTTGCGCGGACAGCGACCTTGCCCAGCTTTACTCCGAACGCAACCATTTCTTCATATACCGCGTCATCGGTGGCGATCGTCTTCACGACTTCCACGAGCTTCATCACTGGCACCGGATTGAAAAAGTGCAGTCCCACGAGACGTTGCGGGCGCTTGGTGGCAGTGGCGATTTCCGTAATGGTCAGCGAGGAGGTGTTACTGGCGAAGATTGTTTTCTCAGGGCACAAGCGATCCAGCGCGCTGAAGAGTTCACGTTTTGCGGGAAGCTGCTCGATGATCGCTTCGATAACCAGGTCGCAGTCTTTTAGATCCTCGATGACTGTGGTGCCCTTCAGGCGGTTGCGGATTTCGCCCTTTGCGGCTTCAGTGATCGCGCCTTTCTCAACCAGGCGCGCCAGATTTTTTTCGATGCCTTTGATTCCCTTGTCCACGAGTTCGGGGCTGACTTCTCTCACTACCGTCGTGAAGCCCGCGGTCGCGCTTACCTGTGCAATGCCCGCGCCCATCAGACCACACCCCACGACTCCCACTTTCTCAATCGCCATGACTTTTCCTCGTTAGACTCGCGGGGATTCCCGCAATGACCCGCCCCAGGGCCGGAAGAAGAGTGTATCAAATTCCCGCAGAGGCTTGCCGGAGTGCCTGAACGCCCCATTTACTCTCGGGCGATGTTCTCGACGATCATCGCAATGCCCTGGCCGCCGCCAATGCAGGCTGTAGCCAGACCATAACGGAGATTATTTCGCCGCAATTCGTTCAGAAGAGTAATGACCAACCGCGTGCCCGACGCACCGAGCGGGTGACCTAAAGCTATAGCTCCCCCGTTTACGTTGGTTTTGTCGCGGTTCAACCCCAGCACCTTTTCAACCGCCAGATATTGCGCTGCAAACGCTTCGTTGACCTCGACGCGATCCATCTGCTCTACAGTCAAACCGGCTGCTTGCAGCGCTTTCTGGGAGCTTGGAACCGGGCCGATGCCCATGACGCTCGGATCCACGCCCGTTGTGGCCCACGAAATGATGCGTCCAATCGGCTTCAATCCGCGTTCCTTCGCCGTCTTCTCCCTTGTAACGACAACCGCTGCGGCGCCGTCCACGATTCCGCTGGCGTTGCCGGCAGTGACGATGCCGTCTTTCTTGAACGACGGCGGCAACTTTTCCAGAGTTTCCATCGTTGTGTCGGGGCGGCGATGGTCGTCTTCGCTGACCGTGATGGACTTCTTGCCTTGTTTTACTTCGACCGGCACCAGCTCTTCCTTGATGCGGCAGGCCTTGTATGCGGCGTCGGCTGCCTGCTGGCTGCGCAGAGCGTAGGCGTCAGCGCCCTTCCGCGTAATGCCGTATTGCTCAGCGAGTTTTTCGGCCGTCATCGCCATGGGCAAGCCACAGTATGTATCGGTCAAGCCAACCATCAGCGTATCTTCCAATGCGCCACCGCCCAGCTTGAGTCCATTGCGCAATCCGCGAATCACGAACGGCGCCTGCGTCATGTTTTCCATGCCGCCGGCGAGAACTAGCTCGCTTTCGCCAAGCAGAAGCCGCTGCGCCGCCTGCGCGATAGCTTCGATACCAGAACCGCAAAGG
>UEXQ01000247.1_pt1 | contig 11260 bp, 12 predicted proteins | sample 4301111 | NCBI WGS metagenome assembly UEXQ01 (sample SAMEA4773181, study PRJEB27434) | metagenome | biome: 2259; feature: agricultural soil; material: soil | place: USA | collected 2014-09 | depth 0.25 m
GAGTGACGCCGCCCTCGAAATAGTTGCCGCGTGAAGGCCGAACGGGAAGCCGAACCACGACCGGATTGAGGGAATCGAGCTCCGGAGAACTGGCGAGCAGCAAATTCTCCATGGCCGGAGTCTGAAAGATACGGTCGTAGGAGAAGTGCAGAAGCGTTTTCGTCTGCGAAATGAAGCGCGAAATGCCTAGGCGCGGGCTCCACGCAGATGCATGGGCGACGAAGCGGTAATGATCGAAGCGCAAGCCTGCGCTAAAATTCCAGTTGCCCGCGTGGAAACTGTCTTGAACGTAGAAAGCCGGCTCGACATCCCACTTGCGATCGTTGAAGGAAAATTGCAGAAGCGTGTCCGAATCGAACTGCGAGGGATCCGTGATTTGGTAGGCCAGCGATTCATGGACCGGCGTAAAGAGGACGTCCGCGCCAGCTTTCCAGTCATTGTGACCGCGATGCCAAGAGATGTCCGCTCGCGTGTAGCCTTCGCGATAGCCCCGGTTTTGGGAAACGATCACCGGAGTGGAGAGATCATTGGAGCGAATCGCGAAGGCGTTATCGCGAACGCTGGCGGAGAGGCTCCAGAGCAGGTTGGACGAGGCAATGTGCTGAAAATAGATTTGCCCGCTAGTCTCGTCGCTGTCGGCATCCTGCCGCTGGCCGGCGGCCTGCTGCACCTGCTCATTGGGAACGACGTAGCGAGTCACGATATGCGTGACGGTGAAGCGAAGACGGTCTCGGTCCGAGAAATCACGTTCGTATGAAGCGGAAAAGCCTGAGCCGTTGCCCCAGTTGGTGAAATTGTCGAGTACAGGCGGATCCAGGTAGCGGTCGGTGTGGAAACCTTGCGCGCTGGCTTCGAAGTGGTTTGGACCGGCGGAGTAGCCGAGTTCCGCTGCGCCGGCGATGGAGTCGAAGCTGCCACCTCCCAGTTCGGCGCGGCCGTGCAACCCGGCGGGAGGATTTTTTTCGGTGGTGAGCTCAATGATCCCGCCAAGCTTGCGGCCGTATTCGGCGGCGTAGCCCGCGGTGAGTACGCGAAGGGACTCGATGTCGCCGGAATCAAAAGAGGGAGCGAACGCAGGCGAACGATTTTGCGTGAGCGGCATGCCGTCGAGGACGTATTGCACCTGATATTCGGAGCCGCGAGGATGGAGAATGCCGTTCGCTTCGTAAAGCCAGCCCGGCTGCTCGTTGACCGCGTCGGAAAGAGTGCGGCCGGCTTGCGCGGAGCCGTGTTCACGGAGCTTTTCGCTGCTGAGTGAGTAGATGGTGTTGGTTTCGGAAGGATCTAGCAGCGTAGCGGCATCGTTGACCTCGACGCGCGTGTTGACGGCGGCCACACCGAGCGTGACGGCCACCCGCACGGGGACTTCGCTGCGGATTTCTACGAGATCGGTCCAGTCAGCGAAACCGTCAGCGGCGACAGTGAGGCGGTAAACGCCGAAAGGGAGTTCGGCGGCGATGGCTTTGCCTTCGGCAGGCACCGGGAATTCGCGCTTGAGCTGGTTCGATGCGCTCACGAGCTGTGCATCGGCGGCCGCGGGACGGCCCTGCGGATCTTTTACTTCGATGCGGATTTCGCCGCGCTCGCGCTGCGCTGCGGCGGAATAAGGCCAGGCCGCGATCGCTAAGGCGGCGGCTATCAACAAGGCCAAGCGACCACGTGCCGAATCAGGCCTGAACGAGAGAAGAGCTGAGAACATGCAATTCCAAGTTAACACGTGAATTTGAATTAGACCCACCAAACGCGGGCGAGTTGCGCAGCAGATTCGTGAACAAAATCTTACGAGCGAGTACTCTTGCCGCTGCTCAGGTAATCGCTGACAATGCCAAAGCCGCGGCGCAAACTCATTCATGCCTGAACAGCCCACCTCAGCGTTGCTCGTATCCTCGGACGTCGTTTTCGGCGCGAAGACAATTCCTTCAGAAGAAGTGGATGCAGCATTCGGGATGCCGGTGGGAAAGCTCCGAACGCGGGCGGGCATCGTGTCGCTGGCCTATGCCGGCCATGGCGAATCGGAAGTTAGGCTTGGAGCGGGGGCGGTAGCAAGCGCGCTGCGATCGGCCGAAACTGACACGCGTGCCGTTGACTGGATTCTCGCTACCAGCGAAACACATCATTCCCTTCCTTGGCTGGCGGCGCGGCTTCACTTGGCGATCGGCGCACGAGAGAGTTGCGGTGCGATGGATATCGGCGGAGCGTGCCTGGGATTCGTGCATGCCCTGGCAGTGGCCAAGGCGTTGGTGGAATCGTGGCAGGCACGCACGGTGCTGGTAGTGACTGCGGATGTGCACTCGCGGGTGTTGCTCCCTGGTCGCGTTGCGGGCGAGTTTGGCGGGTTGTTCGGGGATGGCGCGAGCGCTTTCGTGGTGCGGAGGAGATCGCCTGACGAAGCACGAGCGGGATTCTTGTTGCGCGATTTCTTCTTTGGATGCATGTCGCAGTATCAACGGGCGATCGAGGTTTCCGCCGAGCCTAATGATCAGCTGCGTTTGGTATTCGACGGCGATGCGCTTTCGCGAGCGGCGACGGCACGGCTGGCTGCGTGCATCGAAGAGTTGGAGCGAAGGAGCGGCGTAGCGCGCAGCAAGGTAGCGGCGTTTGCGACGCACCAGCCGAATCCAAGATTGGTAGCGCTGCTGGCGAAGAAGGCTGGAGTGGCGTTCGAGAAATTTCCGCTGGTGGCGGACACCCGCGGAAATTTAGGTTCGACGACGTGCGCGGCTGCGCTGCACTACGGGATTGAGCGAGCGCAGAGTGGTGAGGCCCGTCGTTCTCAGCCGATTTTTCTGGCGTCGCTAGGACCGGGATTGCTGTTTGGCGGCGGATGGCTGGAGCCGCTCAGAACCAATCCGGAGATTGCTTAGTGTATGTCGTCTACGGACGGAGCTGCGTGCGGACGGTGAATTCCGTATTTACGAGCGGAACAACGCAACTCGGTCGACGCGGGCAGCCGGAATGGGTGGTGGCTTGCGGCACAGGGGACTAGCCGCCAGTAAGAGCTTTCCAATTCGGTACGCCGCCTGTTTTCGTTTGAGCTTTCTTATCCCCTTTACTTCCGGCAATTTTTGCCTCATTAGTCTTTCCATCCTGAAATGAACCATTCCCCGATCCACGGCGTCATGCGTATGTACAAGGAGCGCCGAGCCATTACTGCCCACGGCGATGAATTCGTGCAGGAGTGGATCCTGTCTGCGACCGGAACCGAATCTGACGCCATGGAGCGGAGCGACGATACTCGTGGCGCCAGTGCTGCCATCGCCGAGCGCGAATGGGAAACGCTGCTGCGAGAGAACGCGCCGTTAGCCTTTCGCGTGGCCCGCGGCGTTTTGCGAAATGACGCCGATGCGGAAGACGTGGCGCAAGAGTCGTTGCTGCGGGCGTACCGGAAATTCGGGCGGCTGCGCGAACGCACTCGGTTCCGAGCCTGGTTGGTGCGGATCAGCTTCAGGTTGGCGCTGGACCGGCTACGCTCTGCGAAGCGACGCGAGCAACGCGAGGCGCAATGGGTATTCGAGAACATCCGTTCGGATTCTGCGCCCGGCGGCGAGTTTCAGCAGCACCTTGAAGTAGCTCTCGACGAGTTGCCGGAGAAGCAGCGGTTAGTGTTACTGCTGGCGGCGATGGAGGGGCACACGCTCGACGAGGTTTCTACATTGCTTGATGTTCCTTTGGGAACCGTGAAGTCCCGGCTGTTTTTTGCAAAGAAGACGCTTGCGGAGAAGCTGCGATGTTTTGTGAATCCTATCGAAAGGCGCTAAGCGAAGCGGTGCTGCTCGGCGGCCGAGTGCACGGTGAAAGCGAATCGCACCTAGCCACGTGCGCTGGCTGCCGCGAAGCATTCTCGGAAGCGCAGACGCTGTTGCAACGAATCGATGGTGGACTCAGCTCATTGGTGGTTTCGGATGTCCCGGCTTCGCTGGTTCCGGGAGTGCGGGCGCGGATTGCCGGCGGGGCGGTATCGCGCACCGTTTGGCGACCAGTTCTGCTATATGCGACGGCTGTCCTCGCGATTAGCGTGGCTGCGATTTCATTTAGCGTGCGCAACAAGGTGCCACCACTGAAGTTCGATGCCTCGATTGCGGGGGCATCTTCAGCGGTGGGGAGTCCGGCGGCATCGCCACAGGTTGAAAGCGTGCGGCCTTACGAACGTTCCTCGCAAGGTCGGCTGGTGATGACACGCAAACAAATATCGCCAGAGGCGAGAGCCGCGCGGAACAACGAGTCAGAGGTGCTAATCTGCGCGGATGACCGGCTCGGTTTGCAGCGTTACGTTGCGTCTTTACGGACAGTGGCAAGGCGGAATGCGGCAACGCTGGAAGACGGGAGCGGGCCCGAGATCAAGCCACTCGAGATTGCGGAGCTGGATCTAAAGCGGTTGTCCATCGAGCCGCTGGAAAGCGGCGATTCCAACTGAGCTTTCGGATTTTTGTTCAGGTCATCATAAGAGGAGCTGCGCATGAAAAAACATGTTTTCAAGGTGCTCGCGTTGGTGGCGGTCTCGGCATTGGGAGCGGTCGCGCAGGAGGCTTCCAAAGCAAAACCGGACGACCACACACCGTCGGTCATACCGCTGCGCGTCCAGGTGGTTTTCAGCGAGTATGACGGCGAGAAGAAAGTGGCGAACCTTCCTTATACGTTTACCGTAAACGCGGATGAACGGCGTGCACGTCCCGGCTCGCTGATTCGCAACGGAGTGCGCATTCCGGTGATCACGGCGAAGGATCAGTTCACGTACGTGGACATCGGCACGAATGTAGATTGTTCGGCGACCTTGCAGGAAGACGGACGTTATAAGCTGCAGATGACGCTGGACCGCAGTTCGGTTTCATCGGAAACGTCTACATCCGGCGGCAGCGGTACTCCGGTGATTCGGCAATTTCGCGTGGACTTGAATCCGGTGCTGAAGGACGGTCAAACCGTCGAGAACGTGGCTTCTACGGACCCGCTTACCGGCCACGTCCACCACGTAAGCGTGACCCTCAACGTCTTGAAGTAGCCTTCAGCGGCTTCGAACGATCTCCAGCAGCGCCGGCTGCAGCGAGGGCCGAAGGAATCGATAGCCGATTCTAATGAGTGTAGCGGGCATGACTCGCTGGCTGGAGAGCAGCAATGCTTCCGCCATTTCGCGGCCCAGAGCGAGCTTTAGCGCAAGAGCGGGAGCAGGGAAGAGAGCGGGGCGATGCAACGCTTGCGCGACGGCCCGTGTGAACTCGAGATTGGTCACCGGTTCGGGCGCCACCACATTGACCGGGCCGCGAACATCCCGATTTGCCAGCACAAATTTTAGAATCTCCACGACGTCGTCGAGCGACACCCAGGACATCCACTGCCTGCCGCTGGCGATTCTTCCGCCAACGCCGAGCCGGAACGGCAGCATCATTTTCGGCAGCGCGCCGCCGTGTTCGGCAAGAATGATTCCGAATCGCGCCAGCACAACGCGGGCGCGAAAGGACTCGGCGCGAAGAGCTTCCGCTTCCCAGTCCTTAGCCAGGTCGGAAAGAAAATCGGTGCCGGGAGTGCTGGCTTCGGTCAGAACTTCGTCGCCACGGCCGCCATAGAAGCCGATCGCCGACGCACTGATCAGCACCGCCGGCTTGGCGTTCATTTTCGCCAGTGCGGAAAGCAAGGCACGCGTGGCGTCTACTCGACTGGCGCGCAGCAGCAGTTTGCGGGATTCCGTCCACCGCCCGTCCGCAATGGAAGCGCCGGCAAGATTCACCACGGCATCGGCCCCTACGCCTGCGCCGCCCAGCTCTCCCGACTGCGGATTCCACGTAACGTCGAAAGCACCGCGCGTGCCGCCTGCAGTCTTGGTCTGCGGCCGCACCAGGCGGCAGACGGTGTGGCCGTCGCGGGCGAGGGCATCCACCAGGGCGCTGCCGACGAGTCCCGTAGCTCCGGTCACCAGGATTTTCATCGAACCCAGTATAGAGAGGTGGGCAAGGAGCGGGAAGGCCCGCAACCGTTCGCCGGAAATTCGGGTTAAAATAGGCCAGCAAGACGACAATGACCGTTAAAGTGCTCTATTTTGGTCGTTTGAAAGAACTTTCCGGCGCTGCGGAAGAGGTCGTCGAGGTGCACGATGGGGCGGTTATTGAAGATCTTTTCTCTCGCTGCTCGGTTGACCGACCAGAACTGCGCAAGTTCCGTGCGTCGCTGGTTGCGGCGCGCAATCAGGAATTCGCCGCCTGGAACACACCGCTGCGCGCCGGAGACGAAGTAGGATTCCTGCCGCCGGTGAGCGGTGGCTGAGCCTTCCACCACATGACGGCCTCCCTCCCTGAAGATCGCATCGAGATCACCCGCAACCGCATTCCCAATGCGGAGATCGCGGCGCAAGTCCGCACGGACGAGGATGGCGCAGTAACAACGTTCGACGGCTGCGTCCGCAATCACTCTCACGGCAGGGCGACACTGTACCTCGAATACGAAGCTTATGAGGAGATGGCGTTGGTCAAGATGCGCGAGATTGCGGCGCATATCCACGCGAACTACGCGATCCGTCGCGTCGCCATGGTGCACCGCCTTGGTCGGCTGGAAATTGGCGAGACCAGTGTCTTTATCGCTGTAAGTGCGGCACACCGCGCGGCGGCGTTCGATGCTTGCCGCTACGCGATTGATACCTTGAAGAAGACGGTCCCGATCTGGAAGAAAGAATTCTTCGCCGATGGAGCAGTGTGGGCCGACGGGGAACTCCCTCCCGTGCCCGCGGAGACTCCTGCCGCGAAACCCGCATCCAACTGAATTAATGAAAAAACCTCTGGCGCGCCCGACTTGTCCGCAGCGGCTCCCCGCGATGCCCATAGGCTTGTTTCTGCTCTTGAGCTTTTTGTTCGCCATGCCCGATTCGGCTCAGAACGATCGTCCTCCTTGGGCGCGCAAGTCCAAAACAGCAGGCAGTTCCACGGCGGATCGTGACGAATCTCCGGACCCGCTGCAAGACCGCGCCAAAATCAAAGTAAAGGTCGACCTGGTCAGCGTGTTGGTGAGCGTTTTGGACGAGCACCATCGTCCGGCGCCCGATCTGTCGGTCGAAGCGTTTCGACTGTTAGACGAAGACAATCCGCAAACCATAGCGGTCTTTGAAAAGGAAACGCAGCAGCCGCTGGACCTGGTGTTGATGTTTGATGCCAGCCTGAGCACGCAACTCGGCCAGCCGGCGCAGCGTGAAGCGGCCAGTCGGTTCATTCAACAAGTCCTGCGGCCTGGCGATCGCCTCGCGGTGTACGCCGTGGACGAGAACGTCACGCAAATCGCCGCGTTCTCCGATAACGTGGCGCGGCTGCAAGACGCAGTCAGGCGCATCCCGCAAGGTGCGGGCACATCGATTTACGATGCAGTATTTCTAGGGTCAAAAGCCCTGGCGCGACAGGGCGCTGAGCGCCGCTCCGTAATCATCCTGATTACGGATGGCGGGGAGACCACGAGCCACGCAGACTTTGATACGGCGCGGCGCGAAGCAGTTCGCAACGGAACACTGCTTTACACGGTGGTGATTCGCGCGATGAAGAACGAAAGCGGACGCAACACCGCCGGCGAACACGCCCTCGAAACCATCACAGATACAACCGGGGGCGCGGTCTTTTATCCTGACAGCACGACGCAGCTCGGCGAGATTTTCGACCGTATCAACCGCGAACTGCGCACGCAATACCGGCTTGGCTTTTACCCTACGCCGCGCGGACCCGCCGATACCTACCGAAGCATTGACGTAACCGTGGTGGCGCCAAAGCAAACGCGGGAAACGGCCAATTCCGATACGGCCGCACCGCAAGGGAGTTTTTCCGTCCGCCACAGAAAGTCGTACTACACCGGGCTGCCCTAAGGCGCACCACTGCGTTTACGCTGGCTTGGCGCTGGTCGGGGAAGTGCAAACAAGCCAGCAGGGCGGCCGCCGGGGGAGCTAGCCCTCCCCCGCGGCAAACGAGGTTTGTTGACAAACTAAACTGAACCGTTTAGTATGGCGACTCACCATCTTACTTTTGAGGCTCACGATGATTTGCGTGCAAAACCTCGTCAAGAAATTCGCTGATTTCACCGCTGTCAACGACGTGTCCTTTGACGTGGCAAAAGGCGAGATTTTCGCATTCCTGGGGCCGAACGGCGCGGGAAAGACCACCACCATCAAGATGCTGACTACGCTGCTGCCGCCAACCAGCGGCACGCTGCAATTGAACGGATTGGACCCCATTCGCCAGCCCAACGACGTGAGGCAGCAGTTTGGGATTGTCTTTCAAGACCCCAGCCTGGATGGCGACCTGACCGCCGCGGAAAACCTCGAGTTGCACGGCGTCCTCTACCACGTTCCGCGCAAAATCCGCCGCGAGCGTACGGAAATTCTGCTGAAACTATTTGAACTGTGGGACCGCAAGAACACTCTGGTAAAGAAATTTTCCGGCGGAATGAAGCGGCGACTGGAGATCGCCCGCGGCTTTCTGCACACTCCGAAAATTCTATTTTTGGATGAACCGACCCTCGGTCTCGATCCACAAAGCCGCAATCAGCTATGGACACACGTGAAGCGGCTCAATGAAACGGAACAGGTGACTGTTTTTCTTACTACGCATTACATGGAAGAGGCGGACCGCGTCGCTCATCGTATAGCCGTGATTGACCACGGCCGCATCGTGGCGATGGGTTCGTCGCAAGAACTGAAGCAGCAGACCAAGACAGAATCCCTGGAAGAAGCTTTTCTCGCGTTGACGGGCACCACGATCCGCGATGAAACAGCCAATCCTTCTGATCAGTTGCGCCAGGTTGCGCAGATGTGGAGGCGATAGATCATGCACGCGATTTTTATTCTCTGGCTTCGTGAAGTGAAAAAATACACGCGTTCCCGGGCGCAAATCGTCGCCTCGCTCGGGCAGCCGCTGCTGTATCTGCTGGTGTTGGGATTCGGCCTCGGACCTGTGTTTCAGCAGGCGGGTAACGGCAGCTATTTGCAGTTCGTCGCTCCAGGAGTCATTGGCATGACCGTTCTTTTCACTTCGGTGTTCTCCGGAATAGCGTTGCTGTTCGATCGCCAGTTCGGCTTCTTGAAAGAAACTCTCGTTGCTCCTGTACCGCGCATCCGCATCATGATCGGCCGTACGCTCGGCGGAGCAACCGTGGCTATGCTGCAAGGCACGCTGATCTTCGTCGTTTGCGTTATTGCGGGATTCCGCCCGGTTAGCCTGGCGTCCATTCCGCTAGGATTCGTGTTCATGGCCTTGATCGCCATTGTTTTCGCGGCCTTCGGCACCGCCATCGGCTCTGGCTTGCAGGATATGCAGGGCTTTCAATTGATTATGAATTTCCTGGTCCTGCCCATCTTCTTTCTTTCCGGCGCTCTCTATCCCCTGCACAACTTGCCGAAAGTGCTGGCCGCGGTCACGCGTGTCGATCCGCTCTCGTATGGAGTGGACGGGCTCCGCGGTGTTCTCACCGGCCGCTTGATGGTCTTTGGCACGGGTACGGACTTGCTCGCCCTCACCCTCATCGCAGTCGTTTTGCTGATCTTCGGAGCCTGGCGTTTTTCGAAGATCGAGATTTGACATGGCTCGCGGTCTCAGCCAGCGCGCCCACCAAAAAGTTCTCGAAGCCGCTCTGGAGCTGTTCGCCGAAAAGGGAATTGACGCAACCAGTGTGGACGCCATCGCCGCAAAGTCGGGTGTCAGTAAAGCCACCATCTACAAACATTGGGCGGACAAAGATGCGTTGTGCATGGAGGTTCTGGTTTATATCCATGAACTCGACGAAGGACCTCCTGATCTGGACTCAGGCGACCTGAAAGCCGACTTCGTCGCCTATCTGGTCTACGAACCAACGCCTCGCAAGGCCGACTTACAAAAGCGCATCATGCCGCATCTGATCGCCTACTCGGCACGCAACCAGGAGTTTGGCCGGGCATGGCGGTCGCGCGTATTGGAGCGCGCGCGAACCGGACTCAAGAAACTCGTTCGCCGCGGCATGGAGCGCGGAATTTTTCCAGCGGTGCTCGATGAAGAGCTGGCCATTCCTCTGCTCCTCGGTCCGATGCTCTTTTCTCACATTTTGGGAGCGCGACTCGACCGGAAATGGCTAGCTGAAGGCACGGTGGACTCTTTCTGGAAGGCACACGCGCGCCCGCAGACGCGGCCCTCCAAGACGGTGTGCCGGGGAGTTGGTCCGCGGCGCGGTTAACGGAAACGCTTCAGACCTGCTAACGTAGAAGTTCCGGCTTTGGAGACCATGTCCAACACCTATCTCGACGTTGCCATCGAAACCGCTCTGGAAGCAGGCCAGATTCTTCGCGAGGAATACGAACGCCCTGCCGACATTGCGTATAAAGGCGATGTGGACCTGGTCACGCAGGCGGACAAACGGAGTGAGCGCGCCATCGTCGCAAGAATCTCCAAATATTTTCCCGAGCACTCGATCTCAGCGGAAGAGGGGCTGGGTCATGTGCGCAGTTCGGAGTTCCGCTGGCACGTGGATCCTCTCGACGGCACAACGAATTTCGCTCACAAGTATCCGTGCTTTTCCGTTTCGATCGCTCTGGCGCAAAACAGCTCCGTGCTGGCCGGCGTCGTGTACAACCCGATCCACAACGAGCTGTTCGCTGCCGTCCGCGGTGAGGGCGCAACACTAAACGGCAAAAAAATTTCTGCGTCGCAGGTCGCTACACTTGCCACCAGCCTGTTGTGTACCGGATTTCCCGTTCACAAACGGCGCGCCAGTCCGAACATTCACTACTATTACGACTTCACGCTGCGCTCGCACGGTGTACGCCGCGACGGCTCGGCTGCGCTGGACCTCGCCAGCGTTGCCTGCGGCCGCTTCGATGGCTTTTGGGAATTTGGCTTGAACGCCTGGGACACCGCGGCCGGAGTTCTCCTGGTGCGCGAAGCGGGCGGCGCTGTCTCCGATTTTCACGGCGAAGACTATATTCTCGGCGGGCCCGTCGTGTTGGCGACGAACTCGCGTATTCACGAAGAAATGCGGCGAGTCGCACTGACGATTTCGCAGCGCGATCCCAACGCTCCGCTTCAATCTCCCCTGCAAACCGCTCCAAAGTAACAGTTTGCCATTCGGAGCATACGCTACAACGCCGCTACGTTTTTCAACAGCTCCATTTTTGGTGAAGTTCTGACGAGCCGCGCAGTTGCCAGAGCGACTATCTCTCCAGGTAATACTGCACGGAAGTGACGACACGCACAGTTTTCGCCAGGCTGGAGTCGGCGGCATAGGGATTTTCGCCGCCTTCGCCGCCATCGCTGCCCTGATCCGCGGGAAGAATCGT
>UEXQ01000349.1_pt1 | contig 11219 bp, 9 predicted proteins | sample 4301111 | NCBI WGS metagenome assembly UEXQ01 (sample SAMEA4773181, study PRJEB27434) | metagenome | biome: 2259; feature: agricultural soil; material: soil | place: USA | collected 2014-09 | depth 0.25 m
CAGCAGCTGCGTATTGAAAATGTAGATCCCCATCGAAGCATTGCACCGGCCCGGGTTGTGCGGCGACTCCTTGGGCTGCGCCGGCTTCTCCTCAAAGCCCACAATGCGCCAAACTTTGTCCACTTCGATCACGCCAAACTGCTTCGCCGCTTCCTTCGTGGGAATCTGGATCGTACCGACCGTCACCTCCGCGCCGGAATCCAGATGCTGCTGCAGCATCTTCGCGTAGTTCATCTTGTAAATGTGATCGCCGGAAAGAATGAAGACGTGCTTTGACCGTTCGCTCCCGATCGAATAGATGTTCTGATAGACCGCGTCCGCTGTGCCTTGATACCACTCTTTCGAAACACGCATCTGCGGCGGCAAGATTTCGATGTATTCGCCCAGTCCCGCCAGCGACGACCAACCCGCACGCACATGCCGCGTTAAACTCAGGGCCTTGTACTGCGTCAGCACAAACACGCGCCGCAGCCCCGAGTTCACGCAATTCGACAGCGTTATATCTATGATGCGGTACACGGCGCCAAAGGGCACCGCAGGCTTAGCCCGGTCTCTTGTCAGCGGCCAAAGCCGCTCTCCTTGGCCTCCCGCCAACAACACCACAATGGCATCTCGCATGTCCTGCATCGTCGTGACACCCATAGGGGTTCACCTCGCTCTAATTGTGGGCGGGCGTCATTCTCTAGCAACCCTCATCCCTTTTCAAGGCAGGTCACACCTGAGGGCACGTCCCTAGGCGGGCCACCCGCCGCCAGAAAGATTACCGTCGTTAGCAAGTTAAAAAGTCCGGTTTCCATAGCACATGAAGTGTCCGGTTTTGCTTTGTGGTAGGGGGTTTTTGTGTTGGGTCTAGGGAAGCGCGAGTAGCGTAGCGACTCGCGTTTCCCTAGCGATTGCGGTGTTGCAAATTGCAGCGGCAGGCCTCTACCGTCGCCCTAAACGATGGTCAAAACAGTCCGTCGTAGCCCGACTCTTCGTAGCGTTTCTTCCAGCGGCGCATCTGTCGTCGTCGACAAAGTCCGATGATTTCTCCGGCTTGCGCCCAGGTGATCTTCTTAGCCATCGCTCGCAGGATCGCTGCTTGTACCTTCATCGCCCGCTCCACTGCCGCCCTTGGGTAGGGTGCCTCCCCTCCAGGCTGGTAGCTCTACCCTAGCGACTCGCTAAAGCGGACATTTCGTGTGCTAACGACACCGTCAGAAAGATTACTTGACACTTGGCCCTGAATTGACTAAAAGGGTCGCCATAGATCGGCCTTCTTCAAGGGTGTACAACGTTTAAAAACTAGGCCTGCATGGACGCGTGCCCTTCCGGGTTTCAGGGTTTGTCTTATAAACCCTGATTGACACTCGGCGCAGCGTGTGATGCCATGCGATACTAATAGCGGTGGAAACCGGCATATGACCAGGTTTCCGTACGTTACCAATCCGAACCGGATTGGGGGTGAAGGTTAAGTGGCTGAAGTCATCATCCAGGAGAGTGAGTCTCTGGAAAACGCACTGCGCCGTTTCAAGCGCAAAGTGCAACAGGAAGACATCATCAAGGAAATCAAGAAGCATAGCTTTTACATGAAGCCCGGCGAGAAGCGTCGGGCTAAAGAAGCGCTTTCGCGGAAGCGTCTGCGCAAAAAGCAGCGGCGCGAACAGGATTAATATCCGGGGCGGCTCCCTCTCTCGAGCCGCCCGTTCGCTCTCGTCGCTTGGCGCGCTCCGCTCCGTGATTCAGGCCCCGGTCAGGTAGTGAACGGTAGTTCTGAAGTAGCAGAGTCGCGCTCGTAGGCCCAGGAGCCCCAGCCCGGTTCCCCGGTTGGCAGCGTTCAGGGTCTCAGGTCCGTTACAGGAAAGCCTGCGACTACCTTTGTTTTACACGCTTCAAAAAAGCGTGTCCTGAACCCTTAAGGTTTCTGTGGTTTTCTCGGTCCTTCGTGCAAAGTCTGCGCGTTCCCACCATCTTGGGGTCCAGGGGGAACGCTTCCATGGAATACCACGACAAGGTTCTGAAGTGCGCGGAGTGCGGTGCAGAATTTGTCTTCACTGCCGGCGAACAAATGTTTTTCGCCGACAAGGGCTTCAAGAACGAACCAAAGCGCTGCAAGTCCTGTAAGGCCAAGCGCGCCGAATCAGTAGGCGGTGGTTCCGCGCCGGTTCGGGCGGAAACCAAAACCAGCTGCTCGCAGTGCGGGAAAGAAACGACAGTTCCCTTCCGCCCGACGCAAGGACGCCCGGTCTTTTGCCGCGAGTGCTTCCAGCAGCGCCGCGCCATGGGCGCCGCGTAGTTTCGCCGCGTTCGTGCTTCGGATTGGAGTTTTGCTCGGCCACGATTTCTTTCACGCATCGGTGCCATAGATCTTATTCCTCCTTTTCTTCGTTGTTTTTAGTCTTAGCTGATTCGTAAGGCGTTGTTCACGGGACGCCTTTTTTGTTGGCGGTCTCATCTGAGCTTCGCCTGTCCGATGTTTGCCGGTTATAGTAATGGACCGTTCGCACTAGGTAACGTGAAGCGCTTTCAAGAATGACCTGCACGATAGTGACCGAGGATCCAGCACACGGGCTGTGATTGACCTGGGTGAAATAACTCTCGATGCCTACCATCCGACCTACCCACGAGAAATTGTTCCGCAGGTTCCCAAGGCGCCAATGCGCGAACGGAGGGATACGCTTTCTAGGAACTTAGGCGCGCCGAATTTTCGCGCGGGCGCCGGAACGGCCATCGAATAGGCTTTCTGCGATTTGGGACGCGCCTATGGGGACTTTTGTCCTCGATCCGGCGCTGCACAAAGACGCAGCCGCTGGGGTATGATACCCGCGACGTCGCCAGTTCAGGCGCCCACCTTAGCCAACAGTAGGCGGGCGAGAGTGCAAGCCAACCACCCGGAGGGCCAGCTATGGCTCACCGCTTCACCATTGGTGTCGAAGAAGAATTTCAGATCATTGATCCCGCCACGTGCGATCTGCGTTCGCACGTGATGCAAATCATCAACGAAATTTCGCCGTCCATTCAGGAACAAGTAAAAAGCGAGATGCATCAGTCGATCGTCGAGACCGGCACACGCATCTGCGAAAACGTGGGCGAACTCCGCATCGAGATGCACCGGACACGCGGCGAGTTAATCGCAGCAGCGGAACGAGCCGGACTGCAAGTGGCCGCGGCGGGAACTCACCCCTTCGCTAGCTGGATCGAACAAGTCATTTCTCCGGGCGAACGTTACGAACACATCGTTGAAGAACTGCAGCAGCTGGCGCGCTCGCTGTTGATTTTCGGGATGCATATCCACGTGGCTATGCCGGACAAGCAAACCACCATCGACATGATGAACATGGTGCGCTACTTTCTGCCGCACCTTCTGTCGCTCTCGACCAGCTCTCCTTTCTGGATGGGCCGCAACACCGGTCTTAAATCCTTTCGCACCACGGTGTTCCGCAGGTTCCCTCGCACCGGCGTGCCGGAGCTCTTTGAATCGTGGAGCGCCTATGAGAATTTCGTCAACTTGCTGGTGCGCCTGAACTGTATCGACAATGGCAAGAAGATCTGGTGGGACGTGCGGCCTCATCCCATGTTTGGCACGCTGGAGTTCCGTATGTGCGATTGCACGACCAAAGTGGAAGAAGCGTGTGCGATCGCAGCGTTGACACAAGCCATCGTGGTAAAGCTGCACCGCCTTTACACATCGAATCAGAGTTGGCGCATCTATCGTCGCGCGCTGATAGAAGAAAACAAATGGCGCGCGGCCCGCTACGGAATCGAAGGAAAGCTGGTCGACTTCGGCAAGGAAGCGGAAGTGCCCATGAAGACGTTGATTCCCGAGCTTCTGGAGCTTGTGGACGACGTGGTGGACGATCTCGGCAGCCGCAGCGCCATCAACTACGTCAACACGATCCTAAGCGAAGGGACAAGCGCCGAACGGCAGTTGCGCGTCTACCAGCAAACCGGCGACCTAAGGGCGGTAGTGCGTCACGTTGTAACAGAGACACGCGCAGGGTCCGCTGAACCCAAACAAAGTTCCGCGCACGCGATCAACTAAAGTTTCGTCAGAGTAGGTTTTGTCGAACCGTTTCTCAGGAGTGAGCCATGCACATCGTGGGACTGCTTTGCGGGCGTGAGTATGCATTTCCTCCAGCGTTCATCGCCAAAGTAAATCAGCTGGGCAAAAAGGATGGCGTCGCGGCGGAATTCGTCAAGCTCGGCGGCACGCGCATGGGCGAACCCGCACGCTACCGTGTGATCGTCGATCGCATCTCCCACGAAGTCGAATACTACCGCGGCTATCTGAAACACGCAGTGCTGCAAGGCACCTACGTCATCAACAATCCGTTCTGGTGGACGGCCGACGACAAATATTTCAACTACTCTGTCGCGGCAAAGCTGGGGATTGCGATTCCGAAAACCGTGCTGCTGCCGCAAAAAGGCTATCCCAAGGACGTCGACATCACCGCGGAATCTCTGCACAACATGGAGTACCCGATCGACTGGGATGGTTTGCTCGATTACGTGGGCCGGCCCGCAATCTTGAAGCCCTATTCCGGCGGCGGCTGGAAACAAGTCTACAAAGTTCACAACAAGCAGGAACTGATCGAAGCTTTCGACAAGACCGCTCCATACTGCATGACGCTGCAGGAATTTATCAATTTCGACAGCTACGTCCGCTGCTTTACTTTCGGCAAGTCCGACATTGTGCCGGTTCACTACGACCCGAAAGAGCGGCGCTACGTCGTAGACCACACCTATCTGACGCCCGCGCTGGGCGCACGTGTTGTAAAGGACGCGCAAACGATCAACCAGGCGCTCGGCTATGAAATGAACACCATCGAGTTCGCCATCAAGGGCGACGTGCCGTACGCGATCGACTTTCTAAATCCCGCGCCCGACTTTGAGCGCGACCGCATCACTGAGTTCTACTTCGAAATGGTGCTCGACAAAATGTCTCGCCTGGTGATCGATCGCGCGCTCAACGGTGTCGCTTCGAATCCGTGGCCGCGATGGGAAGAGATGTTGGGAGTAGGCGCCTCCTCAGGGGTGATCGGCGCGCCGAAGGCGGCCGCCCAGGTGGCAACGGCGAATGTTACAACGACCGTACCAAGCTCTGGCTCAACCGCCGCGTCCGCTGACGCCGGGACGAGAACCAAATGAGCAGCGGCGCGGCTCCGACCAATCCGGTGAGCACTGTTTCCAGCCAGCCGGCGGAGCTTTGGCACAAACTGCTGAAGCAGGAACTCGCGCTTTCGCCTGAGTTCACCGAAGAGTTTTACAACAAACTGCGCACGGCGAAGCTTACGTTCGGCAACCGCGTGCATTGCCCCTTCTTGCGACCGTTCTTTCTGTCGCCGGAAGATGAACAGCGTGTACGCGTGGTAGCGGAGAAAGTGGCGGAGTTCGGCGAACGCATCGCGAACCACGCGATGAAAGACGCCTCTCTGCTTGGCCAACTCCATTTACGCGATGAGGAACTGCGACTCATCCGCCTGGGAAAACTGCACGGTTTTGCCAGCACTGCTTCGCGGCTTGATTCGTTTCTGCTGCCCGATGCCTTGAAATTTGCCGAGTACAACGGCGAATCGCCCGCAGGTTCCGGCTACACTGAAACGCTCACAGAAGTATTTCGCGAATTGCCGCTTATGGCCGAATTCGCGAAGAGCTACGAGATTCACAGCTATCCGTTAAGCGCGAAGCTGCTCGATGCGCTGGTCATGACCTATCTGGACTGGGGCGGCACATCCAAAAAGCCGCAAATGCTCATCACCGATTGGCGCGAAGTCCCGACCTGGAGTGAATTCGAAATCCTCAAGGCGCGCTTTGAAAAAATGGGCGTGCCCGTTGAACTGGCCGACCCGCGCGATCTGCAGTTCAATGGCAAGGCACTGACTGCGCACGGCAAGAAGGTCGACCTCGTGTATCGCCGCGTGCTCATCAACGACATCGTCGCGCGTCCAGCGGAATGTAAAGCCCTCGTGGACGCCGTCGCCGCCAACGCCGTCTGTGTGGCGAATAACTTTCGCTGCAAGATTCCCCACGTGAAGGCGTTCTTTGCCGTCATCACCGATGAGCGCAACGACGCGCTCTTTTCCTTCGACGAACGCGAACTGATCCGCAAGCACGTGCCCTGGACGCGAGTCGTCTCCGACGTGCGTACATCGCACTACGGCACTGCAATCGAGCTTCTCGATTTCCTCCGGCGGCAGCGGCAAAACCTGGTTCTCAAGCCCAGCGACGAATACGGCGGCAGCGGCGTTACCCTCGGCTGGGAAACCTGCGAGTCCGACTGGGACGCGGTGATCGAAAAAGCTATCGCCACGACGCAGGGCTGCTGGATCGTCCAGGAGCGCATTCCTATCCGCCGCGAAGCGTTTCCTTGGGTCCAAGCGAACGGCCAGGTGGACTACCGCGACATGCTGGTGGACTTCGCACCCTATCTTTTCCGCGGAGAAGTTTGCGGCTTCCTTACACGTCTCAGCGCCACCGGCTTGGCGAACGTCACCAGCGGCGGAGGCCAAATACCTGCCTTCCGCGTTCATGCGCGGAATTGAAAACCAGAAACTTTCTGCGCCGGATCGCTACAAAATTCCGCAACGAGCCTGTAAACTGGATGTAATGTTCTTCGGAACTTTGCAACCAGAATTGATGCCCGGCGCCAAGAACGCAGTGGACACCTGCCTCGCCGTCCGACCGGACGAGCACGTCGCGCTTATCGCCGACAAAACCAGCGCCGCCGTAGCCGCCAGCCTCTCCGAAGCCCTTTCGCAAGTCCATGCGCGCACGATTTCCTTGTTGCTGGAAGATTTCGGGCCGCGCCCGATGCGCGGCGCACCTGAACCAGTGCTTGAAGCACTGGAAAAAGCTGACGTCGGGATTCTCGCCATGAATCCGCAGCCGGGCGAACTTTCCGCCCGCATGGCCATCGTACAAGTCGTCGAACGCCGTCGCATCCGCTACGCCCACATGGTTGGCGTCACGCCGCAAATCATGCAGCAGGGCATGCGCGCCGATTACAAATTGGTGGACCGCCTGAGCGACCGCCTGCGTGAACGCATGCTGCGCGCAGACGCCCTCACCGTGAAAACCGAAGCGGGCACCGCCTTCGCTGCGCATTTCGACCGCAAACTCGATTGGGTCAAAACCAGCGGACTCATTAGCCCGCGCTACTGGTCGAACTTGCCGGCCGGTGAGGTTTTTACAACGCCTGCCACCGTGGACGGCACGTTCGTCTGCGATGCGACGGCCGGCGACTATTTCAACGGCAAGTACGGCGACCTCCAGTCCACACCAATGAAGCTCACCATCGAAGGCGGCCGCCTCATCCGCGTCGAATGTGCGCGCAAAGACCTGGAAAAAGAATTCTGGGAGTATTGCCACACCGACGAAAACAGCGATCGCGTGGGCGAACTCGCTTTTGGCACCAACCTCGGCTTGTCCGAAATGATCGGTGTTCTCTTGCAGGATGAAAAATTTCCCGGCGTTCACATCGCTTTCGGCGATCCCTACGGCAGTCAGACGCACGCCGACTGGAAGTCCAGAACCCACGTGGACGTTCTCACCCGCAACTGCGACGTTTGGATCGATTCCGACCAGATCATCGCCAAAGGCCACTATCAACTCGACCATCTGGGCCTGGCATAGAACATCCGCTACGTCGCGTTAGCATCCGCAGAAAATCCTCTCGTTACAATAACGACCCGATTCCCCAACCGGCCCCGCACGCCTAGGGTCGAATCTAGTCCCGGCCAAATCGACTCAAGGGGGGCCACATGCCGGAGAAAGAAACGCTGGAACGCGCCGAACGCGACAAAAAACGGGGAAAATCCCCCTCCACGCAAGCGGGAGAATTCATCCGCGAAGAAATGCACCACATCCGCGAAGGCAAACACGGCGCGCGCTCGCCACAGCAAGCCATCGCTATCGGTCTTTCAAAAGCACGCCGGGCAGGGGTCAAACTCGGCCCGCCCAAAGCGGGCCGCTCTTCTTCAAAAGTCAGGAAGCAAGCGGAACGCGACTTGGCTAAAGGCCGTTCACGTAGTCGGCGCACATCGCGCACCCGCTCACGTGCCACCACGAGCGCATTGAAGCACGAACGTCACAGCTCGGCCTCCCATTCCGCGTTGTCGCGTCAAACCCGCAACGCCGCACGGCGCCGGGGCCATTCTTCCTTGCACGACGCGGCGATGAAAGCCGTTCGCACAAAAGGCAAATCTGGCCTGCGCCGCGCAGCGCAAAAGGCAGCTAAGACTCGGTCCAGACGCTAGCGATCTTCAAAAGGGCACAATCAGCCGCCTCCTCTTCCTCTCGAACTTCCTCTGACTAGACGGTTGTGAAACGATAGTTGGGCGGAGCAAGACCTGCGCCGCGGTAGCTCGTTCCCGGCCAATAGCGCTCGCGACTCGAGAGGTGAAATGGATACGAGATTGCACCCCATTGGCGTCATCCGCTCCCAGCTTAGGTCGCGCGCGGAGTGCCCAAAACAGGGCCCTGAAGGTGCGCCTGACGCGTGGCTCGAACTAAAGAAAGAGTACGCAAGCGCAGCCGGAGGCCTGGCCATTGGAGACCAGGTTGTCCTCCTCACGTGGCTCCATCAAGCGAATCGCCAAACCCAGCGCGTCCGTCCGCGCAATAATCCCAGCGCACGGCTCACAGGAGTTTTCGCAACGCGCTCGCCTGATCGTCCCAATCCGATCGGGCTTCATGAAGTAGAGATCCTCGAACTTGATGGCACACGTCTCCGCGTTCAGCCGTTGGAAGTCGTCGATGGAACGCCGGTCGTTGATATTAAGCCCGTCTTGCGTTGCAAGCCGGCCTCAAGAACTAAGCGACGAAACGTCAGACAGTCCGGTGAATAACCGGCGAACGTCGCCGTGCGAGGCCGGCGGCGTCATTTCGCGTCGTGGTAAATAATCCCCAGTGTATAGCGGACTCCTCGTCGAACCCGGCTCACTCCATGGCGCATCGCCACGCGATACCATCCTCGCGATCCTTTCACCGGGCGAAAACGTGTCGTAAACACGACTCCGTGTCCCTGCGGCGCCGTGATGACCTCCCCGCGCGATTGGGCGCGTGGCGCATTCTCAACCAGCACGAATTCACCGCCGTTCCAATCTTTTCCTTGCTGCCCCAACATCACCACCAGCTGCAGCGGAAAGGCAATTTCTCCATATAGGTCCTGATGCAGACAGTTGTATCCGCCCTCTTCGTAGTGCAGCATCAACGGAGTTGGCCGTTTCTGTTGCGCAACTTCGCAGCGTTTGAGGAATTCTTCGTGATCTTCTGGAAACGGCGCTCCTCGCTCGCCCAGTTGGGTGCGCCACAGATTCGCAATCTTCGCTAGGTGTGGGTATGTACTTTTGCGCAACTCCTGCACAACCGCGGGCAGCGGATACCGGAAGTACTTATAGTCGCCCTTTCCGAACCGGTATCGCTCCATCACTACCTGACTTCGAAAATTCTTATCATCAGGGTACAGCGCAATCAGCTCCGCACATTCGGCGGGCGTAAGCAACGGGCCGGTCAAAGCGTACCCTGAGGACGAAAGGGACTCGCTGATCGTCGCCCAATCGAGCCTGCGATCTCTACAAAATGTGTGCTCCATCACAGCTGCGATTTTGGGACGACGCGGCCCCCGGCCGCTATCCGGAATCGCTCGTCAAATTTGCCTCGTGGCGCGCGTAAACGTTTGTCGTCCGTCAGAACAGGTGGGAAATGTACTCTCGCATCTGGTGCTTCCAGTACGGCCAGTCATGCCCGCCCATCGGCCCCCAGTTGTCCAGCGAATGGCGAATCCCTTTGTGCGCCAGAATTCCTGAAAAGTGATACGTCGGGCCGGAGTTTTCCCACGGCCCCGTTCCGGTAGATAAATGGATGTCGCAGCTCGCCAGCTGCCCGTATGCCCACGAGTCGCTCAAATTCGCAATGTAGTCCACCGGATTGTTGAAATAGAAATTATCGTCGTACATCCCGTCCATGAAATTCTTCAAGTCGTACACGCCCGAAAGCGCAAAACATCGCTTGATGACATCGGGATGCTTGAACAGCGAATTCGCCGCGTGATACGCCCCAAACGAAGCCCCCATCGTCGAAATCGCAATCCCCGGAGATTGGCAGTTGTCCCATATGAACGGCACGACCTCTTCGCGCAGATACGAATCGAACACCGACTGCACATAGCTGCGATGAAACGGGTGCGCGCCTTTGTTGTAAAAACTGAGTCCGTTGATCGAATTCACCGTGTAGAACTTGACCTTACCGCCTTCGATAAAGTCGCCGAGCGCCGCGATCAATCCCTGCCCTTCCAGTTCCCATTCGTCGCCCGCACTGGTCGGAAATCCCATCAGCGGCGCTCCCCAATGGCCATATACCACCACGCCCAGCTCGAGCCCCAAGCGATGCGAATACCAGCGATGTGCCTCTTTTTTCATTCCGTGCAGCACCTGTAGCCGCGGTCTTTCGACCGCGGGGATTTTATTGCGATTTGGAGAAGCGTGAGTATGCCAGCGCCCCTCGCACGAAGCAACCGGCAGGGACCACGCAGAACCGCTTCCCCAACTCTCTTGATAGGCGTATAAAGGACAAACCCGTTTTTTTTCGATCAACCAGCCACAAGGAGCTTCCATGTCATCTGCCGCCGCGCCCAAGCCGAGCCCCGAACTGCTTTTCGGCACTCTCATCTCCTACCAGCATGTATTTGCTCTGAAGGCCGCTATTGAGCTCGATCTCTTCACTGCCGTCGCCGAAGGCGCTAACGATGCCGCCTCGCTTGCCAAGCGCACCAACACCTCCGAACGTGGCGTAAGAATTCTTGCCGACGGAATGACCGTCCAGGGCTTTCTCCGCAAAGAGAACGGAAAGTATTCGCTCAGTCCGGACTCCGCGCTCTTCCTGGACAAGCGCTCCCCTGCCTACATGGGCGCTATGGCGGATTTCCTCGTCAGCGAAGAAAACATTCGCAACTTCTCTCAGTTCGCCGATTGCGTACGCAAAGGCGGCACGGTGAGCAGCATAGGCGATAACAGCAAGCCCGTAGACCATCGTTGGGTTAGCTTCGCCAAAGCCATGGGCTCGATGGCCGCTCCCGTGGCTGGAGCTCTTGCGCAAATGGTCGGCGCGAATCCTGCAGCCGAAATCAAAGTCCTCGATGTCGCTGCCGGCCACGGCATGTACGGCATCACGGTCGCCAAGAATAATCCTCGCGTTCACGTCACTGCGGTCGACTGGCCTGCCGTTCTCGAAGTGGCCAAGGA
>UEXQ01000435.1_pt1 | contig 11207 bp, 9 predicted proteins | sample 4301111 | NCBI WGS metagenome assembly UEXQ01 (sample SAMEA4773181, study PRJEB27434) | metagenome | biome: 2259; feature: agricultural soil; material: soil | place: USA | collected 2014-09 | depth 0.25 m
TTTTTTTTCGGGGCGACTACACCCGCCTCTCCTAAACTCCCGCCGTAGACGGTCATCTCTATTAACGAGGTGAACACAAGTCTAGTGTTTGGGTGTTGCTACCTTAACAGTACCTCTAGTACTCTGTAGCTACGTCGCTTACTTCTGACCTTCGCCGGCGCTACGCGTGTTTCCTCGCCGTAGTGAGCCGCTGAAGTGTGTCCGCAGGCGACCACCGCAAGGAGAAATGGGATACGCGTATGCACTCTGGCCGAAAATCACCATTCGCACTCGCTCTCGTCTTCGCTTTTCTCGCATTTGCCGCATGTAGCGGCGTTCCGGGAGGTAAAGGCTCAGGTTCGGGCTCAGGCTCCGGCTCGGGTTCCGGATCAGGATCAGGTTCCGGTTCGGGCGGCGGTCCCTATTCCATTGGCGGAACGGTGCTCGGGCTGACCGGCACCGGCTTGGTTCTGGAAGACAATGGAGGCGACGACCTCGCCGTTTCTGGCACCGGAACCATCAATTTTACGTTCAAGACCGCGGTAGCAGGCGCCTACAGCGTCATCGTCAAGACGCAGCCTACCAATCCGGCGCAAACCTGTAGCGTTTCGAACGGAATCGGCACCGCGACAGCCAACGTCACCAGCGTCCAGGTAAATTGTGCGCCGACGTTCACCGTCGGTGGAACCGTTTCAGGCCTGTCGGGTTCAGGCCTCACGCTGCAGAACAACGGCGGCGACAATCTAGCAGTCAACGGCACAGGCACCGTAAATTTCACATTTGCGACCCCGCTTCTCAGCGGCGCGGCGTACGCGGTCACGATCCTCAATCAGCCCACTTCTCCCTCGCAGAACTGCACGGTTTCAAATGGCAGCGGCACGATTAGCGGGACCGTGACCAACATTCAGATCTCGTGTCCGCAGCCGAAGTTCTCCGTTGGCGGAAACGTCACAGGACTGGTCGTTGGGCCCGGTGACACGCTCGAACTGCAAGACAACGCTGGCGACAATCTATTCGTCACGGGCGACGTGCCTTTTACGTTTCCAACGCAGTTCAGCTATGGCACCACGTTCAGCGTTACCCAGTTCCTCGGCCCGACCAGCCAGCCTCAAGGCTGCAACATATTCAATGCCACGGGCATCGTCAGCGGAATTATTTCCAACGTTCTCGTGGACTGCCAGCACAACGACTGGGCATGGATGTTTCCCTCCGGCAAGCCGTCTCTGAATCAATACGGTGCGGCCAGCCTGGCGACGTATGTTGCGGGAAAGCCTATTTCGGCTCCCCCTTTTACCGACGAAAATGCCAACACTCCTGGCGGCAGAGACTTCGCTATGGCGTGGACCGACAAGCAGGGGCGACGGTGGCTTTTTGGCGGTTATGGCTTTGAAGCGACTCATTCCGGCGCCGATGGCCTTCCGGGATATCTGAACGACATGTGGGTCTGGCCGACCAGCCCCAGCTCGGGCAATGATGACGGTTGGTGGACTCCTGGTGGATGGATCCCAGCGAACCTGCCGATCGTTGTGGACAATAGCGCCAGCCCGGCAACCTACTCCGCCAATATTAAGTCACTGCAGTTCAAGAACAGCATGGGCAACTACGGGACGCAGGGCTCCGGCACCTCCTGCGCGTCGGGCGGTTCGTGCACCGTGCCGGGTGCTCGCTGGGGCGGCGTGACTTGGACCGACGCCTCAGGCAATCTCTGGATGTTCGGCGGACAAGGCATAGATTCAGCGGGGCAGTTCGGGCTGCTCAACGATATCTGGGAGTTCGACCTTACTTCCGGCCCGTGCTCCTACGACTTGACCACTGGCACGGGCATCTTCACGAATTGCAAGTGGATTTGGCAGGGAGGCTCCAAAGTAGCGAATCAGGCAGCCACTACGGTCTTCCCTGGCGCACGTTGGGGCGCTGCCAGTTACACCGACGCTGCCGGCAACCTTTGGCTTTTTGGCGGACAGGGTTACGACTCGCTCGGCAATGTAGGACTTCTGAACGACCTTTGGGAGTACAACATCAGCGCCAAGGCGTGGACGCTCATTTTGCCGAGCGGCGTCATCTCTAACCAGAATGGTTCTTACGGCGCCCAAGGAACCGGTGCTTCTGGCAACGTTCCCGGCGGCCGCCAAACTGCGGTTCTATGGGCCGACGCTTCGGGAAAAGTCTGGCTCTTCGGCGGATTTGGATTGGATTCGCAAGGAACAAGCGGTGCAGGACAGATTGGCTCCGTCCTCAACGACCTGTGGAAGTATGACCCGGGAACCGGCTTCTGGACGTGGGTATCGGGAAGCAACACCGCCAACCAGAATGGCGTGTACGGAACTCAGGCAACCTCGAATGCCACGACGAACGCCGCGGCTACTAACCTTCCTGGCGCGCGCTGGGGCTCTGCTGGCTGGGTCAGTCCCGACAACGGCAACCTCTTTCTCTTCGGGGGATTTGGTTATGGTTCCAATGCTACGCAGCCCACGGGCTTCTTGAACGATGTCTGGGAATACGACCTGAGCAGCGGCCAATGGATCTGGTGGAAAGGCTCGACGGACGTCAACCAGGTCAGCACCTACATCACCAGCCCCATCAACGTTTTCCAGCTCAACTATGCCAACAACAGTGTTGGCGCGCGCCGTGGCGCGGCCCGCTGGCTGCCCAACTCACTCGGATACGTCTATATGTTCGGTGGAGAAGGCTACGCCGATTCTGGAGGCCCCTACGGACATTTGAACGACGTTTGGAGATACCTGCCGTTCCCGTGATCGTCGGCGACGATCACCACGTCACTGTGCAGGAGAACCCCGTCGAAAACTCGATGGGGTTCTTTTTCTTGGAAAGTGTCTGGCACGAATGAGCGGTCGACAGCCGGCAAGTGCTTCAGTGATGGCCGCCGATCGGGTCGCGCTTCACTCCATATTCCGCGCCCCAGCGATCCGTCATTTCGTTGCGAATCTCCCAGAGCTGAGGGAAAAACTTGTGGCGCATGCCTTCTTCCAGAATTTCGACCGGACGTCCTTTGAGGGATTTCGATTCGAATCCGATGGTTCGGTGAATCAGCTGCATGTGATCTGAACGAAATTTCTGGAATAGCTCGTCGAATTCCGCCATCGCCTCGGCGACTACGTAGGCATCGCCGTGGTTGTATTCGGAGTCGTAGATTTTTTCCACCGTGAGACCATGCTTAGTCAGATAGGCCTGTTCGAAGGAATTCCAGACTGGCTGGTACATTTTCAGCAGCGTGCGGAAGCCGGGCGACTCTTGGCCGCTACCGTTGCCAAGGCGTTGGCGGATCGCCTGGTACTCCTTGGGCGACATCGTTTCCAGCAGGCCGATCTGCTCGATCATCATGCGTTGCGCGGCGTGCACGCGGCGGAATAAAGTGAGTACGCGATTCGTGTTTTCCTGCTGCAGATATTCGTCAATGTCGAGCAGTGTGTATGCGATCAGCTTCATCCACAATTCTTCGACCTGGTGGACGATCTGGAATTGCAGTTCATCTTTGTTGCAGAGATCGGCGTAGTCCGTCTGGCAGCCGAGCAGCGCTTTCGTGCGCAGGTACACTTCATAGTCCAGCGTGCCTTCTCCATTCATGATGGCGTAGAACTGCTCTCGGTTCACAGTCGTCCTCCAGCTACGAGCATTTCATATTCTTGCATTCTGATCAGGACGAAGAGAACCTTTCTCTGCTCCTTGACCAGGGCCCCTGCGACCTGCAACAGCCCTCCGAGTGCCGTTTTTACCCGCAAATGCCGCAATCTGCGATTGAAGATGATTGGCCCTTCTGTCCGAGAGCCGCGACCGCAAGGCGAAGGGACTGTCGGGTCGCAAAAATGTGTGAAATTTCGTTATGATTAGGGCCACAAAGACCCAGCAGCCACGTGACTGAGGACCGGAGGAAAAAATTATGAAACGTACTTGGCCCTTGTTGCTGCTTTCGCTCGGTGCGCTGTATGTATTTTCGACGAGTGCGAATGCGCAAGATCGTAACAGCGCGGCCTGGCGGGATTGCCAGAGTCGTGCCGCATCGGCGCTGCGCGTGTCCATGTCCGACGTTGAAGTGAACCCGGGAGGAGAAAGCGACAGAGGCAGGTATATCTTGAACTGGGCGGCGCGGGTTGACAGAGGGCGCCGCGAACAAGGTTATTGCGAAATAGATCGCAGGGATGGGCGCATTGTCCGGTTCGAAACCAACCCTTACAACGGTGACGGAGGCGGCGGTGGCTACAACCCTCTCCCGTATTCCGGGGACTATCCGCGGGTCAAAGTTGATACTGATGGAAGGGGCTATTTTTCCAGTCGCGTCATGAAGACCAATCGCTTGGATCGAGGCTTCGTAGATACTCGCGAGCAGACTTCCGTCACCCTCAGGGGCCGGGACGGCTCCCGCATCACACTCTTCGGACAAGTCATTGGCTCGGACGGCAGGCGCGAAATCACCCTGCAGATTACCTCCTCTGACCGTGGCGACGCCCGCGGCCGAGCTTCCATCAGGTTGAATGGTGATCGCAACGAAGTCGAATGGATCAGCGTGAACGGCTCCATCGCGGGCGGCGACATGCGTGGCGAGTTCAACCGTAACCGCTGACGAGCTTCCATGTTCGACCCTAGCCGGGCAGATCGAGCGATTTCCACCACTTATTCGGTACGGGCACCAGTTGGCAGAAGCGGGATATTACGCATGAATCGGGCGCGCCCCCCGCTGATGTGTCACGAAGAGCCCGCCAGCGATCGTAGAAACGCGTCCGATTTCCAGACCATGTCTACTGGATGGATACATCCAATCGCGTTTACCGGGATCGTATGCAAATCATCGAGTAACTGTTTCCTGTTTCTGTGAATCGTAAATAGGCGGGTTCTCCGACATGGGAGCCCGCTCTTTTTTCGTGCACGGCTATCGGTCGAACGGGCGGAGCCGGGGACGATTGCTGTAAACCCACTTCCCACCAGATTTAATGACCTCGAAATAAGGCCACCCCAGGGCGTCGAGTTTTTCTTTGCTTCTCTGGTCGTAGATCACGAAAAAAACTCTGGTTGGCCCTCGCCACATTTTACCGAAAGAGGAATCGTCCTCGAATACGGCGGGGCTATCCGGAAAAAGCGAGCCGTACCACAAATTGTCGGTGCGGCCGTTCAGCATGTGGAGTTGTCTGCCCGTATAGAAATTGATGCTGGAGGCCTGTGAATGCGTTCCGTCAATCACGATTGTGTTGCCCTCGCGGAACTCGCGATTGATGGCGACGGCAAGGGGTTTTGAGCCGAGGACCGGATAGAAGATTCCCAGCGCAAGATGCACGGCGTAGAGAAAAACAGCCATCATGGCGGATAGTCCGATGTTTGCCAGCAGGGCATTGCGGCGGCGGCGAAACCACCAGTTTCCAAAAGTCCCGGCTAGGAATGCGATCCCGGTAAGAACGAGCGGAAGGCGGAACAGGCTCATCGATTGACCAGTCAGATCGAAGAGATGGCCGAGCGAGAGCGTATACAGGTCGGGATTGCTGCTCAGGAGGTCGGCAATGTCCGCCCCAGCCGGGGCGCTCGGCGCTTTAACCGCAAGGAAGATGGTGATCGCAAAGATCAGAACGCCTAACGTAAGGAGGATGCGAGCGCAAACGATCCCTAGCTTGCGGTCGGCACTATTTTCCGCTGAAGCGTTTTCTCGCGCGAGCCACACACCGGCGAACAGAGCGAGCGCGGGAAGGGAGGGCAAGACATAATATTCCTGCCGGGTAGAAAAACTGAAGAAAACCAAGATAGCCAAGGCCCAGCCAATCAAGAGCAGTGCGGTGTGCTCGTCACGACTCCAATCGATCCGGCCGCGCAAGCGCTGCCAAAACCTCGGCACAAGGCGGAAACTCGGCGCGAGAAATGGAGTCCAAGGAAACATCCAAACCAGAATCAGGCCCCAAAACAAGAGGAGCGGAACTTTGTCGTAGTCGCGCGGTATTCTTGTGTTGAGATAGCGATTGATCTGCTCGTTGATGAAATAGAACCAAAAAAACCCTTTCGCCTCTCCCTGAGGAGGATTGCGCAGCGTGGCGAGCACGTGCCAAGGAGCGGCGATCATCAGAAAAACCACGGAGCTAGAGAGCAGACGGAGTTTGCGTAGGTGCTTCAAATTGCCCGCAAGGAAAAGATATCCGCAAAAAATAAGGGCGGGAAAAACAACTCCGATTAGACCCTTTGTGAGGACGTTCAGGGCAGTCACGCCGCCGATCAGCCAGCACAAAAGACGCCCGGGCGTTCCCTCAAGCGTTCGAAAGAACAAATGCACTGTAAGTGTTAGCCACAGACAGACCATGATGTCCGGAATAAAGAAGCGCGTGTAAATGTACGGACCAATGGCGGTGGCGAGAACGAGGGCAGCGAAAAAGCCGGCAGTCGCGTCGGCCAGATCGCGGCCGAGAAAAAATACCGAGAGGAAGAGCGCGAGAGCCGCCAAGGTCATGGGAAGTCGCGCCGCAAATTCGTTGATTCCGAACAAGGCATGACTGGCCGCGTTGAGCCAGTAAGGGAGGGGCGCTTTGTCGAGGTATCGCACACCGTCGACATACATAGTTACGAAGTCGCGGCGCTCTAGCATTTCGCGCGCGGCTTCAGCGTGTCTGGCATCCGCGTCGTCCAGTAACGGTGGTGAGAACAGACCGGGCACGTAAATGAACGCCCACAACAGCGCAATCATGAGCACATAGGCGAAATTGCTGCGTAAACCGCCAGACCCCGGCGCTCGCCCTGCAATCTTTGCGGGTCCCTCGCTTACAGAATCCATTGCCTTCAGTTCTTGTGTTCCGGTGAGACCCTGGCTATCGATCGACATGATCGCGGAGGTATTCTTCTTTTGTTTTGTTCAATGCGTCGCTCGCCCGCCGCGTGATCGTATAATGCGAATGCCAGCCCCGCTCGTAGTGGTAACGCACTTGCAATTCGCCGAGCAAGCCCAAGGCGGCCAGTTGCACGCCCGAAATAAACAACACCCCCGAAAAGAACATCAATGGGCCATGCTCTTGCATCACCGCTACGCCCCAAAAAATCTTGCGCGCCAACAGCCACAGTCCCAGCGCGCTCCCCGCAGAGGCGGCAAGGAATCCTGCCGTCCCGAAGAAATGCAGGGGCCTTGACAAATAGTCCAGTAGGAAACGTACCGTAATCAGATCGAAAAGGAACGGCAGTTTCTGTGCGAGCCCATACTTGGACTTGCCGTGCTTCCGCGGCGCAACATTCACGGGAACTTCGCATATCTTGCCGCCGCGCCTGAGTGCGATGATGGGAATCAGGCGCTGAAGCTCGCCGTAAAGGGGCACTCCGGCGACCAGTTCCCGGCGATAAGCTTTGAACCCGCCTCCGAAATCCCGAATCGGCACACCGGAAAGCTTCGCCAGCACCCAGTTCGCGAGCCGACTTGCAACTCGCTGTAACCAAGTCTCGTCGCGCACGACCCGGCGTCCACACACAATGTCGTAGCCTTCTTCCAGCTTGGCCACAAATCTCGGAATGTCATTCGCATCGTGCTGGAGGTCGCCATCCATGGTAATCACGAAGCGGCCACGCGCGGCATCAAACCCCGCTGCCAAAGCGGCGGATTTCCCAGAGTTTTTCGGCAACCCTACCAGAACAACGTGGTCATCGCTTGCGGTGATTTGTTCCCCAAGAACAGCCGTGTCGTCTGTGCTCCCATCGTCCACAAAGATGCATTCATAGGCGTAGCCAAGAGCGCCCATCACTTCACTGAGGGCGATATGCAAGGAAACAACCGTGTCTCGCTCGTTGTAGAGCGGAACCACAATCGAATACCGGATCCCAGCGTCCTCGTAAGGCTGCGAAATCATGAGATTAAACTCGCTTCGCCGGCGCGCAGGCTCCACTTCGAAGTCCCCGTGGGTCTTTTCACCCTCGCGCGAGTTGCGGCCACCGGCCCGACTGCTCCTTTAATGATCGGACGTCCCCGACGGGCGTCGCGACTCCGCGGAGTCCCCGACTTCCTTCTGATGGCTCTTTACCTCGCGTAGTGTATAGATAGGTTTGTTCTGCGATTCGTAGTAAGTTCGAGCCATTAACTCTCCCAATAGGCCCATGGAAAAAAACTGAATTCCGCTGACCAGAAGCGCCACAGATAGCAGCAGCAGCGGCCCATGCTGGCTCATTATGCTCGTGCCCAGCGCCAACCTGGTGTAGAGCAGGTAAAAACCGAGCAGGGCGCCGGTACCCATACTGGCGGCGCCTACCAGTCCGAAGAATTGAAGCGGTCTGGTTGAGTAGTCGAGCAAGAACTTTACGATGATCAAGTCAAAAAGCACCCGCACGACTTCGCCCGCCGTTCGGCTCGCGCTCGTCGCACTGCGCTTCATGTCCGAGATCGGAACTTCGACGATTTTTGCACCGGTCGTGCTCGCGAGCGCCGGGATAAATCGGTGCAGCTCACCGTAGAGTTGAATTTCCTGAATGATTTCGCGGCGGTAGGCCTTGAAGGTCGTCCCGAAATCGTGCAATTCCACGCCGGACAGCTTTGCCATCATCCAGTTCGCCACACGGCTTGGAATCTGGCGCATCAGCACATGGTCGCGCCGCGCATAGCGCCACCCGCTTACTAGGTCGTAGCCCTCTTCGATCTTCTCGAGGAAACGCGGAATCTCTTCCGGATCATGCTGCAGGTCGCCGTCCATGGAGATGATGATGCTGCCGCGGGCGAAATCGAATCCCGCCTTCAGCGCAGGCGTCTGGCCAAAATTTCGCCGCAAGCGAATCAGATTTACGCGGCGATCGTGTTCGTAAATCTCTGATAACACGCGAAATGTGCTGTCGCGGCTGCCGTCATCCACGAATACCAGTTCGTAGGGTTCGCCGATCGAGTCCATCACTTCCGTCAGCTTCATGTAGAGTGGCGGGATGTTTTCCTGTCCATTGAAGAACGGAACGACGATCGAATACTTGATATTCGTTTCGGTACTCATCTTTGGCGATTTCAGGTTGGCGCGGCGGCAGTTTTCAACCGTGTTTATCGGCCCGATACGCCAACCTGTTCATAGTTTATCAGGCGTATCCCCAGCTCAGCGACACTTTTTCGAATGGTTTTGTCGGTGAGTATCTCCATCTCGGTTTGGCGTGATTTCTGCAAGCGCGTCGCGGACTTCTGCAGATCGTCGTCCTGGTAGCCGGGGTGGCACATTAGCTCCGTCGTGCCTTCCGGCAGGCAGCCCAGCAATTTCTGCACGCCGGCTTTGGTGAGCGCTCCGGTTTGCGCTATTCCGCAAAAATAGTCGGACGTGGCGATGCCGCTGCGTTCGGCCATCGCACGCGCGTCCCGCGCCAGCAGTTTCAGTCCGCGCGCCTGCACACCTTGCTTTAGGGTCACGCCGCTCGACTCGTTGCCATCGGAGAGCGCTGCGCGCAGGGGCGAAGCTTCGTGCGAGATGCGCACCGCTTCAATGCCGTGGCGCTTGGCCAGTCGCAACGCGACAGCGAAGAGTCCCGGCAGCATCTGCACGTGTTTGTGCCCGTCGAGGTGAGTCGGGCGAATCCCTGCGGCGCGCACTTTCCGGATTTGTGCGTCCCACTCTTTTTCGACTTCGTTTAGGTGCAAACTTTTTGTCGTGAGCCGCAACAACAGGCTCTCCGGGCCGCCAGCAAATTCCCCATTTTCGTTGAGAAGAGTTTTCACCTGCTCGGCGGAAGCCGTTGGCGGTCCATCGCTCAAGTTCAGATGCACTCCCACTCCCAGGCCGGGCAGCTCTCCCGCTGTCTTTACGCCGTCTGCGAACGCGTTGCCGTTGGCCAGCAGGGAAGTGCTGGTAACAATTCCGTTGCGATGCGCCTCGGCGATTCCGCGGTTCACGCCCGCGGTCCAGCCCAAATCATCCGCGTTTACGATCAGATTTCGCATCCGTCTGTGTTCTCACTCAGAAACTAATTCCCGCAACTGCAATTATGGCGTTTTCCGCCTGTCCCTCCGTACAGCTACACACTTCCCATCTCCAGCGGCTTCGTACCATTGACCCTCTATTTACCCAACTCTAGCATGATGAAGAGAGGCTACAGATGCGGGTCAAGACGCCTGACCAAAAACGAACCGGACTTCGCGAAGTAGGCAACCGCTATAGCGAAAAGCGTCGCGGCCATCGCATGAATTCGCGCGTGCATGTGCGTGCCGAGTGGGAACGCGAAGGCAAGCGCCACGTCGCGGAATCGTTCACACGCGTCGTCAATCCTTACGGCTGCATGGTCATCTTCAAAGAAGCACTGGACCTCGAGCATCGCATCTCGTTAACCAATCTCGCTACCGGCTCTTCCAACGCTGCCGTCGTCGTGTGGCGAGGCAATCCCCGCCCGGAAGGTTGGGAATACGGCATCGAACTGATCGCGCCCGAAATGGATTTCTGGGGACTGGACCTATGAAACCGCCGACATCGCAAGCAAAATATGTTCTCGGAACGCCGGTCAAGCCTGGGCTTACTCGTCCACTGACTTCTGAAGAACGCCGCCGCGCGCAACGCGTGTTGCTAAAGGTTCCGGTTCGCATCTCGGTCGCTGGCAAGAAGCAGCCGGTCGAAGGAGCCACACACACCGTCAGTGCCACCGGCGCGCTCATCGTTCTCCCGGAAGCCCTTCAACAAGGCACCAAAATTACACTCGAAAATGCGACAACCCAGAAAAAGATCGACGCTCACGTGGCCCGTCCCCCGCAGTTCAGTCCGGAAGGCTCGCTTGTGGCCATCGAATTCTCCACGCCGTCGCCCAATTTCTGGAACGTCTTTTTCCCGCCTGTATTGAACTAGTTCTTTGCCATCGAAGCTCGGGAGACCTCCTCGCGTTTGCACCGTCGTGCGTGCGCAAACCGCCGGTTGCCGCTCGCGCCTTGGCGACATTTCCTTGCACAACCGCCGGTAATCTGTAGCGCTCCGCTGCGTTAAATGCGAAGGCAGCGACAAGAAATTGAAGCAGTGCTCAACCATTAGCAGAAGAAGCAGTACACCGGCGCGAACAACAACTGAATCATCCGGTTCTCTGCTGTCGAACCGCTGGATTGAGCGAGCGGCCGCGGAATCCGCCGATATGCGGCGCTGGATTGTGCCGCTCGCCAGGAGAACGAACTATAGTTCCGGTCGGTTTCGAAGTTTGGCCATATCTTGTGCGCTCAGCGGTTTAGAAAATCGTGCTGCGCGTCAGCGTACGGTGACCGATACCGATCCCGACGACGCTCCATAATTGGTGTCGCCGCTGTATGCTGCGGTGATGCTCCGAGA
>UEXQ01000436.1_pt1 | contig 11193 bp, 9 predicted proteins | sample 4301111 | NCBI WGS metagenome assembly UEXQ01 (sample SAMEA4773181, study PRJEB27434) | metagenome | biome: 2259; feature: agricultural soil; material: soil | place: USA | collected 2014-09 | depth 0.25 m
GACGGCTTTCTTAGCGCCACTTCCTCCGCCGAACCCGTCAACGCTCCCGCCGTCTTTATCGGCTACGGCCTGAAAATTTCTGAAGCAAATTACGACGATTTCGCGGGCGTTGACCTCAAGGGAAAGATTGCTGTCATCGTCACCGGCGGGCCGGCATCTATCGGCACATCCATCAAAGCCCACTACCAATCGAACGAGGAGCGCCGCAAAAACCTTGCAGCCGCTGGCGCGGTTGGTCTGATCACCATTCCAAACCCCAAGGCCGAGGAAATCCCATGGTCTCGCGTTGCCGGGGCGCGTTTCTCGCAACGCATGGAGCTCAAAGATACCGACGGAGCTGCCGCCCCGAAATTCGCGCTCCTCGTGAATCCTGAACACGCTGACAAAATCTTTACTGGCAGCGGCCACACCTTCAAGGAAATCGTCGCCGATCTGGGTAGCGAAAACCCGCTCCCGCATTTTCCGCTGGCCATCAGCGTTCGCGCCAAAACCACAGTCAGAAAATCCAGGGCCCAATCACTGAACCTTGCCGGCGTTCTTCCCGGCAGCGACGCGTTGCTTAAAAACGAATATGTGGTCATCAGTGCCCACCTCGACCATCTCGGCATCGGCGCTCCTGTGAACGGCGACAAAATCTACAACGGCGCCATGGACGACGCTTCCGGCATCGCCTCTCTCGTCGAAATCGCCCGCGCTATGCACGACTTGAATGCCAGCCCCAAGCGCTCCATTCTTTTCCTCGCCGTCACCGCCGAAGAAAAAGGCCTGCTGGGCTCGCAATACTACGCATCGCACCCCACCGTTCGCGGCACGATCGTCGCCGACCTCAACATGGATATGTACCTTCCGCTTTTTCCGCTGAAATATTTGGAAGTGCAGGGTTTCGGCGAATCTACGTTAGGCGATGACATCACTGAGATCTGCAAGGAGTCCGGTGTAACCGTGCAAGCCGACAAGCAGCCGGATCATGTGCGCTTCATTCGCAGCGATCAGTACAGCTTCATCAAAAAAGGGGTCCCGTCGCTTGCCTTCAAATTTGGCTGGCTTCCCGGCACGCCCGAGGAAAAAATCTTCAATGATTGGTACAAAGACCGCTACCACGGTCCGGCGGACGATCTGTCACAGCCTGTAGATAAAGTCGCCGCCGCCCAATTCAACGCCGTCCTCGAAAAACTCGCGCGCCGCGTAGCCGACGCCAACTCGCGCCCTACTTGGAAGCCTGACAGCTTCTTCCGCCGGTTCGTCACGGCGAACAACTGAGCGGAGTCGAAGCCTTAGCGCTAGTTCGACTTACTTCCAGGCGCCGAGAATCGCGCCCATCACCAAATAGCACACCAACTGATACCCGGTGTTGATCGCAAACAGCTTCATGCTTTGCTTGGCGAACAGGGCTCCCGTGAGCTGCACTGTCGCCACGAATCCCAGCCAGACATGGAAGCCGGTCATTGCTCCAATATGTGCGCCTTCCGCTCGCATCCAGTGCAGGAACAGCGCGAGAACAAACGCCGAAATTAGGCTCGCCACAAGCGAGCCTGCATAAGCCGGTCCCGCGGACTTTTGCATCTCCTCCGTCTTGGCTTTATCGTTGGGGTCATAGCCCATCTCCTTCATCCAAGGCTTCGCAAACAGCACCGGCGAATACCACAAGAATCCGACCAGCATCGTAGAAATTGCCCCAACCAGTACCGCCAGAAAATTCAAATGATGAAAGCTCATCGCGGGTCGTCTCCGTTTTGGTGTTTGACAGGAAAAGGTGCGCGCCATCTTAGGCCTGAACGCACGCCGCCGCAATCTCAAATGCCGCGCATCACCGCCCGTCCGGAGGATCCCGGAAACTCGGACTCGTTCCCAGCCCCGATTCAGTTTTTCGCATCAACGAAGAGGCGCTTTTCGTGTATCGTGTCACAATCACGAGCACCGACTCTTCGGAGGAGCTTATGATTCCCGGCCTGCCCCGCTTGTTTTCATCCATGTCCTAATCAGTCTGTTGGGGCGTCGGTTCCGGCTTCGTTATCCTGCTCGGATTTCTTGGCAACAAGCGGCTCGACGGTTCGAACGCGTTCTTTCTGGTCACGACGATACTGACGAGCCTCTCCGGATTCATTCTGCCCGCGCACAAGATTTTGCCGTCGCACATTCTCGGCGTCCTGTCGGTGATTGCGCTCACCATCGCCTGCGTCGCGCGCTACTCCAAAAAAATTCGGGGCGGCTGGCTCAAGACATACGTCGTTACCGCGATGGTCTCGTTTTATGGCTGCGTATTCGTCCTGGTCGTGCAGTCGTTCCTGAAGGTTCCTTCGCTTCACGCGCTCGCTCCCAACGGCTCGGCGCCGCCTTTCGCTGTCGCGCAATCCATCGTCCTGCTTGTCTTCATCGTCTTGACGGTTCTCGCCGTCAGGAAATTCCGTGCTGTCGCTCGCGAAACTATGCAGCCTACGTTGACACCGGGAACTACACTGGCCTAGTATCGCGCGAGTATTCCTCGGAGCCAGCCCATGAGCGAGTGGGTCTATATTCAAGCGGATCCTGCCGAGCAGTTAATGCAGATGCACTCATTTTCTATAATCAAGAGGCAGCCCACTGGCGATGTCCAGTTTTCCATCACCGTCAAGGAATTCGCCGTTCCGCCGCCCGGCCAGCGTGTCCGTTTTTTCGCCGAAGCCGATAAGCAGGTCAACCAGAAATGTGGAGCGTTCGTTCCTTGCGGTTGGGGGACTACTCTGTTTTCCGCGCTCGGAGACTGCGTCCGCTTGATTCGGCAGTTTCCTTACGATGAGGAAGGGAGCACGGCGGCATGATTTTGCAATTTCTGCGCCGCGAACTGGCTCCAGGCGTTGCCGCTCTCGAGATCCAGGGCAACGTTCACTGCGGCCCCGAGTGCGCGCGCCTTGAAAAGGAAGTGGACGGGCTGCTCAAGGACAAATTCACCTGCATTGTCTTCGATTTGAAGGGCGTCACACACATGGACAGCGCCGCGATCGGTTCGATTGTCCGGTGCCACGCAAAATTGAAGGCTGCCGGCGGAGCACTTCGCCTCGCTTCCGTTCAGCCGACGATTTCGCACAGCTTGCAGCTCACCAAGGTAGATCGCATCGTTTCCGTTTACTCCGGCGTCTCCGAAGCGGCGCGGAATTTCGCTCCTTCCGGCAGCGCCAACCCCGCCTGAAGCCTTGGCCTCTCTTCGTCGTTCCGCTCTCTACCGGCCGCGTTCTGGTTTAGACGACGAATCCCGTCCTTTTCCCCTAGCTCCCGGGTGACGGCAGAGGGAAGAGCAGCAGATTGCGCTTGCCGGGGGGAATGACACCCAGCGTGCGGCCGTCGGGGGAAATGGAGAAATCGCGGAAGGTCAGTCCGTGAAGGATCGGAACAGGTTCCGGCTGAATTACGGGAATAAGGTCGGAGCTCATGCCCTTTACTCCGGCTAGCTGAGGGAGTGCGATCCACACCAGGTCGCCGGACTTGCGTTCCGGCGAACGCTTGATCAGCAGGTGCTGTTCATCGGTAGACCATTCGATGGCACCAAGGCCGATGCGTACACGCGCAAGGCGGTTGGGATTTTCCAGGTCACGAACTTCCAGTACTTCCTTGTCGATGAAGTAGGCGACGTGTTTTCCCGAAGGCGAGACGGACAGACCTGTTTCATAGCCGTCGAGTGTGGCGAGTTCTTTGTCGTCTTGTGCCAGGAGTTCCAGGCGCTGCAAGCGCGGCGGGCCAGACATGGAGCGGTCGCGTTCAATGGCAATGGCGGAATTCGAGTGCGGAATCTTTGCTGCCGCGATGAACGTTCGTCCCTCGAAGGCGGGACCAGTTGGCCCCGTTTTCACGTTGGCAAACTTGAAGGAATAGAGCAGGTTCGGCTGTACCGCTTCGGTGAGATAGACCATTGTGGTGCCGTCGCTGAGCCATATGGCGTCGCGCGAGTTGTGAATCACTGCGTTGTCGCCGCTCAACTTGATTTCGCGGCCGGAATCATCGAGGACCAGAGTCATGCGCTCGTCCTGCGGGTGGCCTGAGTCATCGAGAATAGTGCTGCTGAGCAATTGCACCAAGACCAGTCTTCCGTTTGGTGAAAACGAAAATCCCTCGACCAGGTAGGTGAAGGGCGGAGTGGTCGGACGGTCCTTTTCTTCCTGGGTCTTCTTACGCTTTTTCCCTTTTTCGTCCACTTCTTCGTCGGAGCTGTCACTTTCGCGCGGAGCGAAAGGCTTCAGCACCGTGAATTTTTCGCCCTGGAAGATGCGTTTGGTGCGGCCGCCAGTGTCGCGCAAGTAGATGTCGTCGCGCTGCATGTCGTATTTCTTGTTGCGGTACATGCGGCGAACGGAGTAGACGACGCGGCCATCGGGAGCGAAGGCGAAGGCGGTCACGTCCTCGTCTATGTTGACGGAGGGTTTGTCGAGGTCCTGCGCGTGCGCGGTTTGCGGGAAGGAAAGAAAGAGGGGGATGCCGCAGAGGTACAAAGCGCAAAGAGTTCGGAATAGTCTGATGCTTTTGCCTCCCGCATTAGAACTCTGCGCGTTTGTAGATTCCGCTTCTTGAGTTTCGCTTTTGGCGTTTGCGGTCCGGGTCATGGCTTGGGATGAGGCCCCGTGAACTCCGAGCAGCAGGGGTGTTCCTTGGGCGTGAACTCCATGAATTCGATGCGCGTCTGGTCCGGATCGTAAAGGTTTAATTGCCACTTGCCGTCGCGGCCGAGTTTCGGCTCTTCGGTGAGATGCACGCCATTCTTCACAAGCTGCTCGCGCGCCGCATGAATGTCCGGAACGCCGAGCGCGATGTGGTTCATGATGCCGCGCAAGCGTTGGTCGGCGTTTTCAGGAACATTGACCATGAACTCGACCCAGTCGGTGCCGTCGGGCACTTGCAGGCTCACCCAATCGGTCTGATCGTCTTTCATTCCGCCGTGCCAGTAAGGGCGGAAGCCCAAAATATCTCTGTAAAACTGATCCATCCGTGGCTTCTGACGAACTACGAAGCCGGCGTGGATAATGCGATTACTGACGCTAGGGTTCTTTGCATCCGTGCACGTCACGCAACCGACGTATTGAATGAAGCCGATTCTGTGACCGTCTGGATCGACCGTATCCATGTGGTAGCGCTTGTTCGGAAACGCCTTAGTGCCACGGAGTTGCATGACACCGGTGGTGTGGACGGAGTGTTCGATCAGAAACTGGTTCATTTTCATTATGTCGTCCGTCAGGAAAGTAATTTCACCGAGAAAAGACTCACCGACCAAAGAATCGGTCAGAGAACCCTTCCCCTTCACCAGATCAACGCGTTGAGATCGGCTCACACCGTAACAACTTAGTTCGGGTTTCGAGCAACTTGGGTCAGCCAAGGGCAAGAAATGAATCTGCTGTGAATAGAACTGCCGCGAAGCGCCGGCGTCCGATACGTAGATGGTTACGCCTGCGATGCCCAAGATTTTCGGTCGTTTGGTATCAGCGCTTGCGATCGCTGTGGCCAACGGGAACAGACAAAGTAACAAAACTATCCTTGGCGCTGCGCGGGACCGCAGTCTGGATGAAGGCGTAGTCATTGTGGGTTTCGTGTTCATGGTTTGGGGTGAGGCGATTCGTAAGGGTGGCAGCAGGGTTGTTGCGCGGGCTTGAATTCCATGAACTCGACGCGGGTGCCGTCGGGGTCGTAGATGTCCCAGGACCATTTGCCGTCGCGGCCGATTTCGGGCTTGTCGTCGTCGGCGGTTTTCAGGCCGTGGGAACGAAGCCGAGCATATGCGGGCTTGATTTCGAGGACGCCGAGGGAAAAGTGGTTCTGAATGCCCCGCTCTTTTTTGTCGGCGTTTGCGGGAATGTTCAGCATGTATTCGATCCATTCGCTGCCGTCTGGGACTTGCAGCTCCTCCCAATCCAAGCCGTCGTCCTTGAATCCGCCATGCCAATACATGCGGAATCCCAGCAGGCCGCGGTAGAACTTATCCAGCACTTCGCGGTCTTTCACGATGAAGCCCGCGTGAAACAAACGCGCACTAACCTGTTCGCTCTTTTGTGTAAAGAATCCGCCTTCCCCGTCTTGCTGCACGAAGGCGATGGCATTTCCTTCAGGATCCTTTAACTGGAGATACGGCTTGCCTGCGGCGTTCTTCACGACGGGTTTGCTCATGACGTTATGCGCAGCAAGGTATTGGCGCATTTTTTCGACGTCCGGCGTGGAGAAGGCAATTTCGGCGACGAGGTTGTCCGGCGTGCCGCCCGCGATTTGAGCCAGGCCGATACTTTGACGGCCGTTTACGGAGAAACAGGAGGCGCCGGCACCGACGCAGTCGAGCGTGTCGCCGCCGAGCCCGAGCACGGTGCGGTAGAACTCGCGCGAGGCGTGCAAGTCGGCGACGTAGACGCGCACGTAGGCGATACCGCTGATTTTGGGGCGGGGGACCTGGCTTTGCCCGAATACTTGAGGGGACGCAAAGAGCGAGGTCCCGAGGATGCAGCGGAAGAAGAAAAAGCAGATCCCTCGACTGCGTGCCAGCATTCGCGCAGCGAATGCTGGCACTCCGCTCGGAATGTCAAGGTTCCATAGCACCGCACAAGGCGATGACGCGCATTGCGTGGATCGGACTCGGAATGACGAATTCTCTTGTTTCATGGGCACTGTTTCCCGGTGACGTTAGGCATTGTGCGCACCCTTGCTTTTTATTTTTGCAATTTCGGCGATGCGCTGACGGAGTCGCGCTTCAAAGCCCTGATCGGTGGGGTGATACCAGGTGCGGCCAATGAGGTTGTCGGGCAGGCATTGCATGTCCGTGACTTTGTCGTCGTAGTCGTGCGCGTATTGATAGTCCTTGCCGTATCCGAGATTTTTCATCAGGCCAGTCGGTGCATTGCGCAGATGCAGAGGAACGGGCTCGGCTTCGGTTTTCTGCACATCTTCGCGAACCGCGCCGAAAGCAGTGTAGAGGGCATTGGATTTTGGCGCGAGGGAAAGATAAACGGCGGCTTGCGCGAGAGCGAGGTTGCCTTCGGGTTGGCCGAGAAAATCGAAAGCATCTTTTGCGGCGAGCGTGACGGCGAGCGCGCCCGGTTCGGCAAGGCCAATGTCCTCGCTGGCCATGCGCACCATGCGGCGCGCGAGATAGAGAGGATCTTCGCCGGATTCGAGCATGCGGGCGAGCCAGTAGAGTACGGCGTCGGGATCGGAGTTGCGCACGGATTTGTGCAGGGCGGAGATAAGGTTGTAGTGCTCTTCGCCGGATTTGTCGTAGCGAAGAACCTTGCGCTGCAGGACGTCTTCGAGAAGTTCGGACGTGATGCGCAGCGCGCCGTCCGCCGATGGTTTCGCACCGCGAACGCAAATCTCGAGGGTGTTGTAGGCGGCGCGAGCGTCGCCGTTTGCATAAGAGGCGATGCGGAAGAGGATAGCTTCCGCCGCGTCGATTTTCTGTTTGCCGAGGCCGCGTTCGGGATCGCGGATGGCGCGTTTCAGCAGTTCGACGAGTTTGGGAGCGGTATGGGCTTCGAGGACATAGACCTTGGTGCGCGAAAGTAGGGGAGAGATGACTTCGAAGGAAGGGTTCTCGGTGGTGGCGCCGATGAAAGTGATGTGGCCCGCTTCGACGTAGGGAAGAAATGCGTCCTGCTGGGCTTTGTTGAAGCGGTGGACTTCGTCGACGAAGACGATGGTGCGCTGGCCAGATTTGGATTTAAATTCGGCGGCGGCCATGACGTCCTTGATTTCCTTGATACCGGAGAGGACCGCGCTGAAGGAGGTGAATTCGGATTTCGTGAGGCGCGCGATGAGGCGTGCCAGAGTGGTTTTGCCGCAGCCGGGCGGTCCCCAGAAGAGCATGGAGCCAAGACGGTCGGACTCGATTTGGATGCGGAGCGGCTTACCCGGCCCGAGGAGTTTTTCCTGGCCTATGAACTCATCAAGAGTGCGAGGGCGCATGCGTTCGGCCAGTGGTTCGAGAGCCGCAGCGGCAGGTGCGTCGGGTTCGGGCTTGATCGGGAAAAGACTCATGGCAAGCAACTTAGTCTATCTCGATTCAGACCCCTAACAGAGTTTTCGCGCGGAGGCGGAAAGAGACGTTTTAGGGGCACAGACTGAAGTCTGTACCAAGAGACATCCGCGAAGATGCAGTTCTGCCAGCGGTTTCCGGTATTTCCGCAAACCGCTGCGCCTCAAGGCTCAGGGTAGATTTGAGTGAAGCTCAGTTAGTTTTTGATGGGGCCGCCTCCGCCCCCGGTTCTGGTTCCATCGGCGAGGGTGAGTTCATACATGAACTCGTCGTCTTGCCTGATTAGGACGGTGGCGCGGCCGTTTTCCGGAAGGAGAATGTTGATTCCGGAGGCATAGTCGGCTCCAGGCTTGTACAGAGTGAGGCCGTAGTCATCTTTATCCAGGTTGAGAAAGATGATGCTGCCTCCCGGAGTAACTTCGACTTTGCCGGAAGGATTAGGCTGCCGAGACTGAATGAAGATTACAGCAGTTTTGGGTACAGCAGCTGATTGTGGTGCGGGTTTAGGAGTCGTGCCCATTGCTAGCTCTCCTTTCGAACTAATTTGGGGTACCTAGGGTTCCTATGTATGGGGCCCATAACCGTACGGCGCATCCACGATGGTCGAGGCCAGCCTTCAAAAAAGCAGTCGCATTACTCGACAGCGGGCAGAAGGCGCCTACATGGACTTCGATGGACGCGTACCAGAGAAACCGGGATCGGCAAGCAACGGAATTAATGCGGGCCGTTGCTGCAGGTCGGAGAGAGTGTACCCGTTTTCAAGGCTCTGGTGGGCAAATTGGAGGGCACGGCGTCGGTCGCCGAGGTCGAGGTGCATTTCGGCGATGTCGGCGAGGATGGACGGGTCGTTGGGGGAGAGCGAGAGGGCGGATTTAGCGTGGGCGAGGGCTTTATCGCGACGTTTGTCTTCGGCGTAGAGCATGGACAGCATGGATTGCGCCGGGGCGTCGTGGGGATTGACGGTGGCGTATCGCTCGAGAAGAGAAAGCGTTTGGGTGCGGGCGACGCGTATCTGGGGCTCATCCTGAAGCCAGGTGTAAGCGAGCTGGAGGTTGGACCAGACGCGCCAATCGCGATCATTGAGTGCGAGAGCTTTGCGGGTGGCGGCGGCGGACTCGTCGTAGCGTTTCTGCTGAAGATAGAGCCAGCCGAGGTTGGCGTAGGCCTGATAGTTAGGCGCGAGTTGAATGGATTTTCGCAAAGCGGCTTCGGCGGCGATGAAAGAGTCCGCGTCGGCCAGTTGCATGTACTGGACGCCGAGGTCGCTATAGGCTTCGGGATTGTCGGGAGTGAGCTCGATGATGCGGCGATATTGCGCGATGGCGTCCTGCGGGCGTTTCTGGCGGTCGTAGAATTCGGCGAGAGCGCGGTAGCCATCCCAATAATCGGGCCGGAGAGAGAGGGCGCGCTTGAGATTGGCTTCGGCATCGGTGGCGCGGCCCATCTGTTCGTATACGGCGGACATACCGATCAGCGCGTCAGCGTCACGCGGATTGAAATCGAGAACTTTCTGAAACTCCTGAAGGGCGAGATCGTTCTTGCCGAGCTTTGAATGCAGAAAACCAAGCGTGACGTGAACGGATGGAAGGTGCGAGTCGAGATCAAGGGCTTTGCGGCAGTTGGAGAGAGCGAGTTCGACGGATGAAGGATCGTGGTCCATCAGGAACTTGAGGCGATAGGCTTCGCCAAGAGTAGCGTAGCCCAGAGCGAAGCGGGGATTTTGCGCGAGTGCGGAATTGAGTTCAGAGATGGCGAGAGCGGGATTGCCGGGCTTGTCATAGCGTTGGAGATAGCCGAGAGCTTTGAGATAGGACTCGTAGGCGGTGGAAGCGACCGTGGTTGCCGGGACGGGAGAGATGCGGCCGGCGCTGATCTTCATCATGGAAGCGAGATGAGCGACGGCCTGATTCTGCAAGGTGGCGAGGTCGCCGGAGGGATTGTCGAGTTGCGCGTAACCAATTTGACGGAGGCGCTTGGAGTCGATGAGAACGACGGTGAGTGAGACGTCGGGTCCGTTGCGGGCGATGTAACCCTGCACGACCATCGTTGCGCCAAGATCGCGGAAAGCGGTGGCAGGGTCGTTGACATTGCGGCTGCGTACAACACTGGCGGGAACGACCCACAGCGAATGTTGCGCGGCTTCGAGGTTGGACAGTTCGTTGGTGACGGAGTCCATCAAGCCGGCGGCGACCGGCTGGTAATTGGGGTCGTTGGTGGAGTTGGTGAAGGGAAGGACCGCGATGTGTTTTTCGGTGCTGGCATAGGCGAGGCCGGCAAGGCGTTCGCGAGAAGGAGGAAGAAGTAGCGCGACGGCGGCGGTGAGGATGATGGCGAGAGAAGTGATAGCGAGCCAGCGGGTGGTTTGCGAGCCGCGTGTGGTCCACACGGGAGTGGAAGCGTGATGCATGAACTGCTTGAGTTCGCGCGGAGTGACGGCGTGGGTATGAGTGGGGCCGGAAACTTGCGCGGGCAGGGCCAGGACTTCAGCCCGTGCGGCTTCGAAGTCGGCGAGCATTTCGGCGGCGTTGCTGTAGCGGTGCTCGGGTTTTTTGGAGAGCGCGCGATAGAGAATCGGACTTAGGGCGGCGGGAACCAAGTCGAGGGCACCCGGTGGCTGGTTGAGAATGGCAAAGGTCATGGCGGTGGTCGTGGGACGCGCGAAGGGATGATTGCCGGTAATTATCTGGACAAGGATAACGGCGAGAGCCCAAACGTCGGAGCGCTGGTCCACCGATTCGCCCAGGATTTGTTCGGGCGCCATGTAGGGAAGTGTTCCAGTGGCGGAGATGGTTTGCGTGGCGCTTGCGCTGGCGACGATGCGGGCGAGGCCAAAGTCCACAATCTTAGCGACGCCAGATTTGGTGATGATGATGTTGGAGGGTTTGACGTCGCGGTGGACGATGTTGGCGGCGTGGGCGGCGGAGAGGCCGCGGGCGATCTGGATTACGAGGTCGAGCGCTTCAGCTAACGGAACGGGGCTGCGAGAGAGGCGCTGCGCGAGGGTTTCGCCCTGGTAGTACTGCATCACGATAAAGAGATGGTTGCCGGACGTTTCTTCGAGGCCGTGGATGACGCCGACGTTGGGATGGTCAAGCGCAGAGGCGGCGCGGGCTTCGCGGCGGAGATTGTTCTTGTCACTAGCGCTAACCGTCAGGTTTTCAGGAAGGAATTTGAGCGCAACAGAGCGTTCAAGCGAGGTGTCGAGCGCCCGATAGACC
>UEXQ01000432.1_pt1 | contig 11179 bp, 9 predicted proteins | sample 4301111 | NCBI WGS metagenome assembly UEXQ01 (sample SAMEA4773181, study PRJEB27434) | metagenome | biome: 2259; feature: agricultural soil; material: soil | place: USA | collected 2014-09 | depth 0.25 m
ACCACGTGGACCTCACGCTCAAGCCGCCCAAGGTTCCCTACCGCGAAACCATTCGCGGACGCGCCGACGTCGAAGGCAAACACAAGAAACAGTCCGGCGGCCACGGCCAGTTCGGCGTCTGCCGCGTTAAATTCGAGCCGGCCGAGCGCAACAAAGGCATCGAGTTCATTGACGACATCTTCGGCGGCGCCATCCCGAAAAACTGGATTCCCTCCGTCGAGCGCGGCATCCGCGAAGCCGCAGCCCGCGGCTTCCTCGCCGGTTTCCCGATGACGGACTTCAAGGCCACGCTCTACGACGGCAAGTATCACGACGTCGATTCCTCCGACATCGCATTCAAAATCGCCGGCTCGCTCGCCTTTAAGGAAGCGATGAAACAAGCCCGCCCGGCACTGCTTGAGCCCGTCATGCATGTCGAGGTGTACGCGCCCGATCAGTATTCAGGTGACCTCATGGGTGACATCAGCTCCCGCCGCGGACGCATCGAAGGCAGCGAAGTGCGTGGTCACACGGTCGTCATCAAGGCTCAGGTGCCGCTCGCCGAAATGCTGAGCTACGCGACCGACCTCACTTCTAAGACGCAAGGACGCGCGAGCTACTCGATGGAGTACTCGCACTACGACTACGTGCCCAACGAACTCGCCGAAAAAGTCGTGGCGTCCCACAAAGCCGCCCACGGCGAGCAACTCGTCGAAGAAGAAGCCTGAGCGCGGATTTGCATTGTGGGCTTGTGTGGCAGCGGCTTTACGCCGCTGCCGTCCCCAGCTTCTCCGTGGGCGCCGCACCCGCTGGGCCGTCTTTGCTTTGTTTTTGCGGTGAACTTTTAATTTTCGACTTTTGCCGGCTGAGTGGCGCACTTTGCGATTTTCACGGTGCGGTTTTTTTCGTCACCTTGAACTTTGAGCTGGAACTCTCCTTCAACCACGCATCCACCGCGGTGGCGCGCGGCAACAGCGCCACCGCCCCCAGTTGCCGAAATTTCGCGGCGCGCTTGCGGTAATTGTGCTCGCCTGACGCGATGATCGCCGCGAACGGCACACCTGCCTCGCGCGCCGCCAGGGCATCGTCAATGTTGTCGCCCAGGTACAGCGCCGACGCCGGATCACGTCCACGCAGGATTTTGTGTAGCCCTTCCGGATGCGGCTTCTTCTCAGCCACGTCGTCCACCGTCACCACTGTGCGAAAGTGCTTTGCCGCCGGCCACCTCTCGAACGTGAACGTATATTCCTGGCGGTTGCGCCCGGTAAACAGATTCAGTTCGTACCGCGCCGCCCACCGCTCAATCTGCCCCGGCGTCACAATCAGTTTTTCGCGCATCACGTTGCCCGGACGTTCCTTCGTCCCCCAGTAAAACTGCTCAAAGGCCACGCGTGCCTCTTCAAAGGTCGTGGGCCGCCCTAGCGCCGTAGCCCAATTCGCCACCATCTGCCAATCATCGTTGTTGCCTGGTTTGCTCTTCCAATGGTGCAGCTCCGCGTGCGTCGCGCGCTTCCCGGTCAGATAACGGATCGTCTGCACCGCCGACCGCCAGTACGTATCCCGCACGTCGACCAGCACGCCGTCCACATCAAAAATCAGAATTTCCGGGGTGTAGCGGCCGGGTTTCAGACCGGTTCTTTTCTTGTTCGCTCTCATTGGCGTCTTTGCGCAAAGCGCAACAGCAAAGAATATCACGCGCTCTAAGCGCCCTCGGTTTCCGCGCATGTATAAAAAAGCGGCCGCGCCGGACGCATCGTGCGTGCGCCAGGCGCGGCCTGTCACCAGGAGGAGAAAACTCGGATTAGTTCATCAGCTCGCGGAACGACACCGAGTGGAACGTGGTCAGTTGCGAGTTTTGCCCCAGACAGCTGGAGCTGTAGAACACGCCACCGTTGCTGTTGCCTCCGCCATTCACACCAAATGTTGGAGATCCGAGGCTGGTCAGTTTGTTGCCCGAGGAGTCTTTTGTCTTCGCGATAAGGACCGCACCGTAAAAACTATTCGTGCCGTCCATTTGCAAGTTTCCTTGGCCAACCACTAGCACCAGGCCGTTCCACTGCACGGTACCCTTTACCGTAAGCGTGCCGGTCACAACGAGAATCCCGTAACCGTTGGCGTTGCCGCTCAATGTCAGGTCGCCGTTGACATACACGACCTGCGGGTTGCCGGAAGAGCTGCTTAAGGACGCCGCGTTTCCGCTGTATTGTTGCGGCCCCGTGATTACGGGCTGAGTTACCGAGGTCTTGACTGAAGAAACCATGCTTTCCAGCCCCGTCACCGTGCTCAGATCATATAGCCCATTGATTGCAGAACTGTAGCTCGACGACACGTTCTCGACGTCGGGGGTCGACCCCAACCCCGTATAGTTTCCCGTTCGGCCATTCGGGATTCCGCTGATCACTGTAGACACTTCTCCTGTGTTGGGAGTGCCTTTCGCTCCCGTCGAAACTCCGACAGCGGGCACCGGCGTGCCTCCGGTTGTGGTGACCCCGCAACCCGCGTGGTTGTTTCCGTCAATCGAGTAATTGTTGCTGCTGCCCCCGGAGAACGAGTCACTTGTTCCATCCAACGTGAGGGCCGCAGGGGCATTGAAATCCAGTTGGTCCTGTGCCGCTTCCATTTGCACCATTCGGCGGGACCCGCTTGGCGTAACCGCTAGCGCAGTGATCGCGTACACCTGCAGTTTGCAGGTCGCCGCGTTGGATACCGTTTGAACGCACTCGTTGTTGCCGTTCCAATAGATCCGCGAAGTGGTTGCGCTGTTGCCGTTCACTGCGTAACTCGCGCCGAATCCGTTGTTCTGCTTGAGCGTTATCCGCACCCACTTCCAATCCAGCACGGGACCGGAGCTTGGCTGTAGCACGCTGCTGGCGCTCACCGTCGTAAGATAGTAGCTGCCGCTCGGGTACTTCTTGCCCGTCGTCGTATCCGTGGTGCAAGTAATACTCGTTCCGCTTAGCGTCTCATTGCAAAGTTCGTCGTCCGGATACTGCTTGGAACAGGCGGTAGAAATCGGATTGCTATTGCCGCACCATGGCGCCACCGTCTCGCCGCCTAGAGGATTCGTAATGTAAAGTACACCGGTCGATCCGTTTCCCGGCAGCGTGATCAGCGTGGTCGATAGATTCGTGAGCGCATACCCAGAGGTTGTGTACGTAGTGACCAGCCGGTCGCGCGCTTCTTCGATTCCCGCCTTTGCCGCGAAAAACGCTCGCTGCTCATCCTTAAAGTTCGCGCTGCTGTTCGTTTCCGTGTTCGCCAGGATGATGATCGCCGCCGCCATCGCTGTCACCAGCAGCAGCGTCAGCATCACCGCTACCAAGGCGACACCGCGTTCATTTCGATTTTTGGTCTGTGTCTTCATGGTTTTGAGAGCTCCCTATTGGCAACTCATGTTCTGGCTATCCGCTGCCATCGAGCAGTTGTTCACCGAAATTTCTCCCTCAAAATTCGTTTCAATCGGCTGATGCGTCTGCGGGTCCATCACCTTGTTGTTCCGGATCGTTAGGTTGATCTGGATGGTCTTGATTTTTGCAAGAGTCTGGGCGCCGCTTTGTGTGCTGATGTCCTGAGCTGTTGTCACTTCCGTTCCGTCGTACTGGAAGTAGCGGAAGATGGGTTTGTTAACGTCAATAACGACGTCGTTCACTTCGGTGCCCCAGCTCGTGGCTTGCCCCAATGAGCTGCCGGTTGCTTTATCGACTTGGCTTCGCTGCATGCAAAGCGAGCAACTTCCGCTTCCATTTATTTGATAGATAACGCTTTGTACGGATCCGTTCCCGTTCATCGAGCCCTCGAATTGCACGGCGCTCGGGCCAATGCTGACCAAGCCGATCGCGAACCGGCTGTCGTTACTGTATTTGTTCATGTGGCTGTAAGCCGGAGTATTGGTCAGGCTCGGCGAGAAGGTCTGGGTCGTATCAAACATATTCACGTTAGGCGTACCGACCTGATTGACGTCCCGGAAAAACTGATCCACGAAGTCACGTGCCTGCTGGAAGCTGTCCAGCCTTGTCTCTTCCGTCGAAAGACGTTGCTGAGCGCTGTTCAGCTGCGAAAAGACGGCCCCGATGATGATGCTCAATATCGCGATGACCAGCAGCAATTCCAGCAGCGTAAATCCGCCTTGCCGCGTTTTTTTGCAGAGTCTCATCGGCTCACGTCCCCTCTCACGTGCCCTGTCCTACGATTGTCCGGATGGTCACCGGCAAGGAATACATTCTTGCGTTCGTGGTTCCCGCGGCGCCCTTCAGTTGCGCGGAAACGATGACCAGCTTTGTGTAGGTTGTGGGCTGCGTGATTGTCCAGCGCACGTCATAGGTCATCTGTCGGCCGTTCGATCCGCAATCCGTGTAATACATCTGATAGCCGGTTACCGCCGCAGCCGTGAAATCTTGTTCTCCGTTGCTGTTCAACGTCGGACCACCCGCGGCGGTGTAAACCGTGTTGCTGTTGCCGGCACAGTCGGTCACCGTCAAGTTGTTCGAAATCGACGCCCTCTGGCTCGAAAGCTTCTCCGTTATCATCTGAGCCACCGCCACGGAATTGCTCTGCTGCTTGTTGCGTCCGTTCCCGCTGATCGCGTAGACGATCAGTGCCATGCTGCCCACGATTCCCACCAGCAGCACCACCATCGCGATCATCAGTTCAATCAGCGTCGAACCGCGTTCTCTTGATTGCTTGCGAATATTCTTTTTCATGTTCAGTTCCATGCCGAGCCGTTCCACGTAAGGGCTCGCGTCCTTCCCGCCTTGGTCACCAGCACCGCCGCATATCCGTTAGCTGAACTGGCATTGAAGTAGTAAACAAAGTAGCTGGATGCCGGTGTGCTGCACGTTGCGGGCGTCGTGCTCGTATCGAACTTGCAGGGCAGGCCTCGCGGCGAGAACGCCAGCGTGCAGGTGTTGTCACATGGCGTTGTTGAGCTCGTGTCCCCGGTCAGCGTATATGGGCTTGGATTCGTTCCCGTCGGCGCTGCCGATGCCGCCGTGATCAATCTGGCCAAGTCGATGGTGTATTTTGTGCTGAACGTGCACGCGCTCGTGGAACTTAGCGTCACCTGTGTCAGGTAGACCGACTGCAACCCGCCGTTCATCTGATAACAGACGGTGTAATAGGAGTTGTTCTTCGCCGCCAGCAGACGTGCCTGCTGCATCAGGCCGGCCACTTGATCTCCGGTGGCCCGCAATTCCATGTTGTACCAGACGCGAATTCCGTTCGGGATCGCCACGGCAGCGATCACCAGGATGATGCCGATCACGATGACCAGCTCCGTCATGCTAAAGCCGCTTTGCCGGTTCCTTCTGGCTTTTCCTCTCGCGATTGCTCTCATCCTGCCACCCTGCGCGATCAGCGCTCCTCAGAATTTGGCCTTGCTAGGTGCATCCCTGCTTCCAATGCGAGGCGAATGGCAACTCTTTATAAATCTGTGTCTTACAGGCAATCTGCTCGCGCCTGAACACGTTCGACTCTGCTGGCCGTAACATTTCGTTACATATCTAATCTTTCGCCCGGAGCCAATCTCACTGGCTTCCTTAATTCGCAATGTTGCCGGCGTCCGAGCGAATCCCTTGGCCCCGGCCAATTGCCGCCGACCCTTGCGATACACTAAACTCCACACACGTTTGTCTCCCTGGCAGGGTTTAAGGGTTTGTCTTACAAACCCTCAGAGAAGAGGATTTCGTAATGGCCAAGTACGCCGGTGTCGACTACATCGACTTTGATTCGCAGCTCAACGACGAAGAAAAACTCGTCCGCCAGACCGCCCGCGAATTCGTCGAAAACGAAATCATCCCCATTATCGAAAAGCACAGCCGCGAAGCGACATTCCCCATGCACCTGGTCCCACAGCTCGGCGAACTCGGCTTCTTTGGCGCAAGCCTTCACGGCTACGGCTGCGCGGGCATGTCCAGCGTCGCCTACGGCCTGATGACGCAAGAGCTAGAACGCGGCGACTCTGGTATCCGCAGCTTCGTCTCGGTGCAGAGCGCCCTCGTGATGTATCCGATCTATTCCTACGGCAGCGACGCACAAAAAGACAAATGGCTCCCGCAGCTCCAGCAAGGGAAAAAGATCGGCTGCTTCGGCCTTACCGAACCGCAATTCGGCTCCAATCCGGGCGGCATGCTCACCCGCGCAGTGAAAAAAGGAAAGAAATACGTCCTCAACGGCGAAAAGATGTGGATCACCAGCGGCTCCATCGCCGATGTCGCCGTTGTGTGGGCAAAGTGCGAAGACGACAAAGTCCGCGGCTTCCTCGTGGAGAAGGGAACTCCCGGCTTCAAAGCCTGGGACGTACACGGCAAGTGGTCGCTGCGCGCTTCCGTAACCAGCGGCCTCGCCTTCAGCGACTGCGAAATTCCTGAAGAAAATTTGCTACCCGGCGTTGTTGGATTAAAGGGACCGCTGAGCTGTCTCAATCAAGCCCGCTACGGCATCGGCTGGGGTGCTCTCGGCGCTGCCATGGCCTGCTATGACACCGCGTTAGAATACGCCAAAACGCGAAAGCAATTCGCCAACAAGCCCATCGCTTCGCATCAGCTGGTGCAGGAAAAACTGGCCTGGATGATTACCGAAATCGTCAAAGGTCAGTTGCTCGCTCTTCACGTCGCTCGCATCAAGGACGCCGGCAAAGTCGATCCTGCGCACATCTCCATGCTGAAAATGAACAACGTCGGCATCGCGCTCGAAATCGCCCGCAAATCGCGCGACATCCTCGGCGCCAACGGCATCGTGGACGATTACTGCATCATGCGCCACATGAACAATCTCGAAAGCGTCTACACCTACGAAGGCACCAACGACATTCACAAGCTGGTCATCGGAGAAAAAATCACCGGCATCCCCGCCTTCGTTTAAGAGATCGTTGGAAAATCGTTGTCTCGGTCGATTTGTCATTCCGAGCGGAGCGAGGAATCTGCTCTTGGCCGATGTTGACGCAAACTCCCTAACGGCACTGGCCCGATTCCTGTAAGCTGTGGCCTCCGATTTTCGCGACTTACCGGAGACCACCATGCTCAGACTTCCGCGCACGGTCATTCTTTCGATTGCGGCGCGTCCACTGCTCTTGATTTGGCTTCTGTCAGTCCTAATTGCGCCGGGCGCGATCCCCCAGAAGATTGACTTATCCGTTGACGCCTCCAAAACCGGCGCGAAAATTGACCGCAACATTTTCGGTCAGTTTGCCGAGCATCTCGGCCATGGAGTTTACGAAGGAATCTGGGTAGGTCCGGATTCTACGATCCCGAACACGCGTGGAATCCGCAACGATGTGGTGGCCGCGCTCAAGGCGCTGAAGGTACCGAACGTGCGCTGGCCGGGTGGATGCTTCGCGGACGAATACCATTGGCGCAAAGGCATCGGGCCGGCCGACCGGCGAGCAATCAGCCTCAATCCGAATTGGGGCGGCGTCACTGAGCCAAACACATTCGGCACAAACGAATTCCTGGACTTTGTTGATCAGATCGGCAGCGAAGCGTACATCTCGGTCAACGTCGGCTCCGGCACTCCGCAGGAAGCGGCGGAATGGCTGGAGTACATGACCGCCGCGCAGCCTACCACGCTAGCCAAAGAACGCGCTGCCAATGGCCATCCCTCTCCCTACAAAATCGCTTACCTCGGCATCGGCAACGAGAGCTGGGACTGCGGCGGCAACATGACACCCGATTACTACCTCGACCAGCTCAAGATTTATAGCCGCTTCGTGCGCAATTTCAATCCGGCACAGCAGGACAAACAACAGATGCTGAAAATTGCCGTAGGACCCGGCGGCGACGGACCACGCTGGACCGAATGGACGGAAGCGATCATGAAGGCCTACCAGAGCCATACCTGGAGCTGGGACATGAGCGGCCTCTCCATGCACAACTACACCGTTGTGAAGTGGCCTCCTTCGTATGCTTCTGTGGGGTTCGGCGAAGCGGAGTATGCGCAAATCCTCAAGTCCACGCTGGAAATGGAAGGACTGGTCAGCAAGTATTCGGCGATGATGGACAAATACGACCCGCAAAAAAAGGTCGCGCTGGTTGTGGACGAATGGGGTGGCTGGTATGCGCCGTTACCCGGCAGCAATCCCGGTTTTCTGGTCCAACAGAACAGTTTGCGAGACGCCCTGCTAGCCGCGCTGAACCTGAATATTTTCGCGCGCCATGCGGAGCGCGTGCGCATGGCCAACATCGCGCAGATGATCAACGTGCTGCAAGCGATGATCATCACGGACAAGGAAAAGATGGTGCTGACTCCGACCTACTATGCTTTCAGAATGTACGTGCCGTTCCAGGACGCCACGTCTGTTCCCGTGACCTTCGATGGCGGTACTTACGCGCGCGGCGAGACCAGTTTGCCTCGCGTGGACGCTATCGCGGCGAAGGACAAGAACGGCAAGCTGTGGCTGGCCCTCACCAACCTCGACCCCAATCAGCGCGCGGAAATGCAAGTAAGTCTGAACGGCCTGCAGGCGAAATCGGCGACGGGAGAAACGTTGACCGCGCCGAAAGTGGATAGCGTCAATACCTTCGCATCGCCCAATACTGTGGCGCCCAAACCTTTTTCGGCGCCGGCTCAAGGCGGCAAACTGGCTCTGAACCTGGAGCCAAAATCGCTGACCGTGGTTTCCCTTGAACAGTAAGCTTACCCCTCGACGCGCCAGGCTGCTCCACGTTTTGCATAGGCTTGGAGTGTTTCGAAGGCCGGTGTCGCTTAAGTGAGGAGAACCCCGCTACGCCAAACAACCAACCTGGCTTCGTTTGAATCTTGTAAGCTGTGCTTCTCACTTCTCGGAAATTTGCGGAGCTGCTCATGCTCACTTCTCGTCGGGTAACGGTTGCACTTGTTTCTCTTCTGCTTTTGTCCTGCAATGCTGTCTCTCAGCAGAAAAATCCTCCTGCTAAACCCGCTAAGGCTGCGCCGGCTTCGGTGAAGCCCAAGATCCGCACGCTCACCGCGTTCATCAATCTCGATCCCGTGCAATACGAGCAGCAGGTCGCCGAAACGATGCAGATGCTGCGCCGCGCCAAAACCACTTTCGAGTCGCGCGGCTACGAAGTCGAAACACTGCGCATCGCCACGCAGCCTTTTCCCGAATACACCAAAGGCATGACCACGCAGCAAGCCATCGCGTTTTTTCAGAAATACGACGCGCTTGCCGAGAAGGAAAAATTCGCAGCGGGCATCGGTCCGGCAATGCTGAACGCCAACGATCCTGAAGCGCAGGCGGACTTGCTCGCCAACATTCTTGCTGTGACCAAGCACATTTGCGGCAGCATCGTCATCGCCGGTGACGATGGCGTGCGCTGGAAAGCAATCGGTGCTGCCGCTCGCGCCATCAAGAAACTCGAAGACGAAACCGAGCACAGCCAGGGCAACTTCAATCTCGGTGCCATCGCCATGGTCCCGCCCTACTCGCCTTTTTTTACTGCCGCTTATCACACCGGCTTTGGCCACCAGTTCGCCATCGGCCTCGAGTCCGCGAACGTCGTGCAAGCTGCATTCAAGGACGCGCCCGACATCGAAACCGCAAAGCGCAAATTGACCGACATGCTGCGCGATCAGGCGACGGAGATTGAACGCCACGCCGAGCGCGTGGACATGGAAACCGGCTGGCGCTATATGGGAATTGACTTGTCGCCCGCACCGCTCAAAGACGTTTCCATCGGCGCGGCGATGGAAGAACTGATTCAGCAGCCTTTTGGCTCCGCCGGAACGCTTACTGCATCCGGCACAATCACCGCCGCCATCAAAGCCGTGGACGTGAAACAAATCGGCTACAACGGACTAATGCTGCCCGTTCTGGAAGATTCCCGCCTCGCACAGCGCTGGGGCGAGGGCCGCGTGTCACTCGAAGGCTTGCTTTCCTATTCCTCCGTGTGCGCCACGGGACTTGACACGATTCCTCTTCCCGGCGATGTCAGCATCGAGCAACTCGACATGATTCTCGCCGACGTGGCTACCCTCGCCGTGAAATGGAAGAAGCCACTTTCCGCGCGGTTGTTGCCGGTAAAAGGCAAAGGCCCCGGCGAACAAACCGAATTCGACGACCCCTTCCTCGTCAACACCACAATTCAGCCGTTTGGTGGCGCCGGCGCGTCAAGCGGCAACGCTTCTCAGTGAGTCGCTGGGGCCGATGAAGCATTTGGCGCAGCCCGCAGCGGGCGTCGGAAGCTTCAGGTAAGAAACTGTCTGGTCGCCCGTCAGCACCAGCATCCGCCGCTGATCTGCGCCAAACGCCACGTAGGTGATCGGGTGGGTGAAAAAGTTTTGCTGGCGGCGCGTCAGCGTCTGCAAGTCGTAAAGCGACAATTCGCCGCGATCGTTCTCGGCACTCAGCAATGCTGAATCGCCAGAAAGTGCCGGACGGCGCCCGAATAGCAGCCCCGTCTGTTCTCCCCTCTCAATCGAAATGACGTGCAGCCGGTTCGCGGAATCCGCAGCCACCAGAAATTTTCCGGTGGCTTCAGCGGAAGTCAAAGCGAAAGAGCCTTTGCCGGTGCGCAGAATGGTGGCGCCGAGGATTTTCCCGCTGCGCGGCTCCAGCACTTCCAGAAAATAGTCGTTGCCGTCAGCGTCAATCTTGGGCCAGCGCTGGGCGAAAACCGGATTGTTACGAATCTCCTGCTTCGCGCCATCGCTGTTGGCCGGCCACGAAAGGACCAGCAGCGACTCCTTTCGGCGGCTCACGGTGCTGGGAGCCTCCTTGAGAAAAGAGCGCCGCCACAGCATCGTACCTGTGCGGGCGTCCAGCGCTTCATAAAGAACGTCGCGCCACTTCCAGCTTTCTTTGCTGTTTCGGGTGGTGCGCAGGAACACGCTGCCGAACTGCGACCCTTGCGCTTTTTCCAGGTTCAATCCGGCTATCGTGGTTTTTGTCGCAGGATCGAGATGCACTAGTTGCCGCTCGGTCTTTTCGAATTTCTGCATGTCCACATCAGCGACACCTTCCGCTCCAACCGAAGCGCCCTTAAAACCGCGCAGGTAAAACACACGCTGAAACGGCGACAGACGGCAGCTCGCCCAATTGCCCGAGGGGCAGCTTCATCCGGCGCGGCTCTTGCTTACGCTTTTCCATACTGATCATGCCGAGATCGCCATCCACTCGTTCGAACACATAGATATCGCCGGCTACATCGCCGGCGGATTTTTCGGACGCCATCAGAATCTGGCTGGTCTCGAGGTCCATGACGCCGAGAGGATGTTCGACAATCGG
>UEXQ01000332.1_pt1 | contig 11167 bp, 9 predicted proteins | sample 4301111 | NCBI WGS metagenome assembly UEXQ01 (sample SAMEA4773181, study PRJEB27434) | metagenome | biome: 2259; feature: agricultural soil; material: soil | place: USA | collected 2014-09 | depth 0.25 m
CGTCGTCGTAGTGAACGATGGATCAACCGATTCCACGGGCTCGCTGCTCGACAACAACTTCAGCACCGAGCCGCGTGTCCAGATCATTCACCAGGTGAATCGCGGCAAAGCTGCCGCGCTCAACAACGCCATTTCCCATGCGCGTAGCGAAATTGTCGTCACCATTGACGCCGATACGGAGATCGAGCCCGACGCGATTCGCCATCTCGTTCGCCATTTCTCTAGTCCAAAAATCGGCGCAGTCGCTGGCAACGTGAAGGTCGGCAACCGCTCGCGCTGGCTCACGCGCTGGCAGGCACTCGAATACATCACCAGCCAGAACATGGAGAAGCGTGCCTTCGATTTGCTGAATTGCATCACGGTCGTTCCCGGCGCGCTCGGTGCTTGGCGCAGGCAGGCTATCGAAGCGGTTGGCGGTATCACGGCCGATACCGTCGCCGAAGACGCTGACCTCACGGTTGCGATTAGACGCCTCGGTTGGCGCATCACCTACGAAGAGCGCGCCATCGCCTGGACCGAAGCCCCTGAAACGCCAGGAGCGCTAATTCGGCAGCGTTTCCGCTGGACCTTCGGCACCCTGCAATCTTTTTGGAAGCACAGCAGCACCTTGTTCCGCCCAAAGTACGGCACATTGGGGCTTGTCGCTCTACCGAACATCTTCGTTTTTCAGCTCGCGCTGCCTCTGATTTCTCCGATCATTGATCTGATGTTTCTCGGCTCGATCCTCATCTGGGGACTAATGCAGCTGCATCTTTCGTGGCTTCCGCAGATGAACTTCGTCACCGCCAATCTCGAGCGTTCCGTTCTCTTCTTCCTGGGCTTCCTGCTGATTGACATCCTTACCTGTGTTGTTGCGTTCGCGCTTGAACGCGACGAAGATTGGACGCTGCTCATTCCCGTACTGTTGCAGCGCTTCTACTATCGGCAGCTGATGTACGTGGTACTGTTCCGTTCGGTGAAGGAAGCTGTCAGTGGCCGTCCGGTGGGCTGGCGCGGCGTCGAGCCCGAACCTCCTCATGGTCCCAAGGGGACTAGCAGAACGCCTGAGGTTGCTCACGCTCAAAGCTGACAGCCGTCTCAACCCTTAGCCGGAGTCCGCTCCTACGCCGATCTTCTGGCTGCGCAATACGACTTTTCGTAGAAAGCCGTTTGCGCTAGCATGTGGGTGGTAATTCCGCCCTCGCCGGAGGCTCCCATGGCTGTCAGCTTTACCCTCAACGGAAAACCCCAGTCCGTAGACGTCGATCCCCAAATGCCCTTGCTCTGGGTTCTGCGCGACACCCTCAACATGACCGGCACCAAGTTTGGCTGCGGCATGGCGCTGTGCGGCGCTTGTACGGTCCACATCAATGGCGAAGCAACGCGCTCGTGTGTTACTCCGATTTCTGCCGTCGCGGGCAAGAAAATCACTACCATCGAAGGCCTCTCCGAAGAAGGAAACCATCCCGTCCAGCAGGCGTGGATTGAAATTGACGTCCCACAGTGCGGTTATTGCCAGTGCGGACAGATCATGTCCGCTGCGGCCCTACTCACCAAAAAGCCAAATCCGACCGACGCCGACATCGACGACTTCATGAGCGGCAACATCTGCCGCTGTGGCACGTATCAGCGCATCCGCAAAGCCATCCACCGCGCCGCGGAAATTAACGCTGGCCACAAATCCGCCTCCGCTTAGCGCCAGCACAGACTTAAGTCTGTGCGCTCATGTCATCGCAAGCGCATATGCTACCGTCTGGCAAAGCCGTTCTGCGGAAGTTCTTCACGGTCCTTTTCGCGTATTCCGTCGTAAAGTGTGATTCCGAGGTGTCCCATGGCTACTCTTACTGTTGATCGCCGCGCATTCCTCAAAACCGGAGCCGCCGCCGGCGCCGGCCTATGCATCGGCTTTTACATACCTGCCAGCGCAGCTGACGATCCCGCGCAGCAGCAGGAAAAGAAAACTCCCAATCCCTTCAACGCCTGGGTGCACATCACGCCGGATAACCGCATCACGCTTATCCTAGAAAAATCCGAAATGGGCCAGGGCATTATGACCGCCGTGCCCATGATCCTTGCCGAAGAGCTTTGCGTGGAGTGGAAGAACGTCATCGTCGAGCAGGCGCCCACCGATCCCGACATCTACAATCACGGTACCGGTGGCAGCGGCAGCGTGGCCGGATGTTGGTTGCCGATGCGTCGTGCCGGAGCCGCTGCGCGCGAAATGCTAATCTCCGCGGCCGCCGCGCGCTGGGGCGTTAACGCCAATACGTGCGTCGCGAAAAACGGTGGCGTTTTGCACGGCTCGCGTAACAATTTCCTCACTTACGGCGAACTTGCCAACGATGCTGCAAAACTGCCCATCCCCAACCTCAACACCGTTCCGCTCAAGAGCTCCGACGACTTCACCATCATCGGCACAGCCAAGCCGCGCTTTGAGGGCGCCTCCAAGACCAACGGCAAAGCGAAATTCGGTATCGATTCCCGCGTTCCCGGCCTGCAATACGCCGTCGTGGCGCGCTGCCCCATCTTCGGTGCCAAACTAAAATCGTTTGACGCCACTAAAGCCAAGAGCGTCGCCGGCGTGCGCGACGTTTTCGCGATAGACCCTGTCGTTGAGGGCGCCTTCAGCGCCGGCGGCGTTGCCGTGATCGCCGACAATTCCTGGGCGGCAATGCAAGGCCGCAAGGCATTGAAAATCGAATGGGACAATGGGCCGAACGCCGCCGAGTCTTCGGAAACTCTGCACAAGCAATTCCTCGAAAACGCAGGCAAGCCCGGCAAACCTTATCGCAACGATGGCGACGCTGATGCGACGATTGCATCTGCGTCGAAAAAGGTCGATGCCACCTACGAATTTCCCTTCGCCGCTCACGCCACCATGGAGCCGATGAACTGCACGGTGCACATCCGCCAAGATTCGGCCGAAGCTTGGGTTCCCACACAGGCTCCGCAGTGGGCCCAGGACATCATTGCCGGCGTCAGCAAACTCCCTAAAGACAAAATCAAAGTGAACACCATGCTGATGGGTGGCGGATTCGGTCGCCGCTACATGGCAGACTTCGTGATGGAAGCCGCGCAAATCTCCAAGCAAACCGGGAAACCGGTGATGGTTCTCTGGACGCGCGAGGATGACATGCAGCACGACTTCTACCGCCCCGCCTCGTATCACCACTTTTCTGGCGCGGTCGACGACAAAGGCAATATCGCAGCCTGGAAGCACTTCCAGACCTCCACTTCCATCGAAGCCATGTGGAATCCGAAGGGCAAGGAGGCGCCGGAAAAATCGGAATTCGCTACCGCCGTTTTTATTCCGTATCAGACGCCAAATTATCGCGTCGAATACACGCTGGCCGAATCCGGCGTGCCGCGCGCCTGGTGGCGCTCCGTGGAGCATTCCACCAGCGGCTTCGTGGTCGAATGTTTTGTGGATGAACTTGCGACAGCCGCCGGCGTGGATCCACTCGAATTCCGCATGCGTTCGATCGGATCCGATCGCAAGATTCCGGACTTTACCGATCCCAAGGAAGGCAAGCCGCTCGACACTGCACGCCTCAAAGGCGTTTTCAAACTGGTTTCCGATAAAGCAGGTTGGGGCTCGCCGCTTCCCAAGGGCGTCGCTCGCGGCATCGCTGGCTACTATTCGTTCAACACTTACACTGCAGCCGTCGCCGAAGTCAGTGTGAAAGACGGCATGCCCAGGGTGCATCGTCTCGTGTACGGCGTGGACTGCGGCCGCCCGATCAACCCCGATGGCATTCGTGCGCAAGTCGAAGGCGCGGCGATCTACGGCCTCTCCGCCGCTTTGCATGACGCGATCACCGTCAAGGGGGGCGCCGTCGAGCAGACCAATTTCCACCAATACCAGATGCCGCGTATCGCCGACACGCCCAAGACTGAAATTTTCATCGTGGAAAGTAAGGAAGAACCAACCGGCATCGGCGAACCCGGCCTTCCGGTCGTCGCCGCTTCCGTCTGCAACGCTATCTACTCACTGACCAAGAAACGTGTTCGCCGTCTCCCTATCCGCCCCGGCGATTTGGCTTAGCAGAGCAGCTCCGCTTGGGTCGAAAAAACGGCCTGCCAGTCAAACACTGTCATCCTGAGGGCGATGCAGTCGTCCGAAGGATCTCAACGCTCGCTTTTGGTACTTTCGCCGTGTTCACGTTTCGCATCCTCCTCCGGTCTATCCCCCGGCGAAGGCGTGGCATCCCGTTCCACTCTGCTCTTCGCTTCCATCATGATGGTTGCTTCGCGCTTTCTTAGCGTTCCCTCCAAACCTATGATCGCCGCTCCTAGCAGCGATTTTTTCTTCACTTCCTCCTCGAATTCTTCTTCCGTCATCTCTTCATAGCGGCCTTTACTTCCCATCACGTACACGAGCAGCGCGATCAGCCCGCCCACCACGATCAGTCCCAGCATCCATCCCGTCATAATACGGTTCCGTTCTCGTTTGTCCGTCTTGTTCGCATCCCGTATTCTGTAGTGGCAGCTCGCATCCCAACCAGAATGCCGCTTCTCGCCGAAATTCTCGCCTCATTGTCCCTGGTTATCTGGTTTGTCCTCTTTTTCCTTTGGGGCAGTTATTGGCACATCTGGGAATCCGACGCCGACCGCACTGACGCGCCGTCTCCCCAGTATTGGGCGCGCGTCATTGCTATCATCCCTGCCCGTAACGAAGCCTCTTCCATTGCCGCCGTTGTCGCCGCGCTCGCCGATCAGGATTATCCCGGCGAATTCTCCATCGTCATCGTAGACGACCATAGCAGTGACGGTACCGCCGAACTCGCGCGCAAAGCCGCGATCGAATCCGGAGCCGCGGCCCACACTCAAATCATTTCCGCTCCCGAGCTCGTTCCCGGCTGGACGGGCAAACTCTGGGCCCTCAACTCCGGTATCGCCGCCTCCTATAATACGGCGGAGGAATTCTTCTGGTTCACCGACGCCGACGTTGTCCACGCGCACGATACTCTGCGTAGTCTCGTCTCACGCGCTGAACAAGACAATCTCGACCTTGCCTCCCGCATGGTCCTTCTGGAATCCAGCACTTTCGCCGAACAACTCCTGATCCCGCCGTTCCTCTACTTTTTTTTGATGCTTTACCCGCCAAACTGGATTGCCGACGCACACCGCAAAACCGCGGGCGCTGCCGGCGGCTGCATCCTTCTCCGCAGAACTGCCCTCGAGCGCATCGGCGGCCTTTCGGCGATCCGCGGCGAAATTATTGACGACTGCTCCCTTGCTCGCGCCGTCAAACGCTCCGGCGGAAAAATCCGGATGAGTCTAACGCGAGCCAGCCGCAGCCTTCGCGCATATTCAGGCTTTGCCGAAATGCGCGACATGATCTCTCGCACCGCCTTCACGCAGCTTGGTTACTCAGCTCTGCAACTTCTGGGCACGCTCGCCGGTCTGGCAATCACGTTTCTGTTTCCCGTGGCACTCACATTCGCACCTAACGCTAGAATTTGGCTTCCCGCTCTTCTCGCCTGGTGCCTGATGACCGCATCCTTCCTCCCGACCGTCACGTTTTATCGCCAATCTCCAATTTGGGCTCCGCTTCTTCCTCTCGCCGCTCTCTTTTATTCCTACGCCACGCTGTTCTCGGCGGTCCGCTACTGGCTTGGCCGAGGCGGCCAATGGAAAGGCCGCGCGCAAGCCACGCACACGTGAAATCGAAAACTCCGTCCTTTTCTGATCTCCTCTCCTGACACGATTCAGCAATTCTGCTATTCTTCTGATTGGTAGAGGGCTGCATCCCGCCCAAGGGAGCGGCACCGGAGCCAGTCATGAGCGTTCCGTCCAAGTTCAGCGACGGCAAGATTACCGTGCCCTCGCTGCTACACAGAAAATCGCTTCGCCCCGAAGATGTCACGAAAATCGCCTGCCTCACCGCGTACGACTATCCGACCGCGCGCCTTCTCGATGAAGCTGGTATCGAAGTCCTGCTGGTCGGCGATTCGCTCGGCATGGTAATGCTCGGCCACGAGACTACTCTTCCGGTCACGGTCGAAGAGATGCTTCATCACACGCGTGCGGTCCGCAAAGGAACCAAGCGCGCCCTCGTCGTCGCCGATATGCCCTTCGGCAGCTATCACGCGGACATTGCCGAATCCGTTCGCAACGCCGTGCGCTTCGTCAAGGAAGCTGGCGCCGAAGCCGTCAAAGTCGAAGGTGGCGAGCGCCGTCTCGAACTCATCGCGCGACTCACCGAATCGGAAATTCCCGTGATGGGCCACATCGGACTGACGCCGCAATCGCTACATGCCATGGGTGGCTTCAAGGTGCAGGGCAAAACTCCCGATGCCGCGGAACAACTTGTGCGCGACGCGCGCGCTGTAGAAGCTGCTGGAGCCTTCGCCATCGTGCTCGAAGGAATTCCTCGCGAACTCGCCGCGCTGATCACGCGCGAGCTGCGCATTCCGACCATCGGCATTGGCGCCGGGCCCGAATGCGACGGCCAGATTCTCGTCCTGCACGACATGCTTGGACTCAGTTTCAGCCCGCTGCCCAAGTTCGCGCGCCAGTACACCAATCTCTGCGAAATTATTTCCAGCGCTGTCCGCGAATATTGTCAGGACGTCCGCCGCGGCAGTTTCCCATCTGATGCCGAGTCCTATCACATGCCCGAACCGCGCACCGCACGCAAAGAAATCAACATCGACGTCGAACTCACCGACTGATTTCTCACCATGCGTTGCACGCAAAATTTCGCTTGCTCAAATCCTCCCTCGCGCATCAAGAACTTTGTCGTACTGAGCTTCGACTCTTGCGTCGCAGCTGAAGGATCTCAACTTGCCCGGAGCAACCCATGACCCCCGAACTCACGCGCCAACTCTTCGACTACAACCACTGGGCCAATAATCGCGCGCTCGAAGCCGCCGCGCAGCTCACCGACGAACAATTCGCCAAGCCGCTCGGTTCAAGTTTTTCCTCCGTGCGTGACACACTTGCGCACATCTGCGGCGGCGAAATCGTGTGGCTCGAACGCTTTCACGGTCGCACCCCTTCTTCGTTCCCTGACACTTCCTCCGGGCAAACCGTGGCGACCCTTCGCGAATTCTGGAATCCTTACGCGGAGAAATTGCTGGCCTTCGCCAATGGTGTGTCGCAAGCCGATCTCGACCGCGTCCTCGAATACAAGACATTCAACTTTGGCGTGTACAAAAACCCGCTGTGGCAATCCATGCAGCATCTTGCCAATCACGGGACATATCATCGAGGTCAGATCACCACGCTGCTGCGCCAACTCGGCGCAAAACCCATCCTCACCGACCTCATGCATTTCTACCGCGAGCGCGCCTCCGCCGCCTCCGCATGATCCTCGTTGCTTCGATCTTCAGAAGAGTTCGCCATCGACAGGCTTTAGTGCCCCCGCGCCAAAGCCGAGGGATCTGCTGTTAATCTCCCGATGGAAATCATTCACACCGTTTCCTGGATGAAGCAGGCCGCGCGGCAGGCGCGCTTCGAGAATCACGTTATCGGGTTCGCTCCGACGATGGGCGCATTGCACGAAGGTCATCTTTCTCTGCTGCGCCGCGCAAAGTCCGAGTGTTCCAAAGTTTTTGCGTCAATCTTCGTCAATCCAACGCAGTTCGGGCCGAATGAGGATCTCTCCAAATATCCGCGGATGCTTGAATCCGACATCGAAAAACTCACAACTGCCGGAGTGGATTTGCTGTTCACGCCAGAATCGAAGGAGATGTATCCGCCGGGATTCAGCACGTATGTCACCATCGAAGGATTGAGCGAGAGACTCGAGGGAAAATCGCGGCCGGGACATTTTCGTGGCGTTGCAACAGTGGTGCTGAAACTCTTTGAAATTGTTCAACCGCATTTCGTTTTTTTTGGCAGAAAAGATGCGCAGCAGGTTCGCATTCTGCAACGAATGCTGCTGGATCTGAATTCCGACATCGAAATTGTGGTCTGTCCGATTGTGCGCGAATCGGACGGTTTGGCGCTCTCTTCCCGCAACGGGTACCTGAACGCGCAGGAGCGGAGCGCGGCTACCGTGTTGCACCGCGCGCTTCGTGCGGCTTGCCTTGAAGTCGCCGCCGATGTTCGCGACGCACTTACGTTGCAAAGCGCCGTTCGCGATGTCCTGGCGCAAGAAAAACTCGCGCGCTTGGACTACGTGGAAGTAGTGGATGCGGATTCGTTTGAGCCTGTCGCGCGCATCGGTTCGCGTCCCACGTATGTTTTGCTTGCCGTTTTTATCGGCAAGACTCGTTTGATTGACAACCTCCTGATCGAATCGTCTTCCGATTCCGGCGAGACACGCTGCTCGCTCTAACCAAGACAGAAAAATCAGATTCCACGTCCGCCGCTGCGGACTCGGAATGACACATACAGTGTTGTTCAGTTTGCTCTCGGCAGAGTAGTCCAACCTTGGTGTTCAAGCGAGCTCTTTCACTTTGGCGAGGACTTCGGCGGCGTGGCCCTTGGCTTTGGCGGGATCCCAGATGTGTTCGACTTTGCCATCCGCGCCGATCAGGAAGGTGCTGCGCACGATCCCGCTGAAGATGCGGCCCAGGAATTTCTTGGGGCGCCAGACGCCATAGGCTCCGATCATTTTGCCAGAGGGATCGCTCAGTAAGTCGAAGTTCAATTTCTGCTTGGTTTTGAATTTCGCGAGAGCCGATTCCGGATCTGCGCTGGCGCCTAGAATCACAACACTGAGTCTGTCAAAGTCCTTCTTTGCGTCGCGAAACTCGGACGCTTCGGTGGTTCAACCGGGAGTGTTGGCTTTGGGAAAGAAGAAGAGAACTACGCGGCGGCCGGCAAAGTCCTTCAAGGAAAGTTCGCTTCCACTATCGGTCTGGAGCACAAAGGCAGGAGCTTTTTGTCCGATTTTCAGCATTTCGTTTGGTTCCCAGGAGCGGCGGGATAAGCCCGCTGCTCCATTACCTGAGCAACTTCTTCAGGACGTCGTTGACGGCCTGCGGATTGGCCTGGCCGCGGGTTCCTTTCATGACCTGGCCGACGAAGAATTTGAAGACACCTTCGTTGCCGGATTTGTACTTGGCGACGTTGTCGGGATTCTTTTCGATCACTTCGCGGGCAATTTGTTCCAGCGAGTCGCTGCTGACCTGCGCGCCGAATCCTTCTGCTTCGACAATCGCTGCAGCGGTGCGACCATCTTCAAACATTTTGGCGAAGACTTTTTTAGCGACGGCACCCGTGATCTTGCCGCCCTCGACGAGCCGAATCAGTTCAGCGAGGCCCTTCGGGGAAACGGGGCTCGAAGTAATTTCCTTACCGCTGTCGTTCAGGCGGCGGAGCAGTTCGGTTTGCATCCAATTTGCGGCTGCTTTGCCGGGCGCGCCAGCTTTAACGGTTTCCTCGAAGTAGTGCGCCAAGTCCGTAGAATCTGTCAGCACGCCAGCATCGTAGGAAGTCACGCCGTAAGCAGCCACGAAACGATCACGTTTGGCCGCTGGAAGTTCAGGAAGTGCGGCGCGTACTGCGGCGCGCCACGCCGGACTGACATGAACGGGCAGCAGGTCCGGCTCAGGGAAATAGCGATAATCGTGCGCTTTTTCCTTCGAGCGCATGCCAACGGTGTAGCCTTCCGCCTGATGCCACAGGCGCGTTTCCTGAGCGATTTTGCCGCCGCTTTCGATAACACCGACGTGGCGTTCGATTTCGTGTTCGAGCGCTTTGACCAGGAAGCGGAAAGAATTGAGGTTCTTCACTTCGACCTTGGTGCCGAATTCCTTCGCGCCTTTGAGGCGCACGCTGACGTTGGCGTCGCAGCGAAGCGATCCCTCTTCCATGTTGCAGTCGCTGACGCCGGTATAAAGCATGATCTGCCGCAGCGTGGTCAGGTAGGCGTACGCTTCTTCCGGAGCGCGCATATCCGGCTCGCTGACGATTTCGGCGAGCGGCGTGCCGCAGCGGTTGTAGTCCACGTAACCCCTGGTGGCGGAATCCTTGAAGCCTTCGTGGAGATTCTTCGCGGCGTCTTCTTCCAGATGCAAACGCGTGATGCCGACGCGCTTCTTTGCGCCGCCAACTTCGATATCAATGTAGCCGTTGGTGGCGAGCGGCAGTTCGTACTGCGAAATCTGGTAACCCTTGGGCAAGTCGGGATAGAAATAGTTTTTACGTGCAAAACGCGAATGCTGGTGAACCGTGCAATTCAGCGCCAGCGCAGCTTGCATTCCGAGTTCGACGGCTCGCTTGTTGAGCACCGGCAGGGTCCCAGGCAGACCGAGGCATACCGGGCAGGTGTTGACGTTCGGCGCATCGCCGAAGCGGGTCGAGCACGCACAGAATATCTTCGTCTGCGTCAGCAGTTGTACATGGACTTCAAGGCCGATGACGACCTCATATTTCGCCATGACTTCCGGCGCGATTCCCATTTCTGCGGCGTTCTTGGTCATGAGTTGCAAAAATTATAGCACTGGCTGTGCATTTAACCTGTCCGAGCAGGGCCCCCTGCAAGTAAAGCTTGCGAGGAGGGTCGTACCGCGCCACCCCTACCCTTTTTCGTAAGAGCGGCAAGTAAAGGACTTATGGATTTAAGAGTGCAAAAAGTGCAGGAAGAGAGTGGCGACGCGGTGGCAATCGCGGAGACGCCGAAAAATTACGCGCGCAGTGGATCTGGATGGGGGTAAATTCCTGGAAAGAAAGGGCTGTGTGACGAGAAGGGAGTGGGCGTACCACTTACTTTTATAGATTATATTACTATAAACTAACGCAGGAGTCGAGGGAAATTCCCTTTGCGGGTGAGGCCGGTGGTGAGCTGCCAGATGTAAGTGCGCTGGTGAGTTCCAAATTAGAACTCCACGTTTGTAGGTATGCGGCGTTTGTTATGCTGCGGGAATGAGACTCATCATTGCGTTGCTTTTGTCGGCCAGTTCCCTTTCCGCGCAAACTCCACTGCAGGACGAAGTCCGGAAAATTGCTGCGGATGCGGGCGGCAAGGTGGCCGTGGCTTGTTTATTGTCGACATCGGAGTTGAATTGCGATCTGGAAGCACATTCGCGGCCGCCGATGCAGTCGGTCTTCAAGTTGCCGCTGGCCGTGTACGCGCTGCATCTGGTGGAAGCGGGAAAGTTTACGCTGGGTCAGCCGATCCGCTTCTTGCCGAACGATCGGATTCTGCCGCATACGCATAGTCCGCTTCAGGATAAGTATCCGAACGGGAACGTGGACGTTCCCCTGCGTGAACTCCTGCGCCTTGCTGTTT
>UEXQ01000410.1_pt1 | contig 11027 bp, 9 predicted proteins | sample 4301111 | NCBI WGS metagenome assembly UEXQ01 (sample SAMEA4773181, study PRJEB27434) | metagenome | biome: 2259; feature: agricultural soil; material: soil | place: USA | collected 2014-09 | depth 0.25 m
GATAAGGTGCTCGAGGATTAGACCAAATGGAGCAAGGTAAGGCAAGGAGAGGCGAGGGGATGAGGTCCGGGGCAGATGCCCGCTTGCGCATGGCGAAGAAAATACGAAATAGTCCTTGACAAGGCGAAGAAGAAGCGAAATACTCGGCTGGTTTCGAGGTGGGCTATGTCCCCAGTATTTCGTTCCTTCCCCTCCCCTACGACGACGGGCTTTGCGGCCCGGCGGCGCGCTCGAACTTCCTCAGCATTACTCTTTCCTGTTAGCCCTGAACGTAGCCCGAACGAACGGACCGAGGAGCTTGCCCCTCTCTCAGGTCCGGGCAGCGGCGTTCTGGAGAAGGTTGAAGCGGATTGCCCTCCGCTCACGCCGGCTGGGGGCGGTGAAATTTGCCGCGACGTGCCGGATTTCCAGAAGGCTGCTGTTGATGCACCAGATGCAGTACCGGCGCTAACCTGCGACGAGCAGGCTCCCGCGCCGCTGGTCGGCATCGCCCGCCTCGCTTCAATTTCGCCACTGGCGCCAACGCGGCGCAAATCGGAAGAGCGGCCGGAATACTTCTTCTTGCCGGTGAAGTCGCTCTTGAACCGCTGCGACTCCAACCGCGTGCCCTTCGACTGGACGATCAATCCTTACCGGGGATGCGAGTTTGCCTGCAAATACTGCTACGCGCGGTACACGCACGAGTTTATGGAGATGGATGGCGCGGCGTTCGAGAAAAAGATCTATGTGAAGAAGGACGCGGCGGTGCTGCTGGCGCGGGATATTGCGACGAAATACAAGTTTGAGGTGGGGTGCGCTGGGGCGCCGGAGCACATTGGGATAGGAACGGCGACCGATCCGTACCAACCGGCGGAGCGGGAGTACGGGGTGACGCGTGCGTGCTTGGAAGAGCTGGCGCGGCACGAGGGACTGAGCATTTCGATTACGACCAAGTCGAACTTGATTACGCGGGACATTGATCTGCTGCAGAAAATCGCGTCGCAGTCGCGGCTGTTCGTGGATATGACGGTCACAACGCTGCGCCCGCGGCTGGCGCGGGTGCTGGAACCGCGCGCGCCGCGTCCGGATTTGCGGCTGGCGGCGATCCGGAAACTACGCGAAGCGGATATCAAGGTGGGAGCGATGGCGTCGCCGCTGCTGCCCGGAATTACGGATCGAGAGGGTGAATTGGAAGCAGTCGCGGAAGCGGCGAAGGAAGCGGGGGCGCAGTGGTTTGTTTCGGGAGTGCTATTTCTGATGCCGTCGTCAGCGAAACAATTCTTGCCGTTTTTGCGGGAGAAGTTTCCGCGGCTGGCGCGACAGTACGAGGATTGGTATGTGCGGAACGCGTACGCACCGGAAGCTTACCGACTTAGAATCGCCGAGCGGGTAGCGCGGATCAAAACACAACTCGGAATGACAGCGCGCCCGTGGCTGGAGATGACGCGACCCGTAGGCCGGCAGGCGCAGCTTAGGCTCGCGCTGGCGGGATAGCTTTGCTCACGGGCGTGCGGCCGCGTTCGCTCAAGGAATGATGATGCGCGGTTCTTCGCGCCTTAGCTCTTCGGCGTGCGGAAATTGGCCGCGGAGAAATTCGATAAAGCGGCGCGAGCGTGGACGGCCGTTCGAACGAAGCAAGCCCATCCGGTAGAGAAAAACGATCACCTGAAAAATGGCGATGTCTTTTAGCGCGACGGATTGCCCGCTTTCGGCGGCTCTTTGCTTGATTTCGGTCAGGAATTGGGAAAGCGCGAGATAGAGGTCGCGCTGCACCGGAATTTCGGGAATTTTCTCGTAGAGCAAACCACTTTGCAGAGTTTTGTAGGTGGCGGCGAGTGCGGCGAGGGACGCAATCACGTCCGGGTCGGCTGTGGATGCCTCGTTGCTCGCGAACTTGGCAGTTTGGAAAGCCAGCGCGGCCATCAATTGTTGCTGCGTGTGAAGAATTTCCTGAGGGATGCGCTCGTCGAGGAACGGCGTGTCTTCGGGCAATGTACGTCTGTGTTCGTCTTCGTAGCGGTGGGCCGCAATGAGATATCCGCACTCGGGCGGGCAGCTGATGGTGACTTCGCGCTCCGTGCCGCAGCAGACGGAGCAGATCTTTTCCCCCTTGGCCGGGCAATAACGCGCGGCTTTGCGCTTTTCGCAAATTGGACAGTTCAAACGATTCTCCCCTGGCACTGCAAACGACGATTCGGCAGGATACGACGGGCCCGGACGAAAAACAAAACGAGGCGCGGCCGGGCTTCGAAAAGCGAGCGAAAAAACTTCAGGCCATGATGACTTTGTTGTGGAAACGACGCGCGGCAATGATGAGGAGGAACGAGCCAATCGCGAACAGAGCGAGCCCGTCAAGCCAGAGGTGATGAATGCCGGCTCCACGCAGGATGACACCGCGCGTGATGTTGATGAAATAGCTGGCCGGCACGAAGTAACTGATGACGTAAAACACTTTAGGCATGGTTTCACGGGGGAAAATGTAGCCGGAGAAAAAGATGCTCGGCAGGATCGTGAGGAAAGCGAGCTGCATGGCTTCAGACTGTGTGTTGGCTTTGCTGGAGATTAAGATACCGAGTGAAAGCGATACGAAGATGTACGGCAGTGAGAGAAACGCCAGCAGGAACACGCTGCCGTGAATGGGCACGTGAAAGGCAAAACGCATGAAGGTGAGGATAAGGAGCAGTTCGAAGAAGCCGATGACGAGGTAAGGAAGGAGCTTGCCGAGAAGCAAGCCCATCGGTCGCACTGGAGTGACGAAAAGCTGTTCTAGAGTGCCGCGCTCCTTTTCGCGGACGATGGAGAACGCGGTGAGAAACGTCGTGACGTTCAAGAGAAGAATGGCCGTGAGCCCGGGAAGGAAAAAATTCGGCGAGCGTGAATCGGGGTTGAAGAGCAACTTGGGACGCATGTCCACGGCGAAGGAGGCGTTGTTGACGAGAACGCGACGGAGGGATTCGTCGAGGCCGATGGCGGTGGTGACGTTGATGGCCTGGCCGGCGACGGAAGAGTCGGAACCATCAATCAGAACCAGGACTTGCGCGCTCATCTGGTGGAGGAGTTTGTCGGAGTAATCCACGGGAATTTTGATGCCGACGCGCGCTTTGCCGCCGACGATCATGTCGTTCATATCGGCGTCGCTCTGTACATAGCGGACGACGTGAAATGTGTCTGAGTTTTTGAGGCGATCGAGGAGTTCGCGGCTTTCGCGGCGGCCATCGGCGTTAAAAACGACGGTGTTAATCTGCCGGATGTTGGTGTCGATGCCGTAGCCGAGCAGCAGCATTTGCAACAACGGAATAATCAGCGAGAAGAAAAGCGTGCCGAAATCGCGGCGGACGTGGAGCGTTTCCTTGTAGAAGACGGCGCCGAATCCGCGAAAGATGTCACGCATGTTTGGCCTCCGATGATTCGGCGGCGGTTTCTGGATTGTTGCCGTTGGCCTGATTCTTGTAGGTCAATTCCACGAAGACGTCTTCGAGGCTGGGAGCGAGCGGGCGGATTTCGCCAATGGCGGCGCCTTGCCTGGAAAGCTGCTCGCGAAGTTCGTCGAGATCGAGATGGTCGTCGATCAGGGCGTGAATGGACTGACCGAAGATGGTCGCGCTGCGGACTCCTTTGATTTGCCGAGCACGAGCCAGCGCTTTCGTGACTTCCGGCGTAGTGATTTCGACGCGGATCGTGCCGGGCGGCTGCACATCGGGGAGTTCGCGCAGCGTGTTCGGCGTGCCGTCGGCGATGAGCTTGCCGTAATAAATGTAGGCAACGTGACTGCAGCGCTCGGCTTCGTCCATATAATGTGTGGTGACGAAGAACGTGATGCCGTGGCCTGAAAGTTCGAAGAGCAAATCCCAAAGCTGGCGGCGAGCGACAGGGTCAATGCCCGCGGTCGGTTCGTCGAGGAAAAGCAACTTCGGTTCGTGCAGCATGGCGCAGCCGAGCGCGAGTCGCTGCTTCCAGCCACCGGAGAGTTGTGACGCAAGACGGTTCAGGTAAGGACCTAGGGCGTTGAGCTCGATCACTTCCTGCATGCGATTTTTGAGCCGCTGCGAGCTGAGGCTATAGATGCGTCCGTAAAACGTGAGATTCTCCGTGACGGTCAGGTCGGGATAGAGGCTGAAATTCTGCGACATGTAGCCGATGCGTTCGCGGACGCGTTCGGAATCGGTGCGGACGTTCAGCCCCTCGACGGTTGCCTCTCCGCCGCTGAGCGGCAGCAAACCAGTTAGCATCTTGATGACGGTGGTTTTGCCGCTGCCGTTGGGGCCGAGGAAACCGAAAATTTCTCCTTTGGCGACTTCGAAGCTCACGCCTTTCACCGCGGTGAATTTTCCGAAGCTGCGGACGAGTCCACGTGCCGAGATGGCCGGATCAGCGGGAGCGCTGCCATTCGTGTTTGGAGCTTGCGCGGTCACTGATTTAGCTTCCACTCTTGAGTTTTACGTCGGCGGCCATGCCGGGCAGGACGTGACGCGTGGAGTCGTTGATGCGGACTTTCACGCCAAAGACTTGATGAACGCGTTCTTCTCGCGTCTGCACGTTGCGGGGAAGGAATTCCGCCTGCTGGTTGATCTGTTCGACGACGCCAGCGAAAGTCTGCTTGCCTGCGGAGTCGACCGTGACTTCAGCCTTGTCGCCAACTTTGACGCGGTTGATTTCGGTTTCCGGGATGTAGATGCGGACGTAAATTTCGTCGCTCTCGAGCAGCGTTGCAACGGCGGTGTTGGGAGCGATGAGGTCGCCGGGGCGAACGTCGAGCACTTCCACGGTTGCGGCGGACGGCGCCACGACCTGGCGTTCGCGAAAGCGAGCTTCGTCAAACGCCAAGGCTGCTTGCGCTGCGTCAATGTCTTCGCGACGATTGCCGCGGTGCATCATTTCGAGCGTGGCCTTGGCCTGCTCATAGCGGGCGTTCGCGCTTGCAATTTCCTCGGGACGGTAGCCGCGCTTGAACTCGTCCAATTTATGCTGCGCGTTTTCGCGCTGCGCGACGGCGACTTTCCAATTGGCTTCCGCAGTGTCGCGCTGCTGTTTGGAAACTAGATCCTTTTTCGCGAGCGCGTCGTACCGCTCAAAATCCAGGCGAGTGCGTGTCTCGTCGGCGGCAGCACGATCGAGATCGGCTTGCGCGGCAGCGATATCTTCCTTGCGGTAGCCGTTTTTCCGCATGTCATAGTCGGCTTGGGCTTGTTCGGCGGCGGCGCGGGCCTGGGCAATCTCTTCCGGGCGGTAGCCGCGTCTGGCTTTCTCCGCGTTGGCGCGCGATTGCTGCAGCGAAGCAAACAACTCTTTGTCGTCAAACGTAACCAGCAACTGACCGGCTTCGACGCGGTCGCCTTCGCGAACCAAAACTTTGTCAATGCGACCGCCGACCTTGGAGCCGACTCGAATGTTGCGGGCTTCCACGGTACCGGAGCCTTGCAGTCCCGTTTCCTTGTGAAACCAGCCGCCGTAGAGCACGCCGACCGCGACGATCGCGGCGACCCCTACGGCACTGATCACCATGCGCTTCGCTTTCATTTCCTTTTCACCGTGCCTGTCTTCTTTGCGGAATTCCTCGCGGATTTCTGGCGAATGCCCTCCCACAGCAAACGCACTGCAGTTTCAATGCGAGCGGTCAGCGTGGCATCGCCCGTGAGCGACCAAAACATCAGCGTGCCGAAAATGGTTTGCCGCCATACCTGGCCGATTTCTTCCGCGGGGAGGTCGCTGCGGATTTCACCGCGCTCCTGCCCGTGGCGAATCAAGCGGCCGAGCAACCCGCGGTTGCGATCATGGATGCGCACCATCTCGCCTCGCACGGGCACGGACGACAAGTTCGCCTGCAAGAGCGCGCGAACGATGGCCGGGTTGCGGATCGGCTCCTCGGTCATGCGCATGACGAGCGTGCGCATGACGTCGCGCATCGGCAGATCGGATTGCTCCGCCTCGCGGATGACGGCTTCCAGGCGGCCCAGTTGCATTTCGCCAAAAGCCATGAGGATGTGTTCTTTGCTCGGAAAATAGTTGAAGAAGGTTCCTTTGCCGACGTCGGCGGCCTCGGTGATGTCCTCAACCGTGGTTTCGGCGTAGCCCTTGCTGGCGAAGAGCGAGAGAGCGGAACGAAAGAGGCGTTCGCGAAGTTCGGCGCTGCGGCGTTCGCGGCGGGAACCGCCGGCGGAAAGAGCGAGCCCCTCCGGAGAATGGATGGCGACAGAGGTCGGGATAGTCATGACCTACACTCATAGATGACTATAAGTCATCCGTCGGCAACCAGCAAGAAAAAGGCGCCCTCCGCTTCACCGCGAAAGACGCCTTGTAAGCGTTAAACGATGCGGCTCGACTTACTTGAGTGAATCCGGATCGGACAGGTTCTTAGGAGTCTTTTTGTTCAGGTAGGCAACCAGCTTCTGCGCCGACGCCGGCACCGGGGCAGCTCCCTTGAAGATGATGTCTTCGGCTTCAACTTTCTTTCCATAGAGCGCTTCATTGGCACTGTTGTCAGGCCGCACGGTCGAACCGGCGAGCGAGATTCCGGCGAACAGGCCGCGCGCGCGCGAGTAGGTAAGAACTTCGGCGCGCAGAGTCACGTCGGTTGCGGCTTCCGCGTTGCGTCCCTTGGGACCAGCCGCTGCCGAGGCGTCCGCGCCGAGCTTTACCTTGCTATGAAGGATGGCTCGCGCGCCACGCGGATTCATCACCAGCAGAACGAAGTCCGTGGCTTGTCCGCCGAGCTGAAAACCGATGCTGGCGCCCTCAAGTGCCATCATCGTCGGAGCTCCCCAGGGACCGGTGAAGTGTTCGCCCGTGCGGCAGACCATAGCACCGCGGCCATAGCTGCCGCCGATAATGAAGGCCCCTTTTACAACCGAGGGATACACGATGATGCATTCCGCTTTGTCAATCAGGTCCTGCGGAATGTCGTCCGGGATGTCCATAATTTCCTTGACCACCATGCCGCAATTCTCGAGACGCTTGTTTTCTTTTTTGTCGGATTTGTCGTCCGCGCCGAGCGGCAATGCCATCAAGGCCACAGCTAGAAGCAAAGCCAAATGCTTTTTCATGTCGTTTCTCCTTTGTGAACCCGCGGTTGCAGGGCTGACTGGCCTTCAAGTGCGGGCGTCGGAACTCCGGATCCAGATTCGGGCGGGAGGCGGCTGCGGGCGCCCTCTGGAGGAAGTGTTCCGTGGCGTATGGACTATACTTGGCCAAGCAGGAATTTTCCAGCGGTGGGAACCTGAGGCCGTACATGATTGCCGGTAGGAAAATTGTAATTGTCCTCGCGATGCCTTTGTGTGCTTTTCTGTTTGCTCGCGGCGCCCAGGCGCAGCAGGCGAACCATCCCGCAGGTGCAGCGGAGGAAAAGAAGGGCTCCGCAGCCCGTGAGGGCCATGCGATGCTGCCCGCCGAACTTTTTTCGGCGCGCGCGCAACTGGTCCTCGGGACCGGCCAGCCAGCCAAGGGCGATTGGGGTTTGCTGGTTGCCGACGCAAAGACCGGCGAAGTTCTGTTTGAGCAGAATGCCGATCGCTATTTCGTTCCCGCTTCCAATATGAAATTGTTCACCACGGCGTTGGCGCTAGCAAAGCTGGGGCCGAGCTTTCGCTTCCGCACGACGTTGGAAGCGCTTGCGTCGCCGTCACAGGATGGACGGTTGAACGGCCCATTGTTTCTGGTTGGCCGCGGCGATCCCAACCTTTCCAACCGCAAGTTTCCCTACGTGCAGAAAGAAGAGTTCGACGGACCACCCGAACGCGCGCTCGCGGAACTAGCCGATGCGCTGGTCGCAAAGGGGATCAAGGAAATCGGCGGCGATATCGTGGGCGACGACAGCTATTTCCCTCGCGACCGTTATCCCAACGGTTGGGAAATTGACGACATGGTGTGGGAGTACGGCGCAGCAATTTCGGCAATCGTCGTGGACGACAACACCGTGCAGCTGACACTGACGCCGGGTGAAAAAGCGGGCGATCACGTGGACGCCGTCGTGGCTCCTTCGACGCCTGAGTTTGTGGTGGACAACCAGGTTGTGACGTCGGCAGCGGGCGTGAAACCGGACCTGACATTGAAGCGCGAACCTGGCGCGAATCTGGTGACAGTGCTGGGTACATTGCCGGCGAAGAGCAATCCACGCAAGCTGACGCTGGCGATTCAAGAGCCGGCGCTGCACGCCGCGGCGCTGCTCAAACGACAGCTGGAACAGCGCGGCATCAAAGTAGATGGAGTCGCGCGCGAGCTTTCTAATCCGATTGCGACGCCGCCTGATCAGCGCGTCGTGCTGGCGGAGCATTTCTCCGTTCCGCTGGGCGAATCGGTCCGACTAGTGAACAAAATCAGCCAGAACCTGCACACGGAAATGCTAATGCGCACGGCGGCCCGGCAGAAAGGCTTGTGGATGACGCCCGATGAGCTGGCGAGTTTTCCCGCGGATTTTTACGCGGTGGCGGGAATTCCGCCCGGCGACGTGGTGCAGACCGACGGCTCGGGATTGTCGCGGCACGATCTGGTGACGCCACGCGCGATCGTGGCGCTGCTTTTGTACGCGCAGAAACAGCCGTGGTTCGGCGACTACTTTGCGTCGCTGCCGGTGGCCGGAGTGGATGGAACGCTGGAAGATCGCATGAAGAACAGCATCGCGGTGGGGAGGCTCCACGCCAAGACTGGTTCCGTTGAACACGTGCGAACGCGTTCGGGTTATGCGGATTTGCCTAGTGGCAAGCGGGTGGTTTTTTCGTTTATGAGCAACAACATAGGCTCCAAAGGGCATGAAGCCACGGACGCGCTGGATGCTTTGAGCATCGCGATGATTGAAGAGTTTGACGCGCAGGGCCCGGTTTGCTGCAAGAAAGCCCAGTGAAATCCTGCGGAGCAAAAATGGAACGCATCATCACGGTTTTTGGCAGTTCGCGTCCGCGTGAGGATCATGCGGATTACGAAGAGGCGCGTTCGCTTGGCCGCGCGTTGGCGGAGGCGGGATTTACCGTGTGCAGCGGCGGCTATGGCGGCGTGATGGAAGCGGCTTCGCGCGGAGCGAAGGAAGCAGGCGGAAAGACGTATGGAATCACGGCAGAATTTTTCAAGCCGAAGGCGAATGCCTGGGTGGATACAGAAATCCGTGTGAAGACGTGGCAGGAACGTTTGTTCGAACTGGTGCGCGTCGCGGACGGCTTCGTGACCTGCAAAGGCGGAACGGGGACGCTGGTGGAACTAGCCGTCGTGTGGGAGATGCTGAACAAGTCGGTGATCAGCGGGAAGCCGATCGTGGTGCTCGGCGCGTTTTGGTCGCCAATTCTGGAACGTGTGCGCGAAGTGGAGATCGGCCATCCCGGTCCCTGGGGCGAGGCGAACGGCAAGCTGGTGCACACGGCCACGACTGCGGCTGAGGCGGCAGAGTTCTTACACCACAAATTAGGATGAGTCGAAGCGCGCAAGACGTTTTGGAATTTGACAAGCTGCGCGAGTTGCTGCGCCAGCGCACTACGAGTGTGCTTGGGCGGCGCGCCATTGATGCGCTTGAGTTTTCGCAGAACGCTGCGTTTCTGCGGCAGCAGTTCGCGCTGATCCGCGAAGCGCGCGAATGGCTGCGTTCCGGGCGCGAGCTTGGGTTCGGCGCACTCTCCGATCCCACGGTTTGGCTGGCAAAAATTGAAGGTCCCGGCACAGCGTTGGAGCCGGGAGAGTTTTTGGAAGCGGCGTCGTTGTTAGAGACGGCTTCGTGGCTGCGCGGACAGTTTCGCGAAGAAGCGGCGCAGTTCCCGTTGCTAGCGGAGCGCGCCGGTGCAGTGGCGGACTTTCGCGATGTGCTGGTGGCGATCCGGCGCTGCGTATTACCTAACGGCGAGATCAGCGACGATGCTTCGCCCGTCTTGCGTCGGATTCGGGCGAGCATTGTGCAGACCCGCGACGGGATTCAGCGCGCATTGAAACAGATCCTGCGTTCGCGCAACGCGGAGGCCGGAGAGGACTACGTCACGCTGCGCAATGACCGGTTTGTGATTCCAGTGCGCGCGGAAAACCGCCGGAGCGTATCGGGCGTGGTGCACGGAGCAAGCTCGACGGGACAGACGGTGTTTCTCGAGCCGTTCGAAACTGTAGAAGCGAACAATCAGCTGGTGCAGTTGGCGGAGGATGAGTCGGCGGAAATTCTGCGCATCCTGCGGGAGCTAACTGCGCGATTGCAGCGTGAACTGCCTGCGCTCGTGTCTGCAGCAGAAGCCATTCAGTTGCTGGACGGCGTTTTTGCGCGTGGGCGGTTTGCACGGGAATTTGACGCAGCGCTGCCTGAGTTTTCGGGCGAGGGAGTTCTGCAACTCGAATCTGCGCGCCATCCGGTGCTGGAAGACAAATTGAAGCGCGAGCAGCGCGCCATCGTGCCGATGACTTTGTCGCTGAATCGCGAGGAGCGCCTGCTGGTCATCAGCGGCCCGAATACCGGCGGCAAAACTGTCGCTCTCAAAACGACCGGGCTTGCGGCGCTTGCGGCGCAGTGCGCGATTCCGGTTGCGGCGCAGCACGCGGTGTTGCCGCTGTTCGACGATGTGTTGGTGGACATCGGCGACGAACAGTCCATTGCGGCAGACCTTTCGACATTTTCGGCGCACATGCTCAACCTTAAGTCGATTCTGGAAACCGCCACGCCGCAGTCGCTGGTTTTGCTGGACGAAATGGGAACGGGCACGGCTCCCGAGGAGGGGGCGGCTCTCGCTGTCGCGCTGCTCGATGAGTTTCGCGTGAAAGAATGCATCGTGCTCGCAACGACGCACCACGATCGGCTGAAATCATATGCCGCCACGGCGACGGGAGTTGTAAATGCGGCGGTTGAGTTCGATGACGTCAATTTGCGGCCCACCTATAGGCTGATTGTCGGAGTTCCCGGTGGCTCCAGCGGCATCGCGATTGCTCAACGGCTTGGTTTGGCGCAGCAGATTATTGATCGAGCGCGCGACTTGCTTTCTCCTGAATCGCGCGAAGCGGCGGACCTGATCGCGTATCTTCATCGCAGCCGCGAAGAGTTGGACCGCTTGCGGGAGCAGATGGCGGCTGCGATGAAGATACGCGATCAGGTCCGCCGC
>UEXQ01000287.1_pt1 | contig 10903 bp, 7 predicted proteins | sample 4301111 | NCBI WGS metagenome assembly UEXQ01 (sample SAMEA4773181, study PRJEB27434) | metagenome | biome: 2259; feature: agricultural soil; material: soil | place: USA | collected 2014-09 | depth 0.25 m
CAATCCGCGAACAGCAAAACAAACTCTTCGACTATCTTCTCAGTAAGCATCCCACCGATTTCACGTTCATGGTGCAGTCTTGCGAAGATCGCGTCGGCCACTGGCTATATCCGATCTCTCCTTTCAATGTCGGCTACAACGCGAGCGTCAACAGCGCGCGGCCGGAAGCATTTCCGAACCAGTACATCGCGTTCGACAAGGTCCTCGGCACGATTCTCAAGCACGTCGACGACGAAACCTATCTGTTCATCGTCTCCGATCACGGAATCAAGCCGCTGCGCGAATTTGAGGAAAAGGACCCGCACGCGCACATGGATCACGAGAAGAACACACCGGTAATTGCGAAACATGACTTTGCGGACGGCGATGATGTTCCCGGGTCATTTTTCGTGATGGGACCTGGAATCAAGCATGACTTCCGGGTGATGGGACTGGCGGCCAGCGTGTACGATATCGCGCCAACTATCCTGCACATTTACGGCATCGAGCAGCCGAAGCAGATGCACGGGCATATGCTGAGCGAGATTTTCGAGAAGCGCGAGACGAAAGCCGCAGCCGGAAATTAGTTTGCGTCTTTCCTTTTTCGGTTCCGCGCATTGAGTGCGGGCCCGCACCGGCTAATTTGTAGTTTTTAGTTGTCTCAGAGTGCGCGCCCTTTCTTGCGCTTTTTGTGCATCCGCCGGTTTGCCCAGCGCGCGGTATGCCTGCTCCAGCAGATCAAACAGTTCCGCGTTTTGCGTTCCCGAGTCGGCACTCGTTTCCAGCAGCTCGACTGCATCGGCAAATTTCTTCTGGCCAAGCAATGCCCTCGCCAATCCGATCTGCGCTTCCTCATTTGCCGGTTTAGAAAGAAGCGCCGATACGAATTCATCCTCCGCCGTTTTGTACTGCTGCGACCGAAGGGCAATCTGGCCGAGCAACAGCCGCGCATCCAATTGGTTTGCATCGAGGTGCAGGCTCTTTGCCAACGCGGCGCGCGCTCCCTGTGAGTCTCCGCTGAGGCTCAATGCCCGGCCATAGGCCAAGGCCGCGCCTGAATCGTTTGGCCGCAAATCGCAAAGTCGCTTCAAATACGGAACGGCCTCTTTGGGATTTCCGGAATCCATTTCAAGCTGCCCTAGCTGTCGGAGCGCCATCGGATATTGGTCATCCAGCGCCAGCAGCTTCTGCAATGCCGTGCGCGCTTCTTTCGCGCGTCCGTCCTCCGCGGCCATCATGGCCGTGTGCAGCAGGTTCTGCTCTTCGATCTTGTCCTTCGGGTCGGGCAAGAGGGATGGCTCCGGAACGTCGGTTGAAGAGCGCGTGTCCGAAGCATCGAGATAGCCGAGCGCGCGCAGCTCGCTAACCGTGGTGGCGGAAACGGCCCCAGGCGAGCGTTCCGCGGCGTTCGGGGACTTGGCACGCCATTCAGAGAGCGTCTTGCGCAATTTCTTGGTCGTAGCGTCCCAGGGCACATAGAGGTTTCGAGTTTCACGAGGATCGGCCTGCACGTTGTACAGTTCCGGCCGCGGCGCCTCGATAAATTTGAAGCCGTCCCGCCGAATTGACCGCAGAGGAGCCCAGCCAAAACGCAGCGGGTAGTCGGTCTCGCCGAAAACAGTTCTGGGAGTATCTTCGTTGCCAACCAACGCGGCGAGCAGGGAAGTCCCGTCCAACTTAGCGGCCGAAGGAGATTTGAGCAGGTCCAGCACAGTGGGCACGATGTCCACGGTTCGCACCTGGTCGCGGACGACTTTGCCCGCTTCTTTCTCCTCCGGAAGCTTCAGGATCAAGGGCACGTGGGTCGTGGAGTCGTAGAGAAATATTCCATGCGTGTCTTCTCCATGCTCGCCCAGCCCCTCTCCATGATCTCCAACTACGATGATCAATGCTCCTTCGTACCAGTTTTGCTTCTTGAGGTAGGCGAGGAAATGAGCCAGCACGGAATCCGCGTAGGCGATTTCCCCGTCATATGGCCGGTCCTTGTACTTCTCGGCGTAGGGCGAAGGCGGTTCATAAGGATCGTGCGGATCGTAAAGATGAATCCAGACGAAGTGCGAATCGGTCTTGTGCGCGTCGAGCCAGTTTTCCGCTCGCTGCACCACGTCCATGCCCCGGCGTTCGATGCGTCCCCAGCGCGATTTTTCGTCGGTCTTTTCCGGGAAGTTATCGTAGAAGTCGAATCCGCGATCGAAACCCGGCGCTAGGGATTTGCTGTCCAAAATCACGGCACCGATAAAAGCCGCCGTACGATAGCCCTGCTTGCGAAGCAGCTCCGACAGCGTGACATGCACCGCTGCGAGAGGCACGCCGAAGTCGCTCACGCCGTGAGAAGACGGCAACAAGCCGGTCAGGATGCTGGCGTGGGAGCTGTTTGTAATAGGGCTGGGCGTGAAGGCCTGGTCAAAACGAACTCCGTCCTTTGCAAGCTGATCCAGACTTGGTGTCTCGATTCGCTGATATCCGTAACAGCCGACGTGGTCGCTTCTCAGAGTATCAATCGTGATCAGGTAGACCTGAGGAAGGAGCGGCGGAACAGGTGCGCCGTCGTTCGCGAACGCGGCATATGAAGAGAAAACGCAGCAAAGTAGAAGTGCGTAGCCTTTCACGGCGTAGAGCGTAGCACAGGGGGGAAAGTGCAACTAACGGACTACCGCGACGATGCGCGCTCCCCTAGAGCAGTCCTGTCGCCGTTAACTCGGTTCAGACCCGAGAAGAAATAGTTGCTGCAAGCCCACTTCGCAAGATCCTTCGTGAACTCCGGCTTGGCATGCAGGTAGCGTGCCGCCCAGAAAACCTGGTCGAGCAGGTCGCGCGCGTAGCAATGCGAAAGCGGAACCTTGATCTCCTCGGTGAGGTGCCGGACCAGAAAGTCCAGCACTTCCTGCTGAACCGGTAAGCCGCGAACCTGCTCCGCTTCGCGGCGGAAAATCTTCATGAATTGTTCTTTCGTTGCGAAGTCCACTTTGATTTTGTTGGGAATGCGGCGAAGAAACGCATCGTCGCCCAGGTGCATGGGCTCGATGTTGGTCGAAAAAACAACCAGCGTGTCAAAAGGAATCTCGAATTTGCGCCCGCCCGGCAGCGCCAGATATTCCACTCGGCGATCGAGAGCGGTCATCCAGCGGTTCAGCAGCTCCTGCGGCCGCATTCTCTGGCGTCCGAAATCATCCAGCACAAAGATTCCATTGTTGGCCTTCATCTGCAGAGGTGCCGAGTAGTAGCGCGCCACCGGATTGAATTGCAGCTCAAGCATTTCCCCGGTCAGTTCGCCGCCCGTAATCACGCACGGACGATGACAAAGCACCCAGCGCCGATCAGAATCTTCAATCTCCGATTCCAGCCGCCGGCGGTGTACTCCGGCATCGAACACCGTAATAATCTGATTGTCCACCTCGACCGCGTGGGGCACCCAGACGTAGTCGTTGTAAATTTCTGTGATGCGATTGGCGATGCTGGTCTTGCCCGTTCCCGGCGGCCCGTACAGGAACATCGAAGTTCCTGAAACCACCGCCGTTCCTACCCGCAGCAGCATGTCGTCGGTAAGCACAAGTTGCTGGAAGGCGTATTCGAGTTGCTCGGGACGAACTGCGCTGGCTTGTACACTCTGGTGTTTGATGCGAGCGATATAGTCGGAAAGCGAGACAGGCGCCGGTCCGGTGTACTGGTTCAGGGACAGCAGGTCGGCGGCGCGCTGCCGCCCTTCGAGACTGGTAGCGATTCGGTGAGTGCCGCCGCTCATGCCTTTTACTTCGACCAGGCGCTCTTTTCGGAAAAACTGGAAGATCTCTTCCACCACCGCCAGGCTCAGGCACAAATGGTCGCTCAACTCAATCAGCGTCATCTCGCCGCCGAGATAGAGGACCTTCAGGGTCAAGTCCTCCAGGAGGCCGCGGCGGACGCCGGTTCGTTCGATGCGTTGGGGCACGACTAGCGGGCCGGAATTCATCTCCGTCAGAAAGTCAGTCATGGGCTGGTGACCATCCAAATTGTGCACGGAGGGATACACTTACCGTACCCGTGCAACGGTTTAAGATTATCTAAAGGCACTTGGGGGGCCAATTGCGCGATGGCTTGAAGGGTTCCGCACACAGCTCGTAGCGAACCTCTTAACCGCAACCTAAGGCGTGCCGCGCGGCGCCCTGTAACCGCCTGTCTTGGCAGTCGATTCCCTTTCCTGTCGCTACTGCGCTTTTTGCGATTCCACCGGAACCTGCAGGTATCCGATGACCTGATCGTGCAGGATCTTGGTGGCCACCAGTTCCATCGGCCCCTTGTCCTTGGCGACGATGAACACCACCACTTCGTTTAGCGAACGATCCTTTATTTCCGTGCAGCGCTCCTGGAAATACACGCAGACCGAGTAGCGCTGCCCCTTCATGTCCACGCTTTTCAGCTGCAGGAAAACAGGGCCTACCGGCATCTGTGACGTCCCGCGCTGCAACTCAAACGACACCGCTTGCCGCTTGGTCTGCGACAGCAGCTGGTTCACCGCTTCGCGCGTTTCAGAAATCTCGTTTTGCTGTTGTCCCACGACTCCAACCACATCCGCCAGGCGGTCCGTCGTGGCTTCCCATGCTTCATGGTTGGCTGCCAGTTCGCTCTTCATCGCTGCCGTTTCCGGGCTCACCGCGGGTACCGCGGAAGCCTGTGAAATGGATTGTAGTTTCGCCGGTTGCGGCGGGAGGACACTGCCTGCAGTTACATGATAGGAGCGGCGCGGCGCCGGAGCCTTGGTCGCTACAGGTACCGCCGCAACCGGCGCTGGAGCTTCCACTTTAACGGCCGGTTTGTGCTTTTTCTGCAGCTCTTCCATTTGCTTCTGCGAATCGGCGAGTTGCAATTGGAGCTGCTCAATCTGCGCGTTGGCTTCGGAGAGCGCATGCTGCTGGCTCACTTGCGTGAAAATCTTGTAGCCGACCAACCCCGCCAATCCCAGCGCCACCACGAGCGCGATTGTCCCAAGGATCTTGGGCGACGGCTTGTTTTCGGCTTCCGCAACCGGCGCGAAAACTTGCCGGTCAAACTCGATGCCCGCCATGGAGCCTCCTGATTCGCGCGTCGCCGCGCTGCAGTGTTCTACTGCTGGGACTTTACTCGGGCCGGATACAGCGATTGCAGCTTCAGCTGAACTTCGCGCGTCTCCCGCGGCAAAAGATCAATGGTGCTCTTCCCGTTTTCGCCGCGCGTTCCCCGCATTTCCACTTCATATTTTCCGGGAGCCAGAACGAGCAAAAGCGGCGTCTTGCCCACAATCTTTCCGTTCACCCAGATTTGGGACGCCGCCGGCGTAGCCCGCAACAGCACTTTTCCGGCGTCCTTTCCGGCCTTTGCCTGGAACTCACGAACGTTTGTTTCTTGCGCCGGTGGAGCGCCGGACGCAATCAAATGCTGTGAGCCGGCGGCTGCTGCGCCAGGCAGGTTAGGCATCACCACCGGCTTCGCCGCCGCTGTAGCAGTGGCGGCCACCGATGTCGTTCCCGCTACTTCGGCGATCGCTTGCGCATGCGCTGCAGGTACCATTGTTGCGCCAACCATGGCCATTGCGATTGCCGGGAACAGCGCGAGCGATTTTGGATTGAACCGGAAGCCTGTCATCAATGGGCTCTCCCTCAAGAAGAGACCTATCCTGCCAGAATCTCAATCGAATAGATAGCAGGAGTACAACCAAACCAAGCCCAATTTTGTAGCAAGCTTTGGCCTTTGATTGCAACAAGTTACGGCGATGGTACTACTGTAACCACCTCGTCCCATTCGCACTCCGGGTTCACAAAATCAGACAACAGGGGGAGCACCAGTACTCATTCGGAGACTGAAAAGAATCTCTTTCGCTCGGGAAGTAGTCTCCCAAACCTGGATTTACCGTTCGCACCCACCACCACTTTTTTGGAATTGTTCGTGCACTCAAAGTAGGGTCTACTTGGGGTGTATTCACTCTCAAGCACGGTTCAGGTTACGCCTGCGTTTCTTTATCGCCTCAGTTTGCGGTTACAGAAAGGTCTTGTGATCTTCGAGCGCAACAGCTCAGCCCCTACTTTCTTCGAGGCAAAAAGCCTTCTGGAACCTGTTGTCCGTTCACCGCAGGCAAAGCCTCCTGCTCTGATCCCATCCAGGGTCGCACGCGACCCGGAATTTCTAGTCTCGCGTAAATTTTTTCGCACCTCGTGGTTCTCCCGCCTGGGCACGCTTTTTTCTCGTTATCCCGCCCACCTCACCTTCATCGCGGGCACCTATTTTCACGATATACCGGTATTACCGCGGCGATTTGCGGCCAAGCAGTTGAGTGTTTCCGTCGTGCTGCACGGCTTCGCATTTATGCTCTTGCCGTTCGCGATGAGGTATTTGCCCTTCCAGGTCACGCAAGCTGCCAATATAGCCGACCGCGATCAACAGGTGATTTACTACCACTTGGCTAATCCCGAGATTCGACAACCGGCGCGCATGGTGACTCCTGGCCCGGGCGCGGCTCCCGGCAGCGGAATGCAACCCGAACTCCCGCCTATAAAGGGCGCCACTTCGTCGCAGATGCTCTTTGCGGTTTCGCATCCCAAACTGCCCGACAACAATCATCAAACGATCATACAACCGCTTAGCCCGCCGGAGCTGCGTATCAAGGCCGACTTGAAATTGCCCAACATGCTGCTCGCGAAGCCACAGCCTCCCAAAGTGCCGCTGCACTTCAATCCAAGAGAAGTAAAACCGCTGCAGCAAGCCAGCCGTGAGATTGTGACCATCGCTCCGAGTCTGACCCAGGCAAACGTCCAGCAGCCCCTGACGGATCAGCTTCTCGCCACCGTCAATCAACCGAAACTGGCCGTCCCCATCGGCGCAGCGCCGGCTCCCAATATGCCCTCCAGCAGCCGTGGCAGCTCTACCGAGGTCGGCGCGCCGGAAATCGAAGGGAACGGCACACCGGGGCAAGGCTTGCTCATCCTCGGTACTACTCCAGGAACATCTTCTGACCTGGTCGCCCTGCCTCCCGGCAATCGCTACGGAGACTTCTCCATTGCTCCCGGTGGAAACGGAACCGGCGCGCTAGGTGGCCAGCCGAACGGCTCGCCGAATGGCGGAACTGGTGGCGGTACAACCGGCGGAACAAATGAGGCGACGGGTGTTGGCCCTGGCGTCACCGGCGGTGGAGGCAACGGAGGCTCCGCGAACCTCGTGAGCATTCCCGGCACTGGCGGCGAAAATTCGCGCAGTCTTGGCAATCTCGAGGCCGAGCACTTGGTTTTCGCGTTACCCAAAATTACCGGTCTGCGCAAGAGCACCATGCTCGTTGCTGCAGGTCCGATGGGCGGCGGCGGCCTAGGCATCTACGGCGCCTTGCATTGCGGCAAGATTTACACCGTCTTCTTGCCTGCGGCGGGAAAGAACTGGACGTTGCAGTATTGCCAAACACCGGCCGAGGGCCAGGCCGCTGAACGACCGAAACAGCAGGTCTACACGAGTGTCGTTCGCATGGAAGAAGCCATCGTGCCCCCAGAACCCGAGCTTCGCTTCGATTTTAAGCGTACGCCGCTCCCACTGGACAAAGTACACAAGTATGTCATTCTAAAAGGCCGTATTACCGAAGAGGGTAAAGTCGCAGACTTGGTCATCCACCAAGGCTTGTCGGACGAAATGGATGCAGCCGCCAAACGTGCCTTCAGCCAATGGACGTTTAAGCCTGCGGTTCGCGGCGGAAAAGCGATCAGCATCGATATTTTGGTCGGAGTACCTTCTGATCCTCCGTCCAAGTCCGCGGCCACACCCTAACGGGCGGTCGAAGGCCGCTTCGAAGGAGACGACTAAGCCTTCGGCCGCGTATGGCGGCGGCGACAATAGGGCGAAAGGCGGCTTGGGTCCGAAAGTGACCCAAAATGGGGAGCTGTGTCGCCGCGTTAGGAAAAAGTTTTCACTTTTTCCCCAATACCGTCTTCAAGCCAACCGGATAACCTCCGCGTAACTTTGTTAAATCCCGGTTTTTCAGCTACTTGGTTTCCTTCATAGGGCTGTCACCTTTCGTGCAAACGGCAGGTTACATGCTCCTATTGGTGACACTGTAACGAAGGCGACCCCTTGGAGTGTCGCCTCTGAGGCAAAACCGTACACCGCCAACACAGGCTCTGGCGCGTCCCTGTATGTACGTCCTCATTCTCTGCAATTTGTCTCTGTAGTTTGGGCCCCTTTTTTTGTAAAGTCGGCTCCGCCTAGCCAGAGCCATAAAAAGTCTTGTTCGGAGATCGCAGAGTGGATAAAGAACTCCTCCAGGTTTCCTTCCTCAGTCATGACAGCGGATTAGGTGAAGCCATTGCCCGTGCGCTTGGCGACGGTTTCGCCCTCCGCACCAATGGCAGCAGCCGCGTGGACCAGCTTCAGGAGCTCCTCACGTGGTCAGACGTCGTCCTTCTGGACCTGCGCCATTCCACCGAGCAAACTGAAGAAATTGGCCTCCGCCTTCTCGATGACATCAACGCCCAGCCCGCGCATCCTCCCGTCGTTGTGCTGTGCGACGCCGAAGACCGCAGCCTCCTCCTCCGCACCATCGAGAAAGGCGCGACCGACTCCGTCGCCAACCCACCCAACATCATGGAACTCCGCCTTCTCTTCCGCCGCGCCTACCGCATTACCGCGGCTGAACGCGAACTCCGCCACCTCCGCGCCCTCGAAAACGGCGGCCGTCGTCTGCATGGCCTGCTCGGCAGCTCCCCCGCCATGCAGGAACTTTTTGCGCTCGCCGAACGCATCGCCCCCTGCGACGTCAACGTTCTCATCACGGGCGAAACCGGTACCGGCAAAGAACTCCTGGCCCGCGCTATCCATCACAAAGGCCTGCGAGGCACTGGCCCCATGGTCGCCTTTTCCTGCGCCAATCTTCCCGAAACTCTTGTCGAAGACGAACTTTTCGGTCACGAAAAGGGCGCCTTCACCGGCGCGTTTACGAGCCGCCAGGGCCGCGTCGAAGCCGCGAACCACGGCACGCTCTTCCTTGACGAAATCGGCGATCTCGGCCTTGGCCTTCAGGCGAAATTCCTCCGCGTTCTTCAGGAACGCAGCTTCGAACGCCTCGGCAGCAACAAAACCATCAACGTTGACGTACGCGTCATCTCCGCCACCAACCGCAACCTCCTCGAAATGGTCAAGGAAGGGAAGTTCCGCGAAGATCTTTACTATCGTCTCAATGTTGTCGAACTCCATCTTCCTGCGCTTCGCGAACGCCGCGACGACATCTCGCTTCTCGCGCACCATTTTCTCCAGCGTTCCGCTGAAACCTTTCACAAAAAAGCGCGCCGCTTTGCAGCTCCCGTTTTGCAGGCTCTCGAAAACTACAACTGGCCCGGCAACGTCCGCGAACTCGAGAACGTCGTCCAGCGCGCCGTCGTCCTCTCAGAAGGCACTACCATCGAAGTCGCGCAGCTCCCAGTCGCCATGCGCGCCATCACGCAAGTCGAGGAACCGCTCGCCGTGGCCTCCGATTCTCCTGTCGAGCGCGATCAAGAAACTCCCATCACTTCCTATGAAGACGAAATCCGCCGCTTCAAGCGTAGCCTCATTGTTCGTACGCTTCGCCAGTACGGCTGGCGCAAAGCCGAATCCGCACGCGCCCTCGGCGTGGCCCGCGGTTATCTGCATCGCTTGATTCACCAGCTCGAAATCCAGGAAGAAGAAGGCGATGCCGCCGAAAAAGAACCAGACAATCCCTCCGTCGGCCCTGTAATGTAGCTACGTAGCTTGCGCCGTCCCTTGGTTTAAGCAACCATAGCTCGCAAGCACCCCATGAACTCTCTTGCATCTTCCGGTGAATCACAGGTAGCCCAAGCCACGCGCCTTCTCGCTGAGCTGCTCTCGCATCTGCAAAACTCACAGAACTCTGACGGCGGCTGGTCTTTCCATGGCGGCGGCGACAGTCGCGTCGAACCCACCTGCTGGGCTCTTATCGCCTTGGCTAATTCTTACGAGTCCGCACAAGCCCACATCGCGCGCGGCCTCGCGTTCGTGAAATCACTGCAGCTTCCCGACGGCGCTTGGCCCGCCGCCTCCGGCATGTCTTCCGGCGGATGGGTGACGTCGCTCGCTGCGCTCACTCTCACGCAATTTCCAGCCAACGAAAAATCCGTCAGCGCCGCATTGCAATGGCTTTGTGATGACTACCCGCGCGACTCCTCCCGCTGGCAAAAATTCCTGAAAAGCCTCAGTTCCGCGAAGCAGCACGCTTCGCATAACGACGAATTCCGCGGCTGGGGCTGGACTCCCCGCACCTCCAGCTGGGTCGAACCCACATCTTTCGCGCTGATGGCTTTCGCCGCGGTAAGCGCGGAACCAGAAGAAGCCTCGCTCGGTTTTTCCCCGGCTGCCCCAGGTTCGCCTTCTGCGGGTTCCGCACCTGTGCGTTCCGAGCGTCCGGATTTTTCCTCGCGTGCCCCAGCTTCGGTTTCGAAATCTGGCATCCCTATCCAACTCGCCAAGCAAATTTCCGATCGCCGCTCGCTCGCTACCGGCCTGCTCTACGACCGTATGTGCGCGGGCGGCGGCTGGAACTGCGGCAACCCCCGCGTGTACGGCGTCGACGGCGATTCCCTGATTCTCCCGACTTGCTGGGCTCTTCTGGCGTTGCGCGACACAACCGAACATCCCAACCGCGCCCTCAGCCTCGCTTGGCTACAAAAATCTTTTGCCGCGATCGCCAGCGCAGGCTCGCACGCTCTCGCGCAAATCACGCTCCAGCACTACGGCATTCCCGTACCGGCAGCTCCGCGCAACTTGCGCGATTGGTCCGTCGCCGATCTCACAGAGCAGGGAACTCACGTCGCCGCTTGGGCCGCCCTCGCCCTCAATTCATCGCGAATCTGGCCGTCAAGGTTGCACTATTCATCCGCCACGCATCCCGAGTCACCAGCATGAACCTCCGCAACCGACAACTCATTCCTTCCTTTAGCCGCCC
>UEXQ01000186.1_pt1 | contig 10886 bp, 8 predicted proteins | sample 4301111 | NCBI WGS metagenome assembly UEXQ01 (sample SAMEA4773181, study PRJEB27434) | metagenome | biome: 2259; feature: agricultural soil; material: soil | place: USA | collected 2014-09 | depth 0.25 m
ACTCCGGCGCGATCGGCAAAGTTCGCCTTGTTCACGGCGGCTTCCTTCAGGACTGGCTGACTTATCCCACCGACTGGAACTGGCGCCTCGAATCTAAACTTGGCGGCGAACTGCGCGCCGTCTCCGACATCGGCACGCACTGGCTCGACCTCATCCAATGGCTCACCGGCGAAAAAGTCACCGAGCTCTGCGCCGACCTCGCCACCGTAATTCCTGTCCGCCACAAGCCGCGCGGCCACGTTGAATCTTTCTCCACGGCCGGAAACGTCGCCACGGATGAGGTCCCCATTTCAACGGACGATTACGCTTCCGTGCTCGTTCATCTCGAACACGGCATCCACGGCGTCTTCACGGTTTCGCAAGTCAGCCCGGGCCGCAAGTGCGCGCTCAATTTCGAAATCAACGGCAGTGACGGCTCGCTCTCCTGGAACGGCGAAGATCCCAACACGCTTTGGATCGGCCGCCGCAACGAACCCAACGGCGAGCTCATCAAGGATCCCTCGTTGCTCAGCAAAGAAGCCCGCCCCTACGCCGCCTATCCCGGCGGCCACGCCGAAGGCTACCCCGACACCTTTGTCCAGCTCTTCCACGATTTCTACAACTACATTGCCGCAGGCAACTTTAGCGCGCCGCGCCGCTTCCCCACATTTCAAACCGGCCACGACGAGCTCCTGCTCTGCGAAGCCATCCAAAAATCCGCCCAGTCCCGCTCCTGGACCAAACTCGAGTGGGACTAAATCCTCCCTGCGAGGAAAAAACGGAGTTCGCGTCGTTTGTGGTGCTCGATGCTCGGGGCGAAGGACTGCGACTACGATATGATTCTCGGCGATGATTTGCCCTGATCCTCCCGATCTAGACCCACTTAAGGAGACTCTCAACTTCTCGCTGATCGGCGCAGGCGTACTCTTCGCTCTGCAGTTTGCATTCGCCCGCACCGCCACGCGAATCTCGACCGCGATTTGGCGCGCGTTTGATGCACTGGCAAGCAAGCCTTGGCTCTGCGGAACTCTGCTCTTTTTCACAACAATCGTTGTGCGCGTGGCGTTGCTCCCGCGCTTCCCGGTTCCCGTACCAGGCATCCACGACGAATTCAGCTACCTACTTATGGGCGACACGTTTGCTCACGGCCGCCTCTCCAACCCTCCACATCCCATGTGGATCAGCTTCGAGACCTTTCACGTCAACTTCTTGCCGCGCTACGCCTCGATGTACCCGCCGATGCAAGGAGTAATGCTGGCGATTGGCCAGTTGCTAGGTAGTCCCTGGGGCGGCGTCGTCCTAGCCTGCGCCGCCATGGTCGCCCTCGTTTACTGGATGCTGCTCGCCTGGCTTCCTCCGCGCTGGGCCCTGCTCGGCGGCATCGTCGTTTGGCTCAAGTTCTGCATCACCAGCTACTGGATCAACAGCTACTGGGGCGGCGCCGTTGGAGCCACCGGCGGTGCCCTTCTGCTCGGTTCGCTGGCGCGAATTCTTCGCAAACCGCGCACGCGCGACGCTCTGCTTTTTGCATTCGGTCTGGCGATTCTTGCCAACAGCCGTCCCTACGAAGGTTTCCTTCTCAGTTTGCCCGCCGGTTTGTATCTGCTCTGGTGGCTGGTCCGCAAAACCTCATCGCATTTCAATTTTCGTGATCGCGCGAAGAAAATTCTTTTCCCCATCGTCGCCGTGCTGGTCCTCACCGTTGTCGCCATGGGCGTTTACAATCGCAATCTGACCGGCCATGCCTTGCTCTTCGCGGAAACGCTCAACGTCCGCACTTATCACACCGCTCCGATGTTTTTGTTCGAGCCCACCAAGCCTCTTCTTCATTACCAAAATCAACAGTTCGAGGAGTTTTACAACGGCTGGGAGCGCGAAGAATACGACCACACCTGGGAAAGCGTGAAGTGCCTCGCGTGGCTGAAAACAGTCCGTTTCTTTTCCGCCTTTGGCTGGTGGGGAATGCTTCTGGCCGCACCGGGCCTTTACTTTGTTTTCCGCGATCCGCGCATGCGTCTTCCGTGCATCATGTTGGCCCTGGTCGCGTTGGGTGCCTATGTGGTGGTCTGGTCCAATGCCCACTACGCTTCACCAGTTACCTGCATTGCGGTTTTGCTTTACTTGCAATCGTTTCGCTATCTGACGCAACTGCGCTGGAAAACCTGGCGCTGGGGCGCGATCCTTGCGCGCGCTGCTGTTCTCTTGCTTCTTGCCGATACCGCAACTGCGGTCGTCCGCAAACAGTGCGACACCTTTTATTGGACGTGCCAGGGCGATGTCAGCCGCGTCGTCATTCAACACAAATTGGAAGCTCTTCCTGGCAAGCACCTCGTAATGGTTCGTTACGGCGACGACCACAACATTCACGACGACTGGGTTTTTAATGAAGCGGATATCGATTCTCAAAAGGTCGTCTGGGCCCGCGAAATTGACGAAAGCCAGGACGCCAAGCTCTTCGACTATTTCAAGGATCGCAAAGTCTGGCTAGTCACGCCCGACGACGACAACACCTACCTCGCTCCGTACTCTCCGCCACCCGATCGTGCCGAAGACAAGTAGGCGAAGCCCCGCGTCGGCCGAAAGTGGCACTAACTTGACCCTGTGCTCTTCCTGGATCGCTGCTAGCTTTTGGTCGCAACCATCAGGTTATTTAAGCCCAACTCAAACGTTCGGTGGTACAACTCAGAGAAGCCTACGCCCTCCAACATCTTCCGCACTTCGCTGACCGGTAGGCGCTTTTGATGCTCATCGCTTTCCATCTCATCGCTGATCAAATGAAATCCGTGCATCACATTCAGAATCGGATCCACTAGCGCCGCCGGCCAAGTCATGATGAGCGACCCGCTGGCCGCCAGAACACGATGCCCTTCGCGCAGTACCGCTTCCGGATTCGTCAGATGCTCGAACACCGCCAGCATGACCACGTGGTCGAACTGCGCGTCTTCGAACGGGAGCCGCGCGCGCAGATCCGCGTGAATTCTCTGCCAACGCCCATGCGTTCCGCTTTCCACTTGGTCATCCACGCCCACGCCTAGTGCAATTCTGTCTTCCGCAAAATCCAGAAACGCCATCTCCAGCCCGCAACCCAGATCGCACACTCGCGAAGCCGGCTTTAAATGCGGGTACGCGGCGCGAAACCGCATTTTTGCGATGAAGTGATCGAGTTGGGTGTAGGGCATACTATTTTTCGCTGCCCGCCGGCTCTAGGCGTTCTTCCGGAGACAGATCGTAATCGCCGATATACGTCCCGCGGCTGATGCCGAGCATGCTCAAAAAGAACGAAGAAAAAACGATCTGCACCCCTAGGAACAGCCACATGGACCAGAACAGAACTCCGCGCACTTGCGCCAGAGGACCGAATCCGCTGGCTGCCCATTGCCAGGCAATGTAGGCACAGCCCGCAAATCCTGCGACGAACAAAAGTCCGCCTAACAACAATCCCTTTTCCAGCGAGACACGCTTCAGCACTCGTTTTAACGAAACCGTGTTGCGGTCAAACCGCTCCGCGTAGCTGAATACTTTCGCAAACGCGCCGATCGCCAGTATCTGTGCGCCGAGAAGCGTGAAGATCACGCCGAAAATCATCGTGTGGACGTCGAGCACAACGTTGTGCCCCATCGTTCGCGGCCCGGGCAAGAGCCAGAACACCAGCGCAAGCCCAACCGCCATCAGCAGCCCGCCTGGCAGCAGAAACAGCCAGTTCGGCGCGTAAAGCAGCATGAAGCGCAAATGCCGCCAACCGTCGCGAAAGCTGCGCAAATGAGGCGGCCGTCCCCGCTTGTCCTTCCACAACGTGATAGGAATTTCCGACGTTTTCGCTCCGATCTGCGCCGCCTTGATCACAAACTCCGAAGCAAACTCCATGCCGCTGCTGCGCAAATCCATGCGCTCAAAAACGTCCCGCGTGAATCCGCGCATTCCGCAATGCGAATCGCCAATGCCAGTGCGAAACAAGACGTTCAACAGCGCGGTCAATCCAGGGTTCCCAATGTATTTGTGGTGCCACGGCATCGCGCCCGGCTTGATTTCGCCTTCGAACCGGTTGCCCATCACCACTTCATTACCCTTGCGCCATTCCTCCACAAATCGCGGCACTTCGCTAAAGTCGTAGCTGTCGTCCGCATCGCCCATCACGATGAACGCGCCATGCGCCGCGCGAATTCCCGCCTTCAACGCTGAACCGTAACCGCGCTGCGCGACAGGAACCACGCGCGCGCCGGCTTTCTGAGCAATCTCGACCGAACCATCCGTCGATCCGTTATCGGCAATCACCACTTCTCCGCGCAATCCCGCATCCACAAAGGCTTTCTGCGCCTTCTCGATGCAAGTGCCCAGCGAATTTGCCTCATTAAGGCACGGAATGACCACCGACACGTCCACGGTCTCTGTCTCGACGTTCGTCGCCATCTGCGTCGTCATCTGCGGCCGGAGTTCGGGCACGCGCTTCGTCTCCACCAACTCACCTCAACCAAACAGACAAATTCCTTGCCGTGAACAAAGCTCGTCGTTTTCTCTGGTGATCGTGCTGCGATTTGCTTTTTCCGGATTCGCCAGTATCATGGCGCATCTCAAAAAGCCCCGAGATCTTCATTGTCCACTACTTTCGATTCGGCTTCCAGCGCTGACGCCTCTCGTCCCAGTCGCGGAAGGCTTCTACAGGTACTCGGCGTATGGTTCGGAATCGCGGCCGCTATCGGCAACACGATCGGTGCCGGCATCGTTCGCGCCCCCGGCGATATTGCGCAGTGGCTTCCTAACGCTTATCTGTTTCTCGGCGTCTGGGTTGTCGGCGGTCTGTACGTCTTCGTAAGCGCCCCGTCCATGGCGGAGCTCGCGGCGGCCATCCCCAAGAGCGGAGGCCAGTACAACTTTGCTCGCCGCGGCATTAGCGAGTACGCTGGCTTTCTGGTCGGCTGGAGCGATTGGCTTTCCACCTGCGGAACAGCTGCAGCTGTCTCGATCGTGGTCGCGGAGTACACCAGCGCTTTTGTACCGGAGCTGAACGGCAGCACCGTCCTCCTCGGTCAGACATTCACTGTGCAGCAGTTAACCGCCGTAGCGGTTATCCTCGGCTTTTTTCTGTTGCAATGGCGCGGTGTCAGCTGGGGCAGCAACGCGCAGCTGGTAACCGCCGCTATCAAAACCGCAGCTTTCCTGGTCGTTGTTGCGGCCTGCTTTCTCCTGGGTGGCCACGCGCGCGCAGCAGCTCCCACAACTGCCCTTCCGCTCAAGACTGGCTGGCTGCTGGTTACCTCTTTCTTGCTCGCGCTGCAGGCTGTGCTGTACTCCGTGGATGGCTGGGCTGGCGTGTACTATTTCGGAGAGGAAGTGCGCAATCCGGGCCGCGAAATTCCGCGCGCCATCTTCGGCAGCGCCTTCTCCATTATCGCAATCTACCTGCTGCTGAACATGGCCGTGCTGTACGTGCTTCCGATCGGCCGTATTGCCGGCGACAAATTCTCGCTGGGCACTGCGGCAGACCAGGTGTTCGGTTCCTACGGCGACTCGGTCATTCGCGCCATCATGATCGTTTCGATGCTCAGCTGCCTGAACGCCAACCAGCTCTTCTGCTCGCGCACGCTGTACAAAATGAGCGACGATGGTCTGTTTTTCCGCGCGGCATCGCGGGTGAACAAGGGCGGCACTCCGGTGGTCTCGCTGTTGCTGAGCACCCTCGTCGGCATACTTTTTGTGCTCGGATCCTTCGAACGCGTCATCGCTATGCTGTCCTTTTTCTTTGTGGCTAACTACGCGCTGTCGTATGTTTCCTTGTTCATGCTGCGAAAGCGCGAACCCCAGCTGCCGCGCCCTTACCGCGCCTGGGGTTACCCCTGGACCACCGCGACCGCCCTGGTTGCTTCGGCGCTGTTTCTGGTTGCTTCGCTTCTCGAAGATCGGCACAACGCGCCGATCGCGTTTGCCATCTTGTTAGCCAGCTACCCTGTTTTTCGTGTCCTCAAGATGATCTCGCCCGGTCCGGGAAAAACCGCATGAAACTGCATCCGCAGTGGGTCTGTCTGGCTTTGCTGGCTGCGCTTTCTCCTGGACACACCGCAGCTCAGACTCTCGCCGAAAAACTCGGCTATCCCAAAGATGCCAAGCTGCTCATCATTCATGCCGATGACGTCGCCGAAACTCACGCGGTCAACGCCGCTACCTTCCAGGCTCTCGAATCCGGCGCGGTCAATTCCGCAAGCATCATGGTGCCCTGCCCCTGGTTTCCGGAGGCAGCCGACTACGCGAAAACTCATCCCGACGCCGATTTCGGCTTGCATCTGACTCTCACCAGCGAGCGCTTGTATTACCGCTGGGGACCGGTCGCCGCACGTGACAAGGTTCCCAGCCTAGTGGACAGCAACGGATACTTTCATCATGACTGGGAGCAGCATCCTCGCATTGATCCGCGGGATGTCGAAACCGAACTGCGCGCGCAGATCGAACGCGCGCTGGCCATGGGAGTACGCCCAACCCATTTCGATTCGCATCAATATCGCCTGATTGAGAATGGGAGGGAGATCTTTCAGGTTCTGCTGCGGCTAGGCCATGAATATAACGTGCCGGTTTTTGTGGCGCGCGATTGGTTTGCGGAACACGCCTATCTCGAGGCCAGCCTCGGTTTACGAGATCTCGTAATCGATCACACGGTGACTATCAGTCCCGACGTGCCTGCGGAAGACTGGGCGAATTTCTATCGTGACGCGCTGAAAAACCTGCAGCCTGGGGTCACGGAATTCGTGATCCACGTGGGATTGGCCGACGAAGAACTTCGTGCGGCCACGCGCGAACGCACAACCTGGGGCGCCGCCTGGCGGCAGCGAGACTTCGACTTCTTCATGAGCAAGGAATTTCGTTCGCTGCTTGAGCAGCAGCACATCAAGCTGATTACCTGGCGCGAGCTCGCCAAGGCAGCGGCAAACCGCTGACCCGCCCGCTTACTGCGGCTTTTCCGCGATCGACTTCGCCTGCAGGAAATGCAGCAAGTAGTCCTTGCCGCCAGTCTTCGAATCTGTCCCCGACATATTGAACCCGCCAAACGGGTGCGCGCCGACCATCGCGCCGGTGCATTTGCGATTCAGATACAAATTGCCAACGTGAAATGATTCTTCAGCCTTTTCCAGCTTGGCCTTGTTCTTCGAATATACGGCGCCCGTCAGGCCAAATTCTGTGTCGTTCGCGATCTGCAGCGCTTCATCAAAATCCTTTGCTTTAATCACTGCCAGAACCGGGCCAAAAATCTCTTCCTGCGCGATCCGCGCCTTCGGGCTTACGTCGGCAATAATCGTCGGCTGCACAAAGTAACCGTCACCTGGCGCGCGCGCCCCTCCCAGCACCACTTTCCCTTCCTTCTTTCCAACTTCGATATAGTCGAGAATCCCGTTCATCGCGCCTTCGCTGACCACCGGCCCCATGTAGTTCGTAGGGTCTTCGCTCGGCCCCACGGTCACCTTCTTCGCGCGCTCGACCAGCTTCTGCACAAACGTCTCGTACACCCCCTCCGAAACAATCGCTCGCGAGCAGGCGGAACACTTCTGCCCCTGGTAGCCAAACGCCGCCTGCGCCACGCCTTCCACCGCGGCGTCCACGTCTGCCTCTTCGTCCACGATTGTCGCGTCTTTGCCGCCCATCTCCAGTACCGCGCGTTTGATCCACAACTGCCCCGGCTGCCGCTTAGCCGCCGCTTCGCTGATCAGCAAACCAACGTCCTTCGATCCGGTGAATGCGACAAACCGCGTCTTCGGATGCTTCACCAATGCATCGCCCGCGACCTCGCCCAGCCCAGTAACAAACTGCAGCGCCTGCCTGGGAATTCCCGCCTCGTACAAAATTCCCACCATCTTCGCCGCAATTACCGACGACTCTTCCGACGGTTTGAGCACCACGGTATTTCCCGCCACCAGCGCTGCTGCCGCCATTCCCGTCGCAATCGCCGCCGGAAAATTCCACGGCGGGATTGCCGCACCTGCGCCTAGCGGGATGTACACCATGAAGTTTCGTTCGTTCTGATAGGGAACGACCTTGTGTGGCCCTGCCAGTCGCAACATCTCGCGGCCGTAATATTCGAGGAAGTCGATCGTCTCCGCTGTGTCCGCGTCCGCTTCTGCCCAGGACTTGCCCACTTCGTAGCAGATCAGCGCCGAAATTTCGAACTTGCGCTGCCGGATAATGCTAGCGGCCTTGAACAATATCTCCGCACGCCGCTCCGCCGGCACCTTCTTCCACGTCTCGAAATATGCGTGCGCCGACTCAATCGCCTGGCGCGCCTGTTCCGCGCTCGCACTCTGCACAACCCCAACGACCTGCGACGGGTGCGACGGATTGGTGGACTTGATCTTCTCCGTCGTCTTGACCTCCTGGCCGTTGATGTACATCGGATAGTCGCGGCCAAACTCGCGCGCCACCTTCTGCAATGCCGCTTCCATCTCGGCTTTGTTCTCGGCCTTAGTAAAATCCACAAACGGTTCATTCGTAAATTCCGGCTTCTTCAGTTTCACTTCGGCGGTAGCCATAATCGCCCCCTGTTTGCTTTTGTAAATATCTAGTGTAGCGCCTTTACGCGGTCAACTCGCGCGCGGCGTCAGCGAAGGTGTGGGTGTGCGCATCCACATCGGCTGCCGTAGTCGCCGGGCACATCAGCGCCATATTGTGAAATGGCGTCAGCAGCACGCCGCGATTCAACGCAAAGAGGTGCAGGAAACGTTCCAACTCGAAGTCCGCCGCAGCAGCTGATTCTCCGCCATTCCTTGGCGGTTTCGCTGTGAAGTGATACTCCGCTCGTGCACCCAGTTGGATCACGTTCCACGGCAGCGCGTTCTTCTTGATCTCTGCGGCCACGCCATCATTGAACCGCTTGGCCAGCGAAATCATCTTTTCGAACGCGGCCGGCGTCAGCACATTTTCCAGCGTTGCGCGCATCGCCGCCAGGGACAACGCATTCCCCGCCAGCGTCCCGCCGATTCCGCCTACGTCGCAATCTTCCAGCGCAATTCGCGCCGAAATCCGCTGCGCCACCTCTTCCGTCACGCCATACGTCGAACCTGGAATCCCGCTCCCGATCGGCTTCCCAAACACTACAAAATCCGGATCGAGCCTCCACTCCTTCGTGCAACCACCCGGCCCCGCACAAATCGTGTGCGTTTCATCCGCGATGAATACCGTGCCGTACCGGCGCGTCAGCTCGCGCGCGGCCTTCCAATATCCCTCGTCCGGCAAGATAATCCCGACGTTCGTCATCGCCGGTTCAGCCAACAGCACCGCCACGTCACGCTGCTTCAGCGCCTCTTCCAGGGCGTTCAAATCGTTGAATTCGACCACCCGCGTCGTCTGCGCGGGATTCACCGGCGGCCCGATGTTCCCGCGCCGGGGCCCCACAGCGCCGTCGTGCAATCCTGCGAACGATTCGTCCACCGTCCCGTGATAGCAGTAGTTGTAAACCAGAATCTTCGACCGCTGCGTGATCTCCCGCGCAATTCGAATCGCAAACCGGTTCGCATCCGTCGCCGTCAGCGCGAATTGCCAATAGGGCAGACCAAATCGCCGCTTCAGCTCTTCGCCTACCCACAGCGAATCTTCCGTCGGCAACATCAGCGTGATGCCTTCGCGCACGCGCCGCGCAATCGCGTCCGCAACTACATCCGGCGAGTGTCCCGTCATCGCGCCCGTATCACCCAGGCACAAGTCCACATACTCGCGGCCATCCACATCTGTGAAATGCGCGCCTTTCGCTTTCGCCACAAAAACCGGAAACGCGCCGGCCCACTTCTTCATCCAGTTCATCGGCACGCCGCCCAGCAGCGAATTCTTGGCACGCGCGTAAAGCTCCGCCGATTTGGGATGCTCCGCTATGAATTTCTTTTCTTCTCGTTGTTTCAGTTCGTGCAGCTTTTCGCGGCTGATCGTGGACATAAGTTTGGCTTCGAAGCCCTCGTACGAGCCGAGCGGTAGTGATCACAATACGCAGAAGCTTTTGTTTCCCTCGGTGAAGATCGCGATGTACTCGTCGTCATCGAAAGAGCGGTAGCCGGCGGCCATGTGGTTCAAGCACTCGCGACCTTTGATCAAAGACAAGGCTCGCGCGAATGCCGAACTGGGTTCATCCGTGTCAATAAAGAGGTTCATTTCGCCGGATCCGCAATCGTGGCCATCTACGATTCCCAGGTCGCCCAAGCCCTCAGTGATTACCTTTTCAAGATTCATCAGAAGGTCGTAGTCAGCTTGAGATGAGAAGGGCCACTGCAGAACAAGTTGGTATTTCACAGACCTCTCATCGCAGCTCGTGGATGATTTCTTTCGCGGCATTGGCCCCGCTTGCGCCCGTCAAGCCGTTCCCCGGATGCGTCCCGTTGCTGCACATAAACAAGCCGCGCACCGGTGTCTTATACCGCGCCCAATCCAAGACGGGCCGCATGGTGAACAATTGATCCAGCGCCAACTCGCCGTGAAAAATATGTCCGCCGGTGAACCCGTAACTTTTTTCCAGGTCCTCCGGCGTAATCACCTGCATGCCTTCCACAATTCCCGGCAGGTTCGGCGCATACGGAGCCAGCGTCTTCACCACCACATCACCCAATTCCTTGCGCCGCGAACCCCAGCTGCCGTCCTTCAGCGCAAACGGAGCGAACTGCACGTACACCGACATCACATGCTTCGCATCCGGCGCCAGCGAAGGGTCGAGGATCGTCGGAATCGTCGCTTCCAGCCACGGCGCCGGGGGGAATTCCCCGTATTTCGACACATCGAACGCCTTCTCCAGGTAATCAATATCCGGCCCGATGTGAATCCGCCCGCTCAGCGCTTTCAAATACCCATCTTGTCCGATCGCATCCGCCAGCGAAGGAAATGACGGCAAGTCGCCCAGCGCCAAATTCACCTTGGCAACCGTGCCCTTCATGCGCACGTTCTTCATGCGC
>UEXQ01000180.1_pt1 | contig 10840 bp, 5 predicted proteins | sample 4301111 | NCBI WGS metagenome assembly UEXQ01 (sample SAMEA4773181, study PRJEB27434) | metagenome | biome: 2259; feature: agricultural soil; material: soil | place: USA | collected 2014-09 | depth 0.25 m
GCCGCGCGAGTCAGTGAATTTCCGGCTGCGCGGGTTTGCCCGGTTTGCGCGGCAGCATGTCAGGTAGCTGCGCAACATTGTAGGCATAGACCGCAAGGACCTGCGCGCCTTCGGCGAGGTCGTCCCATTTCACGCGGTCGAGCGTGTCGTTCTGTGAGTGGTGGTCTTTTTCATAGTTGGCAACTTCCTGGATGCACCACGACGCGGGCACGCCCTCGGCGTCGAATGGAACGTGATCGCTGCCGCCTTCGCTACGCAGGCTCGGTTCGGAGAGGCCGATGGATTTGTCGGTTGCCAGCGGGTACAAAACGCGGCCCATGGTTTCGCGCAAGCCGTAGTTGTGCATCAGGCCGATGGTCAGGACTTTGCCGGTGCCCGTGTCGTGAACGAGGACGCCGGAAATTTTGCTCATTTCGTCTTTGTGCGCGGCAACGTAGGCGCGAGAGCCGTTGAGACCTTGCTCTTCTCCCGTGAAAAGAACAAAGCGAATGGTGCGCTGGGGCCTCACGCCGGATTTGACGAGGGCGCGCGCCGCGGCGAGCACGGCCATAGAGCCGGTGCCGTTGTCTGTTGCGCCGGTGCCGAGATCCCACGAATCGAGATGGCCGCCGATGATGACGACTTCGTCGGGTTTTTCCGTACCTTTAAGTTCGGCGACAGTGTTGTAAACCGTGACGGGCTTGCCGGTGAGCTTGCCCTGAATGTCGACTTCGGCCTCGACGGGACCTGCGTCGAGCAAACGCCAGAGCAGTGTGGCGCTTTCGCGCGACATGTACGCAGTGGGCAGAGCCGCAGGCTGATACTGGCGAGACATTCCGGTTCCCATGTTCATCATGCCGTACCACTTTTCAGACGCGATGAGGATGGCGGCGGCGCCTTCGTCTTTCAGAAATTTGACTTCATCCTGGAGCAAATGGAAGCGGCCGCGGTAATCCTGCAGGAGCATGTTTTTCGGATGGTCGAGCGGCAAATTGCTTTCGGCGTAAGGCGTGAGCATCGGATTCGACGGCCCTTCCGTTTCGCCGGGGCGGTCGAGGAGAACGATGGCACCTTTGAGCTTGCCTGCGTATTGTTTCAAGTCATCGAGCTTCTTAATGCCAATGCCGACCACCGGGCCGCGCGCGGGGCCGTTGCTGGAGGGCGTCCATCCCGCGGACTCGAGCGTGAGAGCTTGTTCGGCGGGCGTGATGACGCGGCCGGTTGCGGGACCACGCGTCCAGCCGTTGGCGATCGTCCAAGGTTCGAGGTGTGCGTCGAGGCCGAGCGCTTTGAATTGATCGAGCGTCCAGTGGCTGGCCTGATCGAGTTTCGGAGAGCCCGTGAGACGCGGGCCGATGCGGTCGGTGAGATAGGACAGGTCGGCTTGAAGCTGCGATTGGTCAGCTTTGACTTGTGCGATCAGCTTGGCATCTATTTCAGCGACGGGATCGGGCGCCGGCGGGGGAGGCGGCGCGGCATTGGCTGCGGTCTGCGGCGGCTTAGGAGCGACCGCTCGGCGCGGGAGCATGTCCGGAAGCTGCGCGGTGTTGTACGCCCAGGCGGCGAGCACTTGCGCGCCCTGATTCAGATCGTCCTTCCAAACTTTGTCGAAGGTGTCGGATTGGCTGTGGTGGGTCTTTGAATATTCAGCACCGTTTTGAATACACCAGAAGCCGGGGACGCCTACATCGTCGAACGACGCATGGTCGGTACCAAAAGTGCGCACCAGGCTGGGTTCGAGGAGCTTGAGTTCGGTGAGCGGTGCCAGAACCTGGTCTACGATTTCGCGCGCCTGATAGTTGTCGTGCAGGCCGAGCGTTAGGACGCGGCCGGTGCCGGTATCGTGAACGAGCACGGCGGAAATTTTGTCGAGGTCGGCTTTGTGGGCTTCGACGTACTTCACGGAACCGACGAGGCCTTCTTCTTCCCCGGAGAATAGGACAAAGCGAATCGTGCGCTTGGGTTTTGGCCCGGACTTGGCCAGAGCGCGAGCGGCTTCCAGAACGGCGGCTGAGCCAGTGCCATTGTCGGTGGAACCCGTGCCGAGATCCCACGAATCGAGATGGGCGCCGAGGATGACCACTTCGTCGGGCTTTTCGCCGCCGCGAATTTCGCCGACGGTGTTGTAGACCTCGACCGGTTTGTCGCTGAAGGAGTTGGTCATGTTGATTTCGAGCGTGACGGGACCATGCTTCAGCAAACGCCAGATCATGCGGTAGCCTTCACCGGTGATGAAGGCGTTGGGAATGGGCCCCATGTCGAACTTTTCGCCACCGACGCCGGTCATGTTGAGCAGCGCGTGCGGCTTGTTGGAATCGCGCAGGACGACGACGACGCCTTCGCTTTTGAAGAATTGATTGCGCGCGCGCGCCAATTCGATGAACGCGGCGAACGGCGATGGAGCGGGCGGCTGGCCAGCGGGTGGAGGCGGCGCCTGCATGGGGCGTACGTATTCGGCGTTGGCATCCTCAGGTCGCGGCGGAGAAAGCGGCTGCGGCTCCTGCGCAATGACGATTGCGCCTTTGAGTTTGCCCTTGTACTTGGCGAAGTCGTCCTTTGTTTTGGCGTCGAAGAAAACGACGGGGCCGCGGACCGTGCCCTTGGTGCCGGGCGCCCATCCTGCAGAGGCGATGGTGAGCGGATGCTCCGTCGGCGCAACGACGCGCGCAGAGGCGGTGCCGCGCGTCCACGAGTGGGCGATGGTCCACGGCTCCAGGTGGACGTTGACCAGACCATATTTTTTCATGACCTCGGCGGTCCACTCATTGGCCTGCTTGAGCTGCGGCGAACCGGTGAGGCGCGGGCCGATGCTGTCCGAGATGTATTCGAGATTCTGCATGGCCTCGCTGTGGTCGCGCACTTCGGCCAAAATCTGTAGATCGGCGGCCGCGAGCGGATTCGTGTCTTGCGCAGGCGCCGCAAAACCTTTCCGCGCGGCAATCGCTGCCATCGCCAACGGCGCAAGCATGCACACAGCAACCATTCGATGAAAACGCATTCTCACCCTCACCTTCGCTACTTCATCAAAATGTCAGATCGCAATCGGAATCGCACTCGCAACCACTTCGTTTTAAGGCACCCAGAGTAACTGGAGGGAGCCGGCTATCTCTTCGACGTACGGCGGGGCCGGTTGCGTTTCGCCTTTTTTGACGTGCACCGTCGCGAACTGCGCGGTGCGCGTGGCGCCAGCTGACATACCGGACAAAAATGACTGCTGCGCCCGGAAACGATCATTCTTCGGATTTTCGCGCCGCAGCGAAGGCAGGCTTCGCCCTCGCGCCCGTACACTTTGTGGTGCTGTTGGTAATCGCCAGGGATGCCGCCCGCGTCCACAAAGTCAGAAATGGACGAACCACGCAGCTCGATCGCTTTAAGAAGAATTTTGCGAAGTTCCTTTCGCAGTGCTTCGAGTTCGACGGCGGTCAGGCGCCTTCCGGTTTTTGCCGGATGGATTTTCGCTTTCCATAAGCTCTCGTCGGCGTAGATGTTGCCCACACCGCGCAGAACGCTTTGATCAAGCAGCAGCGCCTTAATGCGGGCTTTGCTGGCGTTAACGCGGCGTTCAAATTCCTCGGCGTTGACGTGGAGGGGATCCGCACCGAATCGCTCGAGCTCGGCTTTAAGAGCGGCGCCGGAGAGATACGCCATGCGGCCAAAGCGGCGCGCGTCGGTGTAGCGCAGCTCGCGGCCATCATCGAGCGCAAATGTGACATGCGTGTGCTTGGCCAGCGGCTGTTTCGGAGAGTGAGGCGCAAGATGACCAGTCATGCCGAGATGGACCAATAGTGCCTCGGACATTTGCCCCGATGCGTCCTCGGCGGCCGTAGACGACGGCGCAGCGAAGACGGCGCGATTCGCTAGCTGCAGCAGCATGAATTTGCCAAACCGTTCGATCCGAACGATGTGCCGTCCCGGCAATTCGCGCTCGATCGCGGAGGGATCATCAATGAAATCGGTTTTGCGCAGCGTTACCGAGAGAATTTGCCGTCCTGCGACGGCTGCCTGCAATCCGCGCGCGACGGTTTCGACTTCAGGAAGTTCCGGCATGGTTCAAACGAAAATAATACAACGAGGGCGCGCGGCCTTGCTGCCAAGCCATGCGCCCGAGAAGGAAGTGCAAAACGCGAAAGAGATTCGTTATTGCTGGTGATAGTTCGGATACGGCGGATGATCCGGGATCACGACCGGATGCTTCTTCAGCGCCTCCAGCGTGACCTCGACCGCCTTTTCGAGCTGCGCGTCATGACCTGCAGCGACCGACGCCGGATCGTTTTCCACTTCGATGTCCGGCGCAATGCCGCGATTCTCCACTTCCCATTCGCCATGCAAACCGTAAATCGCAACGCGTGGCGCAGTGACGCCGCCGCCATCCATCAGCGGCGGATAGTTGTAGATGCCGACCAACCCGCCCCACGTGCGAGTGCCGACCAGCGGGCCGACTTTGTCCTGCTTGAACATCCAAGGCAGCGCGTCGCCACCGGAGCCGGACATCTCGTTGATGATCATCGTTTTCGGGCCATAGATTTGCGCTAGCGGCGAGCAGAACTTCTCGCCTTCACGCGAAATGGCGCAATTTCGTAGCGGCCTTTGCAGCAAATCAATGATGTAGTCCGCGATCAACCCGCCGTGGTTGTACCGCTCGTCAATGATGGCGGCCTGCTTGCCGACCTGCGCGAAGTAGAAGCGGTTGAAGTTCAAGTAGCCGCCCGTCGCGGTGTCGGGTACGTGAACGTAAGCGATCTTGCCGCCGCTGAGTTCGTCCACCTTGCGGCGGTTGTCTTCTTCCCACGCGCGATTACGCAAGGGAAATTCGCTGCCGAGTGGCACGACGGTTGTTTCCCGCGCGTCTTTTCCGTCAGCGTTCGGACCGACCTTGATTTTGACTTGCTTGCCGGCGGTGTTCTCAAAGTAGCGATACACCTCGCTGGTCGGCTTCACATCGACGCCGTTTACTTCCAGCAAGTAGTCGCCAAGCTTCACGTCGACGCCGGGTTGCGTCAGGGGCGCTCGCAGATCAGGATTCCAGTTCTCACCGTTGTAAATGCGCGCGAAGCGGTAGCGGCCATTTTCAATTTTGAAATCGGCGCCAAGCAGCCCGCCATTCACTTTCGGCGCCTTGGGAATGTCGCCGCCGAAAATGAACATGTGACCGATGGTGACCTCACCGAGCATTTCCGTGAAAAGGTGGTTCAAGTCGCCGCGCCCGCCGATTCCTTTCAGGTACGGCGCGTACTTTTTCTCAGCGGCGGCAAGGTCGAGCCCGTGCCAGTGCGGGTCATACAAAAAGTCGCGCTGGATACGCCAAACTTCGTGGTACATCTGGTTCCATTCGGCGCGCGGATCGACGTACACTTCGAGCCCGTCGAGCTTCAATGCGCCGTCGCCGGGCTTGGGCGCCGCAGCGGTTGCCGCGATAAACCACGAGTCGCCCTGGCGATACAACACCTTTTCGCCGTTCGCGGAAAACGCGCCGCCATTGATCCCGCTCAGGAACGCCTCGGTCTTCCGCGTGGACACATCAAACTTGCTGATCGTAAACGCAGGCGGCCCGCTGATCGAAGGTAGCGTCGGCCCTTCGGTCACGTACAGAATTCCCGGCTTGCCGGGAGTCAGGCCAACGTAGTTCGCCGCCTTAATGGGCAGCGAAACGATACGCTGGCCGATGCCGTCCAGATCAATCGTGACGACGACTTTTTCCTCTTTCTTGTCGTCGTCCTTTTTGTCAGTGTCTTTTTTCTCCGCATCTTTCTTTTCGGCTTCCTTTTTGTCCGATGCCTTTTTGCTCTTGTCATCCGACTTCGCGTCTTTCGGTTTTTCGTCGGACTTCTTTTCATCCTTCCCCACTTTCTCGTCGTCGCTCTCCGGAGCCATTGGGGACGGCTCGGTCTTCTTCAATACGACGGCGTAGACGTGGCGCGAAACGGGGTGCTGAAAGCTGGTTAAATCGAGCCAACCGGACGAAAGACCGAAGTCCGTGCTCGCGCCGAAATAAATGTACTTTCCATTTTTGTCGAATACAGGAAAGCGCGCTTCTCCCATGCCGTCGGTAATTTGCGAGTTCTTTCCCGAATCAATCGAGTACACGAAAACCGCGCGGAAATGGCTAGGCAGATAACGCGAATACGTCAGCCACTTGCTGTCCGGCGACCAGGCTGGATCGAGTGCGTACGTCGGATCTTCGTATAAATCGGTATCAACTTTGACCGGAGTGCCTTTGTCGATGTCTACGTACCAAAGGTTCAAACGCTTATCGATGTAGGAAAGCTTCTTGCTGTCGGGCGACCAGTTCGGGTTGTAGAAGAACGATGGCGGATTGCCGAGATTGATCTTTGTCACTTCGCCCAGCCCGCTCTGGTCTTTCAAGTGAAGCGCGTATTCGCCAGACTCATCGGAAAAATAGGCGATCCACTTTCCGTCAGGACTCCAAGCCGGGTCGCGCTCGACGACGTTCGTCGTGCGTGTCAGGTTGCGGATGTCTCCCTTTTCCGCTGGCACGCTGACAATTTCACCGCGCGCTTCAAACACGGCGCGCACGCCGGTGGGCGAAATGCCGGCGTTCGAAATATTATCCGCGGCCTTTTCCCAATGCGGCCGCGTGGACGGCAGGTCGCCCGCCACGTGAATGCTGACGCGCTCCCCCTTGCCGCTCTTCGTATCCAGCACGTAGATTCCGCCGAACTGCTCGTAGACCAGCGCGTCCGGCCCGGCGGAAATGGACTTGATGTCCAGCGCTTTGTTCTCCAGAACCTGCTTCACTTGCTTCGTTTTCACGTCGTAAGCAAAGATCGTAGCCGGTCCTTTGCGATCGGAGAGAAAATAGACCGTGTCTCCAACCCACACCGGATTGGTATCGTTGGAGTTTTCCCGCGGCACTTTTTCCAGTTGTAGATCGCTGAACCGCACGATGTAGATCGGCGTGGTCTGCCCGCCGCGATAGCGTTTCCACGCATCCTGCCACCTTAGATTCGGCACGTAAGCAAAGCTCTTGCCGTCGGGCGAATACGTTCCTTCGAACGCCCGCCACATCGGCAGCACTTCGGGCACTCCGCCTTCGACCGGCACGGTGTAGATGCGGGAAACGTCGGCCCACGCATCACGCAGCGAAATAAGGACGACGCGCTTGCTGTCCGGCGTCCATCCCACAGGGCCGTCATTCGCAGGATGCCACGTCAGTCGCCGCGGCTCGCCGCCCTCCGCCGGCATCACGTACACGTCTTCATTGCCGTCGTATTGCCCGGTAAAGGCAATCCATTTCCCGTCGGGAGAAAAATAAGGACTGCTCTCGTGGCCACCAGTGGTCAACTGGCGCGCTTCGCCGCCGGCACGCGGTACGCTCCACAAATAGCCACCGTACGCGAACGCGATTTCCGTCCGACTGATCGTCGGTTCCGTAGCCAGCAGCGGTGAATCGTCCGCCGCCCAGGCAAGATTGGCCGCAGCCAGCAGCATCGCAAGCAGCACTGCAAAACGCAGTTTCATGGATCCTCCCAAAAACCTGCAAAAAGAGCGTAAAAGCTTTGCCGTGCCCCGCGGATGTTCTTGCGGACAAGCGAAAACGGAAGATTGAATATTACTTTACCGGCGCCGGCCAGAAGCCCGGCTCGGAAATCTTTCGCGTATCCTGCTGCGTCGCGTATTTCTCCACAGCGGGACGGATTTCCGACGCTTTGCCGATCAGCATGAACACCAGGTTCTCTTCCGGAAAATGCTTCTCGATCGCTTGCTTGGCGACCGGCAATGTCACCGCGTCAATGCGTGCTTCCAATTCATTGATCTCGTCGTCGGTCAAACCATAAAACTCATTGTTGGCAATGCGCCGCGCAAGTTGCCCCGAGGTCTCGATCGACGGCGGAAACTGGCCCTTGATATACGCCTTCGCCGATGCCAGTTCGTCGGCGGTCACACCTTCCTTGTGCAATTTGCCCAAAATCTTGAGCGCAAGGTCTATGGCCTGCACTGTGGTCTCATTTTTCGTATAGCTGTAAATAGCGAACGCTCCAGGCTGCTTCTTCGAATCGAAGAAGGATTCCGCTCCATACGTTAGTCCGGATTCGACGCGCAGCGCTTCATTCAGCCGCGAAGTGAATCGCCCGCCGAAAATAATGTTGACGATGCGAATGGCTACGCGGTCCGGCTCGTTCACCGCGGTGCCAATACTGCCAACCACAAAAAAGGTTTGCGTGGAGTCTGGCTTGTCAATCAGTAGAAGCTTTTTGCCCTTCACAGGCTGCGGCGCCGCTAGCACAGGGGGAGCCGGGCCTTTCGCTGTCCAGCCGCCGAAGACTTCCTCCAGTTTCGCCTTCATTTGCGAGGCGTTGAATTCCCCGGCGACGGCGAGAATCATGTTTCCCGGCGCGTAATTCGTTTCATAAAACTTCACGATGGCGTCGCGTTTGATGTGCGTCAGCGATAGATCGTCGCCGCCCTCTGGCCGCGCGTAAGGATGCTTGCCGAACAGATAACCGTAGTAATAGGTGAGTGCCACGGATTGTGCTTCGTCCTTCGCCGCCTTTACGCCGTCTATGCTCTGCGACAGAAGCTTGTCCACTTCCGCCTGGGAGAATGCCGGACGCAGCAGCGCATCGCTCAACAAGTTGAGGCCCTGGTCCAGATCCTTGCTCAGACACTCCGCTGAAAGCGCGGTGAAATCCACCCCTGCATCCGCGCTGAAACTGGCTCCGATAAAATCCAGATCCTCGGCGAATTTTTGCGCGCTGCGCGTGGTGGTGCCTTTGCGCAGCAACCCCGCGGTAACCGAGGCCAAGCCTTCCTGTCCCGCCGGATCCATGACTGAACCCGCCTTCACAATCGCGGCGAAGCTGACCATCGGCACGCCGCGCTTTTCCATCAGCAAAACGGTCATACCGTTCTTGAGCGAGATTCTTTCGTGCGGAGGAAGTTTCAAGGTCTGTGCCTCGGCAACGAACGCCAACGTCAGGACCAAGGAAAGTGTGGCCAGGCAGCGCACTGCAGAAGGTTTGCGGCTCATTGCTTGACGCTCCCCTCTGCGGTGCCGTCCGTACCGTTGTCGGGAAGGAGTGTGGCTACCGTGCGGTTGTTCGCGCCGAAATACTTCTGCGCCACACGCTGAACGTCCTCTTTCGTCACGCTGCCGTAGTTCTTCGCTGCGTCAAACAGCTTGCGATAGTCGCCAAAGAACACTTCGTAGGTGCCAATCGTGTTGGCGCGCCCGTTGATGGTGCGCATCTGCTGATAAAACTCCACGAGGCGAATGTTTTTTGCTTTTTCCAGCTCCTGATCGGTGATCGATGATTTTTTGACCTTGTCCAGCTCTTCGTAAATTGCTGCCTCGCACTTTTGCGGATCCACGCCCCGCTTCGGCTGGACGGACACCGTCGCGATCGTTGGATCGAAGGCAGGTGGCATAGACAGTCCAACCTCCAGCGCGATCTGGTCTTTGTCCACCAAGCGCTGATAGAGGCGCGAACTCTCACCTTGCGTCAACACCGTCCGCAGGATGTTGATCGCGTAGAAGTCGGGATTGTTCGTTTGCGGAACGTGATAGGCAATTCTCAGCAACGGAAGCTCCGCTTGTTTGCGAACCACCAGCCGGCGCTCGCCCACCTGCTCGGGCTCGACGGTTGTCACCGGTGGAGGGGGCGCGTGCTGCGGAATTGGTTCTATGTATTTTTCGCAGAGCTGGAAGATCTCTTCCGGCGTGACGTCGCCCACGACCACCATGGTCGCGTTGTTCGGCGCGTATCCCATCTCAAAGTGATGTTTGAGGTCGTCCATAGTCCAGTGTTCGATGTCGCTCATCCAGCCGACGACCGGCCATTGATACGGGTGCGCGACGAACGCCGTCGCTTGCAGCTGTTCATCCAGAATGCCGCCATTGCTTGCGTCCACTTCGGTGCGCCGCTCGGACGCGACTACGCCGCGCTCCGATTCGATTTTCTTCGGATCGAAGCTCAAATACTGAATACGGTCCGCTTCGATATCGAAAATCAGATTCAACGCCGAGCGCGGAAACCAGTCCTGATACACCGTGGTGTTTTCGTTCGTGTAAGCGTTGTTCGAGGCGCCGTTCGCTTCCATCGCCTTGTCGAGTTCGCCGGGACCGTACTTTTTCGCGCCGTTGAACATCATGTGCTCGAAGAAGTGTGAGAGTCCTGTCGTGCCGGGATGCTCGTTGCGCGATCCGATTCGGTAGAAGACGTACAGAGCAACGTTCGGGATGCTGTGGTCGGCCTGCACCAGCACCTTCATCCCGTTCTTTAGTGTCTTGGTGGCGACGGGAAATTGTTGCGCTTCATTTTGAGCGGTGACACCGCCCCCGACGGTGCACGCCAACGCCACGCACAAAAATCCGCGCAGAAGAGTTTGGTAAGGACGCACAACCACCCCCAGGGACCACCAGGTATTCAGACGTATGAAACAGCGAAAATGTTCTTGCGAGCCGAGCTTACTTCCATACCAGGGCAAACACGCGAACTGCGCCCCCCGAGCCACCTGCGAGTTTGATCGGCGCGGCGATCAAGAATCCGCCGGCCTCGGGTAGGTCGCTCAGGTCCGCCAGATTCTCCAGTTGGTACACTCCCGCGCCGAGAACCAGGTGATGAACAGGGAAATCCGGCGAGTTTCCCGGATCAATGCTCAGCGTGTCACATCCCAATCCGTTCACTTTGCGGTCCAACAATAGTTTTGCAGCTTCAACCGAGTAGCCGGGAAAATGCATTTTGCCGTTGGCATCCTGGTTGCGGTAGCGCGCCACGTCGGGCCAGCGCGCCGACCAGCCGGTCCGCAATACCACGATGGAGCCCGCCGGAATCTTGCCGTGTTTCACTTCCCACGCGGCAATATCCTTTGCGCCGAGCTGATAGTCCGGATCGCGCTCCGC
>UEXQ01000289.1_pt1 | contig 10826 bp, 8 predicted proteins | sample 4301111 | NCBI WGS metagenome assembly UEXQ01 (sample SAMEA4773181, study PRJEB27434) | metagenome | biome: 2259; feature: agricultural soil; material: soil | place: USA | collected 2014-09 | depth 0.25 m
CTAATGACTCTACGCAAGCGGCAATCACCGCTTCTTCGTTGCGGGCGGGGACAATTGCGCTGATGGACGCAGGTTCGGTCATGGCGATGGGATTGGGAAGCGTTTCAAGTCCCGTGCGGATAAGCTAGTATAACATTTGTATGGAAGCCATCCGCCGACTTCTCGTTTGGACCGGCCTCGCCTTCGCGCTAATGCTTCTCGTACTGTTTGCGCTCCCCAGCTACCGCCAAGGCGAAGCCTCTATCGCCGGAAAAACCGCCGAGGACTTTTCTCTCACCATCGACGGCAAGCCGCTCCATCTCTCCGATTACCGGGGCAAGGTCGTCGTACTCAATTTTTGGGCGTCCTATTGCCAACCCTGCGTGGAAGAAGCCCCGTCGCTCAATAACTTGCAGCGCTACCTTGAGCCGCGCGGTGGCACCATCCTCGGTGTCAGCCTGGACCCTGAAACCACCGGCTACGAAAAGTTTCTGAAAAACTTCGCCGTACCCTATCCCACCTGGCGCGATCCCAATTTGCAAGACGGCAAGTCCAAGATCGCTCTCGACTACGGCACTTCCCTCATACCGGAAACATACGTCATCGATCGCCGCGGCAAAATTGCTCGCAAGCTCGTCAGCGCGCAGCAGTGGGATTCGCCCGAAATGCTCGCCTACTTCGACGCCATACTGAAATAGGAATAACTGTTCCTAATAGCTTCCCTCGCGGTCGCGATTAAGCACACTGCGGCTGCAGACGGCTTTCGCCGTGCGGGAGGTCGGCGTAGCATCGTAATTGGGTAGCCGTGGCGTGAAAACCAGCCTCTTCGAAATCTTCAAAATCGGTATAGGGCCATCGAGTTCGCATACCGTCGGGCCTATGCGAGCTGCCGCGGCGTTTGCGTCGAGCCTTCGCGAAGCCTGCCTGATGGACAAGACCGTCCGCGTTGAAGCCAACCTCTATGGCTCGCTCGCTCTCACTGGCCATGGTCACGGTACGGACCGCGCCATCCTGCTCGGGCTGGGCGGTGAAATCCCCGATCAAATCGCACCTGAAACCATGGAACCCAAGCTCGCCGCAATTCGCTCAAGCAAGACGCTACACCTGGCGGGCAATCACTCGATTCCGTTTGACGAAAAACTGGATCTTCTCTTTCACAAGGACAAAACGCTCCCGTTTCACTCGAACGGTATGCTGTTCCGCGCGTTCGATTCCTCGGGCGCGCTTCTCTCTGCGCAGACCTATTTTTCCATCGGTGGCGGCTTCATCGTTCGCGAAGGTGACTCATCAGCGGCGAGTGCCAAGCCTGCGGTGAAGTTTCCGTTCTCCAGCGCCGCGGAAGTCCTGAAACTCGGCGCGGAGCACAATTTGGCGGTCTGGCAGATCGGCCTCGAAAACGAAAAAGCCTGGCACACCGAATCCGAAATCCGCGACTACGTCCGTAAAATTTGGAGCACGATGCAATCCTGCATCGAACGCGGCCTCGCCACTGAAGGCGTCCTGCCCGGCGGGCTCAATGTTCGCCGCCGTGCACCGCGTCTCGCAAAAAAGCTGGGCGAATCTGGCAGCGGCGATCCGCTCGCTCCCATGGACTGGGTCAACGTCTGGGCCATGGCTGTGAACGAAGAAAACGCCGCTGGTGGCCGCGTCGTGACGGCGCCTACGAACGGAGCTGCGGGCATCATCCCCGCCGTTGCCGAGTATTACACCCGTTACTGTCCCGGAGCGGATGATACTGGCCTGCTTCGCTATTTCCTCACCGCCAGTGTCATCGGCGTTCTTTACAAGGAGAACGCCTCCATTTCCGGAGCAGAAGTCGGTTGCCAAGGCGAAGTCGGCGTCGCCTGCTCCATGGCCGCGGGCGGACTCGTCGCCGCGCAAAACGGCGCCAACGGGCAGATCGAATACGCGGCGGAAATCGGCATGGAACATAACCTCGGCATGACTTGCGATCCCATCGGCGGCCTGGTGCAAATTCCCTGCATCGAGCGCAATGCCATCGGCGCAGTCAAAGCCATCAACGCCAGTCGCATCGCCCTTCGCGAAGGCAGCGAGCATAAGGTCTCGCTCGATCAGGTGATTAAGACGATGTACGAGACCGGGCTAGACATGCAGTCTCGCTACAAGGAAACATCTCTCGGTGGGTTAGCGCTTAACGTTATTGAGTGCTGAAAACCGGAGACGAGCTCTGAAATTCGCTTGGTAACAGGAATTTACTCGTACCTTAGCGCTTCCACCGGGTCCAACTTCGCAGCTTGCATCGCAGGCAACCATCCGCTCACCACTCCCACAATGATCAGGATCATGGTGGACAAAAACATGGTCATGAACGACAGCGTCAGGTGAATGTCTACTTTCCCCGATTCGTCTTCATACGCCGGCCCCAGAAACGGCAATGTCCCAATCGCGGCGGTGATCGCCCAGGACAACAGCATCCCAATCGCCCCCGCTGCAATCGTCATTACCAATGCTTCCAGCAAAAACTGCCAGCGGATGTGCTTTTTTCGTGCGCCCAGCGCACGCCGCAACCCAATCTCCCGCACCCGCTCTTCCACCGAAACCAGCATGATGTTCATCACGCCTACGCCGCCAATGCCAAGCGTCATCGCGCCAATCAGGAACAACAGCGCTTCGATCCCGATCGTGATGCCCTCCATGATCGGCTTAAACTCTTCGCGCCCGAACATTGTGATGGCACGTTTATCGGAAGGCGAAAACCGCTGCCGATTGGCAATCGCGGTGCGAAACTGCGTCATCGCCGCGGCTTCAAATCCCGGAGCCACCGGCTCCCACACCATCACGCTGGAGTACTTCGTATCCCACAAATCGCCAGCGGCGGTGTAGGGAATGAACGCCGATTCATCGTCGCAGTTGAAATAGCAGCTGTCGGAAAACTTTCGGTCCATCGAGCCAATAACGGTAAACGGCACGCCTTTGATGCGTACCATCTCTCCGACAGCCGGTTGGCCACTGAACAGCTTCTTGCGCAGCTCCGATCCCAAAAACGCCACGCGGCGCCGTTCGGCGACATCCTCCGGAGAAATCCAGCGACCGTCGCTGGGCACTTCGTTTCGCATTTCGCCGTACTCGGGATAGACTCCGCGAACCGCGGAATCTTTGTAACGCTCGTTGTGCGAAACGCTCTGGAATCGCACCGTCTCCCGCGTCACACGCCGGATCAACGGAGATTGAGCTTTCACCCATTCCGCATCTTCTGCTTCAAACCGCACGGGCTTTCCCGCTCGCTCGCCGCCCGCCTGTTCGCTCGTAGTTCCCGGCCAGGCAACCACTGCACCTTTGCCGAACACCTCGAACGTATACATCAGCACGCTGCGAAATCCCGACCCATAGCTCAGCAGCAGAGTAACCGCGACGATTCCCCACGAAATTCCGGACATGGTGAGAAAACTCCTCACCGGATTCCGTCCCAGCGCCGTCCACGCCTGTTTGAAGATTTCAGTGAACATGGCTTATCCGCCAGCCTCAAACCGCAATGCTTCGATCGGATCGACCGACGCCGCTCGATTCGCCGGATACAACGCGGACAGAATCGAAATCAGCCCTAGCAGGGCTATCGACATCGCCGCAATCTTCCAACTCGTCAGCATTCCTGTAAAAAATGGTGGCATCGGTGCAAGGTTTACGAGCGCGCAAAATCCGTAGGAGATGATCAGTCCAGCCCCTCCACTAATGACCACTACAAAAATCGTCTCCACAAAGAACTGGCGCAAGATGGACTTCCTCGTCGCCCCCAAAGCCATGCGCACACCAATTTCTCGTGTCCGTTCGCGAACGCTGACCAGCATCACGTTCATCACGCTAAGCCCGCCGAGAAATAGTGTTGCGATTCCAACCGCGCCCATGAAAATTTCCATGCCCACGATGATCATGCGGTTGGCCTGTGCGTTCTTCACCGTGTCCCAGATGCTCGCCGCTTCTTCATCGCGCGGATCGAAATTGTGCAAGCGCGCCAGCGTCTTCCGCAGTTGTTTGACGCAATCCTTGTGCGTTTCCAGTGACCGGGGAGCCACCAGCAATCGGTCCACTGTATGTTCCACAGCAGGCGGCTTGTTCGGAAAATCGCGCTTCATCGAATTGAACGGAATGAAAATCTTGCGCGTGTCGAAGCCATCGTAGCTGGAGTTCTGGTCCTTGGCTTTCATTACGCCAATCACGGTGTAGGGGATCCCGTTAAGCCATACTGTTTGCCCCATTGCCTCGCGGTCGGCAAACAACTGTTTCTTCACATCGCTGCCGAGAAACGCTACATTGCGGGCGCTCTCGTTGTCCTCGTCGTTGTAGAAACGCCCTTGCGCCGGCGCCACGCTGCGAATTTCGCTGAACGGTGGCAACGCACCGACCACCGGGATGGTTCCGCTGTTGAACAAGCTGCGTCCTTGCACGTCGTTTCCGAGTTCCGGCATCACATATTTGCAGGCCGGAGACTCTGCCGCGACGTACTGATAATCGTCTTCCATCCAGCGCACCATTCTTCCGGCGCGCGCGCCACCCGCCTGCATGCTGGTCCGCCCGGAAAAAACGATCATCACGTCCTTGCCGAACGTCTGCTGATTTTTCTGGATTCCGTCGCCCAGGCCTTCGCCTGCCGCCACCATCACCGTAATGGAGATGATTCCCCACGCGATGCCAAACATCGTCAGCAGTGTCCGGCGCTTTTGCGCCCATAGCGTCACCAGCGTGTCGCGCAACAAATCTCGAAAAGACACGGTTCTCTCCTCAGCCTATCGCGACGCTACTGGAACCCCTACTGAAGAATGACCTGCTGTTTTTCGTTCAACCCGGAAAGAATCTCCGTCTTCACGCCATTGGAGATGCCCAACTTCACATTGACCTTTTTCTTCCCGTTCTGGCCCTTGGCGTCAGGGATCTCCACCTGCGCGTTCCGGTCCTTGTCATAAATCATCGCTGCTTCGGGCGCCATCAATACGCTCTTCTTCTCTTCCAGCAAGATTTCCGCGTTCGCGCTCATATTCGCCTTCAGCTCGCCGCTGAAATTCGAAATCGAAACGCGCACCTCAAATGTCGTGACGTTATCCTTCTCTTTCCCGAGCGGAGAAATCTTCGTTACTTTCCCTTCAAACTTTTTTTCCTTGAACGACTCCACCACGATGCGCGCGGGCTGATTCAGATACACCTTGCCGATGTCTGCTTCGTCTACCTTGCCCTGCACGTACACTTCGCTCACGTCGCCCAGCGTCATGATCGGTGTAGCCTGCGAACCCAGCACCAGAATCGAGCTCACTGCGTCGCCCACGTTCACGTCGCGCGAAAGCACCAGACCATCAATCGGGCTGATGATCGTCGAATTGCGTAGGTCCTCTTCCGCATTGTCCAGAGCCGCTTTACTCTGTGCCGCTTGCGCTTGTGCCTTCGAGATTTCGGCCTTCGACACCGCCAAATTTCTCTGCGCACTCATCTGCTTGTTTAACGCCAGCTGATAATTCTTCTCCGCGTCTTCCACCACGCTCTTGGACATCACTCCGTCCTTGAGCATCTGGTGCGCGCGCTCCATACTCAACTTCAAATACGGCACGTCGGGTCCTTCGGCATCCACTTTGTTCCGCTCCAGAGCCGCCTGCGCCGACAGCAACGCAGCTTCCGCCGCTTCCATGTTCGCTCTCGCCGCGCGTACCGCCGCTTCCAGCTGCACCTTATCCAGTTCCGCCAACACCTGGCCAGACTTCACTCGGTCGCCATAATCCACGTATATTTTCTTCACAATGCCGCTGGCTTTGGACTTGATCTCGGCTTTCGACAGCGGCTGAATCTTTCCCGTAGCAACCACCACCCGCGCAAGGTCGCCTTTTTCCACGGTTGCTAGTTTCGAAGGGTCAATTTCATGGTTCGGGCTAAGCGCCGCCTTTACGCCAAATCCGGCTCCTAGTAGCACCAGCAACGCAATCAAGCCCCAAATAATCCTCCGGCGCCGCTTTTTTCCATTTTTCCCGTTTCCGGGTAACCCATTCGTACTGCTGGACATATCGAGGCCCCCTCGCGCCTTTGCCACTCCTACGTTCTTAGATACGGCGGCACCCTACGAAAGGTTCCGTATCCTCTCGTTTTAGACGATACGTCTTCAGAAAAGTCTGGGCAGATTTGAGTTACCCATTGGCCGTCCCACCCGTCTAAATTTGCGTTGGACGTCATTTTCCGTTCGACACAAGCAGCTGGGACCAGGTCTTGTGCCATCTCTCAAAAGCGAGTAGTCTCCGTGCAATGGTCGTAACTCTGGCCTCCGAACCCGTTGTGTCCCCCGGTCGGAGCTCTGGTCAAAGAGGAAGCGATTGCGAGGAAGCGTTGTTCCACCCTGAAGTGGTCCGCGCTAGTGTGATTCGGTTACCGTTGGATGAGCCACCAGCTGACCATTACTGTCCATCCCGAAAAGTATGCGATTTGCAGGCTGGATCCGGGAGCATCGGTTCCCGTGTGGGCGGCCGGCGCCAGATTTTTGTCCGTTACTCGGACGGCGTTTGAGCTTTCAGTTGTCTGTGAGGATGCCATGGTTCCGCAGGCGGTCCACGCAGAGCGTGATCGCCGGCTCCTGCAGATCGAAGGGACCTTGGCGTTCACTTTGACCGGCGTGCTGGCTTCCGTTGCCGAACCGCTAGCTGTGGCGGAAATCAGCATTTTTGCAGTTTCGACTTATGACACTGACTACCTGCTCGTTTCGGAAAAAGATTTGCACCAGGCCACGCAAGTGTTGGACGCTGCAGGCCACGCCGTCAGGCAATCCGTTTGAATCATTCCTAACCTGAGCTAAGAAAGGGACATTCTTGAAAACGACTTCGTGGAAGTGCGCTTCTGCTCTCTCGAGCAGATTCCTGTCATCTCTAATTCTGACAGCGGCGCTGTGCATCGCTCCGGCTCGCGCCGATGAGTCCTTCGCGCGCAGCCGCGATTACGATTTGCAGCACTCCAAAATTATGTTGAAGTTTGACGTAGATCAAAAAAAGGTCATCGGTGATGTAACGCACTCGCTTTCGGTGCTCAAAAACACCAATCGCCTTTGGTTCGATTCTGTCGGACTCACAATTCAAAGCGTGCTATTGAACAAAGCGGTCGCCAAGTTCGAAACCAAAGAAGACAAGGTGATCATCCCGCTCGCGGCAGCCGCTAAACCCGGTGACAAATTTGAAGTCGAAATCAAATACGAAGGCAAAACCAGCAAAGGGGCCTACTTCATTCTGCCGGACAAGGACTATCCCGATCGTCCAAAACAAATCTGGACGCAGGGCGAATCCGAAGATACCCGCTATTACTTGCCGACCTACGACTATCCGAACGATCGTGTCACCACGGAAACGATTCTTACCGTTCCCGCGGCATGGATCACCGTCGCCAACGGAAAACTGCTCAGCGTGAAGGATGCCGGCAGCGGGCTGAAAACCTGGACGTGGCAGGAATCGCTTCCGAGTTCCACTTACCTGATCACCGTGGTCGCCGGTGAATTTGACGAAGTGAAGGACGTTTGGCGGGGAAAGCCTGTCACTTACTACGCACCGAAAGGCCGCGGCGATCGCCTAAAAATCAATTACGGCCGCACACCGCAGATGATGGAGTACTTCAGCAAAACGCTTGGCGTGGACTACCCGTGGGAGAAATACTCCCAGGCGATGGTGGACGATTTCGTCGCGGGGGGAATGGAAAATTCGAGCGCCACCACGAACACCAGCAGCTCGTTGGTGCATCCGCAAATCGCGCCAGAATACACGACGGGACAGGATCCGCTGATTTCGCACGAGCTCGGCCACCAATGGTTCGGCGACCTGGTCACTTGCAAGGATTGGGGCAACATCTGGCTCAACGAAAGTTTCGCCACCTTTATGGAAACGATGTGGTCAGAGCACTACTTTCCCAAAGATCAATCCGAATACGAGCGCTGGAGCAACATCCAGGAATGGTTCGAACAGACTGGTCTCTGGTCGAAGCCTCTGGTTCGACATGATTTTGACGACTCCAGCGAATTCGACGGCAATGCTTACGGCAAAGGCGGGCTTGTCCTCTACATGCTGCGTGATCAAATCGGCGAAGACGATTTCTACCGTGGACTGAGGCACTACTTGGAAGTGAACCGCGGCAAGAACGTAGTCACTGCCGATCTCGTTAAAGCCATCGAAGAAGAGACGCACATCAACGTGGACCAGTTCTTCACACAGTGGGTTTACGGTGCAGGCGCGCCAAGGTTCGATTTGGCTTACAGCTTCGACGACGCAAAGCACCAGATTGTGCTGAAGGTGAAGCAGACACAGAAGGTGGAAGGCCGCGTGGGAATTTTCCGTGTTCCCGTCCAAGTTGAGGTTACTACCGCAAGTGAAGCAAAAGCATATCCCATCACGGTTTCGAAGCCGGAAGAAGCCTTCGCGCTTCCAGCGGAGAGTGCGCCGACGATGGTGCTATTCGACAAAGGCGGTCACCTCCTGAAAGGTGCAGAATTTCACAAAGACAAAAAAGAGTGGCTGTACCAGGCGCAGAACGCCAGTGAGTTCGCGGATCGCGCGGATGCCGTTCAGGCTCTCGGCAAGATCAAGGATGATCCCGAAGTGGATGCGGCGCTTGGCGAAGTGCTCCGCAACGATAAAGCGTGGGGAGTTCGCGCGGTGGCTGCCGACACCCTCGGCGAACGTGGAACCGCCGCGTCGGCGAAGCAGCTCTTGGACGGATTGAACGGCGCGACCGAACCGTGGGTGCGGAACCGCATCGCGGCTGCGCTCGGCAGTTTCAAGGACAACGCTGACGTCGCCGGGAAGCTGGAATCTTTAGCCAAAGACGACAAGTCCTTCCGCACGCGCGCTTCGGCGCTGCAGGCTATAGGAAAGATCAAAGCGCCGAACGCGCTGACGACGCTGAACACCTCAGTCACTGCAGATTCACCGGACAATTTTCTGCGCAATGCAGCACTCCGCGCCATGGGCTCGCTTGGCGATGACAAGGCTGTAGCAACACTGCGGGAATGGGCGGTGCCGGGCAAGCCGATTGAGACACGGCAAGCGGCGATCTCCAGCCTCGCGCGGCTGAAAAAAGACGACAAGGAAATCACCCAACAGATCGCGTCGTATCTGCCCGAGTCGCACGCGCCGATTCGCTTCGCCGTGATCTTTGCGCTGGGCGAGCGCGGCGACGCTTCGGCGATTCCGGCACTTGAGTCCTTGCTGAAGAGCAATGACTTGAGCATTGAGATGGCCCCGATGATTAAGGGACAGATCGCGCGACTGAAGCGCGGTCCGGGTAAACCAGGCGAACCCGCTGGAGCGGAAGGTGGCGGAGGCGATCAAGATGTTGCGAAGCGGCTCGATCGCCTGGAGAAAATGCTGACCGAGATGAGCGAGCGGCTAAAGAACATCGAGGACCGCTTGCCACCGAAGAAATAGGTCGTGCCTCGTGGCCCCGCCCGCCACTGTTCTATTAACTATCAGCGGCGCAAAGTGGACAGCGGTTATGACCGCCAGCTAATTCGCGCAATTTCGCGGCACCCGCTACCAGATCGGCATCAATGGCTACCTTTCGTGGGCGCAAGAGCTACCTTTTCGACCATCGCCGCGCGGTTCACCGGGTGACCGGCATGGCGCATTAGGAATTCGAGCTCTTAGACACGCTGAGCCTCTGTAATCACTGGGCTCTGTACGTTATCCTTCTGCTGGATTTACTTCAGCGGATTGGTAGCCATGTCAGTTTCGAATGCTCTCGCAGCCTTCCTCAGCGACCGCGTCCAGGTCCTCGTCGGCGATATCACCTCGCAAAACGTCGACGCCATTGTCAACGCAGCCAACAGCACGCTTCTCGGAGGAGGTGGCGTCGACGGCGCGATCCATCGTCGCGGCGGACCGCGCATCCTCGACGAATGCCGCAGGCTCCGCGCCACTCGGTTCCGTCACGGCCTCCCCGCCGGGCAAGCCGTCATCACCGTCGCTGGCGATCTCCCCGCAAAACACGTAATCCACACAGTCGGCCCGATCTGTCGCGGCAACTCCGAACCAGACGCCAGTGCCCTCGCCGCCTGCTACCGCAACTCCCTGGCTCTCGCCGCAGAACACCAACTGCGCTCCATCGCCTTCCCCGCCATCTCCACGGGCGCGTACGGCTACCCGCGCGAGCGTGCGGCGCCCGTCGTTTCCTCTACCATCGAATCTTTTCTGCAATCGCCGTCGTCCATCAGCGAAGTCCGTCTCGTCTTCTTTGACTCCTCCGACGCCCAAATCTTCCTGCGCAACCATTCGTTCCCAAACGCTCTGTCTTAATTCTTTTTCTTCTCTCGGTTTCGTAATACGATTCCCAAGTCGCCCAACACGAGGTGCCCCATGTCGGTCCACTCTCGCCGCGAATTTCTCAAGACCGGAGCCGCCGCAGGTGCCATTGCCTTTGCCGGCGCTCTCCCGCCGTCAGCCATCTCACGGCAGTCGGCCACGGACTGGGTCACGCTCGGCAAATCCAATGTAAAGGTGACGCGGCTTGCCTTCGGCACAGGGAGCGTCGGCGGCCAGGTGCAACGCGATCTCGGCGAGGAAGGTTTCACACGGACCGTCCGCTACGCTTATGAACGTGGCATCCGTTTCTTTGAAACTGCAGAGTCTTACGGCGAGATGCATAGAATGCTGGGCGTCGCCCTCAAAGGCATTCCGCGCGACTCCTACCGCATCATGTCCAAGGTGACTACGCGAAACGGTGTCGATCCGCAGCAAAAGTTCGACGAACTGCGCAAGCTCGCCAACACCGACTATTTCGACATCATGCTGCTCCACTGGCAGCACACCGCCACCTGGCCTTCCGACTCCAGTCGCTGGCAGGATGGCATCCTCGAAGCGCAGCACCGCCAGGCCATCGTCAGTCAC
>UEXQ01000030.1_pt1 | contig 10729 bp, 9 predicted proteins | sample 4301111 | NCBI WGS metagenome assembly UEXQ01 (sample SAMEA4773181, study PRJEB27434) | metagenome | biome: 2259; feature: agricultural soil; material: soil | place: USA | collected 2014-09 | depth 0.25 m
ATTGCCGCCAGCGCCGCACCAAGCGTGCTCGACCCGTCGGCCGTGATGTCCGGAAACGAAAACACCCGAAAGCTGATCAGCACGCCCAGCGCAATCAGCGAAAAAATGAAGCCCAGCGTCAGCGCGCCGATCAGCAGGCTCATCCTCGCGCCTCTTTGCCCGCGATCCTCGCTATTGGCGCGATCCAGCACGCGCCCCGCACAAACTCACTCTCGCGATTCGTTCCGCCTCGGTCGTCCGTCAGCAGGTGCAGAATGCCTTCGAGCGCCTGCCCTTCGAACAGCGCGCGGACCGATTCCTTCAGCTCGATTTTTCCTTTTGGCACGGGTCGATAGGAAAACGCCGCCGCGTGCAAATGCCCCGAAACCGTTGGCTTCACTGTCGCGGCGCCATGCGGTCGCACCCAGTCCCTTAACGCTTCGCACTCTCCCCGTACCGCAACTCCCGCAACCAACACCACACTCTTTGTGTATGCAGGCTCCGCAGTGAAACCGAGCCATTCGCGAACCGTGGGAAAAGCAAAAATGTCTCCTGCGGCATGCGCCATAACCGGCGACTGGCGCAACGCGGCTCCGACGAGCCCGGCCGATTCCGCGATCATCACCACACCGGCTTGCTGTGTCTCCGCCAGTTCCAGGCAAGAATCGAGTAGCGCGGAAAGTGTGATCGTCCGATCGTGGCTTGCAGCTTCAAACCGAATCAGATTACGAAAGGGTTGCGCGTCCGCTCCCTGGCATGCGATCGCCGAACAGACTTGCGCTCCCGCCAGCGTCGTTCCTCCCGCTAGCAGAAAATCCGGCGCGTTAGTTCCATCAGTCGGAAGATACGCTACCGCGCCGCCTGCCGCGATGAACTCGCCGAAGCGCTCTCCGCTATCCGCAAAACATTCGCCGAGCGCCCCTAGTCCGATGGCAAACGCTCCCGCCGAAAATTGCAGCGTGCGGCAATCCGTTTCATTAAAGCCTCTGCTTGTGAGCCCGCTGGCGTCTCCAATCGTCCGGCACTCCAGCTCCGCCTCCGCTTTCAGCAAATAAACTCCGTAGACAGCCCCGTTCTTCTCCACTCGCTTCGTTGCTTGCGGCACCGGCGGTTCGGCGGCCCGCTGTTCCGCTGCGGTTCCAACCGACGCATCTGTTTCCTTGGCAACCAGCAGGTCCGCCAGGTTGGTAATTTCCAGCGACTTCAACGCCGTCGGCGAACAGTTCGCCACGGAAAACGAACCCTGAATGCTCTTGCATTCGTGGTGCAACCTTACCAGCACGCCGATTCCGGCTGAGCTCAGATACGGCACCCGCGACAAATCGAGCCGAATGTGGTGCGAGCCTTGCCGCATTTCCTCGCGCACCGCCGTGGCAAGGTGCTCCGACCAGTGCACATCCATGCGCCCCTCCACCAGCAGGTCCACAATTTTTCCGCTTTGGCGTTTGGTGATCTGCATCGCGTTATTTTGTCCCTGCCGGTGTGACGCTGGCCGTTCGCTTGTGTACGCCCGTCTCATCCACCACGATGTTTGCGCGCTGTACGAGTTTTTTCGGAATTTGCCAGCGTTGCCGCAATCCGGTCAGCGCCATCGTATTCACCACAAAATTGATGGGAACTTCGTTCCTTATAGGAATCTTCGTGGGATCGGCGCCGCGCAAAATTTCTGCCGCAAGACCGCCGGTCTGCCGCCCGATCTGATAGAAATCCGCTCCGTAGTCGAAGAGCGTTCCGCGGTCGGGCCTACCGGGAGTGATGGTGAAAACGGGTATGCGCGCTCTCCTGCCCACCTCCACCACAGAATCGGCCGCAACGCTCAGTGTGACGTCGCCGCCGATCCACAGCGCCTCTGCGCCGCGCGCCACCAGCGATTCTTCCGATTCCAGCACCGAATTCGAATTCTCCACGTTCGCTTCCAGCAGCTCGATCCCAACCTGCTGGCAGTATGCGCGCGCTTTTTCGACAAACGCACGCGAGTTTGCTTCCGCGGGATTCCACGCCACACCTACGCGTTTCAAGTCCGGAAACATCTCGCGCGCGATCGCGAAAGCGTCTTGCACCGGGAGAAAGCTACCGAAGCCCACCAGGTTGGCCGGGTGCTTCAGCGGATCCTCACGGCTGACTCCAACCCCGGCAACCGCCGGATCGGCAACGAGTCCAAACACCTGAACTGTCTTCCCGCCGCGGTTCGCGTTCGCCACCGCCTGCAGCGAAAGCGTGCTCATGGTCAGCAACAGGTCATAGCGCGCTTGCACCATCTCTGCAGCAATCGAATTTCCCACCGTAATGTCGCCGTGCGCGTTGAATTGTTCGATGACGATCGTCTTTCCGTCCACGAAGCCGTGCTCCGCCAACGCGTCGATGGTCCCTCGTGTTCCCTCGTCCAGCAGCATCGTCGAGGCGTGTTGCAACAATCCGACGCGCGGCACGCTGTGCGCTTTAACGCTACGCCGGCCGAGATCGGAGAGGAGCAGCGCTGCTGACGCTGCAACGATCAGCAGCACGCCCAAAATCAGACGCCTAAAAACAAATTTCATTCGTTGCCCCGGCCGTGGGAATTGCGTTTGGCCGTAGAGTCTATCACCGCGTTTCCGTTGCCGGCCGCGTTTTCACTTGGCAATCGGCTTGATTCCGCGTAACTTCGCTTAGGCTTGCTCGTTGTTCAGTATTAAATCGAAATAATAAGGCCAAAAGCCCTATGAAACTGTCCTTGCGAAAACTCACCCTCGCTTTTCTGGTCCTGGCATTGTCCACATCTGGTTTTGCTCAATCCGTGACGGTGAATGCTTCGTCGGCGAAGGCCATCCCGTTCGATCCCGACAAAGCGCTCGGCTCCTCACTCGATATCCTGCCCGCGAAACACTTTGAAAAAGTCTTTTCACCGGAAACCATCAAGCAATCTCTCTCCGCCGGATGGGGACCGATCACGTACCGCCAGAACACGGAGCTGAGCATCGGCGCATGGCATTGGAATCCTTCTGGCTCATGGAGCGACGCCGAACACCAAAGCGGCTACTTCACCGGCAGCGCGGATCGCAAAGACGAAATCCGCAAGTCCTACGGCTATCCGCTACCCCATCGCGGCAATACGCGCAATGGTGGAGCAGCGCACGGCTACTCTCGCCTGACCGATGGGGACTCGGCGACCTATTGGAAAAGCAACCCGTATCTCGCGTCTAAGTTTGCGGGCGAAAGCGACACGCTCCATCCGCAGTGGATCGTGATTGATTTCGGCACGCCGCAACCGATTGATGCGATTCGAATCGCCTGGGCCGATCCGTACGCAACAAAATTCCTGGTGCAGTTTTGGTCCGGGGGCGACAACCCCATGGACAGACCGCTCACCGGCGTCTGGAACACTTTTCCGCAAGGTGAAATCGCAAACGGCAAGGGCAGCTCCGCAATTCTGCGCCTCTCGGCGCTGCCGGTTCGCGCGCGCTTTCTTCGTCTTCTGATGACGGAATCTTCCAATACTTGCGATTCGCATGGCTCCGCCGATCCGCGCAACTGCGTCGGTTATGCCGCGTTCGAAATCTCCGCGGGAAACTTCTCAAACGACGGAAAATTCATCGACTTAGTTAGACATGTCGCGGGAGAAAATCAGACCGCAACTCTCGTCTCTTCCATCGATCCCTGGCACTCCGAATCCGATCGCAACGCCAACTCGATCCAGTCCGGCCTCGATATCTTCTTCAAAAGCGGATACACCAATGGCCTGCCCGCGATGATTCCCGTGTCCATGCTCTACGGCACACCGGAAGACAGCGCCGCACAGCTCGCGTATCTCCGCAAGCGCGGCTATCAAATCTCCTATGTCGAAATGGGAGAAGAACCGGACGGCCAGTACATGATTCCGGAAGATTACGCCGCGCTGTATTTGCAGTGGGCCACGGCTCTGCACAGAGTGGATCCAGCGCTAAAGCTCGGCGGCCCGGTTTTCGAAGGGGTGAACGAGGACATCAAAGTTTGGCCCGATGCTAACGGGAAAACGTCCTGGCTCGGCCGCTTCGTGGACTATCTGAAATCCCACAATCGCTTGAACGACCTTACGTTTGTCTCGTTCGAACACTACCCGATTTCGCCCTGCGACATAAATTGGAGCGATCTCTACCGCGAACCGGAATTGACGCGCAACATTTTGCGTGTCTGGCGCGAAAACGGCGTTCCCGAAAACGTTCCCCTGATGAACACCGAAAGTAATCTCTCCTGGGAACTCACCGAACCGATGCAGGACGTTTTCGCTGCGCTCTGGCTGGCCGACAGCGTCGGCTCATTTTTGCAATTTGGGGGCCCCGGGGCCGTCTACTATCATTCGCCGATTCAGCCGGAGCCACTGCGCCCGGGCTGCCGTGGCTACAGCACCTACGGCAACTTCGTCGCCGACGAAGATCTCAACATCAAGCAGTACGCCTCGCAATACTTCGCGAGCCGGATGATCAACCTGGATTGGGTGCAGCATGGCGCCGGCGTCCACCGCTTGTATCCCACAGTGTCCGCTGTGGCGGACGATGCCGGGAACACGCTGGTCACGGCATACGCAACCGCGCGGCCCGACGGTCAATGGTCGCTGCTGGTGATCAACAAGGACGCGACGAATCCACATTCCATCGAAATCAATTTCGCCGACGAAAAATCGCAGCGCCACTTCGACGGAAAAATATCGGTGATGACGTTTGGCGCGGAGCAGTATGTATGGCACCCGGGAGGAGCGGAAAGTCATGCCGATCCGGACGGGCCGCCGGCGGTTTCATCCCTCGACGCGAAAGCCGATACGCAATTCACTTTGCCGCGCGCTTCCATCACCGTGTTGCGCGGCAAAATCCGCTAGCCGCGCTTTGCGGAAAATTAGCTTCGCAATGCGAATTCATCGAGCAGGACTTGCGCGAGGCGCGCGGAGTTGTGGCGAATCTTCTCATGCTCTTCGAGCAGATTCTCCAGTAAGACTTTTACGCCCATCCGGTGCAGTTTCGCGGCGTCCACTGTGACTGGCGCGGCGCCTTCGCGTTGGTAGCGCCGTGCAACCGCCGGCGAGATTCCCTGCCGATTCGCCACGACGAAGTCTACAATGCGCGGCTTCACGTGTTCTTGAATTGCACGCAAGTGCTCTGCCACTGAGTAGTTTGTCGTTTCGCCGGGCTGCGTCATCAGGTTTGCGATGTACACACGCGGCGCATGCGACCGCGCAATTGCGCGCGTAATCTCGGGGATCAACAAATTTGGAAGGATGCTGGTGTACAGTGAACCCGGCCCCATCAAAATCAAGTCGGCTTCGCGAATCGCTTGTACTGCTTCGCCGAGTGGGCGCGCGTTCGGCGGTGCGAGCGTCAATTTCTTGATGCGAGAACGGCTGGCGGTAATGCTCGTTTCGCCGTGCACGCGCTTGCCGTTCTCCAAAACCGCTTTCAGCGTCACGTTGGAAAGTGTAGAAGGAAAAATCCGTCCGCGAATGGCCAGCACGCTGCTGGAAACGCGCACCGCTTCCGCAAAATCTCCTGTCACGTGCGTGAGCGCGGCCAGAAACAAATTTCCAAAGTTGTGTCCGATCAATCCGTTCCCTGCGCTGAATCTGTACTGAAACAGCCGGCTCATCAGCGCTTCATCTTTTGAGAGGGCGACCATGCAGTTGCGAATATCCCCCGGGGGGAGGATACGGTTTTCGCGGCGGAGACGGCCGGAGCTGCCTCCGTCGTCCGTCACGGTGACGATGGCGGCGAGGTCCACGATGGGACGTTTACGCGTGGGGTAGGGATCGTGACGCGGGGCAACGTGGAGCTTCAGGCCGCGGAGGAGGGCAGAAAGACCGGTGCCGCCGCCAAGCGCTACGACACGAATCCCTTTCTGCAGAGCCTGCGAAACCTTGCCCGATGAGGGGCGCAGAGAGGCGTGCGATGAACCGCGGGATGTGCCAGAGCGACGAATGGAGGCTTACTCTTCTTCCGAATGCATTGAGGTTACGCTTACTTCCGCGCGCATGGGCTACTCTTTTTCCGGGTAGAGAAGTTCGGTGAAGCGCGGATCTTCCTGCAGGAAGGCAAAGTCCTCGTCGTTGCGCGCATGGTAGCGATTCGCGCTGTTGAGGCCGATGGCGATTTTCAGGTTGGCCATGGCGGCATCGGCTTCGCCGGTGAGGCAATCTAGAGCGGCGAGCGCGTAGACAATGTGATCGGCCTTGGCGGCGAGCTTGCGAGCTTTGTCCAAGCTTTCGCGAGCGTCATCCCAGCGGCCGAGATTCATCATGGCCACGCCGCGCTGGTAGTGCTCTTCGGAGCTCTTGGGATTCTGCTCATGTTGCGGCTTCATGCGCTGCTCGGCGATCTTGAGGTGCATGCGGGCGCGATCAGCAAGTTCCTTGCTGGGGCCTTCCAGTACTTTCTCGAGTTCCTGTTTGGCCTTCTGGAATTTCTGCTGATGGAAGAGGGCGAGAGCGTCATCGTAGAGCCTCATCTGCGCCTGGACGCGAGGGTCAACGAGCTCGACGCCGCCTCGTTGCGGGGGATGAGGAGGAGCTAAAGGCTTGCGTTTCTGCGGTTTAGCAGCCTTGCTGTGGGAGGAAGAGGAGCGGGACTTTTTTGCCTTAGCCATGCGGGGCACTCTAACAGAGGAGAAAAATAAGGTCAATCAAGAGAGAAATTGAGAGTTTTAGAGGATTCTGAACAAGCGCCTACCGTCTCGGGTTGTTTTTTGCAACCATTGATTTTAAAGGAGTTATGGGCACGCCGTCGGTACGGATTGATTCGGGTAAGGGTTTAAGTTCTTTAGAATCTGCGATTTCTTGTGAGTAGTGGGAACAAAGAACTTACGGGTGCGCTTCCATCTAGTGCATTTTGCCTCCCAGCTGTGGCGGAATTGGGTTCGGGCAGGGCATTCACTCCAAAGAGGAGTAAACAAGAGGTTATTGGGAAAGGCAGGGGAATAGGAATCCGAGGACCGGAAGACCGGAAAAATGGGAAACTTGCCCTATAAACCTTAGGGTGCGACATCCGCCGCTGCGACGGAGCAGACCCTTCATTTTCAGGGTAAAGCAGAAGAAATGATGGCTTCGAGGCTGGGGTAGCGGGGGGACCATTTGAGTTCGCGGCGGATTCGTTCGGCGCTTGCGACGAGGGTGGGGGGATCGCCGGGACGGCGAGGAGATTCGATGAATGGAACTTCCCTGCCGGTGACGCGGCGCGCGGCGGCGATGACTTGGCGGATGCTGAAGCCCGTGCCATTGCCAACGTTGTAGATACGCTTGTCGGCGTCTTCAAGGGCGCGGAGAACGAGAAGATGAGCCTGAGCGATATCGTAAATATGGATGTAGTCGCGGACGCAGGTGCCGTCAGGGGTGGGATAGTCGGTTCCGAAGATCGGGACGGGGCCGGAGGAGCCGAGAGCCGCGCGGAGCACGTTGGGAATGAGATGGTGTTCGGGGTCGTGGCGTTCGGAGCAGCCGTCCCATGCGCCGGCGGCGTTGAAATAGCGGAGGACGGCGTAGCGGAGTCCGTGAATCTGACGAAACCATTCCAGCATGATTTCGGTTTGCCGTTTGGATTGCCCGTAGGGATTGACGGGGAGTTTAGGAGAGTCCTCGGTGATGGGAAGGGATTGCGGCACACCAAAAACGGAGCAGGAGGAAGAGAAGACAAAGCGCGCGACTTGGTGGCGGAGGCAGGCTTCGAGAAGAGTGAGCGTCGCGGCGGTGTTGTTGCGGAAATAGATAGCGGGATTCTGCATGGACTCGGCAACTTCGGCGAAGGCTGCAAAGTGCATGATGGCCTGCATGGGAGAAGTGGAGAGGAGTTCGTCGAGTAGTGAGGCGTCGGCGACGTCGCCGATGACAAGGCGAGCGGCGGCGGGAACGGAGTCTCGATGGCCGCGTGACAGGTCGTCGAGGACGGTGACCTGAAAGTTGTTTTGCAGGAGGAGGCGGACGGTGGCTCCGCCGATATAGCCAGCACCACCGGTGACTAGGATGTGTTGAGGCATGGGGATCCGTAAAATTATGCCCCGGTACAAACAAAGGCACTATCTCCAGTTTTCTGCTTTTAGATTTCGCATAAGTCACACACCCTCTAGCTAGCACCAGCGGAAACAGTGACCAGTTCGGCCGCACCAGCAATAAAGGAAGAAAACGACGTATGGTTCGAGGATTCCGCTTATCAGTCGCCATACCCGTTCACAACGAGGAGAGCGTTTTGCCGGAACTGCTGCGCCGTCTTGGCGACGTTCTGACAAGTCTGGGCGACGACAACCACGAAATGATTTTCGTGGACGACGGCAGCACCGACCGAAGCCTGGAGATCCTCGAGGCTGCATCAAAAAGTGATCCACGGATTGTGGTGCTAGCGCTTTCTCGAAACTTCGGGCATCAAGCCGCGATCAGCGCCGCTTTGCACCAGGCAAAAGGAGACGCCGTTGTCGTCATGGACGGAGACTTGCAGGACATCCCCGAAGTGATTCCGCGGTTTGTTGAAAAACACCTTCAAGGATTTGACGTTGTATACGCCAAGAGAATCCGCCGCAAGGAGCCATGGCTGTTAAGGCTGTGCTATTACCTGTTCTACAGAGCTATGGCGAAACTGTCGGACATTCGATTGCCGCTTGATTCCGGGGATTTTGGATTGATGTCGCGGACGGTAATCGAGCACCTGAATTCAATGCCCGAGCACCATCGGTATTTGCGGGGAATGCGAAGCTGGGTGGGATTCTCACAAATCGGAGTGGACGTCGAAAGGGGAGCGCGGCACTCCGGAAAAAGCAAATACAGCCTCAAGCGGCTCTTGGCACTAGCGTTTGACGGGCTCTTTGCATTTTCAATCGTGCCAATCCGAGCGGCTGCGATCATCGGAGCATCGGCAATATCCGTATCGCTGCTCTATATTCTTTACGCGCTGTACGCGAAGCTGATCCTCCGAGAATCGCCACAAGGATTTACCGCACTAATTGTCGTAATTACGTTCTTTTCCGGAATCTTGCTTTTCTTTCTAGGCGTGATAGGCGAGTACGTTGGGCGAATCTACGAGGAAACGAAGAGTCGTCCACAGTACATTGTCCGCCGAAGAATCAACTGCACCGATACGGATGAAAATAGACGCAAAGTGAGTTGAGAGAAAAACAGAGTTTTGAGTCCGAGGAGACGGTGCCGACAACAATCGAATATTTGTCACCACCGGGTATGGTCAGCATGGCTGATCAATGGTTTGAGATAGCCTCGATCGACCATTTTTGGATCCAGCGACGATTTCGTGTTCTGCAGAGCTTGGCGGGCGAATATATCCAAAAGGCTGGAGAGATGGGCGAAATTGGTTGCGGAAACGGCCTGTTACAAAAGCAGATCGAAATAGGCTATCAACGGAGTGTCACCGGCCTTGATCTCAATGAATATGCGCTGAAGAGGAATGTGAGTACCAGAAGCAGAGTATGTTGTTACGACATCTTGGATCGAAATCCGAATCTGCAAGGGGCATTTGATCTGATTTTTCTGTTCGACGTGCTTGAGCACATCGAGAATGAGGATGCTTTTCTCAATGCAGCGCTCTTTCATCTGGCCGCCGACGGGAAGGTAATCATCAATGTTCCCGCAGGGCCCTGGGCGTTCTCGGCCTACGATCGAGCGGCGGGTCACCTACGGCGGTATCTGGTAGCGTCCTTGAGAAACACGGCTCAACGAAACGCGCTTGATGTGACTGCCTGGACATATTGGGGCCTGCCACTGGTGCCAACTTTGGCCATTAGAAAGATTTGGTTGTCCTTGAACCGCGACCAGAACTCGACAATCCGTACAGGATTCGATTCTCGTTCACCGCTTGTTAATCGAGCGTTTGGAATTCTATCTAGGCTCGAATCGATTCCTCAGAAAGTGCTGGGAACATCTTTGATGGCGGTCTTGAAAAGACGGACGGCTGGTGGCCCAAATGGGCGCTAGTGGGAAGGCAAGCGAAGACAAACTCCGCAGCTCGTCCAACTGGTTGATTACAGCCCTGCTGATCGTTTTACTCGCGTATTCCGTGATACGACTCTGCGTCACAGCCCGTTTAGACCCTTTTTGGTACGACGAAATCTTGACGCGAGCGGTCGCCGCTCAGACCAGTCTGACGGGCGCGATGCGAGCACTTCTCGGCGGTGTGGATTCGCACACGCCATTTTTCTACCTGATCGAGTTTTACGCGTTGCGGCTCTTTAAGAACGAAGAATTCGCTTTGCGGCTGCCGTCAGTGCTGGCATTTGCAATTACGCTCGTCTGCGTTTTTGTGTATGCGAAGCGCCGGTGGACAGAGGTTAGTGCATTAGGCTGTGCTGCGTGCCTTTTGGCGACGGCGGCATTTCAGAGGTACGCCACGGAAGCAAGAGCGTACAGCATGTTGCTGGCATTTATCGCTCTTGCTCTAGTTTGCTACGACCGCCTTCCGTCAAGAATTTGGACCATTGGTCTTGGGTTAAGTTTGCTCCTGGCAGAGGCCGTTCACTATTACGCGATTTTTTCCATTTTGCCGTTCATCTTTGCGGAACTTGGGCATGTCTGGCTGACACGAAGCGTACGTTGGAAGGTGTGGGCTGCGATTGCCTGCCCGCTCGTGCCGCTGGCCGTTACATGGCGATTTCTCGCGGCCATTAGAAGCACGTATGGTGGACATTTCTGGGGCCATTCCGGGTTGGAGGCAGTGCCGGCTTCGTATGGAGAATTACTTTCCGTAGGTCCCGTAATGGGAAGCGTCATCGCTGTGATTTTGATCGCGGTTCAGAGTGGGGAGATCTTCTTATCCTGGCGGGG
>UEXQ01000209.1_pt1 | contig 10691 bp, 10 predicted proteins | sample 4301111 | NCBI WGS metagenome assembly UEXQ01 (sample SAMEA4773181, study PRJEB27434) | metagenome | biome: 2259; feature: agricultural soil; material: soil | place: USA | collected 2014-09 | depth 0.25 m
GGCCGTAGTGAATCGTCAACTCGTCGGACAGATCCCGGCCGCCGCGCGCAGCGCGAATGGGGTCTACGTCGCCGATGATGTCGGCGATGGTGACGTCTGGCGTGGCGAGCTTTTCGACGTAGCGCAAGTCGCGTGGCATCCAGGCGAGCGGAGTGTTGTCGCCGTCGGCGGCGATGCGTTCACGGCAGGCGCGGCAGATGGGTTTGAGCGGGTCGTCGTTAATTTCACAGCCCGCGACAACGGGGACCTCGCTATCGAGCAGGTTGATCAGGCCGCGAAGGATGCGGCTTTTCGCCTGGCCGCGGAGACCCAATAAGATGAAATTGTGGCGGGAAAGCAGTGCATTGACGATTTGCGGGATGACAGTGTCTTCGTAGCCCTGAACGCCGGGAAAGAGCGTTTCGCCGCGTTCTATGGCACGGAGAAGATTCGTACGAATTTCGTCCTTGACCGAGCGCGACCCGGTGCGGGCGTCGAAATCCGGTATGCGGCGCAGTTCGCCGAGCGTGACGGGCCTGATTCGGCCTCCGGAAGAATGCGGCGAAGTGCTTGTCGTCATTGGGCCCCCGTTCTGAATGCGCCAATCCGGCGAACCTTCTATTAGATGCGCTGCTGGAGCAAGAAAGTTTTCAGCGACAGGCACCTTCAGTTCAAGCCGCTCGCCGCGCGAGCGCGCAACTGTGTTGCCTCCTGTAGATGCGGCGCCCACTCGCGAAGGTACGCGACGAGACGCTCCTGGCGTTCGGCTTCCGTGCGCAATTCGAGAATGCGTTGCTTCCAGAGAAGGTCCATAGGAAGCTTGGCCGCCACAGAATAGGAAATGCTGCCGTCGGGGTCGGAGCAGAGGTCGCGTGGATAGTCGCCGAAGATCAGCGTGTGGCAGGTTTCGTAGAGATCGTTCAGCTCGTGACAAATGCGGGGATCGGCGGGCAAGAGGCGATCTTCGAGAAAGTCTACTTCGCCACGCAGCAGGGGTTCGTCTTTGAAGAGTTCGACGACGCGGAAGGGCTGGCGGCCGACGGTGAGGATATCGCTGCGGCCATCGGGGTAACGCTTCGTGACTTCCAGAATTTCCGCTGTGCAGCCGGTACCAGCGATGCCATTGGGCAGGGCGAGGAGCATCCCGAAAGGTGTTTGTGTGTCGAGACATTCGCGGACCATCTGACGATAGCGCGGTTCGAAAATATGCAAGGGAAGATCAGCGCCCGGTAGAAGAACAACATTCAGGGGAAACAGCGGCAGGCGAACATTCGGCATAGGCGCGTTCCGGTTACGAGTAAAGGATAGCAGAGTAGAACGCTGGCGACGAACGGGAAGTAGTTTTTGGAGTAGCAGAAACCTTCGAGTGCTAGAGTTCTGCCAGGAGGCTTTCCATTTCGGACTGTGCATGGCCATTGCCGGCGTTTGCGGCAGCGGAGATCCCTTGCCTGATGACGGCGCGAGCGTCATGGGTTCGCGACTGCTTCGCCAGTAACTGGCCCAACATCTGGTAGCCGGGAACATAGGTCGGATTGCGTTTCAGCAATTCGCGGAATTGCGTTTCCGCGTTGGCAGCGTCGCCAGAGTTCATGTATTCCAGTGCCAAACCGTAGCGCGAGAAAGCATCGTCGGGCTTCTCCGCCACAAACGCTTCGAGCACTTCGCGGCGCGATTTCTTTTGGTCGGCCATGATGTGCAGGTAGTATAGCGCTGGAAAGAGCGGGCCAAAATCACCGAAGTGTTTGAGGGTGGAATGCCGACAACGAAGAAAAGGGCGAATCCGAGTGGTGAGCCCGCGCTGAAAGGGAAGCCGATCAGTGCATCGCGATCGGAGATGTCGGAAGTTGTGCTGCCGGCAACCACGAATCCGCTGGGAAAACTGCTGGGCGGACACGTGATGCACCTGGTGGACATTGCCGCGGCGATGGCGGCGAGCCGGCACGCGAACAGCTACGTGGTGACGGCTTCGGTCGACTACATTGATTTCCGCAATCCGATCAATGTCGGCGAGTTTGTCATCCTGAAATCCCAGGTGAACCGCGTGTTTCACACTTCGATGGAAGTAGGAGTTAAAGTGTTTTCGGAAAACCCGCTCACCGGAGAACGAAAGCACACTACCACGGCTTACGTGACGTTTGTGGCCCTGGATGCGGCAACGCGGGAGCCCAAGCCGGTGCCGCCGCTGATTCTAAAGACAGCGGAAGAGAAGCGGCGATGGCGCGAAGCGGGCGAACGGCGCAAAGTGCGCTTGGCGATGCGATACAAGAAACAGCGAAGCAAGGACTAGCACCTAAAAAAGGATTCTCGCTTAGCTCACAGCCAGCTCAGGGCCGGACTACTTGCCCCCGACACTTCCCACCCATATTGGTGTGGTCGTCGGTTGCTGACTGCCGCCGTCAGGCTCTTCGGTAATAGCCAATAGCTTCGTATCGCTCTGCTTGTCCGGTGGTTCCTGGATGAGCAGATGGAATTTGCCATCGCTCTCCGGCCGGATGTTTACCGAAGGGATTGGTTTTGCGCCAGCCGTCTTGGGAATCAGCCATAGCTGCAGCGTACGATTGCCGGTGGGCACCGGCAATTTCTCACCAGAAATCACAATGCCGAACGCTGCGTGCCACGTGGCATGAAGTTCCGGAAGACCTGTCTTGCCGGCCGGCATTGCAATCTTTATGGACTTGGGGTCGGCGAGGATCAAAGCCTCGCGGCGCGCAAGCGCCAGCTCCTGCGCCGATTTTTTCTGAAGCTCGACTTGTTCGTCGAGCGCAGCCTGTATCTGGCGGCGGGCCTCATCGAGAGATTGCGCTTCGCGGAAGTTGTATAGCGCAAAGAGCACAACGGCGGCGACCGCGCCCCACATCCAAAAGGGAATATGCTGCTGGGAACTGCGCTCGTCTGCGCTATTTGCCGCGGCTTCGGCGTGCACGGTTTTCAGTAAGCGCCCCCGCAGGGTGTCGGATGGCTGCGCTTCGGGCGCGAGATACGCCAGTTGGCTGACCAGCCAGCAGGCTTGATCGAGAGCTTGAGCGCACTCCGAGCAGCCCACAGCGAGATGCGCTTCTACGGAGGCGCGCTCGTCTGCGTCGAGTGCGCCCAGGGCGTAGGCCTCGATCAGTTCGAGGAACGGATCGCGAGTTGTATCCGAGCTGCTCACGCGGTTGTTTGCAGTCCTTCCTTAAGTTTCAACAGGCCGTTGCGAATCCAGCTTTTTACCGTGCCGAGCGGTTCCTGGAGCCTCGCTGCAATTTCCGAATGGCTCAAACCTTCGAAATAGGCTAGTTCGATGGCGCGCTTTTGCTGTGGTCGTAGAGCCGACATCAATTCGCGCACGCGGGCGGCGCGTCGCTCGTCGTCGAGTTTCGCTTCGAAATCCGGCGCGGAAACGACAACCGGCGGAAGTTGTTCAGATTGGTCTTCGCGCCTGCGTTGCCGTTCGCTTTTGCGGCGCAAATGATCGAGTGCGCGGTTGCGTGCCAGCGTTAGCAGCCAGGGCAGAAAGGGGCCCCGCGAGCCGTCGTACTGCGCGGCATTGCGCCACAGCTGGAGGAAAATGTCCTGTACGACTTCTTCCGCGGTGGAAGCCTGCTGCAGGATGCGCAGGACGAGGCCATAGACGATGCGGGAATGGCGGTCGTAGAGTTGCTCGAAAGCGCGCACGTCCCGTTGCAGAAGCCTCTGCACCAGCGCCGCGTCCAGCGACACTCCGCTCGAATCCGACGGTGTGAAGACCGCAAGGAACACGTTGGGGCTTCGTCGTCTCCTATGAGATGTACGGCAAACGCGGCAAAGCGGATGAGCCGCGGGAAGCGCTGCGTGCTTCAAGAGTTGTAGCTGATCCGAACTTGTTCGGCAACCGAAAGGGCATGTTCGATACAGGTGCCCACGGCCGGACCTTGCAGGTAGTTGCCGGTGAGCCACAGGCCGGGCATGCGGCTGACGGCATCGCGAATGTTTTGCAGTTTTTCGGCGTGGCCGAGGTTGTATTGCGGAATGGCGGATGGGTAAGCCGTGACGCGTTCCTTTACCGGCAAGCCGGTGATGCGGAGGATAGCGGAAATTTCGCGATGAACGATCGCAGATAGCTCTCCGTCGGAAAGGTTGACGGCAGCCGTGTCGGTAGCGCCGCCGATGAATGAGGTGAGAAGAACTTGGCCCGTCGGCGCTCGGCTCGGAAATTGGGAGGAGTTCCAGACTGTTCCTAAGGTGCGGATTCCGGCCGAACGCGGGATCAGGAAGCCGAATCCGTTGAGAGCATGGCGGACCTGCTCGCGGCGATAGCCGAACGAGACTATGGCGACCGGAGCGTAATGGATGTCTCGCAGGGGAGTTGCAGCAGCAGGAACAAGATTTTCGAGCAGTGATGCCGCCACGCTCGTCGGCGTAGCGACTACGAGTTTGTCGCATTGAATCTCTTGCGCGTTTCCGTAGGTTGAGGTTTGAACTGAAAAGCCTGCGTCCGTTTTGCTGATCGAGCGGACCACAACATCGCAGCGAAGGCCGCTTCCTAGTTTTTCAGCGAGTGTGGACACAAGTGTTTCGTTTCCGTTCCTAAACGAGACAAGGCCACGTCGCCGTCGCGTGCGGTTCACGGTGACTGCTGCCTTTGGATTCTTGGCGGCGCGAAAAATTCCGCGGACTACGCTGCCGGTCGCTTGCTCGGCCTCGCGGATTTTCGGGAAGGCAGCGCGGAGGCTGATCTGTTCTGGGTCGCCAGCGTAAATGCCGGAGACAAACGGTCCGACCAGCCGGTCGAGCAGTTCGACGGAGAATTTGCGCCGTGTGAAATCGGCGATGGATTCATCGGGCTCGGGCGGCTGCGTGGTGCGCAGTACCTCTGTGAGAATTGCAAGCTTGGTTTTCCAACTGAGCAGGCTGGAGCTGATGAAATCTGGCGGGGACATCGGGACAGGGAGCAGTTCTCCGTCAACCAAGACAAAGCGTGGCGAGGTATGCGGAGCTTCGATCAATTGGCCGCTCAAGCCCAGATCGTTGCAGAGTTGGTCGAGAAGCAGGGTTGAGGTGAAACTTTGCGGGCCAAGTTCGAAGAGGTAGCCGTCTTCCGCAGGAGATTGAACGACGCCTCCGGGTCGCGTGGAGGCTTCGAGCAGCAAAACGTTGTGGCCTGTTTTTTGTAACGAGTACGCGCAGGTGAGGCCGGAGATTCCCGCGCCCACGATTACTGTCAGTGCGGATGCAGTCACGGCTTACAGCGTTTTCGAAAAAAGCGGTTTAACGTCGAGGTGCTGTTTTTCTAGGTAGGGATCGAAAAGCATCGCCAGGTTTCGAACAAAGATGCGGCCCAGCCAAGTGGTGCGGATCTCGTCTTTGGTGATTGTGAGGAGGCCGTCTTCTTCTGGAATTTCGAGGCGGTGAAGTTCGTCGGCGAAGTGTTCGTCGAAATCAATGGCAAAGGTTTCGTTGATTTCTTGCTTGGGAATCACCGTGTGGCAGAGCAGACGGCCGATAACTTCGCGGCGCAAGCGGTCTTCTTCAGAAAGGCGGTAGCCTCGCATCGTGGCCAGGCCGCGTTCGTGGACGGCTTTTTCCCACGCGGGCAGCTCGCGGTAGTTCTGCGCGTAGGCGTTACGAAAGCCGCTGATTGCGGTGACGCCCATGCCGTAGAGATCGGCGCCGGCTTTGGTAGTGTAGCCCTGAAAGTTACGGTGGAGCGTTCGATTGGCTTGAGCCGTGGCAAGCTCGTCGTTCGGCTTGGCGAAATGGTCCATGCCTATGTAGAGATGGCCGGCTTCCAAAAATTTCAGCAGGCCGGTGCGAAAGATCTCGAATTTCTGCATGCCCTCCGGAAGAAATGCCGCAAATGCGCCCTGCTGCTTTTTCAGCCAGGGAACATGCGCATAGCTGAAAAGCGCGATGCGGTCGGGCGCGAGTTCGATGATTTGATCCACGGTGTGGGCAAAGGTATCCGGGGTTTGGTAAGGCAGACCGTAGATCAGGTCCACGTTGATGCTGTCGAAGCCGAGAGCGCGGGCGGATTGAATCAAATCACGAGTGATTTCGTATGGCTGGATGCGATGGATGGCCTTTTGAACCGGCTCGTGGAAATCCTGAATGCCCATACTGAGGCGGTTGAAGCCGAGGCGGCGCAGAGTTTCCAGGTGCTCGCGCGAGGTTACGCGCGGGTCGACTTCGATGCCGATTTCTGCCTCGCGTGAAAAGCTGAAACGTTCTTTCGCGTAGCCGAAAAGATCCTCCAGTTGCGCGGGGGAAGAGTATGTTGGGGTGCCGCCGCCCCAGTGGAATTGAATAACTTTGCGTTCGCGAGAAACCGACTGCGCCAGGCGGGCAATTTCTTTCTTCAAGACTTCAAAGTAGGGAAGGGAAACGCTTTTATCTTTCTGGATGATGACGTTGCATGCGCAGAAAAGGCATAGGCTTTCGCAGAAGGGAAGGTGCATGTACAGCGAGACGGGAGTGCGTGCGGCGTCCGCAGCTGCGTGGACTTGTTCCAGGTCAGCTGGCCCAAACGCATCATTCCACACCGGGGCCGTCGGATAGCTCGTGTAGCGCGGGCCGGGGCGGTTGTAGCGCGCCAAAAATTCTTCGCTGACGTGGAGTTCGCGCCTAGCTTGCTCGTGACTTGGATGTGGAGTCATCGCTGCGCTGCCGTAGCCTGTCTATTCTAACAGGCAGCGATGAAACGCGCCGGATGTGCGGCTCTGCTAGAACTTGAACACAATGCCTGCCACGAAATTGCCCCGGTGTTGATAGTTCGAGACCTTAGCGGTGTAGCATCCGAAGAATGGGTCGCAGTACGTCGCTAGTGAAGAGTTAGCATAAGTGGGCATGTAACGTGCATCGCCACGCAGAGCAACGTGACGGCCCAAGGCGTACTTCACGCCTCCGCCCAGACTGTAAGAGAAGTCGGTGCGAGTCGGATTTCCGCCGCTGTTGAACTCGTGAGTGAAGCCCAAACTTCCCGCCGCGTATGGCCTGAACCGGTGGTCGTCGCCAAGAAACATGTAGAGCAAGCCGAACTGATACTGGTCTATGTCGGAGTTATAAGCCTTGAAAAACGGCTCGCCGGGTTGTACTTGCGCGCTGTAGGAAGTCTGATTGCGATCCCACATGAACTCGAGCTGTGCGTTGCGGGTTAGTCCATAGTCGATGAAGGTGCCGAAGCTGGTTGCGCCATCGACGCGAAGGTCGTTGACGTTGACGCCGATGGTTTGGGAATTCAGAGGATAGGAACCGCTGGTTTCGTAGCCGGCAAACGGCGTGAACTCCCATTTGCCGGGGCCGTATTGTCCGTTAGCGGACGCGGCCGCGAAAAACAATCCTAGTCCTGCAACAACCAAAAGTGCTCGAAGTCGCATTTGCCTCTCCCGGTTTGTCATTGACACTGCTGACCACGCGCCTTCGAGAGCTGTGCTAGTAGGATGCGGCTTCCGGACGATTCGTTTCCGCCGGTTCGGGGAATGCTTTAACGGACAGCGGCGGCGGTTGAGAAGGAAAATTCTTGGCCGGTTCGAATGAAGAGTTGCGCAGCTTCGACGGGAGTGTCCGGCAAAATGCCGTGACCCAGATTGAGGATGTGGCCTCTGCCGCCCAGCTGCGTCAGGATGTCTTTCGTAGTGGTCACAAGATTTTGCGAAGGGCCGAAGAGAATGGCCGGATCGAGATTTCCCTGTAAGGCGATCTTTGGAGATAGCTTGGCTCGCAGCTCTTCGAGGTTGACGCGCCAGTCCACGCTCAAGACATCGGCGCCGCTTTTGCCTATCGCTTCCATCAGATGGTGCGAAGCTTTCGTGTAGTAAATCACAGGCGCGAGGCCACGTATGCCGGTGATGATTTCTTGTACCGCGGGCAAAGCAAATTCCTGATATTCGGGTAACGCCAGTTCGCCGCACCAGGTATCGAACAGCTGCACGGCTGCTGCACCTGCCGCGATTTGCGCTTTTAGGTAGCCGATCGTCGCCTGCGCGACGCGGTGAAGCAATTCGCGAAAGGCTGTCGGCTCGGAGTACAGGAAGCTCTTCACCGTGGCGAAACCTTCTTTGGTCCGCCCTTCGACCAGGTAGCAGGCCATCGTCCACGGGGCACCCGCAAAGCCGAGCACGGGAACATCGGAGCCTACGGTTCGAACGAGACGACGGATCGCTTCCGTCAAGAATCCGGTTTCCGTTTCCGGGTCAAACAAGCGCAGCTTGCGCACCGCTTCGGCCGAGCGAATCGGTTCCAACAGACGAGGTCCGGCATCACCAAGTTCCAGCGGAACGCCCATCGCTTCCGCCGGAATCAGAATATCGGAGAAAACGATGATGGCGTCCACGCCCAAGCGACGGAACGGCTGGATCGAAACCTCCACCGCCAAGTCCGGCGTCTTGCAGACTTCCAGAAATGCGTGCTTGGCGCGCACTTCGCGATATTCGGGCAAGTAACGGCCTGCTTGGCGCATCATCCAGACAGGCACTCGCGACAGGGCTTCGCCGCGGCAGGCGCGCAAGAACAATTCTTTTCGGGTCAAGGCAACAGTAGACGCGGTCATGTGAGCGTTGCCAGAATAGCAAATTCGCTGCCCAACCGCTGAGCGGAGAAACTGTTCAGCAAGCGGCGAAACAGACGCTACGCTATACTTTTCCTTAAGGAATCCGAGCGCCGCACCGGTTGTAGCTTTGCGTGCCGTCCCGGGCCCGACCATGGACCACCTCTTTTTCCTACTCACACTTGCGGCCTATCTGGGCAGCTTTGCATGCTACGTGGGGTACCTTGTAGCTGGCCGCGAGTGGTCTGGCCGCGTCGCTACGGTGCTGCTGGCTGCGGGTCTGGTCGCTCATTACTACGCGTTGCTGGAACGTTCCCGCGGTCTGCACACCGTCCCCTACCATGACCTTTCAGGTTCCATGTCGCTCTTTGGCTGGCTGCTGGCCCTCACCTATCTGAGTCTCGAAGTCTTTCACCGCCAGCGCTCGGTCGGAGCGCTCGTGCTTCCATTCGTTCTGGCGTTCTTTCTCTTTGCGAATGCGGCCACCGCCGATCACAATGCCGCCGTTCCCGCCAAGGGCGTTGCGTTTGCGCTCCACGTCACGCTCAGCATTCTGGCTTACGCCGCGTTTGGGCTTTCCTGCGTGCTCAGCGTCATCTATCTGGCGCAGCAGCGGCTGCTGCAAAAACACAAGGTCGGCAGCATCGTGTGGCGTCTGCCGCCGCTCGATTTGCTCGATCGCATGAGCCAGAGCAGCGTTCTCGTGGGCCTCATCGCCATCGCCATCGGCACTGCCCTCGGTTTTTTGTGGGTTGACCGCCTTACGGGTGGAGTGTGGCACTACGATCCGAAATACGTCATCACACTGCTCGTACTTGCCGCGTATGTGATTTATCTGCGACTGGCGCGCAATCCCAGTTGGCGCGGCTCACGCGCTTCGCGGCTATGCATTTTCAATTTTGCTATCGTGATCTTCAGTTTCACGGTCGTGAACCTGTTTTTCTCGCACGCGCATCGGTATTTCTAGGAGCACGCAATCAGCGCCATGGAAATTGTGCTCGTCGGATTAAACCACCGCTCGGCTCCGGTTGAGGTCCGCGAGCGTGTGTCTTTTACCGCTGAGCAGGCGCGCAAGGCTGCTGAAGAACTGCGCGCGCGTGGGATTTTTCACGAGTCGTTGGTGCTTTCAACCTGCAATCGCAGCGAGGTTTATGGCGTGCCGCCGGAAACGTCTCGCGAATCCGCTGCCGTTCTGTCCGATTACCTCAGCCGATTTCACGCCGTACAGCCCGAGCAATTAAGCACCTCTCTTTATCAGCATTACGACCGGCACGCGGTCCGCCACCTCTTCCGCGTCGCATCGGGACTCGACTCTATGGTGCTCGGCGAAGCCGAAATCCTGGGCCAGGTTCGCGAGGCGTACCGGTTGGCTCACGAATCCGGAGCCACCGGGCCCGTTTTAAATCGCATGTTCCAGGGCGCGCTGGAAGTTGGCAAGCGCGTGCGCCACGAAACGGAACTCAGCAGGCGTCCAATGTCGGTCGCTTCCGCGGGAGTCAAGCTCGCGGAACGCATCTTCGGCAAACTCGGGCAACGTACGGCCCTGGTTCTCGGCGCCGGCACCATCAGCGAACAGGTCGTCTCACAACTGCGCGACCGCAATATCGCACATCTTTACGTGATGAATCGTTCGCGCGATCGTGCGGAGTTGCTCGCGCGCGAATTCTCGGGCAAGGTGATCGGCTGGGAAGATTGGGAGACGGCGTTGGCGCTTCCCGACGTCATCGTCTCCAGCATTTCCACCGAGGAACCTGCTCTCAAACACTCCATGCTGGTCAAGGCCATGAGCGCTCGCGGCAATCGTCCACTTTTTGTGATGGATTTGGGCTTGCCACGCAACGTCGAGTCTTCGGCCGCCGATCTGTATAACCTCTACCTCTACAACATTGACGACCTCACGCAAATCGTCGAGCAGAATCGCGATGCACGACAAAGCGAAATCCCTCGCGCCGAAGCCATCGTTGAGCAGCATGTCGAAAAGTTTCTGACGTGGCAGGCGAGCGTCGAGCTCATCGGCATGGTTGGAGCATTGCGCGGCAAACTAAAAGAGGAGCGCGCCGCCTTTGTACGCGAGCGCGTTCAGCGCGTCCCGCACCTTTCGCCCGAACAGCGCGCGCAAATGGAATCTCTCATGGATGATTTGTTGGAAAAACTTCTGCTCGAACCCGCCCGCCGCTTGCAAGACGAAAAGGATTTACGCCGCAAGATTCAG
>UEXQ01000288.1_pt1 | contig 10625 bp, 8 predicted proteins | sample 4301111 | NCBI WGS metagenome assembly UEXQ01 (sample SAMEA4773181, study PRJEB27434) | metagenome | biome: 2259; feature: agricultural soil; material: soil | place: USA | collected 2014-09 | depth 0.25 m
CCCAAGTGCGGCGCATTTATCTCACCGTTGTTCCCGCTGATTCCTCCCGGCTTCAGCGTCTCAAACTCGAATTCGCCAAGTTCGTTGGTCGGAATTCTCGCAAACCCGCTAGGGACGCCGCCGGCATCGCAACCGCTTTCCGCCCCGGTGTATTTCCCGCTTCCATCTGCCCGCCAGATCTCCAGGATTGCATCGGGCACGCCCTGACCTTCACCATCTAGGACACGCCCACGCACCGTCACGACCCCTGCCCGACTCGGAGCGCTGGACGGCACCAGGTTGTTCGGATTATGCGGACACAATCCAATCGAAAAGAATGGTCCAACCGTTTGCGAGGCGGTCGGAACAAGCGGCGCCAGATTCCTTGCGACGTCGTGCAAATCATTTCTCCATCGGCGTGGCTTCCCGCCCGCGCAGAACAATATCGAAACGATATCCCAGGGCAAATCCAGGGGACGTATGTTCCCAATCAAACGAAGAAATCAGCCGCCGTTTGGCGCTCTCATCCGAAACGCAGTTGTAGATGGGATCAAACTCCAGGAGAGGATCGCCCGGAAAATACATCTGCGTAACCAGCCGGCTCAGTAAGCCCGCTCCGAACAACGAAAAATGAATGTGCGCCGGCCGCCAAGCGTTGTGATGATTGCCCCATGGATAGGCGCCGGGCCTGATGGACGTAAACTTGTACCGACCCTCGGCGTCGGTGATCATCCGTCCACAGCCATCGAAATTCGGATCAAGCGGAGCGTTATGCTGGTCGAGCTTGTGACGGTATCGCCCAGCGGCATTGGCCTGCCATACCTCCGCCAAGGCGCCGCGCACGGGACGCCCATCTTCATCCAAAATCTTCCCGCTTACGACGATTCGCTCTCCGGCGGGCGGGCCTGCGTGCTGTGCGGTCAGGTCACTATCGCCTGCCGTGACTGCGGCATGTCCAAAAACAGGTCCAGTTCTCTCGGAAAGAGTGCCTGACAGCAAAATCAGCGGCTTTGTTGGCGCGCGCTTCACTGACGAGCGATAAGGCGGATGGAGATATTCTGGCTGGGTTCCGGGCGGCACTTTGCAAAAAACGGGCAATTCGCTCATGGAAACCTTGTCGCAGCGACACACAAGCGTTCGCAGCGCCGTTAGTCTACTGCGAACCGCAGAAAATGTCGTCCATCCGGGCCTTGCAAAGATGGGCGAATAGACGTTCGCCGCGCGGATTGACAAGCCATCGAGATTCTTCTATGGTCATCACGCTGCGTAAACGTTTACTTCTCCCTTTTTAGAGAGTTTTTGCAAACATTCCATGCTTTTCCCGCGCCTGCGCGAAGAGGTCCTCGAAGCGAACCTGGAGTTGGTCCGCCGCGGGCTGGTTCTCTATACGTTCGGCAACGCCAGCGCCATATCTCGCCAGGACGGGCTGGTCGTCATCAAGCCCAGCGGCGTCCCGTACGACAGCATGAAGCCAGCCGACCTAGTAATTACCGACCTGAACGGGAAAATCGTCGAGGGTATACTTCGTCCGTCCTCCGATTTGCCGACGCATTTGGTCCTCTACAAGTCGTTCCCGTTAATCGGTGGTGTTGCGCACACTCACTCCGAATACGCCACTGCCTGGGCGCAAGCACGGCGCCCAATTCCGTGTCTCGGCACTACCCATGCCGACTATTTTCGGGGTCCGGTGCCGGTGACCGACCTGATGACCGACAAAGAAGTCGAGCAGGCTTATGAAGAGAACACCGGCCACGTCATCGCGCGCGCCTTCAAGAATATTGATCCGATCGAAGTTCCCGCCGTGCTCGTTGCGAATCACGCTCCGTTCACTTGGGGAATCACGGTTAGCGAAGCCGCCCAAAACGCCGTGATTTTGGAAGCTGTCGCCAAGCTTGCGCACCTTTCTTTCCAGATCCACAACGAAGCGGAACCCGCCGGCCGCACGCTGCACGACAAACATTTTCTTCGCAAGCACGGAAGTTCGGCTTACTACGGCCAGCCGAAGGACAAGTCATGAACGTTTTAAACAATAGCGGAGCGCAGCCGTGGCTCTCGTAGCCGGCGTGGATTTTGGCACTTTAAGCGTCCGCGTCTCGATCGTGGACAGCGACAGCGGTCTGCTCGCTTCGGCAACCGCTGAATATCCTGTGCACCGCCGCCGCGACGATCCTGAATTCGCCACGCAATCACACGCCGATCATATGAAGGCGCTAGCGGCTGCCACGAAGAGCGCCGTGCAAACGGCCGGCGTGGACGGAAAAACGGTCCAAGCAATCGCTCTCGACACCACCGGTTCTTCCGTCGTTCCTGTCGACAAGAATCTCCAGCCGCTCGACGATTACTACCTCTGGTGCGACCACCGCGCCAAATCCGAAGCTGCTGAAATTAGCGAAGCCGCGCATCGAGCGAAGCTTCCTGCGATTGACTGGTGTGGCGGCGTCTATTCTTCCGAATGGGGTTTCTCAAAACTTCTTCACTGGCTGCGCCACAATCCATCGAAACGCGCCCATTTCGCCTCAGCGTTCGAGCACTGTGACATGGTCGCCGCAACATTGTGTGGCATTACCGATCCGCGCCTCGTCAAACGCAGCGTCTGCGCCATGGGTCACAAATGGATGTGGAACGATTCGCTCGGCGGCCTGCCTCCCGAAGGATTTCTAATCAAAGTCGATCCGCTGCTCGCGGGCGTCCGCGAAAAACTCGACGGTTCTTACGCCACCTCAGACGCGATCGCGGGCAAGCTCTCGCCACACTGGGCCGAGCAGCTCGGCCTCGCGCCCGGGATTCCGATCCCCGTCGGCGCCTTCGATGCGCATTGGGACGCCATCGGCGCCGGCTGCCGCAGCGAAGACATGGTCAACGTAGTCGGCACTTCGACCTGCATCATCGGCATTACTCCGTCGCCTAATCTTGTTCCCGGAGTTTGCGGCGTCGTCGCAGGTAGCGTTCACCCGACGCAAACCGGCATCGAAGCGGGCCTCTCGGCGGTCGGAGATATCTTCAACGCAATTGCCACCCGTGCCGGAACCGACGTGCACACTCTCTCCGAAGGTCTCGAATCCTATCGCCCCGGCCAGACCGGCCTCCTCCGCATGACCTGGGACAATGGCGACCGCACCGTCCTCGTCAATCCCAACTTGCGCGGCGCAACGCTCGGCTGGAACCTGCAAACTACTGCGCAAGATGAATTGTTCGCCGCCATCGAAGGCACGGCATTTCACACGCGCGTCATTTTCGATCGCATGGCGGAACATGGCGTCACGGTCAAGCGTGTCATCAACGCCGGCGGGATTCCGCAAAAGAACGACGTCCTTAATCAGGTTTACGCCAACATTCTCGGTCGGCCCGTCCTCGTTCCGTCCTCCAGCGTAACCAGTCTCGGCTCGGCGATCTTTGCCTTTGTCGCCGCGGGCACGTTCAAGACCGTGGAAGAAGCGCAGGACAAGATCTGCCCCAGCTACAATATCTTTCAACCGCAAACGGCCGCGCAGGCCGTTTACGCCGAGCTCTATCCTGTCTATCGCGAACTCTACTTCGCTTTCGGCCAGCCGAATCGATCGCCGCTGGGCAAAATCTTGCCGCAACTGATTCGCATCTCGGAATCAGTGAACAAAGATAGCTCGAGTTCGCACTAACTTTTATTTCGTCGCGTAGCGGAGGTTCTCAAAATGGCTTACATTCCACGTCGGCGTTTTCTAAAAAACTCCTTCACCGTTGCCGCCGGAACTTCCGCGGGGCTCCTCTGCGGCAAAACGCTCTTCGCGCAATCGCCTAACGCCGCAACGCGCGTCTACCTGGACTCCCGCCGTATGGCGGCTCCCCTCGACCGCAATCTCTTCGGCTCTTTCCTCGAGCATCTCGGCCGCGCGATCTACGAAGGCGTTTATCAGCCCGACAGTAAACTTGCCGATGCCAATGGCTTCCGCAAAGACATGCTCGACGAAGTCAAGCATCTCGGCGTTCCGATGGTCCGTTATCCTGGCGGCAATTTTGTTTCCGGCTACAACTGGCTCGACGGCGTCGGCCCCAAAAAGGATCGTCCGCGCAAGCTCGAAAAGGCTTGGAACTCGATCGAGACCAATCAGTTCGGCACCAACGAATTTATGGTTTGGTGCAAACTTGTTGGCGCGAAGCCGCTGATGGGTCTCAACCTCGGTACCAGCACTCCGGAAATGGCTGCCGCTCTCGTGGAATACTGCAACGTCGAAAAAGGAACCAAGTGGAGCGACCTTCGCCGCGAACACGGTATCGCCGAACCCTACCGAGTCGAGCACTGGTGTCTCGGCAACGAAATGGACGGCCCCTGGCAGATCGGCCACATGACCGCCGTAGAGTACGGCATGAAAGCCGCCGACGCCGGCCGCCAGATGCACTATGTCGATCCCTCTCTGAAGTTGATCGCCTGCGGCTCCAGCAACTCCTCCATGCCCACTTATCTCGAATGGGATCGCCAAGTCCTTGAACAATGCTTCGACTACGTCGACGGCCTTTCCCTGCACCGCTACTTCGGCAACACACCAGAAGAAACCGGCGGCGATAGCGCGCGGTACATGGCGCTGAATCTTTCCATGGACCGCCAAATCACCGAATCGCTCGCAGTCTGTGATTACGTTCAAGGCCGGCGCCATTCCAGTAAGAAGCTTTGGCTCTCGTTCGACGAATGGAACGTCTGGTATCGCGCACGTTCCGGCTCTGACGTCGACGGCAACAAGCAAGTCGCGCCGCATCTTCTGGAAGAGGTCTACAATCTGGAAGACGCGCTGTTGGTCGGCGGTCTGGTCAACACTCTTATCCGCAACTCCGATCGAGTGCGGATCGCATGTCTCGCTCAGCTTATCAACGTCATCGCACCCATTATGACCAACGATTCCGGCTTCTATCGTCAAACGATCTACTACCCGTACGCGTGGGCTTTGCAGTATGCGCGCGGCGCCGCCATGAACGTCGTCATCGAATCACCGACCTACGAGTCCCAGTCCGCCGACAACCGAGCCACTCGCGGGGGTAAAGCAATCGAATCGATCCCATACGTTGACGTCTCTGCTACTTTCGACAAGACCAGCGGAAAGTATTCCGTCTTTCTTTTTAATCGCGATCTCACAAAACCGCGTGACGTGGAAATTGTCTGGGAAGACAGCGCGCCCTCTCGCGCCCTCGAATCCCTCGCACTTACCGGTTCGGACCTGAAAGCCGTCAATGGATTCGACTCGCCGGAAAAAGTTGTGCCGAAATCGTTCGATAAACCTGCGACAACCAGCAATCGCACGCGCGTACAACTCCCGGCGCGTTCTTACACGGTCTTGACATTCGCCGCCTAGGCCATCACCAAAAGTGGTTTGTCACTCAAAGCGAAGCGAGGGGTCTGCTTTCTCGGGCGGAGAGGCGACTGGAATGACTCCTTTAATTCCGCCGAATTCCCGCCACTTCCGCGGTTACGTCCGTGTACTTCAACCCAGCCCCGGTGTTGAACAGTACGATGCGATCCGCCGGCTTCAGAAATCCTGTCTTCAATAAGTGATCGTAGGCCGCCGTGGCCGCCGCTCCTTCAGGCGATAGAAAGATTCCTTCGTTCTTCGCCCAATCCTGCAGCGAAGCCAACAGCACTTCGTCCGGAAAAGCCAGCGCCAAACCGCCCGACGCCTGTAAAATCTCGAGCATGATGTAATCGCCATACGGCTTCGGCACGCGTAGTCCGGCCGCAAACGTCGTAGCGTTCTCCCACATCTTGCTGGCCGTCGCATGCTCCTCAAACGCCCGCACCATCGGCGCGCATCCCGCCGACTGTACCGCGATCATCTTCGGTCTCTTCCCCGGTTTCACCCAGCCGAGTTCTTCCAACTCCGCGAACGCTTTCCACATCCCGATCAGTCCAACGCCGCCACCCGTCGGATAAAACACGGCTTCCGGATACTCCCACCCAAGCTGTTCGACCAGCTCGTATCCCATCGTTTTCTTGCCCTCGATGCGGAATGGTTCTTTCAACGTGGAAACATCGAACCAACCCTCTTTCTCTTTGCGCTCCGCGACAATGCGTCCACAGTCCGAAATCAACCCGTCCACCAGCGTCACGTTTGCCCCATACATCTTCGCCTCCACGAAATTCGCGAAAGGCACATCCTTCGGCATGAAAATGTTAGCTTCGATGCCCGCAGCCGCTGCATACGCAGCCAGCGCTCCCGCCGCGTTTCCTGCCGAAGGCACGGCCAGTCTCTTCAGCCCGTAGTGCTTCGCCATCGTCACGGCGAGCGCCAGCCCGCGCGCTTTGAAACTTCCCGTCGGATTTGCGCCCTCCTCCTTCACCCCGACATTGGGATAGCGCTTGCTCCGCAGCATCGGCGTCCAGCCTTCGCCCAACGTCACCGGGCGCACTTCCGGTAACACTGAGCGATAACGCCACATGCCTGCCCAGCCGCCAGCTTCTCCATCGCGCTCAATTTGCCCGCGGTTGGCCAGGCCTTTCACTATGCTCAAGTCGTAGCGCACATACAACGATCCTGCACACTTGGGACACAGCGTCTGCGGCGTCTCGGCGGAAACCGTCGTCCTACAACGCGAACATTCCAGCTCTTTTATCTTTGGCATTCCAAAATTGTAACAGCGGCCTTGAGCAGTTGCCCGGTCGCCGGTCTCACCTGCCTCGTGAACCAGCTGCCAACTTTGGCTTCGTTTGAGCCTTCTCGGCTATGATGTCGGTTCGTTTTCGTTGTCCAATGAGGCTTTTGCGTGGCTCAGCAACGGTCCAACTCGTTCAAATTTCTGCTTGCCGCCGGCCTGACACTCTTCTTCGCCGGTGCAGCGTTACAACCCTTCCTCGCTTTCCACAAGCCGCTGATCGTTCTCCGTTGCGCCGGCCTTTCGCTCCTCGCCGTGTCCTGCATTCGCAAACGCTCTCTCACCCTCTGGATTTTCTTCGCAATGCTTGGAGGTCTTGAAATAGGCCTCGACGCCCCGGCATTCGCCGTTCAACTCCGCGTTCTTAGTGACATTTTTCTCCGCCTCATCAAGGTCATCGTCGCCCCGCTGATCCTTGGCACGCTCATCACCGGCATCGCCGGCCACGGCGATCTTCGCAAAGTCGGTCGCATCGGCTGGAAAAGCCTCGTCTACTTTGAAGCCGTCACCACTGTCGCGTTGTTCATCGGTGTCTTCGCCATCAATCTCACGAAAGCCGGAGAGGGCCTAGTCCTTCCCGCAACTGCAGCGGCACCAGCACCGCCCGACACAACCCCTCTTCGTTGGACGGATTTCCTCCTTCACATTTTTCCCGAAAACATCGTGAAGTCCGTCGCTGAAAACCAGATTCTTCAAGTCGCCGTCTTCGCCATCCTGTTCGCCATCGCACTAACGCGCGTCCGCGAGGACCTGCAGAAACCAATCCTCAGCTTTGCCGAGTCGCTCACGCAGGTCATGTTCAGCTTCACCAACCTCGTGATGTACTACGCGCCAATCGGCATCGGCGCCGCCATGGCCTACACCGTCGGCCACATGGGCATCGCCGTTCTCCTTCCACTCATCAAGTTGATTCTCACTGCGTATGGAGCCTTGCTTGCCTTTCTTCTCGTTGTTCTCCTGCCAATTGCACTCTTCGCGCGAATCCCTCTGAAACGATTCATCTCCGCGGTGGCCGAGCCTGCAACCATCGCCTTTGCCACCAGCACTTCCGAAGCCGCTCTTCCCCGCGCCATGGAGTGCATGGAAGCCTTCGGCGTGCCGCGTCGCATCGTCGCGTTCGTCATTCCCGCCGGCTACAGCTTCAATCTCGACGGATCCACGCTCTATCTAGCGCTAGCTTCTGTTTTTGTCGCTCAGGCCGCCGGCTTCCACATGCCTTGGTCGCGACAGTTGCTCATGGTTCTCACGCTCATGCTCACCAGCAAAGGAATCGCCGGAGTCCCGCGCGCCACCTTGCTCGTTCTTCTCGCTTCCGCCTCCACGTTTCATCTGCCCACAGAGCCCGTCTTCGTCATCCTCGGCGTCGATGCCCTCATCGATATGGCCCGCACCTCGCTCAACGTCACCGGCAACTGCCTCGCCAGCGCGGTGATCGCGCGTTGGGAAAACGAACTACCCGCCGCGCAGGCGCACGACAACGTCTAGCCGTGAGTCTTTCTTTCATTTTTTGGAACTGCTTCAGGTCAATCACTCGCCGCCGAATGGCGCATTTGTCGTTGCGCTTGAGCTAACTAGCGCGACATTTACCTGCGGAGTGCGTTGCATTTCCACCTGCCGCACCGTCTCGACTCGCTGCGTGTGATTCCGCCGCGCCCGAATCGCTATCCGCGTTAAATCAAACAATCCATAAACAAGGTTGCCCCGCACCACATCGCTCTTGAAGCTCAGCACCTGCATGCGCACGTATCGCGCAAATTTCGAATGCGGCCGAGTCGCGATTGCCGGCGCATCCGCCGCTTGTTGCTCAAACACAGGATTCTCGCAGTTCTTCAATTGCACCACGGCGAGCGAACCATCCGTCCGCATCGCGTCGCCGGTCGCATTCATCGCTGCGTGCTCCATCCGCGGCCGATCCACGTAGTAAACCGATGCCACGCACCCCGCCAGACTTAAGTCGCGCACCAGCATGCCGCGGCCCGCGTCCATGTCTGCGTCAATGTGGTGAATGAACTTGTGCTGTTTGAGCGAAAGCGTTGCGCCGGTTTCCCGCGTCATCGCTCCCAGCCATACGGTCTGCCCGCCAATCACGTCGTTGCGTGCCCATACCCGCAAATGCTCGCGCTTCTCGTAGCTGTCCAAACTTTTTTCCCACGTAGCGCTCACCGGCACGCCATCCACCAACTGCCGCGAAATCGGCGCTTCCGGATAATTCTTGAATGCCAGAAATGCGTGCATCTCCCGCATCACGGAGCGCGTGGAAGTGGGATCGCCGTGCGCCCAGCCCGCTGCATGAAACGCCCGGTCCATCTGATCTGCCGTACCCACCAGTGCCACGTTTACAAAGTCAGCCGCCTGCCCATGTCGGGTCGTTGTCCGTTCCGGCAAAGTAGCCGTCGTGATCTCCATCGTCGCGCGCGCAATCTCGTCCGGCGTGCCTGTTTCTACCGTAGCGCGCGTCTCTTCGGGAACACGCAACTCGGTCGCCAGTTTCAGCTTCACATCCGTGCCACGCGGCAAATAGATCTCCGGCTCCGGAAACACCGGAAACGCGGCGCGGTACGCGACCAAGGTCAGATCGCTGTACGGATTCCACGTCGGCAGGTGTTTCAAGCGGCTGGTGATTCTACCCTGTGGGGTATCCATCGCGTTCACACCGTGAATAACGCCGTTCTTCACCGTCTCGCGCGCATTGTCGATTTCCACCGCGCGGGCCGAAATCTCAATCTCTTTTCCGTCCTTCGTCAGCAAATGGTCAAAGTCCACGCGCAGCGTCGCTGTCTCGTGAACCAGCCCCATTCCGACACGGCGCACTGCCTTGATCTCACCTTCCACGATGGTTCCGGCGGCAATCTCTTCCGCCCCATCGCACCTCGGCGACTCGATCACCATAGCCTGTACTTTGTCTCCCGCCTTGCCGCTATACGATGACACCGGCTGCAGCAACCGCACCCACACGGTCTCTCCGGGCTTCAAGGAATCGCACTGTGCCTTTGCGAGCGGGCAGGACATCGACAAAATCGTCAGGAAAATAACGGCGATCAACGTCTCTTTACTTAAACGGTGTCGCGCCAAGTATTTTTCGGCGGGAGAAGTTTTCCGGAGCCTTTTCACTCTTCTATTTTAGGTTTCTCTTTTTTGATGCCTCCGCATATCTCTCAGGTTTTCTCTCGAAGTGACCTGTTCTGAGGAACAGCCCGCGCACCTGTACTTCTCACTTTCGCGCCGCTTTGTGTTTTTTTTCACTGTTTTCGCGCCACTCGTCAGACAAATGATTTTCCGTGGTCGCTCAAGCCTCACAATGTTTCTCCCATGTCGCCCACCCGTCGTATCATTGGCAGGCGCCTCAATAACCGGGATTACTACTCATCTTGATGCCCGCCCTTCATCGCCTGCGGCTTCCAATCTGCGCGTTGCTTCTCCTGTTCGCTGTCGCTCCAACCTCTGCCGATGACATTTCAAAGATCGTTCCCAAAGGCTACGTCACCGATCTCGCTGGAGTCATTCCCGCCGCCACGCGCCAACGTCTCGAAGCCCTTGGCACCGAACTCGAGCAGAAAACCGGCGCCCAGCTCGCCATGGTTACCGTTCGTTCCCTCGACGATCGCCCCGTCGAAGACTACGCCGTTGATCTCTTCCAACACCTCGGAGTCGGCGCAAAGAAACAGGACTCCGGTGCTCTACTCCTCGTCGCTCCAAACGACCGCAAATACCGCATCGAAGTCGGCTACGGCCTCGAACCGATCATTACCGACGCGCGCGCGGGCGATGCTGGCCGCGCCATGGTTCCGCTTCTCCGCCAGAATGACTTCGGCTCCGCGATCGAAGTCGCAGCCTGGCAGCTCGCCAAATACATCGCCGACGACAAAGGCGTAGCGCTTTCCGGCACTCAGCCCGGCCCAGCTGCTTCGTGCCCGCCAACATCCAACGAGTGGCCAATCAGCCCCTTCGCGGTTCTCGTCATTCTGTTCGTTGTCTTCCAAATTTTTGGTTCCGCTGTTCGCCGCACTTCCGGACGACGCCGTGGAGGCATGGAC
>UEXQ01000148.1_pt1 | contig 10624 bp, 8 predicted proteins | sample 4301111 | NCBI WGS metagenome assembly UEXQ01 (sample SAMEA4773181, study PRJEB27434) | metagenome | biome: 2259; feature: agricultural soil; material: soil | place: USA | collected 2014-09 | depth 0.25 m
GTTCCGGCTTTAGCGTCAGCGGCGTTAGCGTTCCGCTCACGCTTGCTCCCGGCGCAACCAGCACGTTCAACGTGCAGTATGCTCCGACTTCCGCAGGCGCCGCCACCGGATCGGTGACGGTCGTCAGCAACGCGCCGAATTCTCCGTCCGCGGTTTCGCTGAGCGGAACTGGCGTCGCTGCGGCGTATACACTTAGCGTTAATCCGGGCAGCCTCAGCTTCGGTTCGGTGACCAACGGCTCGACGGCGTCACAGAGCTTCAGCGTTACGAACACCGGCAACGCGAACGTTTCGATCTCCGGCGTCAGCGCCGCCGGCTCCGGATTCAGCATCAGCAGCGGCGGCTCGGCGGTGACGCTTTCGCCGAATCAAAGCACTTCAGTCAGCGTGCAGTTTGCGCCGACGGTTGCGGGGTCGGCGAACGGCGTGGTCAGCGTCGCAAGCAACGCTACCGGATCTAACGGCGTTACGCTCAGCGGCACCGGCGTAGCTCCGCAGGTCAACCACAACGTTGCGCTCAACTGGGGCGCCAGCTCTTCTTCGGTCGCCGGCTACAACGTCTATCGCAGCTCGGTGAGCGGCGGCTCCTACGCTAAGGTCAACCCTTCATTGCTCGGGGGCGTCAGCTTCACCGACTCCAGCGTGCAGTCGGGGCAGACGTACTACTACGTGGCGACTTCGGTGGATACCAGCGGTAACGAGAGTGTCTATTCCAACGAAGTACCGGCGGTCGTTCCTTAAGAAGCCTTCTGAACGTTAAGACCTATCCGGGGAGGAGCCAAGCTCCTCCCTGTTCTCGCTTTGTTCTTTACTGGCGCCTTGTTGCGGTTCGGAATTAACTGGCAGCGGCGCGTTCTTTCGCAAACGCTCTTAGAGCTTGTTGCCAGGGGCGTAGCCGGATGTCATACGCGCGCAGGCTGGCGGGGGACAAGACGGAATAATTCGGGCGGCGTGCGGGACGAGCAGACTGGTCTGTTGTGATCGGATAAACCGGAACAGAGCCTAGACCGCTCTGTGAAAGGATCTCCCGCGCAAAATCAAACCAGGAGCACACACCTTCGTTATTGATGTGTACGATGCCGCGAGCTTCCTTGTGAACCAGGTCAATCATGACGCGCGCCAGGTCGCGGGTGTAGGTTGGTGAGCCGATTTGGTCATTGACCACGGAAAGTGCAGGACGTGTTTTTGCGGCGTTCAAGATTTTTTCTGGGAATGATGGACCGTGAAGACCGAAGAGCCATGACGTGCGCCCAATGCACCAGGCCGAAGAATTTCTCCGCAAAGCTTCTTCACCGGCCGCCTTGGACGCGCCATAGACGTTGATCGGCGCAACCGGATCGTTCGTTTCGTAGGGACGAGTTCCCATCCCGTCAAACACGTAGTCGGTGCTAACCAGAAAAACGCTTGCGCCGATTTTTTCCGCGGACCGCGCAGTGTTCTCAACGCCGGTCGCGTTCACGGCAAACGCCAACTCACGATTTTTTTCGCAGCCGTCGACGTCGGTGTACGCCGCGCACACAACCACCCAGTTCGGCTTGGCATGCTGGATAAGTTGATCAACCTGGCGGGCATCGCGAATGTCCGCTTCCGCCGAGCCTGCGGAAATCAGTTCATCGGCCGGGGCAGTCTTCTTCCATTCTTCGATAAGATCGGTGCCGAGCATCCCTCGCGCACCCAGGACGAGAACGCGCATAGCTTACTTGTGTTGAGTCTCCCAGTCGTAAGCAACGTCGGGATGATCGTAGGGCAGGCGCAGTTCGTCGGCGGGATTGTAATGGCGGTCGGTAAAGTAAACGAGCTGGATCGGCTCGACGCCAAGGGCTTTGTAGCCATGAGCCACGCCGGGCGGGATGAGAATTTCCCATGGCTGAAAACGGCCCACGAAAATCGTATTGATGGCGCCGAAGGTTTTGGAGCGGACACGCAAGTCATAAAGGAAAACTTGCACCATACCGGAACACGGTGCCCACAGATCGGTTTGCTCGGAATGATAGTGGATCGCTTTAATCGTACCGGGATAAGTCAGTGTGAGCGAAACCTGGATCTGGCGCTCGCCCTCCGGAACCATTTTGGCGGCGAGGCCCTTGCCCAGTCTCGCCAGTTCGGTGAAAAATCCGCGATCATCAGGATAGACGGTTAGCGGCGCAATCTGGACGCCGTCAATGAGATCGGGGGAATCCGGCCGCGCAATAATTTTGCCTTGCGTTTTGGCATCGCGGCGCAGGATGCCCATCTCGATGCCGTTTTTGGTTCCCAACGGAACAATTTGCGCCGATTGCGTTGCGGTCGTTTCAGCCGCCATGAAATGCACCTCTTGTGTATTCAAAGCTCAAAATGCCGGTGTGTAAAGAGGCTTGTGCGGTTCAGGTGCCCGCGAGTCCACTCAAGGCCTTGCGGGCGGAGTCGGCGGCAGGACTGTCCGGCTTGGCTTTGATCGCGGCCTCAAAGGCGCTCCTGGCTTTGGCATAGTCGTTGAGCTTCTGATAGACCATGCCGAGGTGATACCGATAGGTTGGATTCGTGGGCACTTTCTTGATGGCGTCTTCAAGAAGCGGAGCCGCTACGGAATAGGCGCCAGTGTGGTAGTAAGCCCAGGCCAATGTATCGGCCGAGTTTGGAGAATCGTTCATACCCTTGCGGCCGGTTTGCGCGAGGCTGAGGGCGAGGTTGGGATCGCCACCATGTTCCAGAAGAATGTAAGCGAGGTTATTTGCGGCGATGGCATTGTCGGACTGGATGTTCAGAGCCTGCTGGTACATGGATTGAGCCTGCTGCCAGTCGCCCTTGTTTTCATAAACAGAGCCGAGGGAGACGAGCATCTGAACGTTGTTGGGAGCAAGAGCGATTGCACGTTTGTAGTTGGCGACTGCTTCGTCGTTTTTCCTTTCGGCTGCTTGAACTGCGGCGAGCGCGGAGATCGGCGCCAGATTTGTGGGGTCGAGTTCCGCGGAACGGGCAAAGGATTTTTCGGCGTCGGCGGGCTGATTATTACGCAACTGCGCCTGGCCAAGCATGTACACAAAACCCGCATTGTTTGGGAATTTCTGGACTTGTTCCTGCAGGCGCGCCAGGGCGGCGCCGGGCTGGCCGCGCAGGAAATCCATTTGTGAAAAGGCCTCCTGAGCTTGCAGCGAACCTGGATCCCGCGCCAACGCCTGTTTGAACAGATTTTCCGCCTCGGCCCAGCGTTTTTGCTGCGCGCGCAGCAAGCCAAGCTGAATGTAGCCGAGCGCACTTTGCGGGGCTGCGGCAATGACGCGGTGCAGATCGCGTTCGGCGCTGGCGGCGTCGCCTTGGTTCGCGCGGGCCGAGGCATGCAGAATGTAGCCTTCGGCGCTATTGGGATTGCTCTTGATGATTTGATTCGAAATAGATTCCAGTTCTTTCCAGTCTTTGCGCTGACCCGCCACACCGGCAAGGGCGCGCCAAGCTTCAAGAAAAGCCTGCTGGAACTTGACGGCTTGACGCCACTCGGCTTCGGCCTGGTTCATGTCGCCACGCTGCTGGTAAGCCGAGCCGAGGTAGAAGTGTCCCGACGGATTTTCCGGTGCGTCTTTGACCGCTCCTTGCAAAAGAGAAACAGCCTCGTCTGTCTTTTTCTGCTGGAGCAAAACTTCTCCCCGGAGAATGCGCGCATCCACATCGCCCGACGATGCTTGCAAGACTTTGTCGATGACCGGAACGGCTTGATCGATCTTGCGATCGAGGACTAGAAGCTGGGCGTAGGTCTTCAGGACTCCAAGGTCGTTGGGATGACTATTCGTGAGGGCCGAGAATTCGGCAAGTGCCTTGTCGGAATCGCCGCGGGCAATGTAGAAATCGCCGAGCATGCGATAGCCGGCCGGAACATCGGACATTTGGGTTCTTGCCTCGGCGAGAACTTTCTCGGTTTGTTCGATCTGGCCCTGCGCAAAGTACAAGGTAGCGAGTGCCTTGCGTGGTGCAGGATTCTTCGGTTCCAGCTGGATGGCCGATTCGAATTGTTTGCGCGCGTCGTCATAGCGCTTTTGTGTTTCATAGAGAGAGCCGAGCAGCATGACGGGAACAGTGGCAGTTGGGTCAAGCGTATGGGCCTTCTGCAGGTCCGCTTCGGCTTCGGAGTACGCAGCGAATTTCAGCTGCAACGCAGCCAAGTTCACATAGACGGCAGAGTTGCTTGGGGCGATGGTTACGGCCTCGCGCGCGATGGCCAACGCGTCCTTCTGATTGCCCAGAGCAGCCTCCACGGAAGAAAGGAGCATCTTGGCGTTGACATCCTGCGGATTCTTCTCGAGGACCGTCAGAGCGCGATCCTTGGCTTCCTGAAACTTGCCGGCGCCCAGATAGATCTTCCCAAGATCGAGCTGCGCCGGATAATTTTGCGGATCGAGAGCGACGGCGCGAGACAGCTCCTGAAACGCGCTATTCCAATTGCCAAGGCGCATGCTGCATTGGGCACTCTTGTAAAGTGCAGGCACAAATCGAGGATCGATCTGCAACGCCCGAGCGAATGAGATTTGCGCCTCAGGATATTTGCCGTCTTTGAAATAGGCGTCGCCCTGCTCGACGAATTTTTGTTTCTTGACGTTGGGATCGCGAAAGCAGGCGGTCATCAGGAAGCAAAGGGCTAGGCAGCAAGAGATCGCGAGGAAGAGCGGGGACCGATATCGCACGGAAGCCATCCTTAAGCTACAAGCTACGAATTTCACTGACGAGTATAGACGCAGTATGCCTAAGCAATAGGGTGCAATTTGTCCTCCCTCGGCCAAACTGTTGCGAGACCTTATTTGAGATGTAAGTCGTTTACATTCAATGAGATACGGTGAGATTTTGAGCCGAAGGTCGAGAGCGAGGAACGGCGGGCTGGCCGGAGTGGGAAAAAGGCGAAAATTAGGGACAAGGTGGATAGAATAGTTCCACTTTTCGCAGTGTCCAGATGATCCTCTGGGGATAGGCGACTGCACTTTGCCGCACGAAGTAACCGTAACCTATAGAAAAAACAGGGATTTCTGCTTGTATGAGGCAGAAGGCGAAGGCACTATGCTGGAAGCGGGCGTGCACAGAGGAGTTTGCCCCGACTGCTGGCAGTCTGTCCACGGAAGGGCGAACGATAATTGGTGGTTACGCGATGATTCGAAACGGCGAAATTAGTATGTCCGAGGTAAAAAGGATCCTAAGGAAGTACTGGTGGATCCTGCCACTGACGGTAGTGAGCGGGGGTGCGCTCGGGCTCGGAGCCACGATGGTGCTCCCGAAGAAGTTCACGTCGCAATCGCGGGTACAGATTCACGAACAGTCCGTTTCGACGGAGCTGGTGAAGCCGGTGTTGACCGAGGCAACGAACGTCCGGCTGGCTTCCATGCAGGAACAAATTTTGAGCCGAACGCAACTGCAGTCGATCATCGAAAGGCTGGGGTTGTATCCGTCGGACCGCGAGAAGGTTCACATGGAAGACCTGGTGCAGCAGTTGCGGAAAGCGATTGACGTGACGCCGCCGGATACCCTACTGGGAACGCAAAGCCGTCAGTTGCCAGGCTTCTACATAAATGTGACTTTTGACAATCCGGAAATCGCGCAACGGGTTTGCAGCGAAATCACCAACAAGTTCATGGAACAGAACGTTAAGTACATGAACGAGAAGACGAAGCAGGCGGCGGATTTCCTGGGTGGACAGGCGGATGAAGCGAAGCGCAATCTGGATGAGCAAGACGCGAAGCTGGCGGAGTTCAAAAAGAAGTACATGGGATCGCTACCGGATCAGCAGCAGGCCAACTTGGGTATGCTGCAGACCATGAATTCGCAGCTCGACGCCGTCACACAATCCATCAGCAGATCTCAACAGGACAAAGCGTTGAACGAATCGCTGCTGGCTTCGCAACTGGCGACGCTGAAGGCCACCGAGAGGGGCGACACTCCTACGGAAACTCTGCAGGACCAGCTGATCAAGCTTCAGGAACAACTGTCGTCCCTACAGTCGCGGTATACGCCGGAGCATCCGGACGTGATCAAAACGAAAAACCAAATTCAGCAGTTACAACAACGAATCGCGTCCACACCGAATGGTGCGCAGTCCGCCACGAACGCGACGCTCAGCACAATCGAGCCGCCAGCCATTCAGCAATTGCGAGCGAAAATAAAACAAGATGATATGAGCATCGCGGACCTGATCAAGCGGCAGAGCCAGATCCAATCGCAGATTGGTGTCCTGCAGGGACGCTTGCAGTTGAGTCCGGCAGTGGAACAGCAGTTCAAGGAGCTGATGAGAGGCTACCAGAGCGCGAGTGACTCTTATAACGACCTGCTGAAGCGGCATGCCCAAGCCACGATGGCCACGGATTTCACGCACGAGCAGCAAGGCGAACAATTCAGCATGGAAGACCCGCCAAGCCTGCCGATGACGCCGTCGTTCCCAAAGAAACCGATTTTCGCGGGCGGAGGGCTGGCGGGCGGGCTCGTGCTGGGGCTTGCCGTGTTGTATTTGCTGTCGGCGCTGGACTCTTCGATGCACTCAGAAAGGGATGTGGAAGCTTGCCTGAGGTTGCCGGTTCTGGCGATGGTGCCGACGATGGATCCGGCCTTGATGGGGCGCTCCACTGGAAACGGACATGGGAGAGCTAAAGCGAGCGAGATAGGATTAGCGGGCAAACGAAACTAATACATTGCGATTGAACCGGCTAAACAAGAAGGACGCATAGACTTTTATGAGCAGAATTCATGAGGCACTGAAAAAAGCGGCGCAAGAGCGATCTGTGCAATTGGCCAAGAGCGGAGACACGACATTCGCCGAGCTCGCGGCAGCCCCGACGGCTCCGGTGGCGACGGCAACGGAAGCGATTCCCATTTCCGGACTCGAAGTCTCAGTTGTGGCAGCTTCGTCGGGAGCAGTTGATAGCCTGACCTACCTGCGATATGACGACCTAATCAAAAAGTGCGCCACACCAAAATGGCGAATTGACGCACGGCTCAGCGTTTTTGAAGGTAATGATGACAAGCAGGTGGGTGCGGAGAGGTTTCGGACACTGCGTTCTCGGCTCTACCAGGTTGCGGGAACAAGGCCTCTGCGACGAATTATGGTGACGAGCAGCGTGCCGGCGGAGGGCAAAACATTCGTGGCCGCGAACCTGGCGCAGTCGATTGTGCGGCAGCCTGATCGCAAAGTTCTGCTCATCGACGCAGACTTGCGGGCTTCGCGTTTGCATCAAGTGCTCGGGGCGCCGCGTTTTCCGGGACTTTCCGATTATTTGAGCGGCGATGCGGACGAATTTCAGGTGGTCCAAAAAGGGTCGGACGCTAACCTGTGTTTTATTCCAGGTGGGCGCGAGGTTGCCAATCCCAGCGAATTGCTGATGAACGACCGACTGAAAAAGTTGCTGGAGTTGATGACGCCGCTATTTGACTGGATCATCTTGGATACGCCCCCAGCGCTGCCCGTGCATGACGCTAGCATGATGGCTGACGTGTGCGACGGAGTTTTATTCGTGGTGCGGGCCGGAATGACTGACCATGAGATGGCGGCCAAAGCGACGGGAGAATTCCATAACCGGAATTTACTGGGAGTGGTGCTGAACCGCGTGGAAGATGGCGCAGGATATGGCGGGTATTACTACGGCTATCCGGCGGGTGCGGATAAGGATTGATCGGGGCTAAGGCGTAGACTCAGCCGCCAGGTAGCTTGCCCGCAGAAGCGGGTTGTTGTTTACAGCAAAACGCCGCATTCGGTAGCCTTCATACATCATTGTGGAAGCCCGCGTTCGAGGGGAGAACGTGATCGCGCCGCGCTAACTCTCGCGGAGCCGCAGCTAAGACTTTAACTTGTTTGCGGGCGATTGCGCTCGCTGCGTTCGAGCCACCACAGCAGCGGAGCCATCATGGCCAAGCCTATCAGGAAGAATACGATTCCACCTTCGTGGTGTAACTTTCCGAACAAAAAGCCGGGATCAACGTAGATGGCCAATAGCGTTAGAGTGACGATGCGAATCGCGTTCTTCAGGATCATTACGAAAAGGCCTGCCAGAACCAGAATTAGCTGACGCCAGAAAGTGCGCAGGCAGAAATGTGCGACGAGGATAGCCAGTATGATGAGGGCCAAGCTGGAACGAATACCGCTGCATTCGCGGGCTACCTCAATGCTGACGCGCGACAGATGAAAGACGAAGCCGTCGCGAAGAACCGGGACGCCGCTCCAATCGAAAAGAACGGCAGTGATTTCGGTCGTGCCTTTTTGTAGGAAGTAGATAGTTTTGTCGAGCAGGAAGTCCGGAATGGGGATCATGAAGAGGAGAAATGTCAAAGGGAAATGCGCCCTCTGAAGAGACGCCCGGCCGAAGAAAAACGCAAAGCCGGCGATCCAGAGAAGAATCAGCGCGAGCGTACAGAGCGAGAGCTGATTTACTTCGCTGAGGCGAGACGCGTAAACAAAAAAGGTGGCGGCGGCTAAGGCCCCTGGGACCAGGAAAGTCACAGCGGAACGAACATCAGAATCAACCGCAGCGAAGATTCGGCTTCGCTCCAAAAAGAGAATCCAAACACAAATGGCCGGAATCAGAAGCGCATGGGAAGCGTTGTCATTCGATAGGGCATAGTGAAAGAGGCGCACGAGAGGCGCAAAAAACAGCAAGCAACTCGCGACACACCATACTGAGCAGAGAAGAATGCGGCGAGACGGCGAACCGAGTGAGGAGCTTGCCGCGGCGGCAGTTGTTGACTGGGTGGGTGTGGACATTGCAGTGCGCTCGACGGTCCTAGCGGCTGAAGGTTTCCGTCCGATTTATGTAATGCCGTTCGTAGTAGTTCCGATATTCACCGGAACGAGCGCGTTCGAGCCAGGAGGAGTTTGCGCGATACCAGTCAATCGTGCGCTTGATGCCTTCTTCGAACGAAATCAGCGGTTTCCAGCCAAGTTCGCGTTGAATTTTGGAGCTGTCGAGAGCGTAGCGCCGATCGTGCCCAGGGCGGTCCTTCACGTATTTCATCAGCGACTCGGGCTTACCTAAATGCTTCAAGATCGTACGGACAACATAGAGGTTTGGCAGCGGATTGCCCGCTGAGACGTTGTACACTTCGCCCGGCTTGCCTTTCTCGAACGTCAAGGCGATCGCCCGGCAGTAATCTTCGACAAAAAGCCAATCGCGTTCCTGCAGTCCGTCACCGTAAATCGGTAGCGATTTGTCCTCCTGCGCGTTCGCAAGCATTAGTGGAATGAGCTTTTCCGGAAATTGGAACGGGCCATAGTTGTTGGTGCAGCGGAGAATGATCGCGGACACGCCATAAGTATTGGCATAGGCAGCGACGAAATGGTCAGCGGATGCTTTACTAGCGGCATAAGGACTGCGCGGGTCCAGTAAGGTTTCTTCGGCGAAACTTACACCCGCAGGAGCGCTGCCGTACACCTCGTCCGTGCTGATATGCACAAAGCGCGGCAGCCTAAATTTGCGAGCTGCTTCGAGCAGACACATCACGCCTCGCACATTTGTGTGTAGGAAAGGTGAGGCGTCTTCGATGCTGCGATCCACGTGGGTTTCGGCAGCGAAATTGACGACGCCATCGAAGCCATCCGCAAATGTTTCCGCGACCTGCTGGGGGTTGGCGATATCACCGCGGACAAAGCTATAGCGCGGATCCTCCGCGAGATCACCGAGACTTTCGGGATTGCCCGCATAAGTTAGCTTGTCGAAATTGACGATTTCGACGTCGCGTTCCGTCGTTAGGAGATGCCGAATGAAATTGGAGCCGATAAAACCTGCCCCGCCGGTGACCAGAAGTTTCAAGAACGTCTCCTTTTCGAGTTCGCCGCAGCTAGGAAGTTATTCGCCCCGCGTATGCCGTGGAGGGACGCCGCGTCCAGGAATCTTGTTCGCGCCTGTCTTGGCCACAAGATTTGTGGCATGCAGCAGCGATTCGAACGTACCTGCGTCCGTCCACCAGCCATCTAGAATGCTGTGCGTCAACGTACCCTCCTGCAGGTACATGTTGTTAACATCCGTGATTTCCAGCTCGTTGCGCCAGCTTGGTTTGGTTTTGCCGATCTTTTCGAAAACCGTGGCATCGTAGAAATAGAGCCCGGTCACGGCGTACTTGGATTTGGGGCTCTTGGGCTTTTCCTCGATGCCCAAGATGCGACCATTAGCGATTTCGGGGCAACCGAAGCGCTCGGGGTCCGGAACTTCCTTGAGGATGATGTGCGCCCCGGCGACCTGTTTTTCAAACGTCTGCTTGGCTTCGATGACGTTGTTCTCGATCACGTTGTCGCCAAGAATAACGCAGATTTTCTCGCCTTCTACAAAGGGTTCAGCCAGTCGCAGCGCGTCAGCTATGCCACCTTCGCCCTCTTGATAGGTGTAGTGGATGCGGTGAAGTTCAAAATCCTTGCCGTTGGAGAGCAGGCGCAGAAAGTCGCCGGAGTTCTGCCCACCCGTAACAATGATGATGTCGCGGATCCCGGCGTCCACCAAACTCTGAATGGGATAGAACACCATGGGCCGGTCGTAGACGGGCAAGAGGTGCTTATTGGTGACACGCGTCAACGGGTACAACCGAGAACCCCTTCCACCAGCCAAGACAACACCCTTCATTAGCGCTCATTCTCCTCTCGATTTTAAGCATCTCCACTGAATCCAATGTTGCCACGAGCATTGACTGTTCCAATG
>UEXQ01000145.1_pt1 | contig 10571 bp, 7 predicted proteins | sample 4301111 | NCBI WGS metagenome assembly UEXQ01 (sample SAMEA4773181, study PRJEB27434) | metagenome | biome: 2259; feature: agricultural soil; material: soil | place: USA | collected 2014-09 | depth 0.25 m
CCGGCGATGTCCTGGTCCGATTGGCACACGATATAAAAACTTTTGTTCAAACCATCCGCCGAAAACAGGGAAACATCCGGCAAATCGCGATGACCGTCCGCAGGCATGCCGGTAACGCCTGATTGCCATGACGGCTTGGCGTAAATGGAGCTTGGTCCACCGCTTCCCGCCACGACGACGGCGCTGTCGCTGCTGCTTGTTACGGAATTACAGCCGCTAAGACCGGCGGCGGCGCAGGAATCGTTCCACACCATTTCAGGAATGTAGCCAATGACCGAGGTCGGCGTCGGGCTGGTTGTGCTGCAAGGAGTTCCGGTGCACGTGCTCCAATACTTCGTTTCTTGGCCTAGCTGATTAAAATCGGTGCCACCCATCGCGACGTTATATGGTGTGGACGCAATTCCGCTCACCGCAATGCCGCCTGTGGCGGAACTCTGCGACGGATCATCGCAACCAGCGGAACCATTGTCGCCCGCGGACACAACGACGGTAATTCCCTGCGCCGCAGCCTGCTGCCACAGTAGTTGATGAAAGAGATTGCCGGACCCGCCTAATCCCGACTCGCAGGCGCCATAGCTTTCGCTGAGAACCGCGGCGATGTTGTTGTCCACGGCATAGACGGCTGAAGCGTCGACGCCAGACAGGCCGTCGGTGAAGCTGGATTGCGAGGTCACAAACTTGATTGTCGCGTTCGGCGCGATCGCTCCGGCCCACTCAACGTCCAGATCGGACTCGCCTTCATCGCCGGAAACCAGGCCGGGATCGGGCCCGTTCAGAATAATTTGAGGATCGTTTAGGGGCAGTCCGAAAATGGAGCGGAAATCGCGTACGTCCTGAATGTTGATGTTCGATTGGCCGACTACCGCAATGGAGACGCCGGTACCGTTAAACCCAGGAGGCACGTTATAAATCGTTTTGAAATCTCCCGGACCAACGCCAAAAAAAGTGCCGCCGTTGACGTTGGTGTAGGTGAACAGCGGCGTGATTTCGCCGGTTTTCATGTTGCGCTGGAATTTGCCGAAGCGCCTCAGCTGAGGCTGCGGATGAAAGTTGTGCAGCCCCACGACGCCGGCAATTACCGGCGCAAGCGCCTCCGGAATCTGCGGTTCCTGCATGTTGGCAAAGTGCTCGACGCCGCGAACGCTGAGCCGGTGGATGTCCGTGTGAAAGGCGTTGCGCACTTGGCCTGCGGTGCCGTCAAAGGTGATCAGCGTCTTGCCATTGGTGACCTGCAGGTTGGAGAAGCCTTGCGAGCTCATCCAGTTTTTCAGCGTTTGGATGTCGGCTTCCGCCGGACCGAATTGTTCGCCGAACTGCTGCGGCGTCAGCCACGCGTGATAGTTGGGCGACTTGGGATCTTGCTGTTCAGTCAGCAGTTGTTGCAACGCCGTCTCTTGAGCCGCGCTGCGTTGCAGCAGCAGCGTCATACGCGTTACGGACTGCGTGGCGGGCAGACCGCCGCGATCATTCGCCGCGCGCGCCATGGGTTGGACATTGCCGCGTAGCGTGGTCAGCTTGTCGCTGCGGACGGACTGAATTACGCGGGCTTGCGGCGCCGTCTGCGCAAAACTAGGGGCAGAACTGCAGAGAACACCAAGCAGAAACGCACCGAGTAAACGCCACTTTTTCACTTGGAGGAAGTTCATCACTCGACTCACCCGTATCTCAGGTTTGACTGACTTTGTATCTGGACCGACGTGCAACCGAATGCGACTGTGCTTCACCGCGAGACGGCACTCCGCCAGATGACGCCGCTCAGTCCTATTCGACTGCGTTCGGAGGAAAGGGGTTGCTCCGCCTCGCTTTACAGGCAACCCAAGCATGGTGGCAGAAGGCCAGCGAGGCAAGCTATGAGTTTGTCTATGTGTTGTCAATAACGGCAATCATTCCATGCCAGCACAGTTCCGCTAGAACTCGAAGGATCAGAAAGGCAACGAGCGGAAATCTACGTTACCGCCGGAGAGCACCAGCCCGATTTTGGGCTTGGCGACGTCGGGGAACAGAGATTTGGCGGCGCCGGGTTTGAGAAGCGGAGCTAGCGCAATCGCGGAAGACGGCTCGGTGATGACCTTCAGGCGCTCCCAGATTAGCTCCATGGCCTGGATGATCTCCTCTTCGCTGACGAGCAGCACGCCGGAGAGTAGTTCGCGCAGGATGGCGAAGGTGCGCGGAGCGAGCGAGGCGCGCAGGCCGTCGGCGATGGTGTCGCTCGACTCGAGGGACTGCAGCGTGCCGGTTTGCAGGGAGCGGTAGGCGTCATCGGCTTTCGCCGGTTCGCAGCCGTAGATGCTGATTGCCGGCTGGATGCGTTTTGCACTCAGGGAAGTTCCGCTTAACAGGCCGCCTCCGCTGACGGGCGACAAGATGGCGTCGAGCTCACCGATGTCTTCCAACAGTTCCTTCGCAACCGTGGCCTGCCCGGCAATGATTCGGTCGTCGTCGTAGGGATGAATCATCACAGCGCCTGTTTCGGCCTGGATGCGGGCAGCAGTTTCAGAACGCGCGGAAACATTCGGTTCACAGAACGTGATGCGGCCGCCATACGCTTGCACGGCTTTGCATTTCACCGCCGGAGCGTTTTTCGGCATCACGATCCAGGCGGGAACACCGCGCCAACTGGCTGCGCAGGAGACGGCGGCGGCATGATTTCCGCTGGAGTGAGTGACGATGCCTCGCGAGGCCTCTTCATCGGTCAACGAGAAAATCGCGTTGGTTGCGCCGCGAATCTTGAATGAGCCGGTCTTCTGCAGGTTTTCGCACTTGAAGTAAAGTTCGGCACCGGTCAACGCGTCCAGTGTCGCCGAGCGCAGAACCGGCGTGCGGTGGATCTTCGGCACGATACGCTCGTGCGCTTCGCTGATTGTTTGCCAAGTAGGAACAGCAGCAGATGCGATGGTTTTTGTCGGCATGAGTGGCGAGAGCAGGTTTCAGCTTACCGCACTCTCACAAAACCGCGAACCGCGACAGCCCTTTTTGGGGCGCAGCATTGGTTGGCGAATCCTAAGCGAAACCGCGCTGCGCTCTATTGCCGGTTCCAAGCGGACATCTCCCTGAGGTTTTCGGCTTGACCGCACATCTCACTTTGCTAATCTTGCTCATACCCTTCCGCAATTTGCGACCCCGTCCCCTTTCGCTGCGTGAAGGAGTCTCAAATGGACAGCCCAGATCGCCGCCAGTTGACTCGCTTTGCTCTGCGGACGCCCATCCGTTTCAAGGCCATGGGCTTGGCCGCGGACAAGAGCGAACATTTTACCGAGGCTTTGAACGTTTCCCGTGGCGGGTTTTACTTCGCTACGTCCGCTCCCTTGCAAATTGGCATGCCTATCGAAGCGACGCTGCAAATGCCTGAGGAAGTCACGGGCGAGAAAACGAAAGAAACGCTTTGCCGCGCCCGCGTCGTGCATGCCCGCAATGAACCGTATGGCGACGGCCGCATCGGCTTCGGCGCAGAAATCGAGTCATTCCTCTCGATGCCGCGTCCCGAACGCTGGGCGAGCTAGCGGGTCCACTTCGTAGAACAACTTAGAACTGCGGAATAGTGCCTTGGTGTGTCTATTTGGGCGAGATCGAGACCACAGCCTTGCCGGCGCCGACATTGTCGAAACGGTCGTAAGCACGAACCGCGACCGCGTGTTCACCGCTCTTCAGGTCGTGCAGCGTAAATTCGTAGGCTTGCTGCTTACCGTCACTAATACCGGACTTTGGAGCGACGAGGGTCCAGTCGCCACCGTCGAGGCTGTATTGCGCTCGCTCTATGCTGGAGGTTGCGTCGGTTGCCGTGAATTTGAGTTGCGCTGAGTGGTTCGTTACGGCCGCATCGATTTTGCTGATTGTCGGTGGCGTGTTGTCCACTTCGAAGCGTTCGCTCTCGCGTTCGGTCTTCAGCGCTTTGTCGGGCGGATTCGAAGCCGAATCGGCAGCCACGATTCTCAGGTAGTAGGCGCCATCAGCCAGCGTCGTCGTGTCGAAGGAATAGAAGCGCTGGTCGAGGTTGTCCTTCATCAGCTTCCATTCGTTTTCGTCTTCGCCGCGGAAATAAACGGCGTATTTCAGATCGTCTTCGTTATCGTCGTGTGCATTCCAGAGAACTGACTGATAGCCCTTCTGGATCGTCGCCTGCGGCGGGACCTCGAATTTGGCGGGGCCAGCGGACTGCGATTGGCTGATGACGACAGCACCGGCAGCTGACGGCGCCGCCGGGGGGAACTTCAGCATGGCTGTCGGGGCGGCGCCCGTCGCCAGTGCGGGCGGTCCCTGGGCGCGCACACCTGGGTCCTGGATCTGAATTCCGTCGATTACTGGCGCGACATTTTTCGGTTGATACGCGAGCGCGACCCATTCGATTCCGTCGCCGGGACGGCCATCGTGGATTACCACCTTCCACTGCGCAAAACGAGAAGACGGCACACCGGTTTCCACACCGCCCGTGGTGTACGGACCGTACCACTTCGACCACTCTTTACCCGGATCTTCGGTGTTGCCAGTGCGAACGTAAAATTCCAGCCGAGGTTCTTTGCTCGAATTGTTGCGAGCCTTTGCGTCGCCACCTGCTGGTGGACTCCACCACTCCAGACGTCCCCATTGCGAAAAAAGCTGCGCGTCAAAGGATCGTGATTCGTAGGCACCTTCCGGCTCATATTCCGGGCCAAGCGAAATCAGTTTGCCGGGATTTGCCGTGCACAGGATGACTTTGCCGGCAGAGTTACGGACGATGCCGGTGATTTGCGCCGAGCCTGCTTTGGCCAGTTGCGCAAAAACGCCGCGGCCGTCAATCGCAAGCAGCGAACCGGAGTTGCCCAGTCCAGCAAGGAGCCGGCCGTCGTTGCCGAGGCCGAGCGAATAGACGACGTCGTCGCGCGAAGTCCAGAGTTCCTCGGGTGCGCCATCGGGAGCAATTTTGTAAACGCCACTGGAAATCACGGTCGGAAACGGGATGTACGGTGTTTGCGCCTGACCAGTACTTTGCACCGGCGCGATCACGGTAACGTTTCCAGCGGTGGTCACCGTTGTGGTTGGGCCAGCAGATGCCGCGGGAACATTCGAGATCACTGCGGCGGTGTGCGGGCGCTCGCCGATCGCTGCAACGTAGACCGAGCCGTCGGCGGCCACGGCCAGCGAAGTCACTTCACGCTTTGGCGTCTCGTAAAGGACGAACCCTTCCGCTGCCGGATCTTTATCGCTCTTGCGAGCGGAGTTAGCTGCTCGAGTAAGCCTCAGTACTCGGCCGCTTGGCTCGGTGCCCGCGATTAGATTCTGCTTGCTGTCAAAGGCCAGCACACGGATGTGTGCCTCATCGCTGGCGTAAAAGAGTTCGCTCTTGCCGTCCGGCAACACAGCGAAGACCTGTCCTTTATCGCCCGTCGCGACATATAGAGTGCCGTCGGGACCGAATTCGATGTCCCAGATGTATTTGCTTTTGGGATCGAAGAAGACGGATTTTTCGCCGCTGGACGAAACGCGATAAACCTTGCCGTCGGGCGATGTGCCGACGTAGAGCGTGCCTTTACCGTCAAACGCAATGGCTTGCGCGGAAAGTTCGCTCGATTGAAAAACGGTGGCGGTTTTTCCGTTGGAATCCAGCTTAAACACCTTGGCCGGTGAACCGCCGGAAGCGTAGGGCGTGCCCTTGGCATCCAATTTCACCGACCAGAGATAAGAAGCGTCGGCATCGGCGAGATGCGTGAATCTTGGAGCAAGTTCCAGGCGGCCGTCGCTGCGCACGGCGATTCCGCGCGTCGCGCCTTTCAGAAATTCGTCATACGTGGATTGACGCCAGCGGCGCGTGTGCTCGGCAGCGACGATGCCTGCCGTTGCGGCGAGCAAAGCCGCTGCGCCGATCCAAGCGCTGAACCGCTTGATACCACCACTCGCGCGCGTTCGCATCCGTTCTCTTCTCTCCTCTCCTTACAGCCGCAAGCAGCAAGATTGCCCGTATCAGCGAAATGCAAGACCGAAAATACCGGCGCTATCGAATCGGCAAATTCAACGAGATGACGCCGGTAACGGGCCCTGACATGGGAACCGACACTTCACTGGCCAGCGATTCGCGAAGTACTTGCACGCTTCCCGGTGCTGGCCGGCCGTCAACCGCATTGATCTGCGACAGCGGCACGTTGGGCAGCTCCTTGTCGTCCCAGAGCATCGTGGGTGACGGCACGAACAAGCCGACATAAAGGCGGTCATTGCGCCGTTCTTTATTGATGAGCGAAATCAGGGGATCTAAGCCTTCGGGACCGCCCGGTCCGCCCGCGGCGGCAAATCCGCGCGAGGCGCGGTTCATCCAGTCGGCGTCGCTGACCATCAAGCGCAGCGTGCTGCCGCGCAAAACCTGATCGGGAACGCGCACGGAAGTTTCTTCGATGCGAGGAGTGCCGCGATAAGGCTGCAGCATCACGCGCAGGCGCAGTGTTTCTCCCGGCGCCGCTTCGCCTTTTTCGAGCCAGGCGCTTTCGATCGTGAAAGACTGGCGGCCCGGAACGCTCTCCACGTTGACGGTAATGTTCTCGACGTTCACTTTCTCAAATGCGTTGTTGAACAGGCGCATGAAGGTGCCCATGACGGCTATGGCGACCGGCATGCTGTCCGGATTCATCGCATCGCTCGGCGCAAAAGTGTTTTCGATACGAACGGGAGTGTGGCCCTTGAGCTTGATCTCGGCATTCATCTTCAGCGTGGTGGTTTCGCCGTAAACGATATTTTGCGTGATGCTGCTGAACGCCGTGATTCCGACCAGCAAAGGCGTCAGTTTCGGATGGTTCACGATTTCCACGCGAACCGTTTTTGTGCCCAACGGAGATTTCGTGGTGAGCTCCATAGGAATCATGGCCGGAGCCGGGCCGATGGTTCCGCTCACCGCGGTCAGGTGGTCCCCAGTGATGGTGCCGATGGAGCCGCCGGCGTTCACGATTTTTGTGGATGCCAGATCCGACGAGAGCGTGGTGAGAACGCGGCTGCGCGCCATTGGCAATTGCACATTGCCGAGATTGAGGAACGGATGGCCGCAGAGAAAAACTTTGTCGCCCTGGATTGCCGTAACGGTGCAAGCGGAGTTGATCGAGACGTCCCCTTGCACAAGCACCATGCCTGCCATATCGCCGGGCGCAAGCTTGGCGTCGTCCGGCCGGGGCGCGGCTGTGCCGCCTTGCGCCGCCACGAAGCCGAGACTGCCCAACTGATCCGAGAATCTCTGAATGGCGGTCGGTTGGAAGCCGGAAAAGACCAATGGCGTTTCGATGGAACGGAGCTCGGCTCCTGCCTGAATACCGGCGCGGCCTGAAAGCGCCGCCGAAAGTGTTGGTTCCACGGAATTTGCCCCGGCCTCGCCTGTCGGGCCCGTTACCGAGCCACCCGCCAACACATCGGCGATGGGTGTAACGCCAGCGATAGGTTCCTTCGTGAAGATGCCAAGCTTGAGGGATAGGGCGCCGGCGAGCTTGCCTTCAATATAGACCGGGCTGCCACTCATGCCGGCCACTACGCCAGTGTGTTCAACCTTAGGTCCCTTGAGCTGCACCAGAATGATGGACTGCTTGGGGCCCAGGAAATTGGGCATCACGCCAATGACTTCGAGGTCGAACTTTTCCACCTGGTCGCCAGCAAAGATGGTGTAGGCGTACCCCTGCATGCCCGGACGTACTTGGTCTACCGGAAGTGTCTCATTCAAAGGGGGTTGCGCCTGCGCGTGGGAAGCGCTGGCGAGAACAAGGGCTGCCAGGGCGAGCTGGAAGGCGCGAAGCAGCATCGGTAAGGTTCGACGGCCCGGCTGGGGCAAGCGGTTGGCCAAAAACATAAAAGAACGATGATACGCGGGCCGGTACCGCGGCGCAATCCAACCAAAGGTGACCGGCTGGGCGAACGAATGTACTGGCGGTTATAGAACCGAAGTCGACCTTCTCGGCGGCAAAAATTTCAGTTCTCCGTGTCGATTTCGGGCCTGGCCCGCGTCGCTCCCATGAAGGGTCAAAGGCGGCAGGCCGTTTGACCGGAGGACAAGGATGAGATTGAACAAAGTTATTGCAGTAGCGAGTTTGCTGTTTGCTGGTAGCGTTGTGACCGCGGGTCCAGCCAAAACTCCACCGGAAAGTAAAGTTGACGCCGCTGCGGCGTTTTCGCGACTCAAGAGTCTGGCAGGCGAGTGGAACGTGGAAAGCGCACGTGGCAAAGCTCGCAGCCGGTTTGAACTGATCGCGGGCGGCTCGGTGCTCTTGGAGCGCTTTACCGAACCGGGCGGAGGCGAAATGCTGACCGCGTATCATCTCGATGGCGACAAACTCGTGCTAACCCACTACTGCATGGCGGGAAACGAACCGCACATGGTGGCGGAAAAGTTTGATGCAGCGTCGGGTGAACTGAATTTCGCGTTTGCAGGTGGAACCAACATCGGCTCCGCCACCGGCCACATGCACGACGCCGCGTTTCGGCTGGTCGCAAACGACCGCTTCGACGCCAAGTGGAACTTCGTGGAGGCCGGAAAGGTCAAGTTCAGCGAGGACATCCACTACACCCGTGTTAAGTAGTTTTAAAGACTGGGAACGGAACGTTGTAGAGATTTAGATGGATGCTGTAGCAAACAAAGGAGCCAACATGCAATTTCTTCTTTTGATTTACGAGAACGAAGAACGGTACAGCACGGGATACAACCCGGGAGAGATGGAGGAGTATATGGCGTTCGGTAAAGAGCATGCCACCGCGGTTCAAGGCGGAAATGCGCTGCAGCCGACGAACACCGCCGCGACCGTGCGTGTGCGCGACGGCAAGACTTTGACCACAGACGGTCCATTCGCCGAAACCAAAGAGCAGCTGGGCGGTTATTATTTGGTGGAAGCTCCGGACCGCAAGGCGGCCGCAGCGATAGCGGCGAAAATTCCGGGCGCGCGGTTCGGCAGCGTGGAAGTCCGTCCGATCATGGTGTTTTCGTAGGAGCAGTCGGAAGATGGCTCCCGCAAATGCTGCTGACGCGAAACGATCGGGCGTCAGCAGCTCGGTTCCGCAGCGATGCAGGAAGAATTCGCGGTCACTATTTTTCAACGGGGAATTTTGATGCGTTACATGCTGCTGGTCTACACACAGGAAAATAACAACGCCACGCCGGAAGAAATGGCGCAGGTCTACAACGGCCATCTGGCCGTGCAGCAGGAAACGACACGGCGGGGCATTTTTCGCGCGGCGGAGCCGCTGCAAACGACCGCATCGGCGACGACGATGCGCGTGCAGAACGGGCGGGTCTTGCTGACCGACGGTCCGTTCGCAGAGACCAAGGAGCAGCTGGCAGGCTACTACATTCTGGATTGCGCAGATCTGGACGAAGCGCTGGAATGGGCCGCGAAAATACCGAGTGCGTGCGGCGGAGCCACGGGGTGCATCGAAGTGCGACCAATCCGGCCGATGGCAGGGCCGCCGTCGGCCGCGGGCAACTAGATCCGCTGCTCGAGTGTTGACGCGTCGGGAGCGGAATGAGCGAACTGCGCAGCACCATTGAACAGGTTTTTCGCCGCGAGTCGGGCCGGATTATCGCCGGCCTGATTCGCGTTTCTCAGTCTTTTGATTTGGCCGAAGAGGCGATGCAGGACGCGTTTGCATCCGCTTTGGCCGACTGGGAGAAAAAGGGAATTCCCACAAATCCGGCAGCGTGGATCAACGCGGTGGCGCGGCGCAAGCTGGTGGACTACGCTCGCCGCGATCGCACGCGGCGCGGAAACCAGCATCAACTGCTCTATGAAACCGGCCAGCGGGCAATAACGGAGCAGGAAAGCAACACCGGCGCTGCCTGTGAAGAGATGGACTTTCCCGACGATCGGCTACGCCTGATTTTTACGTGTTGTCACCCGGCCCTGAACACCGAAGCGCAGGTCGGACTCACGCTGCATACACTGGGCGGCCTGACGACGCCAGAAATTGCGCGTGCCTTTCTGGTCCCTGAGCCGACCTTGGCCCAACGCCTGGTGCGCGCGAAAAGAAAAATTAGGGAAGCGCGCATACCGTACGAAGTTCCGCCGGAAAATGCGCTGCCCGAACGCCTGGCTGCCGTGCAAGCTGTGATTTACCTGGTTTTCAACGAAGGCTACAGCGCCACCGCCGGTGATTTGCTGGTGCGGCGAGAACTTTGCGCAGAGGCGATCGGTCTGGCGAGGACTTTGTATGAATTGCTGCCGCACGAGCCGGAGATTCTGGGGCTTCTCGCACTGATGCTGCTGCACGACTCGCGACGCGATGCGCGTGTCAACCGCGCGGGGGAACTGGTTCCGCTCGAAGAACAGGACCGCTCGACTTGGCATTCCGGGCAGATCGAGGAAGGACTGCGGCTTGTCGAGAATGCGCTGCGCATGGGGAACGCCGGGCCGTATCAACTGCAAGCAGCGATTGCGGCGTTGCATGCCGACGCAAAAACCGCAGCAGAAACCGACTGGAAACAGATTGCCGAACTCTACGAGCTTCTGGCGCGCCGAAGTCGCTCATCCGTGATTGCGCTGAATCATGCGGTGGCGGTGGCGATGAGCGAGGATCTCGAAAAGGGTCTGCGGCAGATCCACCGGCTCGGCGAATCGGATGAGCTCGATTCGTACCATCTCTAT
>UEXQ01000035.1_pt1 | contig 10430 bp, 10 predicted proteins | sample 4301111 | NCBI WGS metagenome assembly UEXQ01 (sample SAMEA4773181, study PRJEB27434) | metagenome | biome: 2259; feature: agricultural soil; material: soil | place: USA | collected 2014-09 | depth 0.25 m
GTGGGGCACGCCTCGACACAGTAGCCGCAAAAGATGCAGCGCGAGTAGTCAATGTTATAAACGGAAGCGTAGCGTTCGCCGGCCGAGATGCGATTTGCGTCGGTATTTTCAGCCGCTTCGATGTAAATGCAGTTCGCGGGGCAGGCCGCCGCACAAAGAAAGCATCCCACACACTTTTCCAGCCCGTTTTCGTCGCGATGCAAGACGTGAATGCCGCGGTATCTCGGCTGGAAATGCACCGGCTCGTGCGGATAGTTCTCCGTCACGGTCTTCCGGAACATGTTTTTGAAAGTGACGCTGAATCCCTTGGCGAGAGCGCCAAAAGTTTCCGCTACTTCACGAATGGGAGATGCCATGCGAAGAGTCTAACAAACGCATTTTGCTCACGCAAATTTTGCCCTTAAGCGGTTTTTGCCGCGCCTCGTGTTAATGCTTGCGCGATCTGCTTTCCGTGGAAGCGCCCGTTTTCGATGAAGATCTCGCTGGTGTGCCTTCCTCCGATCACCACACCCGCCAGATACAGGCCATGGACATTACTTTCATGGGTCTCGGGATCCATTTCTGGCTTCTTTGTGATCGGATCCAGCTTCACACCCAAACTCTGGATAAACTCGAAATCGGGATGGTAACCGGTCAGCAAGAAAACCTGTTTCGCCGGAAGGCGCTGCTGCACTGCTCCGTTCTCAATGACCACTGAGTCTGCTGTGATTTCTTTCACCGTCGAATTCCAGTGCATCGGAATTTGCCCGCCGGTGATGCGGTTCTGTATGTCGGGCCGAACCCAATATTTGATTGTCGAACCCAGTTCCGCTTTGCGATGCACCATCCTGACTCGAGCGCCGTTGCGCCACAAATCCAGCGCCGCCTCCGCTGCAGAATTCTTCCCGCCGACGACCACCACGTCCTGGTTCCAGTACTCATGCGGTTCCGTGTAGTAGTGCGAGACGTGAGGAAGATCTTCTCCCGGAACTCCGAGCTCATTTGGCAAGTCGTAATATCCCGTCGCCACAACCACCTTGGCACCGCGATAAGCTCGCTCCGTTCCATTTTCCGTTCTCGTGGAAACGATGAAGTGCCCGTCATTCCCGTCGAGACGCGTCACCTGTTCGTACAGTCGCACTGTCAGCCCATAGTGCTCCGCAGCTTTTCGGTAATACTTCAATGCTTCAACCCGCGTCGGTTTTTCCGCTGGCGATACCAGCGGCAGGTCGCCGATCTCTAATAACTCCGGCGTCGTAAAAAAAACCATGTTTACGGGATAGTGGTAAATCGAATTGCAGATCGCGCCCTTATCAATCACAACCGGCTTCAAACCGGCGCGCGAGGCTTCGATCGCGCATGCAAGGCCCGTGGGGCCCGCTCCAATACAGATTAAATCGAATGTTTCCATAGAAAATCAGTTTGCCGAGCGCGCCGCGGAAAAGCAAATCGGCCTCAATACGCTCGCGCGCATTGAGGCCACAAACCTTCTACAACTGCACAATACTTCCGAGTTTAGGCGGCGGTTGAGTCAGCCCGCCCGCCTGACGCGTCCTGCGAGCTCGAGTCCTCCAACTGCGACAGAATTTCGCGCAACGTCATGATGAGCTCATCGCGCGAAACATGACTCTTCTTGAACTGAATCCGGAACTTGAACGACTCATTCTGCGGTTCGAAATGAAAAATAAACGGCTGTGGCCGCTGTGGACCCGCCTGGTCTTCCCGCCTCTCGCGCCGCGCCTCGTCCCGCGTCAATCCGCCCTGCAGGATTCGCTGGAACATTTCCACCATCTTTTTCTCAGTAGGCTGGCGCGCAATCTGCAGCAATAGCGACTTCGAGCTGATTCCCTGCTCGATGCACTTTTTGCGGAGGCTCTCCGGAATATTCCGCAGCGAAAGCGTCTCGGTCACCGACGACCGAGCCCGCCCAATCTTCTTCGCGATATCTTCATGCGTGTATTCGAACTGCGCGGCCAGCCGGTGCAGCCCGTCCGCTTCTTCGAACGGAGTCAGGTCCTTGCGCTGGATATTTTCAATCAGCCCGATTTCCAGCGTCTCGGCTTCGTCCACGGTTTTTTCGATGCACGGCACCTCGCGCAGACCCGCCGCGCGAGCTGCGTGATAGCGCCGCTCACCCGAAATGATGTAGAAGCAGCCCTCGGTCGGCACAAAGCGAACCAGCAACGGCTCCAGTACGCCTTTGGAGCGCACCGAATCGGTCAGCTCGCCAAGATCGCCGAGCGCCTTCCGCGGCTGCTCCGGGTTCGGACGGATCTGATCCAGCCGGATCATCCGTCCCACCGCCGCGCCGCTGAAACTCGTCAATTGTTCGATGTAGTGCGCGTCATGCCGCATCTTCAGCGTGACGGGCAACCCTGCTTTCTTCAACACGTTGGATGACCTCCGCGGCAAGTTTCTTGTACTCGACGGCGCCGGGTGATTTCGGCGCAAACGTCAAAATCGTTTCCTTGAAGGCTGGACTCTCTTCGAGGCGCACATTTTTGCTGATCTTCGTCTTGAACAGCACTTCGCCAAACACGCTGCGAATCTGGCCATGCGTGTCGCGCGAGATGTTTGTGCGCTTATCAAACAGCGTGATGACCACGCCAATAATCTTTAGTCCCGGATTCGGCCGTGCTCGGATTCGTTCATATGTCTCCAGCAAATCGTCCGTGCCCTCGATGGCAAAGTACGCCGCCTGAATCGGCACCAGCAAATGCGTCGAACAAACCATTGCATTCACCGTCAGAATTCCCAGCGACGGCGGCGTGTCCAGTACCACATAGTCAAAATCCTTCAGGACGGGCGCCAGCGCATCCTTCAACCGGTACGGCGCATCGAACTGCCCCGCCAGCACTTGCTCCAATTTCGCCAGCGCAAGCCGTCCCGGCCCTACAGCCAGCATCGGATCCTTAGTGTGCTTGATAATGTTCGCCATGGGCGCACGCGCGTCGCTCAATACGTCGAACATTGACGCAGAAATTTCGCCGCCGTCAAAAAAAGCTATCGTGGAATTTGCCTGTGGATCGAGATCGATGAGGAGTGTACGCTTGCCGCGATTTGCGATTGCTGCCGAAAGATTGATCGCCGTTGTTGTTTTTCCGACTCCGCCCTTCTGATTGGCAATCGTAATGATGGCGGTCATTCCAATGCGCCTCCGTTCGCGCGGTTCGCAAAATTCGCAGCGAACCGGCAATCGGCTTCCAAGATGTAGGTGTCGTTCGTAGTAGTTCCCCTAGCCCTAGGGTAACTCTACGTTCGTAAGCGATTGAAGCGCAAGGAAAAAGTGCAGTTTTGCGGGTAGAGCGGTGGAAAACTTGGCGGCCTAAAGATCCATTCCCCAGAACTCTTCACCGGCGCCCTGCAGCTCCAGGCCGAGCTCCCAGCCAGTCCGCCCTTCGTGCCCGCGCCAGATAAGCACAGCATCCGCCGAATTCTTGTTCACCAGATTCACCAGCCTCAACCTTTGGCCGATCGCAAACCCCTGCGGCACAATCGCCAGGCAGCCCTTCGTGCCTATATCCACGGTCCACCCGTTCACCGAGTGGTGCGCATTTGCTTCGGTCCATTCCACCCTAATCGGCACGCGCGAATTGACGCGTGCGCCCGCACGCAGCTGCTTCATCCGCTCGGAAAAACCCTGCTCATTTGCCATCAACACGCGCTTCTCCTGGGGCTTTTGGATTGTCTCGACAGACCTATGCGCCAACCGGAATAGGACGTCGGGCTCTGCTACTGTCCAGCGTAGGAACGGCAGCGATCGCGGTCAATGGAACTACAGGCTAACTTTCCCGATTCAGTTAACAGCTAGCGCCGGCGAGAGTAGAGCGCAGATAGGTCAACATGCGGTATCCAGCGATATAGCTGAACGGCGCAAGTTCGAGCGAATAATGCCCACACGCCAGCTCCAGTGTCTTCGGCGAAGCTCCATGTTCGTGCAGCGCCTCCAGCATCTCTTCCGTTAGCTCAGGCAGGAACGTCGGATCGTACTTCCCATACACCATGAACGCATTCCGGTTCGCCCCCATGCCCTGCCGTACGAACGGCATCGGGCTGATCGGTGCCCAATAATGTCGCAATTCGTCCACCGTCACGTGGTCCCGCAGCCCTTCCCATACGTGGTTCGTGGTCATCCCTTGGCTCACCACGTCCGCAAAATACGTGGAAACGTGAAAAAATCCCCCTGCATGCACACCGGTATCATGCATCAGCGTGATGTACCCGACCGACGACCCGATGCTTGTCCCGAGAATTCCAACTCGCGAATATCCCTCCCGCTCCAGCCACCGCAAACACCGCTTCGCGTCCTGCACTGCCTGCCGGTTTGCCTGCAGTGTCAGCCCGATGTTCGAGCCAACCAGCTGATCCGCCCGCTCGTGCCCTTTTGCCATACGCCGATCGTGATACGGCAGACTCATCTTCAGCGCAGAAATCCCCATCCGCCGAATCCACTCGCAAAGCCCGCGCTGTCCATGCCACTTGGCATTCCAGTTTGGGAGCACCAGCACCGCCGCTTTCTTCGTCTTCGCAGGAAATAGTTGTGCGTGCACCGTATTGTTCTCGCGCCATGGCGATTCCATGGAAGACGAAAACGTCAGGACATTCTCCCCGTCCAGACGGTAATCGCCCGCCGGTTCGACTTCGTACCATTCGCGGCTATTTTCGATGGCTCGCTGCGAGTACTCCCGCAAGAACCCCGCCGGATCACCCTCGTCAGCCCGGCCACCAACATGCTCCAAACCCCATTCGAACGGCCTTACCCGCCGGTTGTCATCCGTAGTCCAACGCCGATGCTCATACCGCCGAATCCGCTGCTCAAGCCAATTCATACTCCTCAATTATAGCGAACTGCTCCCGCAGTAACCGTCCCTCCCGTTAGCCATCGGGCAACCCTGTACTTCTGCGTAATTGAGCCCCTCTCCTTCCTATGTCACAGTCGAAATGTGACCATCGCGGCGTTCTTGCTCTTCGGACTCATTGTCGGCAGCTTTCTCAACGTCTGCATTACGCGGATTCCGGAAGGCACGTCCATCGTGTCCCCACGTTCCCGCTGCCCGCATTGCGCAACCCGCATCAAACCCTATGACAACGTCCCGGTCATCAGTTGGCTCGCGCTGGGCGGCAGATGCCGCCACTGCCACGCCCCGATTTCGCCCATGTATCCGGCGGTCGAACTCGTCACGGCGCTCCTTTTTGTGGCCTGCTACCTGTGCTTTGGCCTTTCCTTGCCCGCCCTGAAGTGGGTCTTCTTTACTTGTATCGTTATCGTTCTGGTGGTCACCGATTTCCGCGAACGAATCCTCCCCGATGTCGTGAACTGGTTCGGCGTCGGCCTTGGTCTCGTCTTTGCCGCCTATGTGCCTCCTGTTGACGGCGTGGCTCCCGTGTTGCTGCATCGCTACATCGCGCTGCCTCGCTGGACTTCCGGTGTCCTTGACGCCATTCTCGGCGCGCTTTTTTGCGGCGGGCTGCTCTGGCTCACCGCCTGGCTCTACAAAGTCATTCGCCATCGCGACGGCATGGGCTTCGGCGACGTCAAAATGATGTTCATGGTCGGTACGTTCTTCGGACTTCGCGGCGCCTTCCTGACCATACTTCTCGGCACTTTTCTCGGTACGATCGTCGGATTTTCCGTCATTGGCTTCCTTTTCGCCTCGGGATGGAAAAAATCCCTGGCCGAACGCGCCAGCAAAATGGGACTCGGTGGCGTCGCCGCCATCCGCTTGGCAATCGCCAGCCGCTATCAATTGCCGCTTGGTTCCTTCCTCGGCGTCGCGGCGCTTTTAGTGACCTTCTTTAGCCCCTGGACGCTCTCGCGCTGCGCCATCTTCTTCGGCTAGGTCTTCGGCCATGCCAGCCCCTCTTTTAACGCTCGCCCTTCCCCGCCACCAAGCCGCAGTGCCGTATCCTTGGCTGTTTTTCGCGATGACCGGGATCATTTTCCTCGGCATTCTTGTCGTAACCATCGTCCTCTTGCGCCGTCTTATGGCGGACACCGCGTCCGGCAAACTCATCGAAAAAGACCCAGTCCCCCGCGCGGACAACGAACCTGCCTTCATGACTGCCAGCATGCAGGCCGTCATTCAAAGGCTGCGCGAGCAGGAAAAGGAACTCGAACGCCTACATAAAATTGAACGTGACCGCGCAGAAAGCACGGCCCGCTTCAGCGAAGAAGTTACCCGCAATATGCCGGCTGGATTGCTCGTGGTCGGCGCGAACGGACTCATCACCAGTTCAAACCCCGCCGCCGAGCAGGCTCTTGGCATCAAAGCACTTGCTTTCCGCCGCTACAGCGAAGCTCTGGGCGAATCCAGCAAGCTTTCCGCCCTCATCGAACAATGCCTCAATGACGGCAGCATCTTCCGCCGCGACCAAGCCGCTCACACTGCGCCCGATGGGACGCACCGCGAACTCGGCGTGACCATCTCTCCGATTCGTCGCGGACAAGAAAAAGCTACCGGCGCCATCTGCCTTCTCAGTGATCTCACCGAACTCGCCGCGCTCCAAAAGCAGATGCGGCTGCGGGAAAATCTCGCGGCGCTTGGCGAACTCTCCGCCGGCATCGCCCACGAATTCAAAAACGCTCTGGCCACCATTTCCGGCTACGCCCAGATGATTCACTCCGATCCCAGTGCTTCGGACACATCCGAAAACGCCGGCAAAATCCTCGACCAGACCCGCAACGTCACTCACGTTGTTACCGAATTCCTGCGCTACGCCCGCCCGCTCGATATCTCTGCCGAACCCGTAGCACTCGCCCAGCTCGTGGACCGCGCGGTCGCCGAAATCCGCGAACTTTTCCCGCAGGTGCAAATCCATATCGAAGGAAACTTCGACGATGTCGCCGGCGATGACGGCCTTCTTCGCCAGGTGCTGCTGAATTTGGTGCGCAATGCCGCGGAAGCTTCCCTGGCGTCATCCGCTCAACCAGAGGTCACCGTTCGTGGCGAAGTCTCCGGTGCATCCTCCGAGCTTTCTCAGCGCATCGTGGTTCGTGACAATGGCCCGGGCATCGCTCCTGAGGCCCTCCCTAAACTCTTCCTTCCCTTTTTCACGACCAAGGCCAACGGCACTGGCCTGGGCCTGGCAATTGTACAGAAGATTCTCTTGCAGCACGGCGGTCAGGTCGAAGCACGCAACCGCGGGGCAGGCGGCGCGGAGTTTATCGCCCGACAGGGCGCCGAGTTTATTGTTTCGCTACCCGTCATCCGTCAAGTTTCCGAGGCAGTAGAATCAAAAGAGGTCGCCATCTAAGCAAACAGGGGCGTAACGTGCGCCCCGGAGGCTCCATCATGCGTCCGATCCGAACACTCATCGCAGTCGCGTTCGCGCTGGTACTTTGTTCCGCTGCGACACGCGCCCAGGACCAGTCTTCTACCGGCGACCCGGTGGCCGACGCCGCCCGCAAGGCTCGCGAACAAAAGAAAGTTGCTCCCAAACCGAAAAAGGTCTTTACCGACGACGACGTCAAACCGGCTGACGTACCAGCGCCCACTCCGTCCGCGGCCACCTCTAATCCCGAAGAACAGAAAGAACAAGCAAAATTGCAGAAACCGCAAGCCGCCTCACAATCCGAGGCTGTCAAAGAAGATCCCAACTCTGAAAAGGCTTGGCGTAAGCGCTTTGCCGACCAGCACAAAAAAATCTCTGACGCCGAACTCGAATTGGATGTACTAGAGCGCGAACTGCAAAAGTCCGACGTGCAGTATTACTCCGATCCGCAGAAGGCGATGAACGAGCAGTTTACGCGCAAGGAAATCAACGATAAGACCGCCAAGATCGAGGCCAAGAAAAAGCAGATCGCAGATTTAAAACAGCAGCTCAGTGACATGGAAGACCAGCTTCGTGCCAGCGGCGCCGATTCCGGTTGGGCTCGCTAAACTCGCGCTAAAAACTTTTCACCCATGGAACCTCTTCTCCTCGTCGAAGACAAAAACGAACTCCGTGCCATGCTCCGCAAGGCGCTCGAGCGAAACGGCCACTCCGTCGACGAGGCTTCCGACGGTTCCGCCGCTATCCAAAAGCTCCGCAACAGGCGCTACCAGATGGTCCTCACCGACTTGAAAATGCCCGGCGCTTCCGGCCTTGAAGTCCTCCGCGAATCCAAACAGGCCGATTCCACGATTCCCGTCATTCTTCTGACCGCCTTTGGCTCCGTGGACGAAGCCGTCTCGGCCATGAAAGAAGGCGCTTTCGACTTCATCCAGAAGCCCGTAGACCTCGACCACCTCAAGCTGCTGGTTGAACGCGCCACGCGTCAGCAGGAGCTTCTCCGTGAAAATCTCGTTCTTCGCGAAGAGTTCGCGTCGCGCTACGGCTTTCCCCGCATCGTCGGCGAGTCGCCCGTCATGCGCTCCGTCAGCCAGCAGCTTCAGAAAGTGGCCGCCACCGAAGCCACCGTCCTTCTCCTCGGCGAAAGTGGCACTGGCAAGGAACTCTTCGCCCGCGCCATTCACCACATTTCTCATCGCCGCGAGCAGCCGTTCATCGCACTCAACTGCGCCGCCATCCCTGAAAGCCTCGTCGAAAACGAACTCTTCGGCCACGAGAAAGGTGCATTCACCGGCGCCGGCAACCGCAAAGTCGGCAAAATCGAACTCGCCCAGCGGGGCACTCTTTTCCTCGACGAAATCGGCGAACTTCCTCTCGCCAGTCAGGCCAAGCTCCTCCGCGTTCTGGAAGAGCGCCGTTTCGAGCGCGTCGGCGGCACGCAATCGATCGACGTTGACGTCCGCATCGTCGTCGCTACCAACCGCGACTTGGCAGACCGCATCCGGGAAAAGCTTTTTCGCGAAGATCTCTATTTCCGCATCTCCGCTGTGCCTCTCACTATTCCGCCGCTGCGCGAACGCGGAGACGATATCGGTATTCTCGCCGACCATTTCCTCGACAAATTCAGCCGCGAACTCGGCAAACCGCCTCTCACGCTGAACGCCGAGGCTCGCCGCCGACTTCGCGAATACTCCTGGCCCGGCAATGTTCGCGAACTGCAGAACGCTCTCGAACGAGCTGTCATCCTCGCCGACGGTCCCGAGATCGGGCAGGAGCTCATCCTCTGTAAGCCCGCCGCCGTCATGGCCGAGAATGCGCCCGTCAACTTGGTTCCCGACGCGTTTTCCTGGGAAGGCAGCTTCGATGAAGTAACCGCGCGCGCTCAGCTGCACGTCGAGCGCATCTTGATCGAGAATGCTCTGAAGGAATCTCGCTGGAACAAAACGCGAGCCGCCGAAAGGCTGGGCATCACGCCCAAAACCCTTCTAGCCAAAATGCGCGCCACCGGTTTGGAAGCGAAGGAAAATTAACACGCGCGGTTTTGCCGTTCTATGTAGCAGCGGCTTTACGTCGCTGTCGCTTGGCGGAGGACCTACGACGGTTTCACTGCCGTGTGCAGCGCCACTGTTCCACCCGTCCATACCCGCGCTTGAATGCCGCCGAATCCGTTCCGCTGCATGAGCTCAGTCAACTCCTCTGACTGCAAAAACTTCGACACCGACGACGGCAGATAGGTATATGCCGCCCGGTCCCCAGAAACAATCCCGCCGAGTCGCGGCAGCACGGACCGGAAATACCAGCGGTACAAATCGCCAAACCATCCCGGCTTTGGCTCCGTAAATTCAAGGATCGCAGCCGTCCCGTCAGGCTTCAGCACTCGCCGGATTTCCCGCAACCCCGTCTCATAGTTCGCCAGATTGCGAAATCCAAAGGCTGTAGCCACCAAATCAAAAGATTCATTCGCAAACGGCAGCTGCAGCGCGTCCGACTCGATAAAAGGAATCGTCCAAGTGGATGATTTATTTCTCTGCTCCGCAGCGCTCTTTTCTTCCGCACGCACCAGCATCGGATGCGCAAAGTCCGCTCCCCAGACTTTACCGCGCGCCCTTCTCTGCAGCGCAAACGCCAGATCACCTGTGCCGCAGCACAAATCCAGAATCTGCGCATCTTGCCGATCCAGAATTGGCTGCAAGATTCGCGCCGTCCGCGCGCGCCACATCCGATCCATCTGCAGCGACAGCAGGTGATTCAACAGGTCGTAGCGCGGCGCGATCTTGGTAAACATCTCGCGCACTTTGCGCGAAGCATCCGCCTCGCCCGACGCGCCTTCTGGCCGCGTCCCGGCGCTCACCTCTTTGCGCACCGCTGCTTCAGTCATGCGACACCGCTTCTGCCTTGGCCACCCGCGGCGTCATTCGCAGCAGCAATTCCAACTTTTGCAGATCGCGCGCCTCGTACGTGGCCGCCTTCCCGATTCTTCCTGTCAGCACAAACCGTAACTTCCCCGCGCGGGCCTTTTTGTCCGATCCCATCAGCGCGATCAACTTCTTCGGCGCAATGCGCGGCCACTCCGGCAACTTCCCCATCCGTCGCACCAACGAAATGATTCGCGCTGCATCGCCCGCCGGCGTCTCTCCCGTTTCGTGCCCGTACAGCGCGGCTGCCATCATCCCCCATGC
>UEXQ01000166.1_pt1 | contig 10218 bp, 11 predicted proteins | sample 4301111 | NCBI WGS metagenome assembly UEXQ01 (sample SAMEA4773181, study PRJEB27434) | metagenome | biome: 2259; feature: agricultural soil; material: soil | place: USA | collected 2014-09 | depth 0.25 m
CGCTTAGGCCGTTATGCGTAAGGCTCACGGCCGCTGCCACAATCAGGCCCGCAACAACGACCAGAACCAGCAAAAAAATCGTTCGGCGCTTCATCGTCAACAGTCTAACCCGCCGCGGCCGCTTGTGCGTTACTGGATTTCCCGCATGCAGAAACGACGCGACTCGCGATCAGTGGTGGTGGCGCTCACCGGCATGAGAGGTGTGCCAGGGTCCCGCCGCCGTGCCGATAATGATGGTGTCTTCGTCGGCGGCCATCGTGTGCTTTACGTTCGCCGGAACGTACAGAAATGTCCCAACGGGATAGGACTTTAGATGCTCCAGGTCCAGCGATTCGCCAAAGCTCACTTTTGCTTGCACAACCGCTACCCGTGCGTCAGTGCCGTGCGCGTGAGAATCATGAAATCCCGCGGGTACAAACGCTGCGTAGGTGAACGCCTCGCCCGGCACGTCGCTTCTTCCTCGTAATACCGCCCACTTGGTTCCATCCGGGTCGATCTCTTGCCACGCCATCGATTTTGCGTCCCAGGCCTGGGGCGTCTTGGCTGGTTCAGGTCCGAAAGCTGCGAACAAAATTAGGTTGAGCGCCATTACAACCAGTCGGTACATAGCTATCTCCATCCCAAAAATTCGCCGAGAATTCTTTCGGCGGACAAGCATGTGCAATGTAGCGGATGCCGCGGAGGTGCCTCTATCCGGACTGGAGTGGCAAATTCCGCAGAAGGGAATGTCTTACGAGCAACTACAACCGTGCCGCGACGCGTGCGGCAATTTTGTGGTCCTGGTCTTCGATCACCAGCACCAAATCATTCGTCAGTGGAATGTTTTCGCTGCTCACGGTGAACGCGTAGCTCCATTCATAACGCGGCGCGAGCTGATCGTCCGCAGCTGGTCCGGCCGCAAACGCGCCGATGCGCTTGATTTCCGCCGCAGTGCGCTTGCTATCCTCCACCGGCCGCATGTGGACGCCCTGCTTCCAGTAAAAATTCAGCCGCAGCGTCGCCATCATCTCGCGGGTGATGGGCGGCCGCACGATCGTCTCTTTCAAGTCCAGCGTGCAGGGAAAATCGAGCACGTGAATCACGATCTGCACTTCGCCCGGATATTCGGTGACCAACTGGCTACGCAGGTAGTAGAACGTGCCTTCTTCCGAATCCACGCGACGCAAGCCGTCAAAAAAATCGGGCGCGTTCATCTGCCCACTCAGACGAAAGCAGGAGCCATTGGGCAAGTGGCCATCGGTGGCGAAGAAAACACCGCCGTCCAAGTTCCAAACGGTTCGCTTCTCAGGCTTCGACTTGGCGGGTTTTGCTTTGGCTTCCGTCTTGCTATCGGTGCGCTCTTCGATGCGGGATTGAAACGGCCACGCCGGCGCCGCGGCCAGCCACGACAGCAGCACGCTGCCGAAATTGAAATCGCCCGCTGCGCCAGCATCAGTGTGTCCCAGAGCTAGAGTTTAGCGCAGGCAGCGGATTTCGCATGCGGAAAGAAAAATCGCCAATCTGGTACCCCGCTTCGTCGCCCTTCATGGATTTCGGCTTCACCTTGCCGTCCACGACTTCCTGAATCGCGTCCAGCAGCTTGGCGAGGACAGCAGGATCGGCGACTGGGATATTGTGCGCGCCGAGAACCGTTTTAACTTGCGGAGCAACCGCCACCAGTTTTTTCACCGAAGCGATGTACGCCATCAAGTCCGTTTCCGGCCGGTAGAGCCAGATGGTCGCCGGATAGTACGTGTCGCCGGTAAAGAGCAGTCCGTTTTCGCGATCAATCAGAGAAATTGCGTCGGGCGTGTGACCGGGCGTCGCCACAATCTCCACGGTGCGATGACCAAGGTTCACCTTGAATCTGTCGTGCACGAAGAGCGAGATCTTCCACGGCTTCGTCGCGTACTTCGTGGGGTCGAACCCTTTCGGCAAACCGCCGCACAAATTGCCGTCGCCCAGTTCCGCTTGCGCATCCTCGCGCGAGCCTTTCGCATTTGCGCGCGTGAACGCCGTGTCCATGCCGAAAATGTAGGGGAACTGCCAGTTGCCGCCCACGTGGTCGTTGTGCGTGTGCGAATTCAGCACCACCACCGGTCGCGAAGTCAGGCGCGCCACCACCGCCTTGATGTTGCCGATGCCCATGCCGGTGTCGAAGAGCAGCGCCTGTTTCGTGCCCACGATCAGGTATGAAATCGTCTCCTCATACTGGTGCGGCTCGTAAATCGCAAACGTCCCCGGCGCCACCTTGTACACCTCAAACCACGTTTCATCCGGCAGCACCCGCTGCAACGTCTTGTACTCTGGCCGCGGTAACGCCTTGCACCATTCCGGCTTCTCCTCTTGCGCGGTGCCATCGGGGGCAAAAGCCAGGATTGCCGCGGAGACGCAGAGCGTACTGAGAAAAAGGGAAACGGGGATTCGTAGCCTGCGATTTCGTCTCATGGGCTTAGAGTCTAAACAACCGTGGCGGCTCCGGAGCATCTGGTTTATCGAGAATGTTCGTTCCATGCTTGCCCACTTGAAAAGAAGGAAGCCAAGTATTGCATGCGAACACGGTAAGTCTTAAAGGGATTGGGATACGTACCCAACCAGGGAGCGTTAAGTAGCGTTCTACTACGAACACCAAAAAGCCTACGAGCCAGATTTTAAGAGCAAGTCTCCATCGACGGTTGTTGGCATGCACCGAATCCGCGTCCGCACGGCGTTCGAGCTCGCGTTGCCTTTGGCAACATGTCAGCCTATCCCACTTCACTTGGTTGCCCCACCCACAAAAATCGCTTTGGGCAGCATCATGTGCACGCCCTTATTGCCGTCCACCAGCTGCGTGATGTGCAAATTCGCCGCCACGCTCGCCAGCATGTACGCATCGTCGCGCGACAAGTGTTTTTCCGTCATCAGAAAGTCAATCATCTCGCGCAGCGCCAACGTCGTGCACACATTCAAATCCTCGTTCAGCCCCATGGTGATGTAGTGCGTTGGCGTCTCCGCGCGCGGCCAGCGCAGGTGCATGTCCTTGCGCACAATCAGCTGAAACGTCCCCACGAGCGAAGTCTCCAGCGCCGTGATGTCCACTTCGCCGTCGCCCTGTCCGGCGTGGCCGTCGCCTACTTCAAACAGCGCGCCCGGTGCGTGCACCGGAATATACAGCGTGCTGCCCGCCACCAGATCTTTGTTGTCCAGATTGCCAGCTTGAATCCATGGCGGCCCACTGCTCAGCCGCCCAGAAGCTTCCGGCGGCGCCACGCCCATGCTGCCGAAAAACGGATGCAGCGGAATCTCAATCCCGGGCGCGAACTTCGCCACCATCCGTTTTTCATCCAGCGGAATGATTTTCATTTTCGAATAGGGATAGTCGTCCGGCAAGTAGCCGCGCCCCGGCCCGAATCCGTTGTACGCATAAGGAATCGCCAGCTTCGCCGCCAGGATGCGCACTTCCAGCACGTCGCCGATTTCCGCGCCTTCCACAAAAATCGGCCCGGTCAGGATGTGCCCGCCCGGCCCTTTGTCTTTCACCTGATCATAGATATCGCGCAGCGACTGCTCCACCTGCTCTGCAGCCACGCCCGCCGCCTCCAGCCGCTTCGGGCTGGAAGTGACCAGCGTCTCAATCTCGACCGTGTCGCCCGACTTCACATTCAGCACCGGCGCCGTTTTCGCGTCGTAGTAGCCCCACGCCACCGTCTTCGGCGTAGCCTTCAGCGTCACCTTCTCCTGCGCCAGTGCTGGCACTGCTGCGATAAATGCCAGAAGGCCACCAAATGCAGCATAGAAGCGAACTGTCTCCATCATTTCTCCGCAAACGGCGGACTGAAAGGCCAGGCCTCGGGATACTGCTGCTCAGCATCGACCACCGACTCCGGTCGCATTGTGATCGCATTCGGAGGGGCGCCGACAGATTCCGACAAGTCCTGCGTCGTTAGCCAGTTTTCCGTCGCGCTATATGCGAGACCCTTTTCTATTTTTGCTTTCGCCACAAATGCGGGCCACAACTTCTGATACTCGGGGCCGAGCACTACTGCACAGCCGAGCTGATTCGGAACGCCTCTCCACCACCAGCTTTTAACGGGCCCACTCACAGGAAGACCGCTGCCCTCCAAGACGCACGCCAATCCGTTGTTTGGCTTCGTTTCTGGATTCCTTTCCGCCGTCAGCTCGTCGGAACCAGAAATCCGCCTCCATGCAGAACGGACCTTCTCAGCCCACCCGGCTCGCGGATCATGTGCGAGGGAATTCCTCCGGCTGGGCGGAGCGATCATGACTGTTCCACCGCGCCGCTCCCGCCCACCGAGCAGCCGTACTTCTCCATAAATCGGTTGAATCAGGAGGGAAGTTTCGCGCCAGAAATTCCGCAAATTTTCCGGCCAGCCCGGCTGCAGAAGCACCGCAGACTCGATTTCTAGCTCGAAACGATTGGTACGGAAACCAAGCTTACCGGCGCCTACTGGCCTCGGTTGTCCGAGATGCACATCGGTGACCGGCCGATGCGGGTACCAAACGACGAAACCTTGCGCCTCCTCCTTCAGAAATGTCAGAAAATGTGCGCGGCCTGTTTCAGCATAAATGTGCTGCGGTGGTTCCCATTGTCCGTACCGTCTCGGCATTGCTTCCGGCAGGGTCCGTTCCAGCACCGAGACTAGCGAATCTAGGCCATTTGTGGAGAACAACGCATCGTCCAAAAACCACCATGAAAAACTCAGCACGGAAAAAGACTTTTGCCCAGGCGGCGGAGTGAATCGTTTGACGCCCGCGGGCATTCGCGTCGAACCCTCCTGTTGATCCTCGATCACGCCGTGCGCCGCTTTCGCTATGGTGTCTGAAGTGATTTTCAAAAGCTTCAGGGATTGTTCGGTCTGCTTGCCCTCCATATGTACCTGCGTCATGTATTGGATCCCTGGCAGCATGCCAGCGATTTCTCCGGGAATGTCCTCTAGCAGGACTTTGTCAGACCGGAAAATCGAAATCTGCCAACTCGTACCCGCATGGACCCATTGGGTTTCGACCGGGTGTTTCCATTTGACTGATGCCGGAAGGTGCGAGGCTTCGATAGGTCTTACAGACCAGATTTGTAGGTCGTAGCTCACGGGTGGGTCATGTCTTCGGGTCTGACCAGGGCGTCGAATTCTTCGCCGGTGAGGAAGCCGAGCTTGATCGCCGTTTCGCGCAGACTCTTGTGGTCTTTGTGCGCTGTCTTGGCTACCAGCGCGGCGTTGTCGTATCCGATCTTCGGAGCCAGCGCCGTCACCAGCATCAGCGAATTGTGCAGATGGGCGCCCATGTGCTCGCGGTTCACTTCCATTCCCACCACGCAATGATCCACAAAGCTGTTGCAGGAATCGGCCAGCAGCTCCACCGAATGCAGATAGTTGAAAATCATCACCGGTTTGAAAACGTTCAGCTCAAAGTTGCCCTGCGAACCGGCAAACCCGATGGCCGCGTCATTGCCCATCACCTGTACGGCCACCATGGTCAGCGCTTCGCACTGCGTGGGATTCACTTTGCCCGGCATGATGGAAGAGCCGGGCTCGTTTTCCGGCAGCGAAAGTTCGCCCAATCCACAACGCGGGCCGGACGCCAGCCAGCGAATGTCATTCGCGATTTTCATCAACGAAGCCGCCAGCGTCTTCAGCGCACCCGAAGCAAAGACAATTTCATCGTGCGCGGAAAGCGAAGCGAACTTGTTCGGATGCGACCGGAACGGCAACCCACCGAGCTCGCTGATCTTCTTCGCGGCACGTTCGGCAAATTCCGGGTGCGCGTTCAATCCCGTGCCGACTGCCGTCCCGCCAATCGCCAGGTCGTACAATCCCTCCAGCGCTTCGTTGATGCGCTTCAGGTCGCGATCCAGCAGCGAAACCCAACCAGAGAACTCCTGCTCCACGGTGAGCGGAGTCGCATCCTGCAAGTGCGTGCGGCCAATCTTGACGATAGGGCCAAACTCTTTGGCTTTTGCATCCAGCGCGTTGCACAGCTTCTTCACCGCGGGCAGCAGCCGCCGCGACGTTTCTGCCGCTGCCGCAATGTGCATCGCCGTCGGAAACGTGTCGTTTGACGACTGCGACATGTTCACGTCATCGTTCGGGTGAATCGGCTTCTTGCTGCCCATCACTCCGCCGGCAATCTCGATCGCGCGGTTCGAGATAACTTCGTTCACGTTCATGTTGGTCTGCGTGCCGCTGCCAGTCTGCCAGATGCGAAGAGGAAAGTGGTCGTTCAGCTTGCCGGAGATGACCTCGTCGGCTGCCTGGGTGATGAGTTTGGCTTTGTCGGCGGGCAGTTTGCCCAGATCCTGATTCACCAGCGCTGCCGCTTTTTTGAGGATGCCGAACGCGCGGATCAGCTCCGCCGGCATGGTGTCCTGCCCGATGGCAAAATTGATCAGCGACCGCGCCGTCTGTGCTCCGTAATAGCGGTCGCTTGGCACCTCAATCTTGCCCATGGAGTCAGATTCGGTTCGGGTAGCTACATTCGAGGCGTGCTTCACCGCTTCTGCCATGTCGACTCCTGGTTTCCTTGCAGCGCGGGGTTTATACCGCCGTCCGCTCTAATCAATATAGCTGCTGGCCTGCTGAGTGTATCAGGCCACTCGCTTTTACGTAGCGCCGCCTTCAGGGCGGCATCCGAGGCTTCTTTCGGCCTTCCGAAGGGTCAGCGAGGCATCTGCCGCCTCCCCTCTCGTGTGCCGCACCCAGGGTTTATAAGGCGTTGGCCGCGCTTTCCAAACGGATCCCAACTTGTCATTCCGAGCGGAGCAGGCCGACCTTTCTTCTCTTCCAATCGCGTCGCGATTGGACTGTCCCGCGGCGACGGTTCCGTCTCCGTCGAGCCCTACCCGTCGGGCCAGTATTCCGTTTCGGCACTTAACGGAGATTTTTGAACTTTGCCGAACTTCGGTCATTGATACTGGAAACAGCAATAATAGAACCAGGCAGGTGCGTCCGATCCTCGACGGGCGGCCTGGGCAAGAAGGCACGATGGCGGAACAGAAAGAAGAAATACGGCGGTATCCCCGCTATAAGGGCATAAAGCCGGTGCCCGTGGCGTGGATGCAAGGAACGCAAAAGGCCGTGGCCAAGGCGGAAAACCTATCGCTGGGCGGACTATTCATTGTGACCCCGACGCCGCCGCCAACCGGAGCTTTGGTGCTGCTGCTGTTCCATACGCCGGAAGGCGAAGTGCGTGTACGCGCCACAGTGCGCAACGTGAAGCCCGGCAAAGGCATGGGCCTCGCCATTACTTCGATGGACCAGGATCATCGCGCCCGCCTTTCGCGCTGGCTGCAAATCCTCGCCAAGCAAGCCGAAGCCGCCGAGCCCGCCTCGGTCGGTTGAACCTCTTTGCCAAGTCCGCTTGGCGCGAACTACTTGCCTTGGATTAGGGTGCTTTGGCTGGCGATGCAGCGCCAGACGCCGTTTTGTTTGATCCAAGTGTCGGTGAAGCGGACGCGATGGGTGTAGCTCTTGCCCTTGCTGGTGCCGGTTTCGCGATAGATTCCAACGACGACGGCAGCGTTGCCGTAGACGCTGACGGTGAGGCCTTCATCGTACAAATGATCGGCTTGGTACGAGGTCTTGGTGACGTCCTGAATGTATTCGGCTTTGTTCATAATGGAGCCGTCGAAGTCGATGTAGGTGAGCGTGTCGCCGACGATGTTGGTAACGGCAGCGGGATCGTGGCGGGCTTCGGCTTCGTTCCAGGCGCGCTCGAGTTGCCGGATCTGGATTTCGTCGCCGGAGGGAGCGGGCTTGTTTTGCGCGAAGTGCACAGCGCAGACAGCGAGTGTGGCGAGCAGTACGGTGAGCGACCTTTTCATGCGATGACTCCGGTCATGGAGCTTAGAGGAGCTGAAATCGAAAACCTGCGCGTAGCGTAGCAGGCGCCTCGCGAAGAGGCAAAGAAAAGAAACGCGCTAGTGACGCGGCTTGTACCAGCTGTAGCCGACGGTGAAGAAGACGCTGGCGTTGTAGCCGGGATTGCGGTCGCCGAGGCTGGCGTTCGAGTGATGAACAACATCCACGGCGAAATCGATGGAGCGGTCGCGGCGACGGAACCAGTGCACGCCCCCGCCGATTTGCGGCGTGAAGTTGATGGACGAAGTGTTCGGCGGGGGAACGTCAGAGGTGGTGAAAAGGACGCCGCCCGCAATATGGACATAGGGAACTACTGTGCGCGGCTTGGTGAAATTCCATTGGACGAGAAACGGCTTGATGCTCGCGCCGTAAACTGCTCCGTTGGGCGTGAAGACGGTGTAGACAGGCATGATTTCAACTGCGTACTCGAGATTGCCGCGAATCGGAGTGCTGGTAAAAAGATCGGGTGTGAGGACAAGGCCGCCGCGCCCACCGAAGTACAGGAATTGCGTGTCGGAAGATTTTCCAGCGCCGGTGCCGCCGCCGAGAAACGCGCCGAGCTCCCATGTGCCGCGGCCGTTGTTGAGATAATTCCAGGCTCGGACTGACTGATCGGTGGTTTCAGGTTTTTGCTGCTGTGCCCACGCCGGAACCGCTGCAAAGATGAAAACAAAGACGGTAATGAGTTGGAGGGTGCGTTCGCGTGTTGGGAACATGAGGTCTGGTAGCCGATTAGACTAATGGCGCTCATGTATAATTGAAAGGGATATTTCGAGAGAACTTTGGCGAGCCAACCAGCAAAAACAAAAGCCAGTGGCAAGGTGAAGCTGCGGCGCAGGCTGCGGTTTCTTCGCACGCGCGCGCGCGAACTGCGCATGATCGGAAAGGCGCTGTGCTCGACAAAGCATCCGATTCTGGTGCACATCATCCCGATGCGGCGTTGTAACCTGGACTGCGGGTATTGCAACGAGTACGACCAGGTATCGAAGCCGGTGCCGATCGAGGAGATGAAGCGGCGGCTGGACCGCCTGGCGGAGATGGGAACGTCCATCATCACGATCAGCGGCGGCGAGCCGTTGATGCATCCGGAGCTGGAAGACGTGATCCGGCACATTCGGAAGCACGGGATGATCGCCGGGATGATCACGAACGGATTTTTGCTGAGCAAGGAACGCATCGCCAGCTTGAATGCTGCCGGGCTGGAGCACCTGCAGATCAGCATTGACAACGTGACGCCGGACGGAGTGTCGAAGAAAAGTTTGAAGACGCTGGATTCGCGGCTGGAGTGGCTTTCGGAGTATGCGATTTTCCAGGTGAACATCAATTCGGTGCTGGGCAGCGGCGTGAAGAATCCGGAAGATGCGCTGACGATTGCACACCGCGCGATTGCGCTGGGCTTCACGAGTACGGTGGGAATTATTCACGACGGCATGGGGCAGCTGAAGGGGTTGAGCGGGCGGCAGATCGAAATTTTTGAAGAAATCATGGAGTTAGGGAAGCGGTCGTTCTCGCGCTTCAACGATTTTCAGCACAGCGTGGCGCGCGGAAAAGAACACAAGTGGCGCTGCCGGTCGGGCTCGCGCTATTTGTATATTTGTGAGGACGGGCTGGTGCACTGGTGCTCGCAGCAGCGCGGGTATCCGGGGATACCACTGGCGCAATACACGCCGGAGATGCGGCGCCGAGAGTATTTGACCGACAAATTTTGCGGGCCGCGCTGCACGGTTTCGTGTGTGCAGCAAGTGGGAATTCTGGATAACTGGCGGGATCCGCAGACGCTGAAGCCCTCGCCCATGGCGCCTCCGTCCACACCAGCGAGCGAGCTGGTGCAGATCGGGAAGTAGAAAACGCTGAGAGAGATTCCTCGTCGCAAGAGCCGCGCGGAGGTGAGGTGGTACTCGACTCCGCAGGCCGATCCATTGCCTACGTTCGGGACAAGCTATTCGCTTCGCCAATGAGGACCCGTCGGCCTGCTCCGCTCGGAATGACGAACTTTTGATGCCCTTCGCATGCTGACGTTGGTAGAGCGAACCTGTTAAGAGTTGTAGTTTGTCGCACAACCCCGCGCAACGCGCGTTGACGCAGCGAGCAAGCTTGCAAGAATAGATGCATGCCCTCGTTTGCGATCGAGACAGAAAATCTCACCAAAGAGTATCCGCACGGATTTCTCCACCTGAAAAAGAAGACTTCGCTGGACGGCCTGACGCTGCAAGTGCAGGAAGGCGAAGTGTTCGGGCTGCTTGGTCCGAACGGGGCGGGAAAAAGCACAACGATCAAGCTGCTGATGGGGATTATTTTCCCGACGGCGGGAAGCGCGCGCATTCTTGGCAAACCCGTAAGCGATGTCAGCATGCACAGCGACATCGGGTATCTACCGGAACAGCCC
>UEXQ01000276.1_pt1 | contig 10207 bp, 7 predicted proteins | sample 4301111 | NCBI WGS metagenome assembly UEXQ01 (sample SAMEA4773181, study PRJEB27434) | metagenome | biome: 2259; feature: agricultural soil; material: soil | place: USA | collected 2014-09 | depth 0.25 m
GCGCGAGATGACCATCGGTACGCACAATGCCGACCACATTTCTGGCCTCCCCTGGTCAGCGTGCAGACTAGCCGTGGGTTGAATGAATCCAACCTTTCCTTCATACAAGCGCCGCAGTACCGATTTACTAACGGCCAGTGAATGATCCGGCCCGCCCGCGCGGTCCCATGACGCTGAGGATTCGATCTCACCGGCTTTGTCGAAATGAAATATGGCTGCACGCTCGGCCGGGAGAAGGTCGAAAAGAAATCCGAGCAGTTGCCATTGCAAAGATTCGCGATCACGCATCCCACCGATCGCGGTGGCAATTTTCAACAGAGAGTGCAGGTAGTGCGTGTGATCCGGAGTGCCCGGAAGCTTGGCAAGAATCCAATCCAACCGCTCGGAAGCTTCTTGGCGAAACGTTGACAGGTCCAGTTCCGCCGTTTCCGCAAACAACATCTGGTCGGGACGCGCGTCGGGACCTTCCGCCTCGCTGAGGAACATCAACACTGATGAGCCCACCGACAATTGATCACCGTGCGCGAGTTCGCGCTCTTCCACAGGTATGCCGTTTACGCGGGTACCGTTCCTGCTTTGCAGATCCCGCACGGTGCACACCATGCCCGCGCGTCGGACGACGCAATGCTTTCTCGAGAGCGCTCCATCGCCTGCATATAGTTGATTGTTAGCGTCCCTGCCGAGCGAGACCTCGCCCTCCGGCAAGGCAAACAAAGCACCCTGGAGTGGTCCCGCGACGCCAATCAACCGCGGATTCATGCGTATCTCTGTAGTTCTGTTTATCACACTTTGGCGATACCAGTGTGCCGCACCTGTTTACTAACCCGACGGCGAGTTCTCGCTAACCTTTCGGTTAGTGGAACTGCAGCCGGCCACGCTTCCGGGTTCGGCGAAGAGTCTCCGTCAGCCGCTAACCATCGTATTTTCAATATGGCGGAAAGTCGCGTGAGCCGCTCGGCTCGTGCAAACGGCTTGGCATCCCACCTGCTATTCCTTTCTGCGTCAGTGGTTCTTGAAGCCGCCGACAAAATATCAGAACGACGAAAGCAGCAGTCGAACTAGCCCTCACCTGCGGCTGGCACGGCCTTCTCTTCGCCGTTTTTTGGAGGAGGTTCTATGAAGTTAATGCGCTCTGCTTTTTTTGGTTTGGGTTTACTTCTCGCGGTTTCGGCAGCACAAGGCCAGGAGCCTCGAGTAAAGGCCAACATTCCCTTTGACTTCGTCGTGGGAGACAGTGTCATGCCCGCAGGCGAGTACCTCGTGAGCCAAACGAGTACAGGAAGTCCGGCCATCGCGATTGTCTCGGAAGACAGAAGTGCCGCCGCGCTTGTGATCACGTCGGCTTGTGCTTCGTCCTTTCCTTCGAAAAACACGAAGCTGGTCTTCCATGCTCTCGCCGGCCGCTATTTCTTGTCGCAGGTCTGGACCCAGGGCTATGCCCAAGGGCGTCAGCTCCGGATGTCCAAGAGCGAAATCCAACTCGCCAAGAATGGCAGTACATCTGAAGAGTTCGTGCTAGCCGCGAACCTGACGCGCTAGGCACTTCGGATTAACCACCCGCCCTACGACGGCACAGTCCACTCAACCCCTGAGGCGGACTGTGCCGTTTGTTTTTGCAGGCACGCATCCGCCCAGCCGATTTCGCGAGAAACGAGCCCAGCGCCGTCGGTTGAGCGGGTATTTGCGTGGTGCTATTCTGCCGATATGGCGGATCCTGCCATCTCTCCGCCGGAGGCAGCCCCGTCCCCGGCATCCGATCATTCCCGGCGTCAACTGGAAGCTCTGCTGGACGTCAGCGAAATCATCGCGCAGCATCGCGACCTGAAGACACTGTTCCACGAACTGGCGCTCCGGCTGCATTCCGTCGTGGAGTCCGACTTTCTTACACTGGTGCTGCATGACTCCGTGAAGAACGTGATGCGTTTGCATGTGCTGGAAACGCGGGAAGAAATCGACAAGCCGCTCGGCATGGAACATCCGGTGGACGGGAGCCCGTCCGGCTGGGTCTGGCAGACGCAACAGCCCTTCATCGTAGAAGACGTGCTGACAGAAACGCGCTTCAAAGATTTTTTGGTACGGCTGAGCGCTGAAGGCGTACGCTCGTTCGCGGCCCTTCCTCTGACCACCGCCCAGCGCCGCCTGGGCGCAATGGGATTTGGTCGCCTTCGTCCACAGGCAATTCCGGATTCGGATATTCAGTTCATGCGGCGCGTCGCTGCACAGGTTGCGGTCGCCGTGGACAACTCTCTCAACTACGAATCATCGCAAGCCTATCAACAGCAACTCGCCGAGCAGCGCGACCGTTTGGAGGTGCTGCTCGACATCAACAACGTTTTGGTCACTAGCCGGGAACTGAGCGAACTCTTTCGCGGCATCGTTTCCGCTCTTACCCGCGTGATTCATCACGACTACACGAGCCTGGCGCTCCTTGATCCGGCCACCAACCTGTTGCGACTGCATGCGCTCGACTTTGACGGCTCCGATGCCTTCGCATCGGGCAAGGAGATTACTGCAGCGCTCGATCAGTCGCCCGCTGGTCGCGCGATTTTGTTGTCGCGCCCGGTGGTGTTTCACGGCGCGGAGCTGGACCAATTTCCCGCGGAGCTGATTCGCATCCTCCAGCAAAAAGGTATCGTTTCCGTGTGCTGCGTGCCGCTGATTACCAAGGGACGCGCATTCGGCGCGCTGAATCTGGCCAGCCGGCGCACCGATGCTTTTTCGGAAGCTGACGCCGATCTTTTGAATCGGGCCGCGGCGCAAGTGGCCATTGCCGTAGAAAATGCGCTGGCGTTCAAGGAAATTGATTCGCTGAAGGACAAACTTGCGGTCGAAAAGTTATATCTGGAAGAGGAAATTCGCAGCGAGCTGAACTTTGAGGAAATTGTCGGCGAGAGCCCGGTGATCAAGCGCACGCTGGCTCAGGTGGAGCTTGCCGCGCCTGCGAATACAACGGTGCTGGTGCTGGGCGAAACCGGAACCGGCAAAGAATTGATCGCGCGGGCCATCCACAACTTGAGCCCGCGGCGCGAGCGTACTTTTGTGAAAGTTAACTGCGCGGCGATTCCCTCCGGCCTGCTCGAAAGCGAGCTTTTCGGGCACGAGCGAGGCGCGTTTACCGGCGCCGTTACCCAAAAAGTCGGCCGCTTCGAACTGGGCGACAAGGGGACGATTTTTCTGGACGAAGTGGGCGACATTCCGCTGGAGCTTCAGCCCAAACTGTTGCGCGTGTTGCAAGAGCAGGAGTTCGAACGCTTGGGCGCGACCCGCACGATTCGCGTGGACGTTCGCGTGGTCGCGGCAACCAATGCGGATCTGAGCCGGCTGGTGGCGGACCGCTCGTTTCGCAGCGATCTTTACTACCGATTGAATGTGTTTCCGATCCAGATTCCCGCGTTACGCGACCGCCGCGAAGATATTCCACTGCTGGTGCGTTATTTCGTGCAGAAATTCAGTCGCCGCATGAACAAAACGGTTTTGTACGTTCCGGCCGATGCAATGGATGCTCTGGTTTCTTACGCGTGGCCGGGAAATATCCGCGAACTGGAGAATCTGATCGAGCGCGCGGTGCTGTTGTCGCCGGGGAAAGATTTGCGCGTCCCCCTCTCTGAGCTCCGCAGCGCGCAAACGCCTTCGACCGAACAAGCCGCCCGGCCTGTGTCAACCGAAAGCAATATTTCCACGTTGGAAGAAGCTGAACGGCAGCACATTTTGCGTGCTCTGCGCAAAACAGAATGGCGGATTGCCGGTGCGCGCGGCGCCGCAAACATTCTCGGCATGAAGCGCACTACGTTGCAGGCGCGTATGCGAAAACTTGGAATTCGCCGACCGATCTGAAAGCGACGGCAAGTTATTTCAATTCATCGTTTAGCAATTGGGCCAAGCGGGCGCCGGCAAGTGCTACGCGCTGCTTTGCCACCTTTCCTGCTCTCTTCTTGTACTCGATCGTGAGGGTGTAGGGTCCGTCGCCCGGTCCCACCGGCGGCGCGTACACGACCTGTTGCGTTTCCTGAAAACTTTCCGCGACCCAGGCTTTCTCATCAGTTTTTGCAACGAGCGCGCCTTTCGCCTTCGGCAGTTTTCGCACGCCTTTAACGACGGTATTCAAATCATTCTGCGTACCCAGCAAATCGTCCCAGAAAAAGTGGAGTTCGCATTTGGCGCAATCGAGCTTGACGGTGTTTCCTCCGGCATCACCATCTGGATCAGCCTTGCTGACTCGCGTCGAAGCATGCAGCGGCTGGTGGATATCTCCAACGATGTGCAGCAGCCAGACGAGATCATAGGACTTCAATTCGTCGGGACTTGAAGAGGCGAGGACGGTTCGAAACAGGGCGATGCGTTCCTGGACATTGGGTGTTGGAATCGGCGGCAGAGGCGTTCCATCGGTGGAAAACGGCGTGTCAATAAAGTGCCAGTATTTGTGCATCAGCAGATCGTCGTAGCCGGTGTTCTTGCCTGGATCGGGACTTCCGTCGGGTCGGTTGCCGCCTTGCGTTCCGTCTTGTTTATAGCTGCGATCCCGTTTGATTTCGTCGGCCCAAGTCGCCGCCAGCATGAAAATCATCAGGTTTCTGTCATCGGCGCTGGCGTTCGGCATTTGCTTGTCTACTTTGGCGGCCCAGTCGCTGTACTTCGGGTTGAGCTTCAGCAGCGTGTTGACCCGGTCGCGCGTCGTCGGCTTCAAACGCTTGTACGCAACATAACCGACGCTCATGTGGCCGCGGTCATTCCACGCAGACGCCGGCTGGACGCCCAAGGCAATCGCTAACATCGCGGCCGGCAGAACCACGGCCAACCATTTCTGTTGTGGCTTCACCAATCCTCCAAGAATATTTGGGCGCATCGATTCTCATTTCAGCACTTAAACAAGCGACGATGCTTGGACGAACAGAACACACGACTCGGTTTCGTCTGCCCTCGTCTCCGTGTAAAATTATCGGTTCAACTCTACCCAAAAGGTCGCACAAACATGGCTAATGTGAATACCAAGAAGGGCATCATTGGAATTCTTACCGGGGGCGGCGACGTTCCCGGCCTCAACCCCGCGATTCGCGGCGTCACCTACCGCGCCCTGCGCGAAGGCTACCAGGTAATCGGCTTCCGCCATGGTTGGGGCGGTCTGATTGATATCGTCCGCGACAACGATTACGACAATTCGAACAACTATCAGCTGCTGACCGAAGACATTGTGAACCGCGCCAGTCGCACCGGCGGGACGTTCCTGCATTCTTCGCGCACCAACCCCGGCAAAACCGGCAAGTCCAGCGTGCCGGAGCACCTGCGTTCGCAATTCAACGAAGAAAAGAACGACCTCACGTCCGAAGTGCTGAAGAACCTTGAGTGGTTGGGCGTTGACTACCTGGTGCCAATCGGCGGCGACGATACGTTGAGCTACGGCGTGCGCCTGCACAAGGAAGGCTTCAACGTTGTTGCGATCCCCAAGACGATGGATAACGACGTGCCCGGCACGGACTACTGTATCGGCTTCAGCACCTGCGTTTCGCGGACGATTCAGCTGACCAATAGCATTCGAACTTCGGCCGGTTCGCATGAGCGTTTCCTGATCCTGGAAGTCTTTGGCCGTTACGCGGGTTACACGGCTATGCTGCCGACACTGGCCGGCGCCGCCGATCGCTGCGTAATTCCAGAGCACAAGTTCAACATTGACCGGCTGACTGAACTGCTCGTTTCCGACCGCTTGAAAAATCCGAGCCGCTATTCCGTGGCGCTGGTTTCCGAAGGCGCGATGTTCGAAGGCGGCGAAATGGTTTTTGAAGGCGAAGCTGCCGACGCCTACGGCCACAAGAAGCTGGGCGGTATCGGCGACCTGGTCGCGGAAGAGGTCAAGAACCGCTCGGCGAAGTTCAACAAGGGCGGCAAGAAAATTGACGTCATCAGCCAGAAGCTGGGCTATCTCGTGCGCTCGGGAGAGCCCGACGCGATCGATTCGATCGTGCCGATGGCCTATGGCAACCTCGCGCTCGATTTGATCCTGAACAAGACCTTCGGCCACCTGGTGGTGCTGCGCGAGGGGCGCTACAGCCACCTGCCGATTACTACCGTGACTGCCAGCAAGAAATTCGTGGACGTGGAAGACCAGTACGACACGGAGCGGCTGCGGCCGAAGTACAACAGCTTTTCGAACAAGCCACTTTTCCTGATGGGTTCGTAGCGGATCTCAATTTTGTGTCAGTATCCGCGAGCGCGGTCTTTCCGGCCGCGCTCTTACCGTTTCGGGATGTCTTTTTAGCTGCAACCCCTTTTCTTTCGCGGCGCACGCCTGCACAATGCCATTAAGCCTCCCCGGCCTCATCGCGAAAGGTAAGTCAGGGTTCGCCTGGAATCCCTGAAACGCGCTTGCGCTGCTCGGTTTAACTCTGTTTTCGCTGGTCTAATTCCTCCGCCCGCTGCCCCGCGCGCGGATTGGCGGTGCTTTTATGCCACAGACGGCACAACATCTTCTCGGCCAGTTGGTTGACGGCCGATTTCCCCTTCGCAAATTGCTTGGCGTTTCGCAGAATTCTGCCGTCTTTCTAACCGACCTGCCCAACGGGCGCCCGAGCGAGCCGGCTCCGGAGGCTGCGATTAAGTTGATACCGGAGGAACCGGACACCGCCGAGCAGCAACTCGAGCGTTGGAAAGCCGCGGCCGCGTTGTCTCATCCCGGATTGCTCCGCATTTTGCATTTTGGCCGCTCTGCCGTGGATGGTTCTCCGTGTTTGTTCGTCGTAATGGAGCTGGCCAGCGAAAATCTCGGCGAACTTCTGCCCCAGCGTGCGCTGACGCCTGAAGAAGCCTCGGGAATGATGGCGCCAGTGTTGGCCACGCTCGATTTTCTGCACGAAAAAGGACTGGTGCACGGCGGCGTGAAGCCGTCGAACATTCTTGCAAACCGCGACGTGATCAAACTGTCATCGGACCGCATTCTTCCCGCGGGTGAATCTTCGACTTCCTGGCCGCTCGCCGCGCCGTATGCTGCGCCGGAGTCGGTGCTGTTTCCCGCTTCCGACGTGTGGTCGCTGGGCATTTCTCTCTACCAAACGCTGACGCAGTATTTGCCGAACCACGATTCGAATGGCCATTACGTACTGCCACAACTACCGAGCCCGTTTGCCGAAGCGATTCGTGGCGCGCTGGTGCCGGATCCGACGGAGCGAATCACGCTCGACGCAATTCGAGCCCTTCTCGTTCCGTCGTATGTACCCAAGCCAAAGCCGATTGCAGCGCCCACACCCGAAGCTCTCATTGAAGCGGTCGCCTCACCTGTTGCTCTGAAACCGGAGAGCGTACCCGCGCGGCCGCCGCTTGCTGCTGCCGCCCAAGCCTCGGCGGCCGGTGCCTCAACTACGCCTGTCTCACAGGCCGCATCGCCTGCAGTGGATCCCCTATCCGCGCCGCTTTCTCCCGTTCCACCTGGCGTGGAGAGGCCTAAAGCGCCATCGCATATTCCGGTTTCTTCCTTGCCCAACGTAAACGTAACGATCGCGGCGCCACGGCGAGTGCCCAACCCGCGAGCTTCCAGCGGCTCGTTGAAGTACTTTATTATCGGCGCAGCAGGCACCCTGGTTCTGGCCGCGCTGATCGTGCCGAGAATGCTGCGGAATACGCCGGACAGTTCGCGGCCTTCGTCGCCCACAACGCCTGCCAGATCCAGCTCAAATAGCGTACCGCCGCCCACGACAACGGCCCCCGTCGTAACGGAAAAAACTTCTGTCGCGTCTTCCAAGCCGGCCGACACAAGACCAGCGGCGAGCGAATCGGGAGCCGCTAAGGACACATCCGGCCTCTCACCTAAGCCGGCACCTGCTGCGAGCGCGTCTCCCGCTTCGGCGGTGCCGTCGGCGAATTCAGGTGCGGTTAAAGTTGTGCATCAAGCCATCCCGGAGGTTTCGGCAAAAGCGCGCAGCACGATTCGCGGCACGGTGCGCATCAATGTGCGCGTTAAAGTGCGTCCCGACGGCTCGGTTTCCTCGGCAGAGCTGAACTCGCCGGCGAGCAGCCAGTTTTTCGCAAACATCGCGTTGAAGGCCGCTCACGACTGGCGCTTTGGGCCCTCTGGTGCATCTTCTGTGCTGTTGCGCTTTGACTTTACGAACTCCGGCAGCAAAGCCTACCTGGTTCCCTAGGCATGGCGGTTTCCTATCTGCTTCGAATTTGCGAATCGCCATAGACAAATACCCCTTCTCCTGTTTACGTTAATAGGTGGCCAGCCAGCCCTGTCGTGGGGTCTGCCCTCTAAGGATCGCAAATGAAACGCCTCGTCTTGGTAGTGTTCGTCGCTCTTGCTGTCTCCGCCTCGCTGCCGGCCCAGCAGGGCTCTTTCCTCAACTTTGACCGCGTCGCACAGCAGTCATTCCTTGCTGGCAATTCCAGCGCACCGGACGTTTCCTTGGTCCCTTCTCTTGCGGCGCCTATCGCGACGCTTCCCGTGTCCACTTTCTCAGCCGTTCCCTCAGCCGCGCTGCCGGATGCGCCGTCGGCGCCGCCTGCACCACAGTATGGAGGCGGCGGAGATCGCGGGTATCGCTGGCACCTGGCCACGGGCTACGAGTTCGTGCATTTCGAGTCCGCGGCCTTTTCCGCAAATCTCAGTGGCATTCACACGGCTATGGCATATTCCATCAACGACTGGTTCGCTTTGGAGGGAAGTATCGTCGCCGCGTTTGGAGGAGATGTGTTTGCCGGCGAAATGACAAAGTTTGCGATGTTCACCGGCGGCGGCCGAATCCAGTGGGACCGCGCGCCGCACCGGTGGTCACCGTGGGCACACGTGCTGGTTGGCGGCGTCCATGTGAATCCGCAGCTTGCCCGTTCGAGCAAGAATGGGTTCGCGCTGCAAGCAGGCGGAGGAATTGACTGGGCCTTGAATCCGCGCCTTTCTTTCCGCGGCGAGGCCGACTACGTGCGCACGCAGCTCTATTCCGACACGCAAAACAACTATCAAGCCGGCGTCGGCGTGGTCCTGCATTTCTAGCCAAACGAAAACTGCCGAGATTCTGCTTGTCGGGACTGGATCCCTGGCGACGGCGGTTGTCTATGCGCTTTCGTGTTTCACCAAGGAGAAGGCGCGCATGGTGGTGCTTGGCCGCTCCGCCGCGAAGGCGAATCGCGTGGCGCTCATTGGCAATGCGCGTTCCACGGCGTTGGGAACGCGTTTCGCTTGTGTGCCTGCGGCAATTCCGGAATTCAATGAGCGCGCGCTGTCGCGCGTTGTGCGTAGATGGAAGCCAAAGGTAGTCCTGGTCGCGGCGTCCCTGCAGTCACCCTGGGAAGGGGAACCCGCGCCAAACGCCTGGACGGACCTGGTCGCTCGCGGCTTCGGAGTCTCGCTTCCACTGCAGTTGTCCATAGTTGCGGCGGCGAGTCGAGTGGCGTGTGATGTGGGAACACCGCTCATAAATGCGTGTTATCCGGACGCGGTGAACGTAGTTCTCTACGGCCTAAAACAGCCCGCGGCGTGTGGTATCGGAAACGCAGCAATTATTGAATCGTTTTGTCGCGGAAAAGCAGAAGCGGCCGCAGATCGGCTCAAGGTAATAGCGCATCATGGGCACCTTGGCGGATGGCTCACGGGAAGGCGTGAGAGGAATCAGCCGCGCATTTGGTGGCGGGATAAAGAGCAGAACGCTCTAGGATGGCGGCCCGATTTTGGCGCCGGCAGCGCGCAAAAAGTCGGCGAAGAACTGAATCACGTTACCGCGGCGACTGCCGTACCGGTCTTGGTTTCGCTGCTCGGCGGAGAAACCATGCGAGCCAGCATTCCAGGCGTCGGGGGTTTGCCGGGAGGGTATCCGTTCCTGTTACAGCAAGGGAAATTCCACATGCAGCTTCCGCGCGGCGTCTCGCTTGGAGAAGCTATCGCGCACAACCAAACAGGCGAACACCTAGACGGCTTGGAGTTGTCGTCCGGCGTAAAGTTCGTGGGCGAAGTGCGCCTCCGGCTTGCGGGGCATCATTACTCGTTTGCAGAAGGATTCGATTTCCAGGATTGGGAAAAGGCGAGTAAGGACATGCTGCGACTCCGTGACAGGCTCCGTCGGTTGCGGGCTTCTAATTCCGGCAGAGCATCGTACACGGCGCCGCACGATTAGACCTGGTTTTTGTGCTACCTTTCCGTTAGGGTTGCCGCACCGAGTCCATGCCACCAACCAGGGTCCAAATCTTCGGCCAGACATATGCGATTGCGGGGGACCTCGATCCCACGTAC
>UEXQ01000021.1_pt1 | contig 10116 bp, 10 predicted proteins | sample 4301111 | NCBI WGS metagenome assembly UEXQ01 (sample SAMEA4773181, study PRJEB27434) | metagenome | biome: 2259; feature: agricultural soil; material: soil | place: USA | collected 2014-09 | depth 0.25 m
GCTTTGGTGTGGTTGGCGAGTTCGGCGGCTGCAAAATGACCGGCCTGCCTTCCGGCGTCTCGGCCAACCAGCTGAGCTACCTGTTCGGGCCGCGGATCTATTTCCCGACGAGACACGGACGGATCTTCCCGTACGTGCAGGCACTGTTTGGCGGCGACCGTATTTCCACGTCGTTTAGCGGCGTGGGCTCGGCTTCCGACAGCTCCTTCGCGATGGCGTTCGGCGGCGGAGCGGACATCACACTGTCCAAGCACGTTTCGCTGCGCGCGGCGCAGTTTGACTACTTCTATACGCACTTTGGCGGCGAAGGCCAGAACAACTTCCGGATCCAGAGCGGCATTGTTTACCGCTTCGGCCGGTAAGCCGTTTTTTCCGCGCCGCAGCGGGCTTCTCTGGAGCTGACGGCGCAAGCAGGAACCGAAGGGCGCGGCTTGCCGCGTCCTTTTTTCTGTTCACCGCTGATTCCAGGCACCGGATGCCCGGCACACCATTGGCGATGCGCGGGGTAAAGCCTGGCGCTACGGCAAACGACTTGTAAGCCACGCGGTGATCTGAGGCCGCTAATCCGGGATTTGGCGCAGCAGGCGGCGGAGCAGGATTTCCATCAAAACGCGGTCGCGCGTGTTGAGTCTGGTGAACTCGAGGCCCATGCCTTGGCCAGGAGTCACGTTGCGCACAATCGCTTCGACGTGGACGCTGCCTCCGGGTACTTCAAAGCTGAGCCGTAGGTTTGTTCCAACGCTGGGAGCGTTGGGCTCGGCCACGAAGAGGCCGCCCATGCCAAGCGTCTTGACGCGAGAGACCTTTTGTTCGCCACCGCCGTACCAAGCCACCAACATGCCCTTGGGTAGCGTGATGCGCCTGTGGCGACGGCCGATCGAGTAAGTCTGAGTTTGGCTCTGCGTCTGCGTGCTCATGTCGGTGCGCTCAGCGCCTTGGCCTCAGACTATTGGCTCTTCTCGGCGGCGTCGATGGAACTAAAGTCCCGCTTTTGCGGAAAGTTGCGCAAAGATCGACGTTGTACCGCCACTCGGACGTCCGCGGCATTCCATTGAAAATGCATGGGTTGCGTGAGGATGATTTTGGTTGACCGGCCCCTTGCCGTTCTTACGTAGGTATTTATTCTAAAAGGTTTAGAAGAAAGCGTTTGTGTATGTATTGATTCCAAAGGACTTGCAGGTGCCCTGCTACCCGCAATCTTTGCCCCTGCCACCATGGTCTTCCTCTCGCCCTCCGTGCCGTAAACGCCTGAACATCGTGCAGGCCGCTGGACGCTGCGTAAACTGGACCGAGGGCAGAGCCGTGGTTCAGTCCTGGGACTGGACTGCGCAAGCTGGCGAGCCCGGTTGTTTATCTGGGGTTTGCGTTGGGAAGCGTGGTGATACGCGAGCTGGCTGAGGATGCTTTGAATTTGGACGTCGCGGCAGGGCGGGCGATCAGGGCTGGAGCTTGGAAGGGAGGAGTCAGAAGATCTCGTAGATTTCCCAAGGCGGTTCGTTCCGAGTGGTCGGTCTTTCGCTCGGACTGTGCCGGCGCTCGGAACTAGTCGGCATTCGCGCTGCCATCTATTAGGATTGCTATAGCGCAAAGGGCGCATCCGGTCCGCGGAAAGGGTAGAAGCCCACCTATTCGTATGCAGTGATTGCAACCTTCTTTCAGCCCGATTGTGCGGATGCCCGGGCGCTTCGTTGAAAGGAGGTCTATGCCGACTGATCCGCACGGCGTGCCACGCCCTCTTCCTGACCGCCCCAATCTCCGCCATCTGAAGGACCAGGCCAAAAAGCTGCTTAAGGCCGGTGCAGCGGTGTCGCTCGCTGATGCGCAGTTCCAGATCGCGCGTCTTCATGGGTTTGCGAGTTGGCCCAAGCTCAAGGCGCACGTTGAATCTTTCGCGGCGTGCCCATTGGGCGAGGAGACCGGGCAACTCAAGCAGGCCATCGACACCAACGACATCGCGCGTGTGAAGACTTTGATGGCGCGCAACCCTGCGCTGCACCGGGTTCCTCTTGGTTACGGCGAGGATGGGCCGCTGACATGGGTTGCCGAGTGCCGCGTGCCGTGCGAGCCACCGGGTAAGGCGAGGCTGGCGATAGCGGAATGGATGATTGCGCACGGATCGGACGTGCACCAGGGCGGTGATGGACCGCTGATGCGAGCCGCGCTCAACGGATGTCGCGTCCCCATGATGGAGCTTCTGGTGTCGCACGGCGCGAATGTGAACGCGCTCTGGCACGGACATTTCCCTATCATCTTTGCCCCGTGCGAGTCGTTAGACCCGGTAGCTTTGAAATGGCTTATAAATCACGGTGCCAATCCGAACTGTCGCGACCATGGGTACGAGATGAGCGGCCATGCGTATCCGGGCACGGCTCTCGACTACCTCATCGCGGGTTACGCGCGTTCCTTCGAACGGCTGAGCGCTTGCATCGGCGTGCTTCACGAGGCCGGTGGCGAGACCAGGTACGACATGCCGGCTCTGCTCGCCCTGCTCTGCGGCAAGCTCGACAATCTGGCAGAGCTGATTGACGCCGACTCCGCACTCGTGAACAAACGTTTCTCGGAACTCGATTGCGGCCAGTCCGGTGGACGTTCCCTCTTGTTGCGAGGGGGAACGCTTCTGCATGTGGCTGCGGAATACGCCAACGTGGCAGCGGTTGCTTTGCTCCTCGACCGCGGGGCTGACGTCAATGCCCGCGCAACAGTCGATGAGGCCGGCATCGGCGGTCAAACGGCAATCTTCCATGCGGTGACGCAGTTCGACGACTACGGCTTGCCGGTGACGCAGCTACTGCTTGAAGGCGGCGCCGACCTCACCGTTCGCGCGAAGCTCCCCGGCGACTACGAGCGGCCGGAAGAGATCGTTAAGTGCACGCCCCTGGAATACGCGCTGCGATTTGGGGGCGCAAGCCAGAGGAGAACGGTGACGCTGCTGCGAGAGCGAGGAGCCGTCGAATAAATATCAGGCCTCGACTTCGTTTGACAGCTGCTGACACGGCAGACGATACTGCGATCGGCGCATGTAGGGTGCATCGGCGCGTCGCCGAAGGGCAATGCCCACCTACGATCTCATCGTGGAGGCCTACATGCCCGATCTCGAGAACCTCAAAAAGCAAGCCAAGCTCATATTGCGGTGGCATCGCGAACGGCACTATCCCGTCGCTACACAAATCCGGGGGCTTATTCCTCGTTTCGTAAAGATGCCCGATTCGGAGATTCTTGCGGCGAGCTTTAAGCTCAGCGATGCGCAAGAAATGGTGGCAAGACAACACGGCTTCGATAGCTGGCAAGCTCTGAAGGCCGGACTTACCACGAAGTCAGGCAAAGTGAAACCGCCGCCATCCAAAGCAGCGATTGTTAGTGCAGAGCCGCAACTGTTCGTCACCGATATCGCGAGATCATGCGAATTTTTCCGCGAGAAGTTAGGTTTTTCGCTTGTATTCAGTTACGGCGATCCACCCTACTATGCACAGGTGCGTCGCGACGCAGCATGTCTCAACCTCAGGTGTGTCGAAAGGTGGGTTGGGAGGCCCGTTATCGAGTCGACGGTTCGCGATCGTGAGGAACTGTTGTCGGTATGCATGACCGTCGCTACGGCGGACGAGATCAAGCTACTGTTTCTTGAGTTTCAGTCCGCTGGCGCTACCTTTCACCAGAAACTGAAAAAGCAGCCTTGGGGCGCCAAAAATTTCGTGGTCAAGGATCCGGATGGGAATCTGCTGCTATTTGCCGGCCCCGGAAACTAACAGTAATCAGCGCGCAGTGTTGCTGATTTATACGTCCGACCGGAAATCATAGAAAACACGAATGGCATTGCCATCCAGGCGAATCGTAGCATGAGCGCGCGGGTTGACATCCGGGAATATGCAGGTTGAGGCGTGACGGGTGAGGCCGCGCCTCCCAATACGGGCAGCTCTGTTTATCGCGCAGCGGAGTGGGCTTTGTCTAACCACTTTTTGGCGTCGGAGGATTTGGCCCATTCGCCGGCGATTTGTCTGGTGGCGACGTTGAAGCGGTTCCAGACATTGGTCATGGCGATATGGAGGACGAGGGCGACGAGTTGGGGTTCGTCGTAGTGGCGCTTGACTTCGTTCCAGAGGTCGTCAGGTATGGGATCTTCACGATCGCTGAGGCGGGTGATAGCTTCGCTAAGGGCAAGGGCGGCGCGTTCGGCGTCAGTGAAGTAGGGCGTGTCTCTCCAGGCGGAAACGGCGAAGAGGCGCTCGGCGGTTTCGTCGGGCTTCCTGAAGCGAAATGCCATATCTACGCAGACGCCGCATCCATTGATCTGGCTGGCGCGCAGGTGGGCGAGAGCGAGAGTCTGCGGTGGGACTCCGGAGTTTTCCGCGGATTTGGCCAGGGCCTGCAGATGCGGCATGGCGTCGGACAAAAGCATGGTGGGATTCTGGATTCGTGCTTGCATGATGTCGTTTCTCCTTTTCGCGTCACAAAGACCGGGTCGCGTTCGTCATCACCTTGACGAAGGCAACTGAGAAAATGTGACAAGCAGCCCAGTTGGATTCAGGGATGAACGGGAACGCAATGATTGCGGAGCAGTTTGAGGCGAACCGGAGCCACCTGAGAGGCGTGGCTTACCGGATGCTGGGTTCGATGAGCGAGGCGGATGATGCCGTGCAGGAAGCCTGGCTGCGGCTGAGCCGGTCGGACACGAGCGGTGTGCAGAACCTGGTGGGATGGCTGACGACGGTGGTGGCGCGTGTCTGCCTGGACATGCTGCGGTCGCGAAAGACGAAGGCGGAGCAGAGGCTGGAAGAGGAGACTCTGGACCCTCCGGTCGCGAATGCTGCCGTGAAGACCAGGGGCGGAAGCGATCCCGAGCAGGAAGCGATTCTGGCGGAGTCGGTCGGGCTGGCGCTGCTGGTGGTGCTGGACACGCTGGCTCCGGCGGAGCGGCTGGCGTTTGTGCTGCATGACATGTTCGCCGTGCCGTTCGACGAGATTGCGTCGATTGTGGGGCGGTCGGAAGATGCGACGAGGCAACTCGCGAGCCGAGCGCGGAGGCGAGTGCAGGGAGCGGACAAACCTCGAGGCGCGGTAGTTAGAGCGCAGCGAAAGGTAGTTGAAGCATTTGTTGCCGCGCTGCGCGCGGGCGATTTTGCGGCGTTGATCGCGGTGCTTGATCCGGATGTGATGGTGCGAGCGGAGAGTCCGGAAGGGGTGCGCGAGATTCGTGGTGCGCGGAACTGGGCGAAGGGTGCGCTGGCGTATCAGGCTCGATTTCCTGTCGCGCAGTTTGGAAGAGTTATGCAACTGGCGCTGGTGGACGGGTCAGTGGGAATCATTCTGGCGCCGCGTGGGCGGTTGGAGCGCGTGCTGCGGTTCACAGTCGCGGACGGGAAAATTCGCGAAGTCGACATTATTGTGAGTCCGGAGCGGCTACGTGGGTTGGAGATCGCGACGCTCAACTGAAGCCGACCGTACAAAGTATAAAAGCGCGAAGGCACTAGAGCTAGAGAACGTCGTGCCGATGCCGAAGTCGGTCAGTTTGAATTTGGCTTGGTGTGGCGCGATCGAAAAATTCAAACCGACCCTCTGAACAAGGCTGATTGCGGACGGGCTCAAGAAGGAGAAGAGCCGATCAGGAGATCGGCGTTACTAGGGACGAGCCAAAGCTAGCGGATCGGGATTAGGATTTGGGTGATTAGGTCGGAAGCCGGAGTGCTGCGCGGGTCGTTGACGTAGTTTTCGATGTTGAAATCGTCGCGGACGGGGAGTTTCTGGTCCTTGACCATTTCGAAGACACGGCCGGAGGCTTCGGGAAGATTGGTGTAGGGGCCGGTGAGGGTGAACCGCGCGTACCTGCCACCGGGGAACTTCGTGTATTGGAGGCCGGCGGGGAGATTCTGGGGTTCGGCGGCAAGGCCGACGCCTGCGCGATAGATCTGCGGGCCTACTTTATAGAGGCTGGTGTAGGCGGTGACTTGGTTGTGCTCGCAGATTTGCGGAAGGATTTTGTGGAGTTCGTCCCAGGCCTGTGGGGCAGTTTGCTGGAAAGGCCCCACCTTTTCGAAATAGATGTAATGGGTTTCAGGCCAGGTTACGGTTTCGGGCGTGGTGGTGAGATTGAGAGAGGGTTTTGCGGTCGTCATGTGGTCTCCTTGCGGGCGGGAAAGTCAGTGTGGCGGACGTTGGATGTGGATTGCAAGTTAAAAGACGAAGAAGAAGAGATGGCGCGGAGACGCGGAGCGGAAGGAGTCGCTCAAGAGCTGACGAAGGACAGGAAGACATGGAGAGATTCGTTGAGCTAAAAACGCTTAATGGAAAGACGTACTCGATGTGCTTCACTGCGTTCAGATGGCGAACTTGGCCGGCAGGTCCAAGGGGGCGGGAAATTTAGTCGGAGGACGGCGCGGGGACGCTGGCGGAGAAAACAGGTTCGACGTTTTCCATGGGATAGCCAAGATTACGCCAGGCGTCCAGTCCACCCTGGAGAGGGCGGATGCGCGTGATGCCTTGCCTTTTGAGGAGCAGCGCCACACGGGCGCTGGAGGCTTCGTTTGGTCAAGTACAGTAGAGGATGACTTCGCGATCGTGCGGGAGGCGGTCGCTGTGTTCCTCGAGTTCCTTGGCATCGATGCGAAAGGCGCCCGGAATGGTTTCCGGATCGGCTTCGAAATCGATGGAGTGGCGCAAATCCACGATGACAATTTGTTCGCGGGAGTCGAGCTTAGACTTGAGCTCTTCGGGAGTAATGCGAGCGATGCGAAGGTCGCGCAGGAACTTACGGCGCATGTACCACTTGCGAAGGATGTAGGCGGCAAGGGCTCCGATGATCAGGACCGCGAGCCAGCTGCCGAGGCGCTCGGCGTATTCGGCGATGGATTCGATCTGTTCACTGAACACGTAGCCAGCGCCGAGGATGCTGAATCCCCAGAGGAGCGAACCCAGCGTATCGAAGAGGAAGAATTTGCGGGCGCGCATGTGGAAAATGCCGGCGAGCGGCGGCGCGACGGTGTTGAGTCCGGGAACGAATTTGGCGAGAAGCAGGGAGCGAGCACCTTGCTTGGCGAAGAGGCCTTCGGTGCGGCGGACGCAGGAGTCGGGCTCGAGGGAGATCTTGCAGAGGAACTGCAGGATGCGGATGCCCTTGATCTTGCCGAGGAGATACCAGATAGAGTCGGCGGTGACGGAAGCGACGGTGATGAGGGCAAGCGAGGCCCAGAAGCTGAGGCGGCCTGCTCCGGCGAGAGCTCCGGCGGCGAGCACCACGGGCATGGAGGGGATGGGCACGCCGAGCTGTTCGGCAAAAACCCAAGCCAGCAAAACGGCGTAGCCGTGCTTGATGAGAAATTCGAGGGTGCGATGCATCGAGCCGGGGAAGGTCCTCGGAAAGAAAAGCTAGAGACAGAGTAGCAGAGAATCAGTTGACAGTCGAAGGTTGAGAGTCGAGAGGAAAAAGCAAATCCCCCCTGCGCCCGGGATGACGATCCGGGCCCGACGGAACTACCCGGAAACGAAGCTTGCAGGATGGCCCCACTGGCCCGTCATCACGAAGTTGCGGATGGGCTTGCGGGAGCGCGGGGCAGTTTCGCGATCGCGCAGCGGCTGGGGAAGGGAATTGGGATCGCCCGCGTAGCCTATGGCGAAGGCGGCGATGGCATCGAAGCCGGCGGGGATATTGAAGACTTCGCGAGCGGTTTCGGGATCGAAGCCTGCCATCTGGTGGACGAAGAGTCCGCGCGCGGTGGCTTCAACACAAAGAAGGGCCATGGCGGCGCCGGTGTCGTATTGCGCGTGGCGGTTGGGCGCGTTGTTTTTAGCGAAGGCCAGTTCGCAGACGGCGAAGCCGAGAACGGCGGCGTGCTTCGCCCAGTTGACGTTGAATTCAACGAGCGGCTGAAGAGCCTTGTTGAAATTTTCCGGATCGTTGCGCGCCGCGACCACGAAGTTCCAAGGCTGTTCGTTGCTGCTAGACGGCGCCCAGCGGGCGGCTTCGAAAAGGCTGCGCAGGGTTTCGGCATCGACGTCTCTTTCAGCAAAAGCGCGAGGACTCCAGCGATTGGCGATGAGTTCGTGGATGGCGAATTCGGCGGATGCGGGATTTTTCATGATTCGTACTCCAACTCAACCAGAAGATTTGCGAACAGCGAGACGCATGGCTGGCGTCGTAGAGGGTATTTAGAAGGGCGCAGGAATGATGCGCCCCTACAAAACACGGGCCGGCTACTACTTCGCGGCTTTCTTGATCATTTCAAGGTCGATGATGATGTTGATGTCGTCGCCGACAACCACGCCGCCGCCGTCAATGTTGGCGTTCCACTTCACGCCGTAATCCTGGCGATTGACTTTGGTGGTGGCACTGGCGGCTACGCGAGTGTTGCCCCACGGGTCTTTCACGGGATTGGACGGACCTTCAACGTCGAGAACGACCTCCTTGCTGACGCCGTGAATGGTGAGGTCGCCGGTGACTTTGAGTTTGCCGGCGGAGACGTTTTCGATTGTCTTAGACTTGAAGGTGATGGTGGGGTATTTGGCAGTATCGAAGAATTTCTCGCTGCGGAGATCTTCGTCACGCTTGGGTTCGCTGGTGTCGACGGTCTTGGCGTCGATGGTGACGTCGATGGTGGACTTGCTTATGTCCTGGTCGTCCCAAACGACCGTGCCATTGACGCCCTTGAACTGGCCGCGCACTGTGGAAATCATGAGGTGCTTAACGGCGAAGCCGGCGGCGGTGTGCGCCGGATCGATCTGCCAAGTGGTGGTCGCCGCGGAAGCGGGGGAGGCGATGACGGCCGCGAGGGCTACGCTTGCCGCGAGTCTTGCCAAAGCGGTCTTGCGCGAAAGAACGTTGTTCGATGCGGAGTTCAATGCTTGGCCCATGTGTTTCTCCTTTTGAAAGGACCGGGAATTTGTGGAAACGCCCGGGACCTGTTTTCTTTTTCCCTCTGCTAACGGGAAATTTGGATGCCGCACGGCACTATTCGGGTGCGGCTGCTGGAAAAGCCTCCTCGATTGCCTCGGCCAGAACTTTCAGCTTGGACGCGGGGATGTGGCGGAACTGTTTTTTGTGGAGCTCGTCCACGGGGGCGTCGAGCTTTTTAAGAATTTCGAGGCCCGCTGAAGTGATGCGGGTCTTGATGACACGGCGGTCTTCGGTCTGGCGCTCGCGAGTAATGAGTTGGCGTTTCTCCATGCGGTCGAGAAGGCGCGTCATGTCCGGATCGCGAGAGATCATGCGGTCGCCGATGCCTTTGCACGGCAGGCCGTCGGGCCCGGCGCCGCGCAGGATGCGAAGGACGTTGTACTGGGTCGCGGTGAGGCCGTGGGACTTGATGAGGAGTTCAGCGTCCTGCGCGAGGCGATCGGAAAGGCGCAGCAAAGCGACAAAGAGCTTGGCTTCGAGGCTGGGTGTGAACGGCTTGTAGTTCTTCGCGGGCTTCACAAAGGTGAATATAGTCGTGACAACGACTATTGTCAAGAGGAAAGAAAAAGGGCGGGAGCCGGGTTAAAAGGAACGAGAGCCTGCCCTCCCCGGCTGGGTTCGGCTTGACGGGAGAGCGCGGCTACAGACCCGCGAGGGTCACGATTTGGAGACGGGCCGAAGATGAACTTCGCTAAGGAAACTTTGTGGGCCCTGAGTGGCGATCATGGCGACGGCGTGGGCGACGTCGTTGGCGGTGAGGACTTTCGATGGATCCTTGGGACCCATGCCGGAAAATTCGGTGTACACGCTGCCCGGACACACGGTGCTGACGCGAATGCCGTAGCGGCGGAGGTCTTCGGCCATGCAGCCACTGAGGCCTTGCAGGGCCCACTTGGATGCGCAATAGAGTCCGCCGCCGGCGAAGGTGCTTTTTCCAGCTTGCGAGGAGATGTTGATGATGTCGCCGGATTTTCGCTGAATCATGCCGGGAATGACGGCACGAGAAACCAGGAACACGCTTTTGAGATTGGTGTCCAAGAGAGTGTCCCAGTCCGCCTCGGATTTTTCTTGAATCGGACCGAAGAGGCCTATGCCGACGTTGTTGACGAGGATCGAGATGGGGCCGAGAGCGGATTCGGTTTCCGCGACGAGTGCGGAGACGTCGGCGGCGCGGGTGACGTCGGCTTGCTGGGAATGAACGCGGACGCCGAGGGCGGCGAGCTCACCGGAGGTGG
>UEXQ01000397.1_pt1 | contig 10115 bp, 8 predicted proteins | sample 4301111 | NCBI WGS metagenome assembly UEXQ01 (sample SAMEA4773181, study PRJEB27434) | metagenome | biome: 2259; feature: agricultural soil; material: soil | place: USA | collected 2014-09 | depth 0.25 m
GCTGGCGCCGGTTTCGCCTCGCCGCGCACCACGCGGAATCCAACATACCCCGGTGCCGGCGTGCAGTTCGCCCTCGCATCCGCGGGACAATCGGCGCTGCCGCCAATCACTTTCCCTTTGCCGTCGCGCGTCAGCACCCATTCGGCTACGTTGCCGCCAAGATCATAAATCGGTTCTTCGTCGTCTCTGCCCTGACCATGAAAATTTCCCACGTCTTTCAGCAGCGGCGCGGTTCCGTTCACCTTCTTCGCCGCCTCGCGCAGTTTCGCCGCATCCTCCGGATTCGGCGCATATCCCGCCCAATAATCCAGCGTATTCTCTCCGTCCCGGTTCTCGTAGAGGCTTTTCACTTCATCCTCATACGGTATCCGCCAAGTCTGCCCAGTTGCCTTGCTTAGCCATGCTGCATAGTCCTGAGCGGCGGCAAGTGAAATGCTTGCAGCTGGAAGGTCGAGTCCGTCTGTAGGAGCATCTTCGTGGATGTCTCCGTGCCTAGCTCCGCGAGTAAGTCGCGAGTAAACGTAAAATTGACCGCGAGTAATCTCGAAACGGCCGATCTCCAGGTCGCTTCTTCTTACGACTTCAGGAACGAGAACATCGGCTCCGTCTTTGGCCTTTGCTTTTGTTCCGAAAATTGCGCCTGACCGTTGCGAGTTGCTGCGCCGCAGCGCGTCTTGCAGCGGGGAGCCTTTCTTCACGGCGTCGTTTGCTTCTGGCGCAGTCTTGAAGAAGTATTTGTCGAACCAGGCGACTTCTTCTTCCACCTTGCGCATCTGGTGAGTTAGTTTGCGCGGACCATGCGGCTCGCCGGGGAAAACCACAAATTTCACTGGCACTTTGTCGTAGTACTGCAGCGCACGAAAATACGACCAGCTCTGCGCCGGCGGCACATTCACATCATTCGTGCCGTGGAAAATCAGCACCGGCGCCTTGATTTTATCCATCTTGAAAAACGGTGACTTGCGAATGTACAGCTCGGGATCTTCCATGGGCGACTTGCCGAAGTAATAGGAATCGAACGAATCGCCGAACGTCACGTTGCCCCAGTCGCTGATCCATTCCACGTCGCCCGCGCCGACACTCGCCACCTTGTAGCGCTCCGGATACGTCGTAATTAGGCTGGTCGAAAGAATCGAGCCGTTCGACCAGCCCAGCGTCGCGATTTTGCCGGGATCAACCAATCCTTTCGCGATCAACGAATCCACGCCCGCGTTAATGTCCGGCGTTCCAGGTCATAGTATTTGCCGCAGCAGATGGACTCCACCCATTTCAGACCATAGTTTCCGCTGCCGTGATAGTTCGGCCGCAGAACGAACGCGCCGCGCTGCGTCAACAAGTTCGTGGGGTACGCCCAGTTGTCGTCCCACGAATCGGAGTCATGACCCGTTGGCCCGCCGTGAATTGCCGTGATCAGCGAATACTTTTTTCCGGCTTCATAATTTGTCGGGTAGTAAAGAATGCCTTCCACTTCTTCATCGTTCGCACCTTTCCAGCGAATGACTTCCGTTTTTGCGAACGCGCGATTTTTCACCAACCCTTCGTTCAGTTTTGTGAGCTGCTCGGCCATGATAATTTTGTTCCCCTCAAGCTGCGCGCGATAGAGTTGCGGCAGTTTGCTGGCAGTCGAATAGGAGTACACGATGCGTTTGCCGTAATCGTCCACTTCAAAAGACTGAATGTTCTTCGCGTGCTCACCTTCCAGCGAAGCCCGCTTCCAGCTCCAACCTTCGCCCGTTTTCGTTCGCCTGTAGCGCGAAACTTCGTCGCGGGCGCCCGCTGCCAGGCTGGCGATGAATCCATCCTCAGTCGCCGAAAGCTCAAAGCCGATACCATTTTCCCAATCCAGTGCGACTTGCACGTGCTTGCCCGAGGCGAGGTCGCAGAAGTAAAGCTGCTCGGTCGTTGCGGTCAGGAACTTCGGATGAGTGGAGTACGGCGCGATTGCATAGAATCCGGAATTATCCAGCGCCCATACCAGCGCGCGTGGATAGATGCGGGTGCCCGCGAACAGCTGTTTTTCGGAACGGTCACTGAGATTGTGTAGAACCGTGACCGGCGGAGTCTTCTGGTCAAACGTGTAGTGCAAACTTTTTTCGTGAACTGCGGCGACAAATTTTCCATCCTTGGACACCGCCCAGTTACCGATCCAGTCGGCGTTGGTGGTGAGTCGCGTAGTCTTCTTGTCTTTCACGTTGATCTTGTACAGTCGCACCGGAGGCTGATGCTCGGCGTCATCGACAATTTGTGAATCGTCCTTCTTTTGCTTTAGCTCTTGCGCGTAGAGCGACGGATCTTCTTCGGCGCTGAAAATGATCGTGTCCTTATCCACCCAGTCGATACGGCGCGGCGCGCGAGCGAGTTCAGTAAGAGGCCAGGGCTCGCCGCCGTACGCGTTGATCAGCCAAATCTGCACCGGCGCGGTGTCGGGTTTTGCGCCGTGGCGCGCGCGATCGCTCGTGAAGGCGATCATCTGGCTGTCGGGAGACCATCGCGGCTGGCCGTTGTTGTCGGCACCGCGAGTGAGCGCCAGCGTCTTGTCCGGCAAGGTGATGCTGGACAGAAAAAGGTTGGAGACGCGCGCATCCTTCTCCTTGTCGCCGGTGGATTTGACCCACACCAGGTGCTGAGCGTTGGGCGAGATGCGCATCTGCTGAGCCGATTCGGCATAGACGACGTCCTCGGCTTTCCACGGTTCGATTTTTGCGGGCGCAGACTCGTCAGCTTGCAGTCGGAGCGGCGATAGTGATGAATAAGATCCGAGCGCGAACGCAATGGCGCTTAGCAGTAAAAAGAGCCGGCTAAGATTTTGCATCGAAGAGCCCCTGGTTGCTTGTCTGCGGTATGCGGATGTATTCGGCGAGCAGCGGCCGCACACAAACCGACCGAAGAGCATAGTGGAATTGACGGGATTTGGGAATGCGGTACGCTGAAATGTTCGCGGTTCGGGAGAAGGACAATGGCAGCGGCGAAAACGATTTTCACGGCGGAGATTTTCCGGTTCTTTAGGGATTTGGGGAAGCACAACAAGAAAACGTGGATGGACGCGAACCGGCAGCGGTATCAGGAGACGGTGACGAAACCGTTTCGGCGACTGCTGGGAGAACTATCACCCGCAGTGCTGAAGCTGAACGCGAATTTTGATGTGGCCGCGCGGAATGGGACGAATTTTTCGCGCATCAACCGCGACATTCGCTTTGCGAAGGACAAGACGCCGTACCGCACGCAAATGTACGTAAAGTTTTCCGTTCCGCTGGCCGGTGAAATGGAAGGGGGCGAGCTGTATCTGGGAATTTCCGGGGAGACGGTGACGGCAGGCTTTCGCATTTACGCAGTGCCAAAGCGCAAAGCATCGCCGATTGCGCTGGTTGCGGAGCCGAAACTGGCTGCGAACCCGCGGGCCCTCACGCAATACAAAAAGCGGCTCGGCAAAAAGTACGACAGTTACTGGTATTCGACAGTGAAAGGCGAGTGGACGAAAAATGCCGGTTGGCCGACCGTGAAGGATTGGCCGAAGCTGCAAGCCTGGATCGTCCGCAGAAAACTCAACAAGTCCGCCGCAACAACTACATCACTTCCCGCCGAAGCCGCGAAAATCTTTGGCGATGTCTACCCGCTGCTCGAATTCACTTCGCTATAGATGGAGCGAAAGACAGCCACGGAAAAGTCTTTGTCGATGCGAATTGTTCTTGCATTCCGTTTTCACAACGCGTAAAGATTTACGTTGCGTTGAGCAAGAATTTTCCATTCATCCCAGGCCCAGGCGGTGAACTGAATTAGATGGACATGTTTGCCGTCCTGTTCTACGTCCCTTTTGTCGTCATACTCCTGATTTCCTGGAAGTCGCATTTCTTTCCGAGCGGTTCACTCCACTCCCGTCGAGGTGAAGCAGCGGTCTCCTGCGCAGTTATGGCGGTTTGCGCTTGTGGTATCGCGTTGGTGTTGTTGCGGTGGTCTGCGAACGACGTGCGCGACGATTCTGGCGAACTTATTTTCTATTTTGTATTTTCGTTGATGTGGGTTCTTGTGGCGCAGATGCTCTTTGAGTTTCTTGGAGTGAGCCTGCGGGACGACGGAGTTGAGCGCAGAAATCGAGGAGCGTTGTTTGTGATCGGCGGGGCCACGATTGGCGTTTCCTGCTGCGTCGCGGGCTCAAACGTTGGGAACGGACCCGGGCAAATGAGGTTGTGCTCTTTTGCGCAGTGCTTTCGACTGGAACCCTACTGGCGGTTTGGGTCTTGCTGGCACATTTCGGAGAGATGGCAGAAATGACCACGGTCGAGCGCGATTTGGGCGCGGGTGTGCGCGCTGGAGGATTTCTGGCGGGTTGTGGCGCGGTTTTGGGCGCAGCGGTGGCGGGCGACTGGGTTTCTCTCACCTTCACCCTCTCAGACTTTCTTCAGCTCGCGTGGCCGTTTCTTGTCGGTTCAGTCATGCTGACAGCTTTTGAGCGAACACAAGCGCGGCGCCCGCTTGCGAAACGACTGAGCGCAGCCGCATCTGCATTGGTGTCGGCAATCTTTGTGTTTGTGTCCGTCATGTACGCAGTTTGGGTGGCGAAGCAATAATGCAAACACCCTTCAGGGCAATAGAAAGTTTGCGGGCTTGTACGGCCGCGCAGCACGCGTGATCGACGCGGAGGCTCTGGATGTTGCGATTCTGATCCGCAGCGATCAGGGAGGTGGAGCAGAGTGAAGCCAGAAGCGGTCTACCAGATTTGGGCGCCGGAGGAGTCCGTCGGGTCGCCATGGGTGGTTCCCGGACCGTTCGCGCAGATGGTTTGTCTTAATCCTGACCCGCCGAATGACATTTCTGTTTTGGAGCATTTGGCAAATAGCTTTGAGCATGCTCCAGATTTGGCTTTGATAGTGCGTACTCTTGCGCTGGCAAGAGGCAGACATATGACTGGAAGTGTTTGGAACAAACGCTCGTGAATCACTGCGCGAGTTGAAGGTTAACCGACCTTCGCATTTTCGTGCGTTGTGGCAACGCGCCCTGGCGATTTTGGCATTGCGGCGTAGCGGATCGGGAGGCTTCGGAGGTTGGCCGCATGGGACCGGCGGAGGGTGAGCGGTTCTTTCGCGAGTCGTTCGTGGCGATATTGAGCGGCGAAACAAGAACAGACCAAAGCCTGCCGGTTGCCGGCCGGTCTGTGCGACCAGTGGAAGGAAAGGAAGGCTTTCGGCCCCGGCGCTTTGTACAGCCGCACTTGGCCGGGGCCGAAAGTGTGTGTGTGGGAGCTTTGCAGAAGTGGACTGCCAAGCGGCTCGGCTGAGATCCTTCGGGCCGCTTAACACGAGTCGTCACGAGAGTCGCGACCCTCAGAATGACAAACGGATGAATCCTCCCGCGACAAGGATCTTTCAGTACGGAGCCAAGCGCCCGCGATCTAAAGACTACGGGCCACATGGCAGCCGGCAGCGGGACAAAACCTGCAGCTGCGGCAAACAGAAATTCAGCTCGCCCGATCCGGCATGAGACAGCCTCTGGCCTTAGCCGCGGCGGGCAGCGTCGGCGTCTTCGGCGAGATCGTTCATCAGCGCGAAGAAGGCAGGTGACTGGCCGATGAAGAGGCCCATGTCGCTCAGGAACTTGACCACGCCTTTGGCAATGTTGTTGGTTTCTGTCGGGCGGATCACCGAGCACCGCGGCAGCTTGGGGCTAATGAACGGGCAAGGCTCGGGCATGATCAGGTTTGGCTTGAAGTCTTCCGTCTTGAAACGCGCTGCGCTTTGCACGTCGAAGACTACATTGGAATTGTTGATGGGGTCGAAGAAGCTGGCATCGGGAGCGTTCCCGGCTTTGTCCTGCCAGGTCTGAAAGTGCATGGTCTCCGTGGGACCAATACTAAGCAGGATGCGCAGCACTTCGTGGTGCGTCGCCCTTTGCGCCATCGCTGGATAGAGCGTCGTGCCACCTTGTTCGATCGTCGCAAAATGGAAGCCCGCGGTGTTCGCAATGGCCTGTAGTACGTTGGAATCGCTGGTGTCCGCATCCGTTCGCGGGATCGCGGTGTGCTTCCCCGTGGCCAGGGTGGGAATCGCTTGCGGAAAAGCAAAATTAGGCTCTAAGTCCGGGTTATGGTCTCCGTTGCGGTAGCGAGTCCACCAACTGGTGTCCACCGTGAGCTGCATGAGGTTGGTAATGCGAAGCTTGCCGCTTGACCCGGTGGCCTGGCTGCCCTGGAGAGTGCGGAAAGGCTCGAGGGTGACAGGAGAGGCGCCCTTGGATTCAAGGTACGCGTTTAGAAAATTCTGGTGGGTAAATTCGTCGTCGGTATTGTCGTGGATATACTGAGCCATGTCGGTGTCGAGTTGAGAAATGGCATTGGTGTAAGCCGGATTGCCACTTCCGCCGGGAACTTCATTGGTGTTCGGAATGCCGCCGAGTTCGTTGTACTGCACCCAAAAGTCGGTTTCGATGATTTCCGCGGCAGCCGCGAAGCGCAGGAGCGCCGCGTCTCCCGGCGTGAGCCGGCCGCTTTTTTCATCTTCTGCGAATGCCGAAGTGCTGTGGGACAGAAGTCCTGCACTCACTGTTGCTACACCAGCTGCGGCTCCTTTTTTGAGGAAGGAGCGGCGGCTGGAGCCAGGTCTACCAGGTACACGTAGTCGCTGCATTAGGGATTCTCCATTCTACGAGGACGTGAGCGCTTCACGGGTTTTGAAGCGCGCGTCCCCGTTTGTGCTGGAACTGAGGCTAGGGAAATTCGCTCCGGTGCGTGTCAAGCGGGAATCTCCGGCAAGTAGAAGGTTTGTTGGTTTTCTGTTTGGGGCGGCAGCAACAGAAGAGAAGATTTGGAGACAAATGCGGGGGTTCGGGAGTGGGCGCAGGAAAGTGAAATTGACGGTATGCGGTGAGTCGCATAGGATGCGGGGCGCGGAGTTTGTTGAGCCTTGCGTGGTGTCTAAGGGAATTTGCCATGCCTAGAGTTGTTTCGTTGCTGGCTGCAGGGATGCTGACGGTGCTTGCGGCGACGCCGGCTTGCGTCTATGCGCAGAAACCGGACGAGAAGGCCACGGACAAAACAGAAAAGGGCGAAAAGTCCGGGGAAAAGAAAGAGGAAAAGAAAGAGGAAAAGAAAGAGGAGAAGAAGGACGAGAAGAAGCCGGAAGAAAAGATGGTGCAGACCAAGCACACCATCAAGATTGCCGGACAGGAGATCAAGTACACGGCCACGGCGGGAACGATTTTGCTGAAGCTGGAGGATGGAACACCGAAAGCTAGCGTTTTCTACATCGCATATACGAAAGATGAGGTGAGCGATACGGCGAAGCGGCCGGTGACGTTTACCTTCAACGGCGGACCGGGATCGGCTTCGATTTGGTTGCACCTCGGCGCGTTTGGCCCTCGCCGTGTGGATATGGGGGACGCGGGCGCGCTGCTGTCGCCTCCTTACAAACTGGTGGACAACGAATATTCCCTGCTGGACGTCACGGATCTGGTCTTCATTGATCCGGTTTCAACTGGCTACAGCCGCGCGGTGCCCGGGGAAACGCCGAATCAGTTTCACGGGATTCAGCAGGACGTCGAATCGGTCGGCGATTTCATTCGCTTATATGCGACGCGGAACAAGCGGTGGACTTCGCCGAAGTTTTTGGCGGGCGAAAGTTACGGAACAACGCGCGCGGCGGGGCTTTCCGGATATTTGCAGCAGCGCTATGGGATGTACCTGAACGGGATCATCTTGATCTCTTCGATTTTGAATTTCCAGACGGCGGAATTCGATACGGGCAACGACCTTCCTTACATTTTGTATTTGCCGACATACACGGCGATTGCGTGGTACCACAAGAAATTGCCGGCAGACTTAGAGAGCGGTGGGTTGCAGAAAGCGGTGGACGAATCGCGGAATTTCGCCGCGCATGAATATACCGATGCGCTGATGAGCGGCGACAACTTACCCGCAGCGCGCAAGACGGAAATTGCGCAAAAGCTTTCGCGGTTGAGCGGACTATCGACGGAGTATTTGTTGCGCAGCAATTTGCGGATTGAGATTCAGCGATTCGACAAGGAATTGCTGCGTGATCAGCGGAGAACCGTGGGCCGGCTCGACGGGCGCTTCACTGGAATTGACGAGGACGCGGCGGGCGCGCAACCGGACTACGACCCGAGCCTCGCGGCGATTGTGGGACCGTACACAGCAACGTTCCATGATTACGTGCGCGGCGATCTGAAATTTGAGAGCGACCTGTTTTATGAGTATCTGACGTCGCGCGTGCACCCGTGGAGTTTTGAGCCGTACGAGAACCGCTATGTGAATGTTGCGGGAACACTGCGCAGCGCGATGACGCGGAATCCGTTTCTGCACGTGTTCGTGGGCAAGGGTTACTACGATCTGGCGACGCCATTTTTCGCGGCGGAGTATACATTCGATCATCTGAGCCTGGACGATTCGCTACGGCCGCATCTTTCCGGCGGCTACTACGAAGCGGGGCACATGATGTACGTCCACATGCCGTCGCTGGCGAAGCTAAAGAGAGACATTACGGAATTCATGCAAGACGCGCAGAAGGGAAGCGCGAAGTGAAGAAGGTGCTGGGCGCAGCGGTGTGGATTGCTGTTGCGATCGCGGGCGCGACGGCACTGGCGAAGATCGCCGTGTACCGCGGCGAAGCACTGAGCGCGACGTGGTTCGTGATCGCGGCGGCGTGCTGCTATCTGGTTGCGTACCGGCTGTACTCGGCGTTCATCGCGGCGAAAGTGCTGGTGCTGGACGATACGCGCGCGACGCCGGCGGAGCGACTGGACGACGGCAGAGATTTTGTTCCCACGAATAGATGGGTTTTGTTCGGGCATCATTTTGCAGCGATTGCCGGGCCGGGGCCGCTGGTGGGGCCGACATTGGCCGCGCAATTTGGATATTTGCCGGGAACATTGTGGCTGATTGCGGGCTGCGCGTTCGCGGGATGCGTGCAGGACTTCATCATTTTGTTTTGCTCGATCAGGCGCGACGGGAAAACACTGGGCGAAATGGCGCGCGATGAAGTAAGCAAGCGCGGAGGCTTCATTGCGCAGATCGCGGTGCTGGCGATTATGGTGATTTTGCTGGCGGTGGTGGCGCTGGTGGTGGTGAACGCGCTGAAATCTTCGCCCTGGGCAACGTTCACGCTGGCCATGACCATTCCGATCGCGATGCTGCTGGGCGTGTATTTGCGTTTTCTGCGACCTGGGCGAGTGATGGAAGCTTCGGCGATCGGTGTGGCAATGGTAATTCTTGCGGTGGTGGCGGGCCAGTGGGTGGCGGATTCGCCGGCGTGGGCCCAGGTATTCACGCTGAGCGGCGTGGCGCTCGCGTTCGCGATCATGATCTACGGATTTGCTGCTTCGGCTCTCCCCGTGTGGCTGCTGCTGGCGCCGCGCGACTATTTGAGCGCGTTCATTAAAGCAGGCGCGATTTTTTCACTGGCTGCGGGAATTCTGATCGTGCGGCCGGATGTGCATATGCCGGCACTGACCAAATTTGTGGACGGCACGGGGCCGGTATTTGCGGGGAAGATCTTTCCGTTCTGCTTCATCACCATTGCGTGCGGGGCGATCAGCGGATTTCACTCGCTGATTTCGAGCGGAACTACGCCGAAGATGATTCAGCGTGAAGGACACGCGCGGTTCATTGGATACGGCGCGATGTTGCTGGAGTCGTTCGTCGGAGTGATGGCGATGGTTGCGGCGTGCGCGATGACTCCGGGAGTCTATTTCGCGATCAATTCACCACCCGCGATCGTGGGAGCTACGGCGGACGCGGCGACGGCCACAATTTCCAGCTGGGGCTATCCGGTGGACGCCGCGACGATGGCCGGCTTGGCACATGCCGTGGGTGAGCAGACGTTGTTCAATCGAACCGGCGGCGCGCCGTCGCTGGCAGTTGGCATGGCGCAGATTTTTTCCAGCACCATCGGCGGCGAAAAACTGCTGAGTATTTGGTACCACTTCGCGATCATGTTCGAGGCGCTGTTCATCTTGACCGTGCTCGACGCAGGCACGCGGGTAGGCCGGTTTATGATTCACGAGTTGGGTGGCCGCGTGTGGAAACCGTTCGGCCGAACGGCGTGGACGCCGGGGGTACTGCTTTCGAGCGGGTTGATTGTGGGCGGGTGGGGATACTTCCTTTATCAAGG
>UEXQ01000353.1_pt1 | contig 9884 bp, 5 predicted proteins | sample 4301111 | NCBI WGS metagenome assembly UEXQ01 (sample SAMEA4773181, study PRJEB27434) | metagenome | biome: 2259; feature: agricultural soil; material: soil | place: USA | collected 2014-09 | depth 0.25 m
GCAGGAATCTGGAGCGGGCGATGGGAATCGAACCCACGTCCGAAGCTTGGGAAGCTTCTATACTGCCATTGTACGACGCCCGCGCTTCTCTTTAGCTTGTTGATTATACACAAACTCAGCGACTGCGCGCACCGGCCGGCCATGTTCCATATCTTCCAAGACCGCAGAAAACGTCTCTTTTCTAGCGAGAAGTGTCGGTTCATGCGATTCGGGCGAATTTCGTAAACCTTCTATAGCCCGCAACTTAGCGATTTCTTCGCAGATTAATCCCGTGTCGCGGTCAAGATCAGACGCTCGCGAGGCTTGATCGCCGAGATTTTCCAATTTACGCACCGGAGACTTCGGCGTCGCTAGCGCTGTCGCGACATGAGCTTATTTGTCGATACTTGCCCACACGATGTTCCTGCATTTCCAGTGACTTAACATGCTGTGATTCGCGAGGAATGACTTCATTTGCAGACTTTTGTGCACCAATTGTGCCACCCGCGTGAGCTGTAGTTTGTCGCTCTAACGAACGTCCAGCGTCACTTAGTGCTCAGGACCCGCGAATGAGAGCGACGTCTTGCTCGGCAGCCCAAGCGTGGAGGTCCTTACTTGTGAGGGCGCAGGCCATCATCGAAGGAAACTGATCTGGAGTGCAGGCGAAGACCGGGCATCCGAAGCTGGCAAATGCTTCAGCGTGCTTGGCTTCATAAGCTGGATGGCCGGAATCTGAGAGTGCAAGCAGGACGATTAGGTTTACACCAGTTTGCTTGATCGCGACCGCACGCCCGAGCATGGACTTGGCATCGCCCCCCTCAAATAGATCGGTGATGAGAATGAGGTGCGTCTTTGCCGGATTCTCGATTTGCTTTTCGCAATAAGCGAGCGCGGCGTTGATATCGGTACCGCCGCCCAGTTGAACTCCGAAGAGCACTTCGACCGGATCAGCCAGCTGATCGGTTAGGTCCACGATCGATGTGTCGAAGCAGACGAGCTTGGTGGAAAGACCTGGGATCGAGGCCATGACGGCCGCAAAAATCGAAGAATACACGACGGAACTGGCCATGGAGCCAGACTGATCGACGCACAAGAGTACATGATCGAGCTGAGCGCGAGTCTTGGTGTGGCGGGTGTGGCCGACCAGAGTCTCGGGAACGACGGTACGATGCTGTGGTTGGTAATGACGGAGGTTTGCCTGGATGGTGCGCGGCCAATCGATGTCCGCGTGACGAGGTCTGCGCGTACGCTGAGAACGATTGAGCGCACCACGCAGAGTCTCGCGCGTGTTGTGTTCGAGTCTGCGCATCAAGTCGTCCACGACTTTGCGAACCACCCGGCGCGCGGTTTCCAGAGTTTTGCCCGGAATCGCCGCGCGCAAGGCGATGAGGTCCGCGACAAGGTGAACATCCGCTTCCAGAGTCGAAAGAAACTCGGGTTCGAGCATGAGCGCCTTCAAGTTGAGCCGCTCGAAGGCATCCTTCTGGACGATTTGTACGACGGGAGTCGGAAAGAACTCGCGAATGTCGCCAAGCCATTTTGCGACGCGTGGCGCGGAGGCGCCGAGCCCACCCTTGCGCTTTTCAGGGCCGCTGTCGTACAGCGCCGCGAGCGCGGCGTTCAGGCGGCGGTCGGATTCGGAGAGTGCGTTTTGTTCATCATCGACGCCCAGGGCGAGTTGCCAGCGTCGCCAGCGCTCTGCTTGAGCGATCATGCGGGCTCTCCCATGCCGAGGATTTTGTAGAGCAAAGGTAACGCTGCTTCAAAGGCAGGGTTCGCCTCGGTCCCGTCGGGTGCAGGCGCGCCGGTGGTTTGCTGGCGTCCGCGCCGAACTCGTTCGAGCAAGCGGCGGCGAGCAACCGTATCGAAGCTGGACATGCTTCGGCGCAAAAGCGGTAGAGATTCCGTGAAATCCGCCTCGCTGAGGTCGCAGAGCCAAGCGTCAAGCAGCTGCAGCAACGGTTCGTCTTGCAAAAGCACTTCCGAGCCGCCGCGCAGAAAACCTTCGAGGAAGGCTCCCGATTCCTTCGGTTGGCGTGAACCCGTGTGGCGCGCAAACTCCGCAGCGACTCTGTCCGGTTCCCAGACACGCACATCGTGCAGGCGCCGGAGACAGAGTCCCGCGATCGCAGGCGTGACCTGATCGTCGGTCACGATTCGGGCCAGTTCGTTTCGCCAAGAAGCGGTCAACGCTTCATCAGCAAAAAGTCGCAGCGCTTCATCATAGGCTTCCATAGCGACGATGCGCGCAGTTGCGGTCGCTTCATCCAATCCGCGCGATCCGATTCGCACGCCGGCGTTGATCTCTACGCTGATCGACAAAATCAATGAGCGAAGGGCGTCCTCGGGCAAGCGGCGGGCGGTGCCATAACGCAGTACGCGCACCAGCGGGGAAACGGCATTCATCAAGTCGGTGAGATCGCTGGAACTGACAGCGACCGACTGGAACTGCAGAATGCAAGAAGCAGCCGTTTCGGGCAGGTCCGCCACTAGAGCGCTCTGGATGAGACCTGCAAGCTCCGTGATCGAAGTTGTTTCGTATGCCTTCTTGACTGTGGCATTCGCGGCCGCTTGCTCGATAGTGACGCCATAGACGAGCGCCGCGGCCAGCGAAACGGAATACGACGGTTCCCATTCGATCACCCAGACTTCGCGAAACGTCCCACGGCCAGCCTGAGCATCTCTCAGTTTGCCCCACGGTACATCAATAAGGTTTAAGCGGTGGAGAAGAGTCGATTTGAGAAGGCCCGCTTCAGACCGCAGGTCTAGCTTGATCTCCAATTCCAGGTCTTGCGGCTTAAGGCGCGTCTTACGCTGCCAATCGGCGAGATCGCGCGCGAGAGGGTTCTGCGGAATGTGATCGCCGATCTCACCTACACGTTCGCCGATGTACAACTTGCGCTCCAGCATCGCCAGCGGAACGGGATTGCCGTCGCACATTGCGGCCAAGGAGGCCTCGCGCATCTCAGCCAGACCAGGCATCGGCAGATCGCGAATTGCCGCCAGTCCGAGAGCCAGCCGAGTCGCTTCAATGGCAGAGGCGGTCGGAGCAGAAAAGCCTTCTTCACGGAGCCTGAAGGCAGTGCGCGATTGCCATACCGAAGCGAATTCCTCGGCCCCCGCCATTTTCTTGCGGGTGTAAAGCGACCACAGATGGCGATACCATCCGGGAGAAATTACTCCCGCGCCGTAGCCGGAAAACGCGCTGAGCCGGCTGTCTGTCCAGGGCACCCAAGTTGCTTCGATCTTTACGCGGGCCAGGTCTTTGATAAGTGCGCGGTCGTCAGATGCATTGTCTAATTGGCGGAGCGCGCCGACGTGCCAAGCACCAGTGACCACGGCGATTTTTCCGTCAAATTCCTTCAATGCAGTGCGTATGCTCGAACGCATGAAAGCTTCCCGCTGCGAGTTGCGAGTAGCTTCTTCTGGAGATTGTGCAGCGGAGTTTTCTTGCGCACGCACCTCGGTCATGGCGTTCTCGATTGACGCGAATACCGAGAGCGCATTCTGTCCGCTATCAGCATGCTGTTCGATCAGGCCATTCCAAAAAGTCTCGCCATCTTCATACCCCGCCGCGTTAGCGAGCAAATCGAGTGCATCGGCACGCAATTGTGGAGTCTCGGTCTGCGAATGTTCTTCTGCGGCCTTTTTCTGCGCGAGTGACACAGCTGCAGGCCAATCGCAAAAACGAACTGGGCGTTTGTGTTGCAATGCCCACTGCAAGGCCTGCCATTCCGGAGAGAATTCGGCGAATGGCATGAACGAGGCAAGTTCTGCCTCCTCTGCGGCGTGCAAAAGCATAGCGACCGGCGGCTTCAAATCCGGTTCGGCAACGTACTGGATCAGCTCATCGCCTTCCGGAGCGCCTTCCACGAGAACGCAAGCTGGGCCAAGCAGGTCGAGCGCCTTGCGCAGCAAAGCAGCAGAACCCGGGCCATGATGCCGGATTCCGAGGATGTGCAGCCGCTCGTTGGCTTTCGCGGGCATCGCGGGCTAGAGGACCTCGCGTATCGCCGAGTAAAGGTCAGACCAGCCGTCGCGAGTGCGCACGACGCTTTCAACATATTCCTGCAAGGCGACTGTGTCCTGGACAGGGTCTTTCACCACGGCGCCGACTAGGTTTGCCGCCAAGTTCTCTGCGTTCATTTCGCCTTTGCCAAAATGCGCGGCGGATGCCCACGCACTCACTCCGACGGAAATTGCTTCGGCTGTTGAAAGCGAACCTGACGGCGACTTGAGCTTGGTCTTTCCATTCAGCGTCTTGCCATCGCGCAACTCTCGGAACAGGGTTACGACGCGTACCAACTCTTCATCCGCTGGGCGGATGGCCGGTAGTTCAAGACTCGAACCAATTTCCAGCACGCGTTTCACGACGATTCCGGTTTCTTCTTCCAAGGTAGCGGGAGGCGGAAGCACAACCACATTGAAGCGCCGTTTGAGCGCGGACGAGAGATCATTCACGCCTTTGTCGCGACTGTTGGCGGTTGCGATGACATTAAACCCACGCTTTGCCTCGATGGCTTCGTTGAGCTCCGGGATCGGCAGGATTTTTTCGGACAGGATGGTGATCAGCGTGTCCTGCACATCGGATCCCATCCGCGTGAGCTCTTCGAGTCGCGCGATAGTGCCCTCTTCCATCGCGCGCGTCAGCGGAGTTTTTACAACCGCCTCGCGAGACGGCCCCTTGGCCAGCAGTAGAGCGTAGTTCCAGCCGTAGCGAATGTGGTTTTCGTCGGTTCCCGCGGTGCACTGAATCATACGTTGCGATGACCCGGAAATCGCTGCCGCCAGATGTTCGGAAACCCAGGACTTTGCTGTGCCAGGAAGTCCAAGAAGCAGAAGTGCACGGTCGGTCGCAAGTGTGGCAACTGCGGTTTCGATCAAACGGCGATTGCCAACGTATTTCGCGGAAATCGGAGTGCCGTTGGCCGCCTTGCCGCCCAGGATGTAAGTCACAACAGCCTTGGGTGAAAGGCGCCAGTTCGCAGGACGAGGAAACTTGTCGCCGGCCGCAAGAGCGGACAACTCTTCCGCATAGACTTCTTCAGCGCTTAGTCGGATTCGGCTGGCAGGTTGTTTAGACATGGGTACGGTTTTTCTCCATTCCATCCAGGATATCGAGTAGTGCGAGCGAGTTCGCGGATTGTGAGGGTTCGAACTCCGCGAGCTGCGCGCGAAGATCCGTTCGTTGCGGCGCAGGACACATGGCTGCGAGCATTTCGAGCCAAGTAGGGCTGCTGTGTTCGCGCTCCGGCATTTTCTTGAGCAAGTTCGCTTTCAAGAGAATGGACATGACTGAAGGGGGCGCGGAGGAATCCATCAAACGATGGAGCCAATCCCAGAGTATGTAGACCGTGGGCAGCTCCTTTCTGTAGGGATGCACGATGATCTCCACCCAGCGGTGGCGCTCCGGCTCGGTCATGGTTCCGAGGGAATCGAGTCCGCTTTCGAACATGCGCTCCCACGCGTTGGGTAGATGTTGGACCGCGCGTTCGAGCAGATCGAGACGGTGGTCGTTGGTGGCGACAAGCGCTAGGGCGAAAAGCAAAGGATCATCTTTCGCACTGGCCTCAATCAGATCGTTTTCCGTGAAATGGAACGCACCCGCCAATTCACTGAACGAAACGTCACCGAAAGTTTGCAGGATCCAGCGCGATGCCCCTTGGTCTTTTACGTTGGCCGGCAGTTCCAGCTGCAGAATTGTACGCTTTCGCAGCAAACCGCTTTGCGTCTGCTTAATTCGTTCTAAGCAGGCGTGCAATGACGGATCGCCGCCGCCAGCACCTAGGCGCGAGAGGAACTTCGCCGCCAAAGCACGTACGCGCGGCGCACGATCTTTTTCCAACCTACTCAGGAACGGCTGATCTGGTGCGCTCAAGTGAGTTTGCAATGCCTGCAGCAGGCGGAAGCGGGCGTCAGCCTCCTCGCCTGGCCAGGTGGATTCTAGGAGAGCACGGGCTCCGTCCGCATCCTCGCGCCGACGCTGCTCGAGAAACACCACGCGGCGCGAAAGTCTTGCTTGCGCCCAATTGCTTCCATCGAGCAGCTCCGGATCGAAGTAACTCCGCGTTTCGGCTTCCGGTTTCTGTCGGTCCGCCCAATGCTGCGCGGTTGGACCAAGCTTCTCGGCATGCGACCGAACAAACCCGTCGAGCAGCGGCAAATCGAACGGGTGAGGACGCAGTCTGAGGCTATCAAAAGCGCGCGCCAGGGCGCGCGCGGGATGATCCGTGGCACACTTCGCCGTTAGCAAGCGAAGCAGCGGTCGGCGCAGAGCGGCGTCGACAATTGTTCTCTCATCTTTTATTTCAGTCTCGACTGCAAACGAAACCGGCGATAAAGGACGGTCGAAGCACAGCTCTTGTCCCAAGAGACTGAGCATTTCGAGCACGCCCTCTGAAGCCGAATTCGAGGGGCGAATCAAGTCTGCCGACAACGGATGACGTGATGTTCCACCAAGGAGAGACGGCAGCACTTTGGTGCGAAGCGTGCTCGCTTTCATGCGCGCACCCACCTGCCGAGCTGAGTTTCGGCCCAAGCGAGCGTGAACTCATAACCGTTCCATAATCCGATCCCATCGATGCGGCCGGCACTTGTGAGAGGCAATGCTTCGCTCGACTGCGAAGATGCAAGCGGCAGCGATAATCCGTTTTCGTCGTCGTGAAGAAAAAGTTGACCGCCAGTTCGGCGTAGAGTGGCGGAGCGAAAGGTCAGGGGAAATATACCGAGCCATGGAAGTTTGGCCAATGCTCGCTCGTACTGCGCATAGGAAGCGCTAAGCGTTTCGGCCGGAGGGTTGAGTGGTTCGCTAGATTGAGTCGCACCTTTCTTGAGCGTTGCGATTTGTGCGCGTAACGGGATAGAGGAGCGATAGAAACACAACTCCGCATCAACTTGATCGCCAACCAAATAGCCGCCGGTCGCTGCTCCACCAGCAAGCGGAACAAAGTCAATCAACACTGCGCACGAAGGGCTCTGATCTGTTCCGCTTTCACGCCATAGCCAAGTCTCTACCCGGCGCAATCGGTCCGGCTGTGCTTCGGAAATTACAGCGAACACCCGCCACTTGGCGTCAACGCGCAAGGCATCGGGGTCACTGAGCAACGCCTCGCGTGTCACCGACCAGCCCACCGCCTGTTTTGCATCAGCCGCCAATAGCTCGGGGAGCTGGGGCGCGCGGCGGTAAGCCTGGCTGATCAGATGAGCCTGGCCGAGTTCGCGAATCGCGGCCGAGGGACGGACAGGATCCGGCAAGGTAAAGAGCCGCGTCGGAAGCGCATCAAGGCGTCCGGCAAGTCCCGAGGCTTTTGCATCGACAAGTCGCTGACAGATGGTTCGACATGATTGCGCAGCTTGCGCGACGAAGTTCGCCATGCCGTGTTGAACTTGGTCCGACAACCATAGGTCTAGGTCTTCGAGACCTGCTAGCACCGCTGCTTCGCGGTCAAGGCGATTTCTTTCGCGGGCTGCCGCCGCACGTTGTTCCGTCTTCGCGTCGGTAACTGCTTCCGTTTCGGTTGCCTCGGTGAGGCGAATGGAAGGCTGAGACTTCGGCTTGGGTTCGTCTTTCGGTTTGGCTGTCGCGGAAGATGTTCCGCGCCGGCGCGAAAGCCAGTCCTTGACCCATTCGGGAACAGGCGCCGGGGCAAAAGTGGTAGAGCGATCCGCTCGCATCCACATGAGTGCCAGGGTGTGTTTGCAAGGGAATTTTCTGCTTGGACAGGTGCATTTGTATCCGGCGTCGGATTCATTGACCGCGACTCGATACGGAGTTGCGCCGGAGCCTTGGCATTCACCCCAAATCAGTCCTTCGCCCTCCGCCAAGGTGGGCCAGGACGCCGGCTTGAGCAGCTTGCGTGCAGCTGCCAAAGACGCTTGATCTGGGGCAAGCGCTTCAATTCTCTCCAACGTAAATGGCATGCAGCATCATAGTAAAGCAGCCACTCAAAGGCGCAAACTGGTACATCTGATCAAAGCAGTTACTACGACAAGGTCGACCACGGAATCAATGCCGTGCAACGGTTTGACAACTTCAGAAGTCTCAGCGCTTATTGCTTGGAATCAACGATTCACCGGTGGACCGTCATGCTGATTTTTGGGAACCAGAAAGGCGGCGTTTGCGAATTTTGCCCGCCCTGCCCTTGCTCATAGCTGTTCACGTTTTTCGTTGGAGTTAGGCGCTCTGATTTGCGCCCAGCGCTTCCATTTATCATTTCTCCCCTCTTGTTACCTATAATTCCTGGAATCAAGGCTGCACTTGGTGCAAGCTCCAAAGGCAGGATTTCAGGGAGGTACGCGTGGAGAGGCTTTGGCAGGACTTGCGACATGGTTTGCGCGCGCTCAGAAAGTCGCCGGTGTACGCGATCACCGCGATTGCTACGCTAGCCGTCGGCATTGGCCTGAACACCGCTATGTTCAGTCTCCTCCATGCCATCCTTCTTCAGCCGTTGCCTTTTCCGAACCCCGAACTCCTCGTAAAAGCGGACACCTACGATCTCAAATCCGGCACCTTCTACGGCAACTCCTCCTATCCCGATTTCACCGACTGGCGGAAAGCAACAGGTTCCGTTTTGCAGTCCCTTTCTGCCTGCGAAGAAAAGAGCTTTAATCTCATTGGTGGTGCCGAACCGCAACATGTGAAGGGCGAAGTTGTCTCCTCCGACTTCTTCGAGACTCTCGGCGTCCAGCCAGAATTAGGCCGCTCCCTGGGCAACTTCGAAAACCAACAATCCGTCGTCCTTAGCCATTCGTTATGGTCGCACTCTTTCGCTTCGAGCTCTCAGATTGTCGGCGAGTCGATCGACCTCGACGGCGTCAGCTATCAGGTGGTTGGCGTCATGCCCCCAAGTTTTGAGCTTTCGGGTGCCTGCGCCGCAGCACGCTATTCCGTCGGCACCGAAACGCAACTGTGGGTTTCGATCAACTCGTCCCGCCCCGACTTTCGCGAGGAAATGACCAAGCGCGGCAATCTCGGCTTCACGGTAATCGGACGCCTTCGTCCCAAGGTGCCGTTGTCGCAGGCCCAAGCCACGATAGACACCGTCGCGCGCCGCCTCGCGCCGCAGTATCCGAAAGCCGGTGGTGATTTGGGTGTCAGGCTCGTGCCCTTGCACGAGAAAATGGTCGGGAAAATTCGGCCCGCGCTCCTCATCCTGATGGGATCGGTCGCCCTCGTTCTCTTGATCGCGTGCGCGAATGTCAGCAACTTGCTTCTGGCTCGCTCTGCCATGCGACGCACCGAAATTGCCATTCGAGCCTCGCTCGGCGCATCTCGGGCGAGGATCATCACTCAATTGGTTACAGAAAGTCTTTCATTGGCGCTTTTCGGCGGAGCAGCTGGAGCGCTGCTGGCGTACTCAATTACCGCCGCGTGGGCTTCGTGGATGCCGAAGGACTTTCTGCAGGTGACTCCGGTCCATGTGAACCTGCCGGTCCTCGCCTTCACGTTCTTGATTTCGATTTTCGCTGGGTTGATTTTCGGGCTCGCACCGGCATGGGAACTAGCTCGCAGTGACGTCAACATGCAGCTGAAAGAGGGCGCTCGGCACACAGGGCGCCGCAGCCGCTTGAGTAAACTAATCGTGATCTCCGAAATCGCGTTGTCCCTAGTGTTGCTCGCAGGCGCTGGTCTGCTCGCAAAGAGCTTGTTTCTTCTGAATCGTGTCGATCCGGGATTCCGCACTGATCACTTGCTTACCGTGGAGGTTTACCGTTCGATTTCCCGCGACGCGACTCCAGATGCGTTGTGGCGCAATTGGACGGGCTTCTATCAGCAACTCCTGGCTCGCATCGAAACGCTGCCCGGTGTTGAATCCGCCGGCGCGACACTCGCGCTTCCTATTCAAGGTAGGAGCTGGGAAGTCACTTTTTCGATCGATGGCCGAGCGTCTCGCGCTTCCTCCAAT